>Ga0172367_10002871_pt1 | contig 23102 bp, 14 predicted proteins | sample Lak10m_FD_114542 | JGI IMG/M metagenome (GOLD analysis project Ga0172367, IMG submission 114542) | Freshwater microbial communities from Kabuno Bay, South-Kivu, Congo - kab_022012_10m | ecosystem: Environmental > Aquatic > Freshwater > Lake | place: Democratic Republic of the Congo: South-Kivu... | reverse complement strand
TTCAGAAGCATATTGTACTGTGATCAGCCGTTCGTTAGAGGGAATGAACGAAGAAAGCCTATTCAGCAACGAGGTTTTACCTGAACCTGTTACTCCTCTGATAACTACGTTCAAGCCATTTTCGACGCAAATACGCAAAAAGTCGATCATCGCTTGGGTGATGCTTCCATAGGAAATATATTTTTCGGAAGTGATGCCTCCCTTCTTAAATTTTCGAATAGTAACACTGGGACCATCGATAGATAAGGGTTCAATAATGGCATTGACCCGACTGCCATCTTTGAGGCGTGCATCTACGTAAGGAGTAGATTCGTTGATTTGCCGTCCGAGGGGGGTAACTATGCGTTCAATAATTCTTCGCAGGTGATCATTAGAGGTAAATGTAACCGGGCTCCTTTGGACTCGACCAGACTTTTCAATAAAAATTTTTCGATAGCCATTGACCATAATTTCCGAAACGTCGTTATCAGCAAGAAGATCTTCCAGTGGCCCGAGTCCAAGGGCTTCCTCTAATACCTCTTTGATTATTTTTGAGCGCTCTTCCCGTCCAATGTCGGGAGCTTCTCGATCAGCTATCAAAGTAATTTCTCGTCTTGTTTTTTCGCGAATTTCCTTTTCCTTACTCTCATCATTTTTACGATCCAATAAAAGCTTTTTCAAATCTACCACTCGTATGAGTTCATTATGAATGCGAATTTTCAACATAGTACGCACATCATAGGTCCCATTACTACCGCCATTTACATTAGAATCTCCTCCTCCATTACTAGGGGAGGTCGATCCTGGAATTCCGGCTTTGGCAAGTCTATTAGAATCGGCAGTGTTTGTTGGTGGCTTTGGACGCGCAAGTAATTTTAATTTTTGTAGAACCCCTCCGGTTAATTTGCGAGTAATGTCAAAATAGGAATGGGTGACTTGTGTCTTTGGGGCACTGATTACAATAGGTGAAAATTTTTGAATTGCGGAGTAAGCTGTAACATCATCTTGGGGGACGTTTCCAAGTACAGGCAATAGCAATTGATTGGAGATTGCTGTGGGAGAAAGTCCGGATTGAGAAACCTTGTTTACTACCAGCTGAAACATATCTCGGGGATATGTTGCTGAAAGAAGGTCGTTAACTAATCTTTGTGTTTGGGTGACCACAAGAACTTCAGGGGTTGTTACAAGCATCAGTGCTGTTGCATCTTGTAAAATGGAGTGCTGGAGAGACCCTAACTCATGCCCAATATCTACGATGATATATTTGAAGTTTCGACTGAGGAATTCCATGAGTTTCGTAAGCATTTCAGAACTAATCTGCAGGGTTTCATCAGGTCCTCGAACGGCTCCTACATAGGATAAGCCAGAAGGATGGGGTGTCACTAATGTGTTGATATTTTGTGAATTTAGAGAGCCAGTAAATGTACTGAGTTCTTTGAGAGTTTTAACAGGCTTAACTCCAAGAATGACGTTTTGATCGCCAGCACTCCGAGGATCGCAGTCTATTAATAAAACTTGTGTTCTAAGCTCAGCCTGAATTGCACATGAAAGATTGGCAGCAAAAACGCTTTTTCCTACGCCTCCCTTGCCTCCCATAACAGCGATAACGGTGCACTGCGAATGAACTGCCACAAAACCTCCTCAAAGAATACGAGTTTCTTATCGGCAAATCTTAGTCTAAATAAAGTTGATTTTTGGCCAGTTCAGGAACTTCCTTGCACGATGGGGCCAGGATTACATTTTCAAAGTGAGACTTTGGCTTTAAGACTAAGCTTGAATCTGCAATCAAAAAGCCTTTAAGGGATTCAATTTTCGACAACTCACTCCATGGTTTTGAATGAACAAAGTCAGATGATATTTGAGGGTAGGCAGCTTTTAAAAATCTTTGCCTGCATATAAAAACTAATCCTTGGTCGAGTTTTCTTAGAGAATATTCCAAACCGCCTATTTCCTGAAGTATAAATTTCAGAAATTGTCCATGGTTGGAGTTTGGTTCTTCCCATAAAATTTTCAAGAGCAAATCATGAGCCCTGAGATAGTCACTTAAATTTCCAGTTTCAAACCAGATTCCCTCTACAGGGAAAGCATTTACCTTTTTACCGTCGAGCAACGCTTTATTTAATCCATCGTAGAGTATATTTGATGCTTTGTTCTTTTCCAAATATTGGAAAATTTCGGCCGATAAAATCTGAATTCCAATAAAATGCCACCCAAATAATTTTTTATCGGTGGGACAAATTTTTCCAAATCCCTTGACGGTATAATTAGATTCTGCCCAAACTCCACCAAATTGCTTTCCAACTTCTGGATTCTGCGTCACGATGAGCGTTGCAAGAACTCCCGTGGATTTATGTTGAATTATGGCATTAGCTAGGAATTCGCGATGAGTGGGCAAAAAAACTTCATCTCCATTTATCATGACAATAACGTCATCGGGATTGTTGGCAAAAAATTTCTCACATTGTGCGAGTCCTCCTCCTGAGCCGAGAATTTCACCCATTTCGTCTGAAAAATGGCGTTGCTTTGCCAGTTTCGGCAAGAGGTCGACCATACCGTGGATTTTTTGAGGTAAATGAAAAGTATTTATTACTAAGTTCTCAAGTGAATTTCCACGTTTGATCACATCTGAAAGATAGGCATATGGGAAGCTCATCATTGGGATATTCAATAATGGAAGGGACGGCTTTGGATAAACCAATGTGTGAGGGCGAAAACGGGTTCCTTCTCCAGCTGCAAGTATAAAGGCATTCATAGGGATTCGTAATCTTTGTCTAGGGCGCCTGAGTCAATCAGAATATCTGTAAATAAACTATATTCAGGAAAGCCGCTCAAACTTCTTAGGACTTTTTTTAAAGTACCGCTCAAATACTTGAGATAGCGTCGATCCTCGCGCTGTTGATAAAAGCTTGCAAAGCTTCCACAGGCTTTAAAGCATCTTTGAATACTTTGCACAGAATAGATATTATCGAAGGCGTCTTTTGAGAAATTTTTTCCTAGAAATGGTTTAGCTTGCTCCAAATAATATTTAATGAGTTCGTCCGACATTTCTTCTGGCATTTGTATATAGGAGTCTTTGAGCAAGCTGACCAAATCATATTGAATTGGACCTAGGCGAGCATCTTGAAAGTCAATGACGCACATTTCATCCAATTTGATCATTAAATTTCTCGAGTGATAATCTCTATGAGAAATAAATTTTGGCTCCTGGTCCAATTTAATGCAAATATCTTTAAAAACGTCGTCCAGTTCTTGCTCCACGTCTGTTTTAAATTTGAAATCAAGTATACCTTTCAGCAAATTTTCTTTGGCATAGTTCATTTCCCAGAGAAATTTTGCAGTATCAAACTGAATATGAAATGCTGTGCAATCATGGCCCTTATCAAAAGTTGACTTAAAGTGAATTCGAATTAGTTCATCCATTGCGAGACGATAAAAAGCTTGAGTTCCCTCGGATTTTTGATTCTCCCAGAATTTTCTTTCTAGGGTTAAATCCCCAAGATCTTCTAAAAGTATCAATCCACTTTCTGGTTCCATCGCAATGATCTGCGGAACTCGAATTCCATTTCGATCAAAGTGTTTTTGAACTGACAAAAAGGGGTATTTGGTAGGATCGAAGGGGTCCCATCGCATTAACACCGATGACGAATCAGAGTGGATAATACGATAGTACCTTCGATTGGAGGCATCTCCAGCGAGGGAATAAAGTTTTATTTCCACATTGGGTAGATTCTTGCGCAAAAAATTTTGAATAAAGGGCTCAAAGCTTTCCATGTAGAACAGGGTGACAGAGAGTTCTCTATTGATCAAATAAAATAGAATTTATGACTTCATCTTGCATTTTTGGATTTACGGGCAATTGGGATAAATTGACTACCGATTCCCTTAGCAATGGGAGTGGAATTTGCGTTTTATCTCGTACGCCTAGGATAAACATGGGGCCGTTTAATGTTGAAGCGGTACTGCAGTACTCAATCAAGTGGGATAAATTCCTAACAGAAAGCTCCTCAATAGAATCGATATAAATAGTCATATTTGAGAATTTTTCTAAATCAAGGATGCATTCGAGGATTCCCTTTATATCTAAAAATTTAGCAAAGGCCCAATTTTCAGTCTGATCATGGATTCGAAAGGCGAATTTATTCATGAAATCCTCATTTTCACTGCAAAGTGACAATAGTCTTCTTGGAACGGAGGATTCTTTCAATCCCGAAGAGAGATCCCTACTTTGATCTGGGAAGGTCTCCAATGACTTAATTGTATGAAAACCATCATAGTTAACCAAATTATTTTCATTTCTTCTCAAATAGGTCAGATAAAGTGCTGGTTCTAAAACGACCTTTATTAGTTCTGCAAGGGTATCCATTTCTTTGAAGCTCAAGTCATCTGCCATAAATACTTTGCCAGTCCCTAGGAAATGATTTTGGGAAAGAAGGGGAATGTATAAAGTAGTTCCTTGTAATTCCCAGGGGGAGGGTGAGGATAGATGGGTGACATCATTCAACCGATTGAGTTTAAATGTTTTGCCAAAACGATTCAATACCATCTGTTGGACTCTATTGATGGCAATACTATCAACTTCAGTATACTTTGGATTTTTCATGGGGGTCCTCAATCTACGTTCATCTAAATATAACTACTTAAGTATTGGCCCTATCAATATTTGTGCCAGGTTATGGGGGTCTTTTGATCTTGATGATTCCAGAATTGAGGATTTTTGTCACAGGAAACATGTGTATTTACAAGTAGTTATCAAATTGAAAATATTCCACGACAATAGTAAAACGTCGGGCCAATTGGTGCCCGACATCTATTCTTTAGACAGCAAGGAAAATATTACTATCGAGCAAGTTTGCGCTTGTCGAGACCATATTTTTCAACTTTCATAATTAATCCGGCTCTGCTGATTCCAAGCTCCTTAGCGAGCTTCGATTTATTCCAACCTGTTCGGCGAAGGCCTTCACGGATCATGTCTCTTTCTAGGTCCTCCAAAGCATCCTTAAGTTTGCCTTGAAGGCGTGCTCCTTGTACTTTCCCTTTTTCTGTAGCTTCCATGATTTTAGGTGATAGGTGCTCTGCCATCAGTTTGGTTTCCTCACCTGCCAATACACTCAAACGTTCGATTTCATTTTGGAGCTCACGAATATTTCCAGGCCATACATAATCATAGAGTTTTTCCATTGCTCGTTTAGTCATTGATCGCTTTAGGCCATTATGACTATCTGCGACTTTTTGAAGAAAAAATTCAACTAAGTAAGGAATGTCTTCTTTGCGTTCGCGGAGTGGTGGGACTCTAATATTTATAACGTTAAGTCTGTAATAAAGATCTTCGCGGAAAGTTCCTTGCTCTACCATTTCCTTTAAATTTCTATTGGTCGCAGCCACAATCCTAACATCAACCTTTCTAGATTCCGTGGAACCAACAGGAATAAATGTTCCTTCTTGAAGTACACGAAGTAATTTAACTTGCATCGTGGGAGATGTGTCTCCAATTTCATCTAAAAAGAAAGTTCCCTTATCTGCCATTTCGAAAAGACCCTTTTTGTCCTTCAGCGCTCCTGTAAAGGAACCTTTGGTATGACCAAAGAGTTCTGATTCAAGAAGATTATCATTGAAAGCAGAGCAGTTTTGAATGACGAAGGGCTTATCCTTTCGGAGGGAATTGTAGTGAATGGATTTTGCGATAAGTTCTTTACCAGTACCATTTTCTCCTTGAATCATCACTGTAGAATCAGCAGTTTTTATTTTATCCAAGAGGGCATAAAGTTGCTGCATGGGTTTGGATTTACCAATCATATTGTCGTATTTAAAACGATTCCCGAGTTCCTTATTAAGTTCTCGAATACGATCCTCTCTGGAAGTAATTTCAAGATGAAGTGTGACGATTTCTTGAGAAACGAGCTCACATAATTCAACAAAATGAACTTTCTCTTGGTCATCTAAATATTTTAATTTTCCCAAGCACGTTTCAATAGATTCGCCAGCAAGACCAAAGGCAGCTAGTCGATCCCTCACCTCGGGTAATTTATTTGAAAAATTTGAATCCCGAAAGAATCCCATGGCCACAACAGTTCCTACACAGTCATTCTCGAGCATAACTGGGAAGATTCCAACATCGAAGCCTAACATATCCCATTTTCGAATGCTGAAGCGATTCTGAGAAGTTCGCATCCCTTCTAATGCTTTCGAAACCATTTCGGAAAGATTTGTAATAACGGATTCCTTGGCAATCAACGGACTAATTATTGGATTTCGAAAGGAACTTCTCGTAGAGTCGAAACCTTTCAGAACCCCCCTTTCATCTGTAAAAAGAATATCAATATTCCACCAGGTGTTTAGTATCTGTTTGAGTTTTTTAATGACGTGAATATGTTCAAACTCATCCCAATTAATCATATAGTCTCCTTGGTTGCATTTTTCAAAACCAATTAATATATGGGACTATCGTCAAAAGTTTGATCTGACTTAATAGGACTGTCTAACAATTTATAGACAACAATTTAAATGCCATTATTTCTAGTAGTTTAAGAAAAGCTCTCATTTTGAGACAACTTTCTAAAAAATTATTCGACCTCTTTCTGCAGAAAGGAGTAGTATTTTCCTTTCAAATTATAGAGAAAATCATGCTTGCCTTCCTCTACAATTTTTCCATGGTCTAAAACCAAAATCCGATCTGCATTTTTTACAGTCGTTAGTCGATGAGTGATAATTAGAGCAGTTTTTCCACTAATCAAAGAGTCGAGTCCTTTTTGAACCTCAATTTCACTGGTAGTGTCAAGTGCACTAGTCGCTTCATCTAAAATTAAGATCGACGCATTTTTAAAGAATGCACGGGCAATGCTAATTCGTTGCTTTTCACCGCCAGAAAGTCGACCACCTCTTTCTCCGACGATAGTTTGATATTTATTTTCAAGCCGTTGAATAAAAGGGTCTGCATTGGCGGCGATAGAAGTTGTGTTGATGTTTTCCTTACCCCGAGAGAAATCACCGGAATGAATATTCTCTCCAATAGAGTCATTAAGTAAAAAAACATCCTGTGAAACCATTGCGATATTTCGGCGCAAATCAACCAAATCAAATTTATTTATTGAAATTCCATCTACGAAAATATTACCCTCATCAGGATCATAAAACCGTTCTAGTAAGTTGACGATTGTAGATTTACCGCTCCCACTGGATCCAATCAATGCAATTTGCTCACCTCGATTAATTTGCAAATTAAAGTTTTTTAAAATTACCTTGTCTTGGTAGGAAAAGGTGACATTCTTATATTCCAAAATTTTCCAGTTCTTTGGAAAAGGCAGAGAATTTTCAAAAACAGGTACTTCACTATTTTCATCTAAAATAGAATAAATTCTTCCAGCTGAAACGAGGACTTCCTGAAGGCGAACATAACTTTCTTGCAATTTCTTAAGAGGCTGATTAACCATTAATAGTGAAGTAATAAATCCAATAAATGCACCAGGAGTGGACCTGCCCCTTGAGATTTCATAGCTTGTATAAAGTAATATCAGAAGTACTACCGCAGAAGCTAGAAACTCTGTAACAGGTCCCATAACCTCTATTCTAGAATGTACCTTTTTACGATTTTGAAGATACTCCTTTCCCTTAACATGGAGTTTGTTGGCCATATATGGTTCTAAATTAAAAGACTGAATTATTCGAATTCCGTCAAGACTCTCTTTAATAATAGAGGTCATTCCCTCCATATTGTCCTGTCCTCTTGGGATATATTTTAGAAGGCTACGTGAAATAGTTCGAAGAAATAATCCTATAATAGGCAAGAGCAACATGGTAAACAATGTCAATCGATAATCTAAATAAAATAAGTTTCCTATTAGACAAATCAAAAGCAAGGGGTGAAGAAAGAAATCGGCAATCATACGTAACCCGTCTTGTATGATTTTCATGTCATTCATAATTCGACTAAGGAGGCCGCCAGAACCCGTTGCATAATTGGAATGAAATGAAAGATTCAAGCGCATAAATTTTTGCTGAAGCTTTTCTCGCATTCCTTGAACGACCATTTCTGCCACATAATTCATTAAATAAATATGAAAATACCGACTAACAGCTGCAATGAGCGAAAGCGAAATTGCGATCAAAAAGCTGTCATATACCTTTTGCGGCTGTCCCTTAGTGAGATCATCAAAAAGGTCTTTCATGATGAGGCCCAGGCGACTGTAGGTCACTCCGAAAACAATACCCGCAAGGGCTATTATAATGATGTATCTCTTGAAAGGCCTTACTTCATGAATTAGTTTCTTAATCTGAGGATTCATTTTATTCCATGGTTTGAATATTATATTTTTGCAAATACTGTCCTGTTAGACTCATTTTATCTTTTGCAAGCTCTTCTGGAGGACCTGCAAAAACAATAGATCCACCCTCTTCGCCGCCATCTGGGCCGATATCGATCACATAATCAGAACTTTTAATAACGTCGAGATTATGTTCAATGACCAACACACTACCTCCAGCATCAATTAATTTATGGAGAACACCTAATAACAATTGAATTTCTTTAAAGTGCAATCCGGTTGTGGGTTCATCTAAAATATAAAGTGTTGAACCTAATTTCGATTGAGAGAGTTCTTTTGCAATTTTTAGACGTTGAGCCTCTCCCCCGCTGAGGCTGCTGGCACGTTGTCCAATTTTCAAATAGTCAAGCCCAACCTCTTTAAGTAAACTCAAAGGCTTGCGAATTGAGGGATTCGCAATAAAGAACTCCATAGCGTCGAGAACTGTCAGTTCTAATATTTCTGCGATATTCTTTCCTTTATAACGAACTTCCAAAACTTCGGGGCGAAATTTTTGAGAATCACAGACGTCACATGGAAGTAGAATGTTGTCCATGAACATCATATCAATTTCTTCAAATCCAGTACCTTTGCAAGAGGGGCATCGCCCTCCGTCTACATTAAGGCTAAAAGTACCAGGTGTATAACCTCGGGCCAGACTATCATGAGTTGTGGCCATTAAGCTTCGAATGCCATCAAAGGCCTTCATGTATGTTATGGGTGAACTGCGGGCAGATTTACCAATAGAAGATTGATCAATTAGAACAACATTTTTTATTAAATCAAGACCTTCGAGTTCTTTAAAAGGCAAAGCTGGCAAAAATTCCAATTTCAAATGGGCGGCTAAAGCTGGATACAGTGTCTTTGTAATCAGAGACGATTTTCCCGATCCTGATACGCCAGTAATTGCAACCATCCGATTCAACGGAAAGTCGACAGAAATATTCTTCAAATTATTTCCTGTCGCACCTTTAAGTGTTAATTTAAAGCGATAATTTTCCAAGTCAACGGGACGGATTTTTGCTGAATGAGCATCATCTTTTGATCGAGATAAATAACGAGAGGTTGTTGTTAGTGCCTTAGACAAAAAATCTTCGGTACTGCCAGCATAAATGACTTGTCCTCCAAAACTACCAGACCCTGGGCCCATTTCTAAAATTTGGTCGCTAGATTTAATGACATCATAATCGTGTTCAACAACCACCAAGGTATTTCCCAATTCTTTGATTGACTTTAGGACGGAAATCAATCGATCATTGTCGCGAGGGTGCAGTCCGACAGTTGGTTCATCCAAGACGTACAGAACCTGAGATAAACCCATCCCAAGTTGATTTGCCAAATTAAGTCTTTGAAATTCGCCGCCAGAGAGTGTGCGAGCTTCTCTTCGCAATGTTAAGTATTGTACTCCCACTCTCTTTAAAAAGTCTAATCGGGATAAAAGTTGGCGTAAAATTTCTGAAGCCATTTTTCTTTGCTCATTATTGAGGTCTAATGTGGTCAAGAAAAGTCGCAGCTCTTGAATTGTTAGAGCGGTCAGATCGTTGATATTTTTATTTGCTATTAATACCCAGTTACTGTCTTGACGCAACCGAGACCCTTGACACTTAGGGCAGGTTGATGGACTGCGGTAGCGAGCAAGAAATACGCGAACGTGCATTTTATACTTTTTAGTCTCTAAATAATCAAATAATCCCTGGACACCATAAAATTTATTATCTCCAGACCATACCAGTTTTTTTTGAGAAGCAGAAAGCTCTTGCCAGGAAATATCTATAGGAATTTTATTGCGCCGGCAGAAGGCAAGAAGATCCTTTTTGTCTTCTGCAGCACTTGGCATGGTAAAAGGATTTAGGGCACCATCTTCAATAGAAGCTGTTGGATCAGGGACGATTTTCTTTTCATCTAAAAGCAAAATATTTCCAAAACCTTTGCAATCAGGGCATGCCCCCACGGGGCTATTAAAACTAAAAAACTTTGAATTAATTAAAGGGGCTTCAATTCCGCACTGAGGACAAGAATCTTTATCACTTAAAAATACCGACTCACCTTCCGTAGTAGCAAGGGTTGCAGATCTTCCCCAGGCGTGAGGATTCCATTTTACGCTCGCGTCGAAAGCGAGTGATAACGAATCGGCCAGGCGTCCCGCTTCCCCTTTTGAAAAAACAAGGCGATCTAATATGGGGTAGAGAATGCCCTTTGGAAGTCCCTTTTTTAACAGAGGCGCTGAGCTTAAATCAACAACTTCAAAATCTCGAATATCTACTCTTTTCGTAGTAACTTGGGTACTTTTACTTTTTGGCAATGCAATCCTTAAAATTCCATCTTGAATTAATCGCGCAAGTAAAACTTTACTTTCTTTCATTGTAAGTTTTGTAGTGTCCAATGAAACTAAAATATAGCCACGCTGATTCTCCCATTTTCTTAAAATAAGATCGGTGCCTGTCGAGGGAGAATATTTAAAAGTGGGAATGTGATGATCGGGACAGTGAAATTGGCCTAATTTTTCAAATAAAAGTCGCAAATAATCAACTAATTCTGTTACGGTGCCAACCGTGGATCTGCTCGAGCGTATTGAATTTTTTTGTTCGATGGCGATAGAAGGTGGGATGTTGCTTATTCCTTCAATATCAGGTTTTGGAGCTTTATTCAAAAATTGCCGGGTGTAGTTGGACATACTTTCAATGAAGCGACGTTGGCCTTCAGCAAATAGTGTATCAAATGCTAAAGAACTCTTACCAGACCCACTTGGGCCACAAACTACTGTAATTTGGCCAAGAGGTACTTTGATTTCCACGTTCTTCAAGTTATTCTGTTTCACCCCCCAGAGGTGAATTTGCTTCATTCGTTTAAATCCTGTTTGTAAAAATTATTTTTATCCTCTGACAGGTCTGTGGAAGTTGTGCTGGGCTCAGTTCCTTCAACAAAAGCCTGCTTCAAAATTCGCTTAGAGTGTGCCGATGCCAACTTTCCAGTATCTCCGTCAATATTTACGAAAACAATACCTTCCGGAACCGGAAAAGTCATCTCCGGAAGATTTTGGTGCACATCTTTCATATAACTTAACCAAATTGGTAGGGCACTATGACCACCCACCTCGCCGAGTCCGAGACTTTGCTCTTTATCGAAGCCAACCCAGACTCCCGTGGCAACTTGGGGAGTATAGCCAATAAACCATGCGTCAAAGTAACCGCTGGTTGTTCCTGTCTTACCTGCGACCTCACGTCCCAGGGCTTTCGCTCGTGCTCCAGTCCCATTCGGATCCTCAACAACACCCTTCAATAAGGAGGTCGTGACATAGGCTGTTTTTGGATCAATTAATTGTTCAGGGTCATTAAAGAAAAAATGTTTATCAGGCTTTTTGTCAGAGGCAATTATCGAGGGGTCGGCTATTTTTTTGAACTCTTCTCTACGGGAAGCAAATTGATTGTCCAGACCCTTTATTTCTTTTTCAAAGCGCACGTCCAGTGAGATCTCATCTTTTATTGTATTGCCGAGACGATCCTTGATGGCTAGAATAATACGGGGTCTAATTCTTTTTCCCATTCTTCCAAATTGTGAAAATACTTTTGTCATTTCATATAATGTGACACTGCTGGAACCCAGGACTAAAGTAAAATCTTGATTGAGGGGACTAAAAATTCCCATTCGTTGGCTATAATCAATTGCCCATTTTACTCCGACATCTTCAACGACTTTTACGGCGGGAGCATTGAGTGACCGAACTAGAGCATTTCGAAAAGTAATTTCTCCACTAAAGGTTTTAGAATGGTTTGCAGGTTTCCAAATTTTTGTCTCTTCTTCCTGTCCCTCATTGTCTGACTCTGATGATTCGGTACCTTGGCTTTTGCTAACCTTTTCTTCATAAACCAAAGGAACATCCATAATCAATGAAGAAGGATTATATCCATGATCCAGCGCCGAAGCATACACAATGGATTTAAAAATGGAACCCGATTGTCGTGCCGCTTGAATGGCCCGATTAAATTCATTTTTCTTACGTTCAAATTTATAGCCACCTACCATGGCTAAAATATCCTCGGTGTCTTGATCAAAGGAAATCAATGCCCCCTCAACAAGAGGTGTTTGATCCAATTCGAGGTTTAAGTATTTATCATAATTTTTAGGAATAGATGAGACAGAAAATTTTCCATTTTTGGGAACTGATTTCTTCACCTTGACTTCAAATTTGGCACTTACAATTTTAACTTGGATCACATCTCCTGGACTCAGAGCTTGGGAGGGCTTTTGGATCTGATTATTCTCTGATTTCTTAGTGGTATCTGGAATTCGTGCCCAGGTCATTGTTTCCATAGGTATTATCCCTTCAGCATCTGGAAGCTTCACGATTACGAGTCCGTCATTATCATCAACAGATTCAACAATTCCCTCATAAGTTTCGTTCATTTTTAAAAAAGAAGGGAGATTGCCCCCTCCCGCAGTGTTGGGTTTTTCGGAGGCAATTTCAGCGAATTTACCGTCATGCAATATCGTTCGTACTGGTGTGGAGTTTATTATAATTTTTTTTCTGAGCTCTTTTATAAAAGTAAGCTGTTGATTGGGGTCTGTTATTTTTTTTATGGGCCCTCTAAATCCTTGGCGCTTATCTAATTTTTTAAGGCCGACCTCGACGGCTTGTTGCGCCTGTCTCTGTTTATCGAGATCCAGACTCGTGTAAATATTTAGTCCGCTTTTGAAAACTAAATCTTCACCAACATTATCTCTAAGTATCTGCCGAACCGCTTCCAGAAAATGAGGTGCATATTCATCATAATTTTCATTAATATAGAGTCGAATGGGTTCTTGAATTGCCTTTTCAGACTCTTCTTTAGTGATAAAGCCTACGTCTGCCATACGTCGTAAGACATACACTTGTCGTTCTTTGGCCCGCACAGAATTATGGACTGGAGAATAGCTAGACGGAGCTTTGGGTAACCCCGCTAGGATTGCCATTTCAGATAAAGTGAGTTGTGCGACTGATTTTCTATAGTAATTTTGGGCAGCAGCTTCAACTCCATAGGCTCCTTGTCCAAAATAAATTTGATTGAGATAAAGGTACAAAATCTCTTCTTTTTTTAGTTTGTCTTCAATCTGGAGTGCTAAAAGGGCTTCTCGAATCTTCCTAAGAAATGTTTTTTCTGCCGAGAGAAAGAAAGTTTTTGCAACTTGCTGGGAAATCGTGGAACCCCCTTGGACCGATTTTCCAGCTTTAATGTTAGCAAAAGTGGCTCTGAGAATTGCTTGAAAATTGATGCCGCTATGATGAAAAAACTGATCATCTTCCGCTGCTAAGAAGGCGTTAATTAGATTTTTAGGCATTTTTTCGTAAGGAATTAATATTCGCCGTTGAAATGAAAATTCCCCGATTTTCTTATTATTTCTGTCAAAGACTTGACTTACCAAGAGGGGATCATAGTCCTTAATCGACTCGATTTTGGGGAGCGTTTCCTTGACAGATTTAAGGAAGAAATAGGCACCAGTGCACCCAAGGACTATGAATAAAACAAGGACTCCAATAATTTTCTTTAACACAGGAAGCTCCTTCAAAGTTGTTTCTCAGAGAGTTTCTATATTAAAAGCAGTTTATTGAAGCCGCAAGTGATAATAAATAGGGATTTGATTGCACTTTGGCCATTTTTTTTGGAGAAGAGCTTATTTTTTGGTACGACTGCTGTGGCCGTGCCCTGCAGGCGATCGCCCTTTTTGTTTGATATAACTTCGACAAGTAGTTTCATATTCTGTTTGGGCCGCGATATATTCACTGTATTTACCATGTGCTTTTGCCAAAGTTTCGGTTGCCCCCCGAGGAGGAGGTGCCCCCAGCTCCTGAAGATCCCTCTGAAATTGAATCATGTCAGAATTGGATTGAGCTTGCTTATTCATAAAAAGTTGAGTCTGGCGATAGGTATCTTGGGCAAGAGTATTAACTTTGTTTTGCAAGTTCATTGCCTGCTTATAGAGGTCTGTTTTTATAACTAACTCTTTATTTGTAAAATTTTGAATTGTATAATTCAGATTCATTTTGTCCTGGTTTATTTGATCATTCAACATTGTTATACTTTGCTGAGCATCTTGAATCTCTTGTCTCATTTGGGCCTCTTCTGCCATAGCTTGCTGATTCTGAGTCAATCGGGATTGAAGTCCCTTTTGCATGCAAAACTGCCAAGACGTCTCCAAGAATTTTTTCTGCTGGTCATAGACGCTCTTTGCGCTTCCAACATTTGAACCAATGCCATTAGAGAGGTTTCCCATGAGTTCCGTATATTTCTTTCTTGCATCGACTAGTTCTTGCAAACAGCCATTTCGAATAAAATCATCGGTCAAGAGTTGAGTAGAGGCAATTCTCGCGTTTATTTTTTGCGCCAAAACAGATGCCTTTCCCTTGATAGTGGTCGTCAGATTCATAATCTCTTTCTGTACTTTTCGGGATTCATCAGCAGCATTTTTCAATGCTTCCTGCTGATCTTCTTTAAGTTTAGCAATATCGTCAGCAGCATCTTTTTCAGATTTATCTTGGTCTGCCTGGGCGTCGTTTTTGCTGCGCTCATTTTCTGTCTGTTTGTCAGCTAAATCTTTTTGAGCATCTTCAATTTCTCGTTTTGCATCTTTAATTCGATCCATGATTTCGGTCTTTGCAGAAGCATAATCTGATCCGGTGAGCTGAGGACAGGTGCCATACATGGTCCCTGCTCCGCTCATGAAGTGAGAAACCGCTTGGGTCAGCATTGGTTTTATCTGATCCATAAGTCCTCCGGAACTTTCTCCGTCTGGATAGCAGGATGATATCAAGGCATCACAATTTGTCTGATTGGTGGCGGCGCAGGTGCTTTTGTAATCTCGGAAAAGACTGTTAACTTCCTGCTGCATGCTTTGGCAGTTATTTCGGTCGTTAAGTTTTATTTCATCTTCAATTGGCCTAAGTTGTTGGTAGCCGTAAGGAGTTGGATTGTCACTATTTCTATCTGAGCCACCTCCAGAAGAGTTTGAACTATTTTTGGAGGCAGCTATAGCAAATTGCAGGGATGAAATGAGACAAATTGTGGTGATTAAACTACTGAGGAGCAAGAATTTTTTCAAGATTCTTATAGGTCTAGAAATTTTCCAGTCCCTATTATACCAATTCTGGTTACTTCGTATCCCATCGTTGCTCAGTCGGTCGTCTTGTGCGGCCTGCAGGGAGCAGGCCTCCGCGCCTCTCTCGGTCGCGCCTTGAGCTACTTTGTAATCGGAATTGGTATTAGCACTGTCGATAAAAACTTGATGAGGTGTCAAAAGTAAAGACAATGTATTTAAAGCCATTGGTGCCCTCCCCCCTTCTGAATAAAAGGCAGCAAAATAGGTACCAAAGCACTATCGGCATTATCTTCTGAATGATGAGAGTAGACTTTGGATTTGGATATAATTTTATCTCAAATCAAGACAGAAAGTGAATTGTAATCAAATATCCATAAATCATTCCGAATAACCACAGAAAAGAGGGTCAAGTTTGCTATTCCTATATTAGTCCGTCCCGATAAAAAAGTGCACAACTTACTTGATCTTTTTCTTTTTGCCTAATGATGCCCTCCTCGAATTAGCTCGTGGCTAGTCCTTCGTCGGACCTCGTCAGGCAGAAAGAAAAATCTCCTCGCAATTCATGCACTTTTTTATCGGGACGGACTATTTCTGATTGATTACAACCCTATTGAAATATTCAACATAATTTTCTGCTTTGCCAGGATCGCAGACACATGATAGCTTTTAGTTCTAAATGGAAAAAGGATTTAATTCAGATATTCAAATTGGTGCGCAGAAATTTCATATCCAGACTGAAGACTGGGGCATGAATAAAAAGATGGTCGTTAGCACTATTTTTAAAAATGGGGCAGTAGTACAGACCCATAAGGTCTCCTATGAGGACATTTTTAAAGATGGAAGCGTTCGTACCACCGATGCTATTCGATTGGCCCTTCGGCGCTTGCACCATGATATTATCGAAAAATTAAAAGAGCTAAACTCAAGGTCTAAATAAAATACAGTCCTTCCGATAAACAGTTCATTTTTTATAGGGGCGAACTATAGATCCTAGCCATCAGGCTGGGCTATTTCAGCATTTTTTGTTGAGTTAGTGGATTGTGGATTCTGGGCGAGTTATTATATCTTTATAAGTGAATTTGGAATTATTGAATCGCAAGGATGGGAGTCAGTAATTGATTGAACTATCACATGTCTACAAAACCTACTCAGAGAATATTCATGCGCTGAAGAATATTCATCTTTTTATTGATAAATCAGAGTTTGTTTACTTGACTGGCCCAAGTGGCGCAGGTAAATCAACTCTATTTAAAATGATATCAGCTTTTGATCTTCCCACTTCCGGGCAAGTAAAAGTTGCAGGACAAATAATCAGTGATTTAGATAAAAAAGAGATCGCTCATTTTAGACGAAAAATTGGGGTAGTCTTCCAGGATTTTCGCCTGATTCGCCATAAAACCATTTTTGAAAATGTGGCATTACCCCTTGTTGTAAAGGGCGAGCGCAATTCTTCCATTACTAAAAAAGTCAGCGAAGTATTAGATCAAGTAGGTCTATACACCAAAAAGGAGCAATTTCCTGAATTTATATCTGGTGGCGAGCAACAGCGTACAGCTATTGCGAGAGCCATTGTTCATCAACCTGGTGTATTGGTTGCCGATGAGCCGACCGGAAATTTGGACCCGCAATTAAGTGAAGAAATTATGGATCTACTTGAAAAAGTCTGTGCACGAGGAACAACTGTTTTTGTTGCTACTCATAATCATGAAATTGTCCACCGTAGAAAAAAAAGGACCATAGAAATAAAGGACGGCTCCATAGTTGCGGGTGGTATTTCGTGAATCGAAATCGATTTTTAAAAATTTCAACTTTTTTAATCACAGCATGCTGTTTTACAATAATGGCTTCTGGATTTCTTATAGGTCTAAATTTGAAAAAGGCAATTGGATTTTGGGGCGAAAACCTAGAGATAGTCGGATATTTGGACCATTCTTTGTCGAACCGTAGTCGTACAGAGATTGTTGGCCGTCTGAAGACAATGGAGCATGTTCGTAAAGTTGATTATGTCAGTGAAGAACGCAGCTTTAATGAATTTGTTAGTCAATCAGCAAGTCTTTTGCCGGGACTTCAATTAGATCAAGATATGCTGTCCATTGCGCCTGCTAGCATTGTGATAACTCTCCAAGATGCGGCCAACCCAAATGAGAATTTAGAAAATATTGCCCATCTTGCATCTGAAATTGAAAAAATAGAAGGTATCCAAGAGGTCTCATACAGCTCAGATATAATTCAGAAATTCTCAAGTCTTACGACAGTCACGGCAGTTGTTTTGTATATTATGGGCTTTATTTTGGCAATTTCATCGATTTTAATTATTTCAAATTCCGTCCATGCCTCGATTTCTCACCGGCGAGAAGAAATTGAAATCTTGGAACTTATCGGAGCAACTCCATGGATGATACGAAAGCCATTTCTACAAGAAGCAGGGGCAATTGGAATTATTGCCGGAGTTGTGGCTTTGACTATTTGTAAATTTATTTTCGCAAAGGTAACTAAGATATTTTCAACACAAATAACAATGGTTCGCATTTCTGAAAATATTGACTTCTTTAGCACAGGAGATTGTCTCATGTTTCTTTTAATCGCTGCAGGAATTGGAACACTTGCAGCTTTTTTGTGTTTGAATGCAATCAACAACAATTGGGCTGCTGCCAAAAGGACCGTTTAATGAGTATGATTGCATTTCAAGAAATTAAATTACAAATACTTTTAATTCTTGTTATTGGGATATTCATTTTGCCTCAGAAAAATTTAGGTGCTTCCAGATTACCTGAGCAAGAAGTTCTGATTAATTCCAAAGAGTTTTTGGAGAAAAAAAAATGGCAACAGCATCGGGTTCTAAAATCACTGAGTAAAATTAATGAAAAAATTCAACAGGTTTTGAAAGAAAAGACGGATCTGAGCAACCGTGGATTCGTTCTACGCACAAACGTTGGCAATCTAGTTGCTGAAATTGGTGACTTGGAAAAAAGGAAAAATCAAAAAAAGGATCAGGTCAGTTTAGATTTAAAACAAATGCGGCAAATGCAGGCTGGGGCCTATCAACATATTTTGTTAAATTCTTATTCTTCAGCTCAATTGAATCGGAATCTTCATTACTTGAATGCAATTCTAATACGAAATTATCAAAGATTTCGAGATTATGATGAACTTGTCAACGAACTCAATCATAAAAGAGCTCATTTGGTCAAAGAATCTGGGCGCCTTAAAAAACTGACTCAAGCTTTTGACAAGAGAGAAAATATTCTCCGAAATGAGATTGTGGTCAAAAACAGAATTTTAAATGGAATAAAGCGCAGTCAGCTTTTTGTGGAACAAAGGATAGAAGATTTGAAAAAGAGGACTCAAAGTATGGGTATAACTGATGAGGGCGTTTTGGATTCAATAACACGTCCTAATTTTGCGATTCAACAGGGTAAGCTCCCTCCTCCTGCTATAGGGCGAGTAGCTCGTCATTTTGGCCCCTATCATTCTGGAGAAAAGCAAATTACTTTAAATTCTAAAGGGATTTTTTTGGAGACTCATTCTGGGGCGACCGTCAAAGCTGTCTTTTCCGGAGTGGTTTCTTATGTCGGTGCAGTGCCTGGGTTAGATCAAATTCTAGTTCTGGACCACGGAGACCATTATTTTACCGTTTATGGGCAACTCGAAGATGTTAAAGTGAGACCAGGTGATGAGGTTGCTCAGTCCCAAATAATTGCCCGCTCTGGGCTGGAGAAGTTTAAGAAGTTAAATGGAATTTATTTTGAGATTCGTCATTTTTCAGAACCCTATAACCCCACGGAATGGGTGAGAGGACTTACTTTATGAGGCACTTTTTTGTTTTTAAGAATATAAGATATTTTGCGATTATCACACTGCTAACTACTTTTATATATTTTTTTGATATTGGAATCGGAATAAAATCCTTTGCTGAGGAACGCTATGGCGATTTGCAAAACTTTTCAAAAGTACTGAATCTTGTGCAGCAGTATTATGTTGAAGAAGTCGATACAAAAAAGCTTATTTATGGAGCGATTAAGGGAATGCTTCGAGAATTGGATCCTCATACCAACTTTCTTCCTCCGGATGTATATAAGGATTTTGAAAGTGAAACCAGTGGTGAATTTGGCGGTTTAGGAATAGAAATTTCCATTCAAAATGGTGTATTGACAATCATTTCTCCCATTGAAGACACTCCTGCTTGGGAAGCCGGAATTAAGCCAGGCGATAAAGTAATTGGTGTTGACGGAGTGACAACCAAAAATTTGAGTTTGATCGAGGCCTCTCAGTTAATGCGAGGTAAAAAGGGTGATAAAATTGTTTTAAAAATTATTCGGGAAAATGAAGAAGAGCCGCGAGATATTACTATTGTCCGCGGGAATGTAAAAATAAAATCTGTTAAATACACAGATATTGAAAATGGTTATGCTTACATTAAAATTACCAGTTTTATTGAGAATACCGCTCGGGATTTAGAAAAGGTATTGTCAGCGCATTCTAAAAAATATGGTAAGGTTGAAGGATTGCTTTTAGATCTACGTCGCAACCCTGGAGGATTGTTGGATCAGGCGGTTAAAGTGAGCGATATGTTTCTGAAAGATGGGGTTATCGTTTCTACCATTGGTCGCAATGTCAAAGAAAAGGAAGTTCAATCTGCAACTAAACATGGTTCTTTTGCAGATGTTCCAATAGTTATATTGGTTAATGAATATACGGCCAGTGCCAGTGAGATCGTGTCTGGAGCTTTACAAGATAATAAAAGAGCTTTAATAGTTGGAAATCGAACTTTCGGTAAAGGCTCTGTTCAGTCCGTAGTGAAGCTGGGTGATGGAAGCGGTTTAAAATTGACTGTAGCACGTTACTATACTCCGAGCGGTGTTTCTATTCAGGCTGAAGGAATTCGGCCTGATATTGAAATAGATGATGTTGATACAGAGGCCTTCAGTAAGGCCGTCATAAAAAATAAAGCAACTCGGGAGCGGGATATAATTGGTCATCTTAAGGGTGATGTTGAAAAACGATCTGCAAAAGATGTCAAGGAGCTCAAAAGTTTACCTAAGGAAACTGGAGTCTATGCATGGTGGAGAGATGCTGCCAGTAAAAAAGATTTAGCTCTCAGCCCTAAAGACAAACTGTTTAAATCGGATTACCAGGTTTATCAGGCATATGGGTATTTGCGGGCATCAAAGGCCACTCACTAGTACCAAGTCCGATTATTGCGTATTCCATCGTTGCTTGGTCAGTCGGCTTGTGCGGCCTGCAGGGAAGCAGGCCTTCGCGCGTAGCGGGAAAAATTTTTATTGTTGGTTGTTTCTGGAGCACTTTTTCTTGGCATCTTCGTGACGCCATTGTTTGAAGCTTAATCCGACTATCGTGAGGCCAACAGCAATTGCGGAAAATGCTATGAGACAAAGTATTGTATAACCGACCATTTTTTCCCCATTGTTAAAATTATAATACCAAGTCCGCTTACTTCGTATCCCATCGTTGCTCGGTCGGTCGCCTTGTGCGGCCTGCAGGGAGCAGGCCTCCGCGTCTCTCTCGGTCGCGCCTTGGTCTCCTTTGTAAGCGGACTAGTTATAGAGCCCCTCGAAATGGGCCTTTAAAAATTACAAACTTGCTTCTGCGCGAGCTTTTTTCGGTGGTACTTCCTTGATCTTTGCTAAATCCGTCAAAAACTTCACAACTTTCTCTTCAGTGATCATGTATTCCAAATTATCTGCTTTTTCAGGTGTAGAGTAGAAATCACGAATTTTACTTTCTTCTATTCCTGTTTTTAGAGCATAGTCCGCAAATCTCTGATTGAGATCACTATCAGAACAATAAAGTTCATGCTTGCTCGCAATAGCATCCACCAAAAAACTAGCTTTGATCATATCTTCAGCTGTTTCATTGAACTCAGTATCCCATTTCACAAGGTAATCTTGCAAGAATGCATCGTCCATTTGTTGATCCTTCATTCTCTTCTTAAAATCTTCGACTAAGCGGGCTTTCTGATCAATTTTAAGGGAATTGGGAACTTCCATGGGATTATTCTTAACTAATTCCTTAATTAATTTATTGCGGAAGTCATCTTCAATGCGCTTCCTTTCAGATTCATCCCTATCTTTTCGAATACTCTCTTTGAGGTCATCCATGCTTTTGGGGCCTCCCCAAGTTGCGAAAAACTCTTCATTCATTTCGGGCATTTCCTTTTCTTTGAGGCCCTTCAAAGTTACTTTAAACTCAACAGGCTTTCCTGTTAAATCTGCTGCGTGGTAAGGATCTGGAAATTTCAAATTCAAAATTTTTTGATCGCCTACTTTCATGCCAACAATGCCTTCTTCAAACCCTTCAATAAAGCGTTTAGAGCCCAATTCGATTTGAAAATCTTCAGCGGTTCCACCTTGCAAAGGTTCTTGGTTTTCTAAAGTTCCTTCAAAGTCAATTACGGCGGTATCGCCCATTATTGCGCTACGAATTTCAGTAACGTCTTTAAGAGTAGCACGGGCATTGCGAATATTTTCAATTGCGGCATTAACCTGAGATTCATCAGTTTGAAATTTTTCTCTCTCGACTTCGAGGCCTTCATACTTTTTCAAAATAACTTCAGGTCGAACATCAAAAGTCGCGGTAAATGCAAAACCACTTAATTCGCTAGGATCTTCGTACTCAAAATCAGGAGTTCCAAGGGGATTTACGTTATGTTCTTTTAATGCGAGATAGAAGTGGGTACCAATCAAATTCCGAATAACGTCTTGGGTAATTTCAGCATGGTACATGGACTTAACTGTTGAAATGGGTGCTTTTCCTTTACGGAAACCTTTAATTGTGACGTCTCTTTGTACTTCGCGATAGGCTCTATCGTAAGCATTTTTTACGGTTTCAGCAGGCAATTCAATGCTCAGTTTGCGATTGAGAGAAGACACGTTTTCAAGATTCGTTTTCATTTTTACTCCTTAGGGTATCGAAAAAGTGCGGCACCTAATTTTTTCTTAAATTTGTAGAATGGCGGAATATAGAAAAATGAGATTGGAAAGGCAAGAAAATAATGCGAGGCGAAATGCATGGATCTGGGCTCTATACGAAGATAGGCAGTGAATGCAACTTCGAATTGGATAAGAAGCTATAGGGATCAACTCAATGAAGCAGGAAATTATATTTGTAACGGGCAAAGGCGGAGTCGGTAAGTCGACTTTTGCGGCGGCACTAGCGCTTAAAAAGGCTTACTCCGGGAAAAAGGTCCTTCTTGTTGAGTTGGGAGACCAGAGCTTTTACAAAGAAATGCTGTCATTGAGTTCAGTTGAGTTTGCCCCTCAAAAAGTAAAAGAGAATTTGTGGATTTCACTGTGGACAGGGATGGACTGTCTTCGTAACTATGCGAAATTTTTGGTTCGGGTAGAGTCCTTGGTCCGCTTGTTTTTTGAAAATTCAACTATGCGAAGTCTTGTTAATATTGCCCCGGGACTTCGAGAGCTTTCTATTTTGGGACAAATTACCAGTGGGCATCGGCACCATGGCCCCGTTTTGCCTTTTGATTGCTTTGTCATCGATGCCTTTTCAACAGGACACTTTCTCGCCCTTCTTCGAGCCCCCAAAGGCCTGTCTGAGGCTATTCGATTTGGGCCCATGCATGATCAAAGTCAGGGTATTCATCAAGTGATCTGTAACAAAGAAATTTGCAAATACTTCATTGTAACATTGCCCGAGGAGCTTGCCTTTCGTGAGGGGCAGGAATTAGCAGCATCACTTGAAACTGAATTTGGGGTGCCAACAAATATTGTATTGAATCGA
>Ga0172367_10002870_pt1 | contig 23105 bp, 27 predicted proteins | sample Lak10m_FD_114542 | JGI IMG/M metagenome (GOLD analysis project Ga0172367, IMG submission 114542) | Freshwater microbial communities from Kabuno Bay, South-Kivu, Congo - kab_022012_10m | ecosystem: Environmental > Aquatic > Freshwater > Lake | place: Democratic Republic of the Congo: South-Kivu... | reverse complement strand
CCGCCGTTCTTGGTTTTCGGCGGCGAAGCAACCTCATTTTCAACTGAAATGTGCTTCAAAACAGGAGGTTGCTTCGTCGGGAAGAGCAAGAGCCCTCCTCGCAACGACATTTGTACGGTAGAGGAGTTTCTTAAAAGCAGACCTTCGAAACTTGACCTTGTTAAGATTTCGGAGGTCTCAAAGTTCAAGCCGCCGTACCCTTAACGGGCACTTTCCTCGGCGGCGGGGATGCCACCTTGAGCGTTGGTTTGTCTAATTTATTTCGACCGACTACCTACCTAATAACCAAGCCTCGAAGAATCGTAAGACCTTTCTTTCATACTTCTGTGGGTTGTACGAGTACATCCCCAGATGCGAAACGCCATCTTCCACCCAAAGTTCCTTTGGCTCCAATGCCGAGCCATACAAACGGTAGGGGGCATTCATGGCAATGGCTGCACCTTCCCATCCATCGATAATAAATACCGGACGCGGGCTGATCTCATGAATAACCGCCTCCGGGTTTACAGCTTCAAATTCTATGCCGCTGTAATATTCACCCCAGAACAATATAAAAGGCTGGAATACCTTAATAGGCATATTTAACCGCATGACAGAATCGAGGGAAGGAAAGGCGCTGTCTGCCGCGAGAGCTTCGATCTCCGGGTGTTCCGCCGCCGAAAGGATGAGCGTTGCCGCGCCCATCGAGCCGCCCCACGCGCCGATATGTTCCACGCCTTCCTGTGCGAGGGCAAACTCAAGCGCCGCTTCCACATCCATTCGCTCATAATACCCCAGGGTAGACATCTCTCCTTCACTACCGCCATGTGCGCGGAAATCCCAACTCAGAACCCCGTACCCATTCTGCGCAAACATCACATGAAAGCTTTCCGGGCGGTTGTCGTTATATCCATGCGCAACAAGGATCACAGCATTATTTTGTGGCGGCGTATACCATGCGGCAAGTTTCAACCCATCTCTAGTGGTCAGAGTGACCGCCTCAAAAGGAATATTCTTGGAGCGCAGTAAATCACCCGTAGGCAGATCGTGGCGCACCGGATAGAGGGCGGCTTTTGTCCAGCGATTGGTGAAAAGCAGCGTGAATACAAGCGCTCCGGCAACTACAAACCCCACCGTTGCGCTCAAAAGATTGAGCCAGTAACGTATTTTTTTCACGAGAACCCCTAACAATTACCCCAACACAAAATTATCGATGAGACGGGTCTTTCCCAGATAGACCGCCATGGAAAGCAGGGTTTTCCCTGTAACCACATCCAACTCTTCCAGCGAGTCGTAATCGGCACAGGATACATATTGCACCTGCACCAGAGGCTCGCTGGAAAGCACATCTTTCATCTTTCTTCTTAGTGTTTCCCCATCTTGTTCTCCGGCTTCATACAGTCCTTTTGCCGCACTCAAAGCACGGAACAGCACGGTTGCCGCCTTACGCTCGGCTTCGTTCAAATACTTGTTGCGGCTGGACATCGCCAGCCCATCTGCCTCGCGGGTGGTGGCGCAGATGATGACCTCCAGCGGAAAGTTCAGATCAATTGTCATGCGCCGGATGACCGCCGCCTGTTGGGCATCCTTTTGCCCAAAGTAAGCTTTATGCGCTTGGGTGGCATTGAATAGTTTCGCCACAACAGTTGCCACACCCCGGAAGTGACCCGGGCGCATCGCACCTTCCAGTCCCTTTGTCAACGCTTCCACCTCAACCCAGGTTTGATAGCCAGGCGGATACATAACCTCCGCTGTAGGCGTCCACACCACGTCTACACCGAGCGGGCGCAGCAAGTTAAAGTCTCGCTCCATGTCACGCGGGTACTTGGAAAGGTCTTCGTTGGCGCCAAACTGAGTAGGGTTGACGAAGATCGTGACGATGACATGGTCACAGCCCTCTTTGGCGCGGCGCACGAGCGATAAATGCCCTTCGTGAAGATAACCCATCGTGGGAACCAGACCCACCCTGCCCGTAAGAGAGAGGCGGGCAGTTCTTAATTCTGAGAGGGAAGAGACGATCTGCATATTCAAGCTCCAAATAAAATTTGTATAGACAATATTGCTTATTTCCTACTTGACAGTGTAGAAACTTTGTTCTAAACTCTTTTCACCAATTTATATTTAAGGAGAAAAAAATGGCTTACGCTCATACGAATTCGAAAGGTACCACCTATTACCTGCACTCCAACGGCAGAATGTTCTTCTTCTCAAAGGAAGTGAAGGACGGCGCCCTCGAAGCTTTGCCCGCTGGTTACAACGTGGTTGAAATGAAGACCGGTATGCTTGTGTTGAAGAAAGACAAGCCCGCCGAAACTGCCTCCACCGAAACCACCGAAACCCCGGCAGAAAACGCAGGATAGTTTCAAAAGTATAACCTTGTTCGAAAGTACGTCACAATTAAATAGTTCTTTTAGATTAATAGGAGACCCGTTATGACACATAAATTTGCATCTAAAAGCCACGTAATGAAAGGGGAACAGCCATGCCAACCCTAAACCGCGTCCAGTTGATCGGTCGCCTGGGCAGAGACCCGGAGAGTAAGTTCACCCCCACAGGGAAAAAGGTATGTCACTTTAGCCTTGCTGTCAGTAATCGCTGGAAAGATAAAAGCGGCGAGGTGAAAGAGAGCACCGAATGGGTTAACATTGAAGCGTGGGGACGGCTTGGTGAGGTCTGTCAGGAATATCTCAAAAAGGGCAGCCTGATCTTTGTGGAAGGTCGTTTGAAGACCGATAAGTATGAGGATCGCGAAAAAAGCGAAACGAAATACTTTACGAAGATCGTTGCGCAAACTTTACAGTTCCTCGATAAGCGTTCTGCTGATGAACCTGTGATGGCTGTTGAAGAAGATGCCGGTGACTACGAGTTTGCCGGAGAATAGATAAAAAGAGGACTGCCCTAAAAAGGCAGTCCCTTTTTTATTAACTGACCTTGCACATGTCAACTACGAGCGGGGAGATCATCCCGCTCCCTGCTCAACAAGGCTGCTGCCCTTCCGAAGGACATCGGGACGATGTGAGTGCAATCGAAGGGTGTTTTAGGCAGGTAGTTTGATTCGCGTAAGGTGAGCTATTAATCTTCCGCAGCTCTTGCTACTTCATCGGCTTCAAAGACCACTTCTTCTTTTCCGGTGAGTTTTGCTTCTATCTTTGAGACGATCAGGCGCAGATGCCCATTGTGCGCCACATAGTCCAGGTCATCGGCGGGGACGGCGAGCACGGGGCAGAGGGTGAAGTTTTCGATCCAGCCTTCGTAAAGGTCATTTAGATTTTGCAGGTATTCGGCGCTGATGGTGCGTTCATAATCCCGTCCTCGGCTGCTGATGCGGTTCATTAAAGTATCCACCGAGGCGCGGAGGTAGATCACCAGATCGGGGGGCGGCAGGAATTGAACGGCTGTTTCGTACAGATCGCGGTAGGTTTCGTGGTCGCGGTCGGTCATGTTGCCTTGTTTGTACAGATTGTAGGCAAATATTTCGGCATCTTCGTAAAGGCTGCGGTCTTGTATCACCGAGTTGGGGTGCGAAGCAAGGTTGAAGTGTGAACGTAAACGGTGGGTGAGGAAGAAGACCTGTGAGTGAAATGACCAGGCTGACATATCTTTGTAAAAATCTGCAAGGTAGGGGTTTTGGGTGACGGGTTCATAGAACGGGTCCCACTGCATTTGGTCGCACAGCATTTTTACAAGCGTGGATTTCCCTACGCCGATGTTTCCCGCAATGGCGATGAATCGTTTCATGGCATACTCTCTAATGGTGGTTTATGGGTTTGTGTGGGGCGAACGCAGGTATCTTACCACTGGCTCAAAAGTACGCGGGGAGATTTTAAGAAAAAAGGGCGGGTCTTTCAACCCGCCCGCCTTTGTTACTGGTTATTTGCCAGTTCAGATTCTATGATCTGAACGAAGTATTCGATCGGGTATGCTCCGCCGAGGCGGTAGCCGTTTACAAAAAAGGTGGGGGTTCCACCCACGGCGGCTTCGCCGGTATAGTCATACGGCAGGGATGCGGCGTATGCCATGTCTTCTTCAACGAATTCGAGATATTTGTGCCCGGTCATGCAGAGTTCAAAGGTGGTTACATCAAGGTTCAACTCTGTGGCAAGGTCGTTATAGAATGCCTGTTCAAGGACTGCGCCTGCCTGGTTGTTCATCTGGTCTTGGTTAGCGAAGAGCAGGTCGTGATATTCCCAGTAGGCGTTTTGGTCACCGGCACAGAGGGCGGCTTCGGCTCCAGGCATGGCGTTTTGATGGAAGGAGAGGGGGAAGTTGCGGTAGACAAAGCGGATCTGATCCGGGTAGGCTTCCATCAATGTATCGTATACCTGAACATGCCAGCGCCAGCAATACGGGCATTGGTAGTCGCTGAATTCAACGATGGTGATCGGAGCATCTTCAGGACCACGGCTGGGGAAACCCTCGGTTTCAATGTCGTAAACGACGGGCATGGGGGTGGCGGTAGGTTGAGGGGTGACTTCAACATACACAACGCCCTGCTCTGAGGTCGCTGCTACAGCCGGAGCGGAACCGGATTTGCCCCAAATAACGTACCCGAGCAAAATACCGACGGCGAAGGCAAGCACGACCAAGATTGAATAAAAGTGCGCACTTTTGAAGGTGACAAATTCTTCGGCGTTATTTGCGCCGCCAACGACTTTTTGTTCAATTGGTTCTTCGATAATTGGGTCTGTTTTTTTAGATCTGGTGGATTTTGTAGATTTTGTAGGCATAGTGGCGTGATTATAGCCCCCCAAAAGCGGATTTTGCAAAGGTACTTAAGTTTTATTCATTTTGCACCGAATGAAAAATACATGCGTATATAAATTTGGAGGTACTCAAATGACAACTCAGAAAAAGCATATCCCCTGGTATTTATGGCCTTTTGCAGCGATTTGGAAACTCATTTCGGTGATCGTGGAGATGACCGGTCGCTTCGTTGCGATGGTTTTGGGGTTGGTTCTGGTTTTGGCGGGAGGGCTCATCAGCCTGACTTTGGTCGGCGCGATCGTAGGGATTCCACTGGGGATGGTTGGTTTATTGTTGTTCTTTCGCGGCATGTTTTAGAGGTAAGAAAAAGCGTTCGGGGCAAATGCTCCGAACGCTTTTTTTTAAGTTGCGTCTGCTTTGGGGTGTGGATTCTTTTTGAAGGGTAGAGACAGGTTTCGGCTGGGTAGTGAGGCGATGTATCGTTTGACGGGCGGAAGCCGCAGCAGGAGGAATATCCCAAGAATGAGTCCGTATAGTACGGGGCGGGCGATGTCGCCGGAGAGGGTGAGGATATCGCCTTTTTTGCTCCAGAGGTAATGGAGCGTTGCCAGCGGCGCGATGAGGTACACGGTTTGGTGCAGGCGTTTCCAATTTTTGCCGAGGCGGATCTTCCACACATCGAACGAAGTGACGCCAAGCGGGATGAGCAAAAGGAAGGCAATGGCGCCGACGATGATGTAGGGTTTGTCGAAAATGGTGCGGAGGATGAGGCTCCATGCCAGCCCGTAATCGAGGTTGATGAAGACCAGTACATGGATGGTTGCATAAAGCAGGGCGTATAAACCCAGGGTGCGGCGGCGTTTGAGCAGTTCAGGAAGCTTGAAAATGGTGTGGAGCGGCGTGCAAAGCAGAGACATGACCAGCAGGGTGATGGCGTGACGACCGGTGCGCTGCTCCAGTTCTTGAATGGGGTTGATGGAGAAGGAACCTGTGAGCAATTCAAAGGTGATCCATGCCAGTGCAGACCAGGCGTAGAGGTGGATGGCAATTTGTAAAGGGGTGTAGCGGTTGAAGATTTTCATGGTCTTTCTTGTTAGTAATACACGCTCAGGTCCATATCGGCGTAAAGGTCGGCGACCTGTTCGCCGTAGCCGTTGAACATGAGGGTTTCGCGGCGGGATAACTCACCGATACGGCGTTCGGATGCTTGTGACCAGCGCGGGTGATCTACATTGGGGTTGACGTTGGCATAGAAACCATATTCATTTGGGGCGATGGTTCGCCAAAGGTTTTCAGGCATATCTTCCATGACTTCGATCTTGACGATGGACTTGATGGATTTGAATCCGTATTTCCACGGTACGACAAGGCGAATGGGTGCGCCGTTTTGATTCGGCATGGTCTCACCGTACAAGCCGGTGGCGAGCAGGGTCAGGTCGTTCATGGCTTCGTCGAGGCGCAGACCTTCCTGATAGGGCCAGGGGTAGAAGGCGCTGCTTTGCCCTTTCATTTCTTCAGGACGGTACACGGTTTCGAAGCGGACGTATTTGGCTTCCTTAGTCGGTTCGACGGCTTTGAGCAGGCTTGCCAGTGGAAAACCGTTCCAGGGGATGACCATGCTCCAGGCTTCTACGCAGCGCAGGCGGTAGATGCGTTCTTCCTGCGGAAAGAGGGATAACAGGTCTTCAAACCCAAAGGTCTTTGGTTTGGCGACCATGCCGGTCACTTCCACCGTCCACGGGCTGGGGTTGAAGTTCTTTGCAAGTGGGGCAACGGATTCTTTGTTGGTGCTGAATTCGTAATAGTTATTGTAGTTTGTGATCTCTTCGTAGGTGTTTGTCATGTTGCCGAGTTCATCCACTTTTGCCGGTCCATCAAATTTTGGTGAGGTGGTTTCTTCAGCTTGTGCGGGCAGACAGGCGGCGAGCGCGGCGCTGCCTGCGATCACACCGGCGGCTTTGATGAAATCGCGGCGGGCAAGGTAGGTTTCTTTGGGGGTGATCTCAGATGAACGAACAGGCATGGATTTGAAACGGTGGGACATGATTCTCTCTCCTCGTTGATGAATTTATGGGTAGGCTTCTGCCAGTAAATTTTGAATGGCGGCTTCGGTCTCGTTGTAGCTGCCTTCGCCGATATGGATGTAACGGATGTGCCCTTTTTTGTCGATCAGGTAAAGTGTGGGCCAGTAATGGTTATTATACGCGCGCCACGTTGTGCCGTCATTATCCTGCGCTACGGCGTATTCGATGCCGTATTCAAGCACTTTGGCTTTGAGATTACTTAAATCTGCTTCGTAGCTGAACTCGGGGTAGTGGTTGCCGATAATGACGAGTCCCTGGTGGCGGTAGGTTTTGTCCCATTCCTTCAACGAAGGAATCACATGTTGGCAGTTAATTCAGCCAAAGGTCCACATATCGATGGCGACCACTTTTCCGCGCAGGTCGGCGAGGCGCAGCGGAGAATCCACATTCAGCCAGGTATCATTCGTCAGTTCAGGGGCAGGTCCGAGGTCGGGCAGGGAGGCGTTGACAATGGGCAAGACGGGCTCCAACGATTGTGACTCTGTCGAGGCGGCGCAGGCGCTCAGTAAAAGGGTTAATCCAATAAAAAATCGCTTCATGGTTACCTCAAGTGATGGAGCGATTGTAAGAGAACTTTATTACGAAAGGATTACGCAAGCCTGAGAGTTTGATTAAGAAAAAAAAGAAGGATAACCACGGAGGGCACAAAGACCACAGAGAAAAAAACTCAGTGAACTCTGTGTGCTCTGTGGTGAATTTTGTTTAGGGAATAAAAAACACAAACCGGCTGCCTTTGCCTGCTTCACTTTCCGCTTTGATCTCGCCGCCGTGTGCCTGCACGATTCCGCGCGAGATGGCAAGCCCAAGACCAGCGCCGCCTGTGGCACGGCTGCGGGATTTTTCTCCGCGATAGAACCCATCGAAGATATGTGGAAGGTCTTCGGTGCGGATGCCTTCGCCGGTATCTTCCACGCTCACTTCTACGCCAGAGTTGGTTCGCCATGCTGTGACTTTTACTTCGCCGTGAGCGGGGGTGTGCCGAATGGCATTGCCAATCAGGTTGTTGAGCACGCGCCCAATCCGCCGCGTATCCATGCGGACGGGGTCAAGGCTTGGGTCCACGCTGCCGCTCAAGGTCAGGTTCTGACGCGCGGCAAGCTCGGTGAAAGATTCAAGCGTATCGGAGATTAAGTCTGCGAGGGAGGCGTTTTCAAAATCCAATTTAAAGCCGCCTGCGTTCAACTGCGCCATTTGGAAGAGATCATCGATCAACGCCGAAAGCGAGCGGACGTCACGCTGTGCCGTGTTGAGATAACGCTTGACCGTTTCGGGTTCATCCACTACGCCATCGGCGAGTGCTTCGAGAATGGCGCGAATCGAAGCGAGTGGAGTTTGCAGATCGTGCCCAACCCAGGCAATCAGATCGGCGCGCATCTTTTCAAGTTCGCGTTGCTTTGCATCGGCAGCTTCGAGCTGTTCAGCCATTTTATTGAAGGTCAGTGCGAGCGTCGCCACTTCATCACGACCCTGCACCGGAACGCGCGTTTTCAAATCCCCTTCGGCAAGCTGTTCTGCCGCGCCGCGTAATTGATGCACGCGGTCTGTGATAGTGGACGAGAGAAAATATCCCAACGCCATTGCCATACCACCAGCAAACACCAATAACACAATCGCAAGCAACAGATCATGCTGGCTTGCAAACATCATCTGTGCCGAGAACCATACGTTGAAAAATGTAAGCAGACTTGAAAGCGCATACACACCAAGCAAAGACCAACGCAAGGTGGGGGAGAACGTCATCCAACCCAGGCGATAGGCAAGATAACCAGCTAATGCAGAGACAAGCGCAGTGATGCCGAGAAATAGCGCCATCAAGCCGAGTTCATACATCGGCGGCGACATCATCAAATTGAAGATGATGAGCGAGATGACGAAGATGAGCAGAATGCCTGCGATGAACCGAAAAATATTGGATGATCTCATGGCTCGAATTTGTATCCTACGCCCCAAACGGTCAGCAAGTGAGTCGGCGCAGATGGGTCGCTTTCGATCTTCTCGCGCAAGCGGCGGATGTGAACCGTCACCGTGCCGGGGTCTATATATTCCGCGCCGCCCCATATACGTTCCAATAATTGATCGCGGGTGAAAACTTGTTTTGGATGACGCGCCAACAGATAAAGCAGATCGAATTCTTTGGCAGTTAACTCGATGGGGGATTCGCGTACGGTCACAATACGAGTGGATGGGCTGATGTTAATTTCACCCAACGACAAATCCCGCTCAGACTCCGCTCCGGCTTGTTCCCGCCCAGTGCGCCGCAACACCGCCCGAACCCGGCTCACCAACTCCTGCGGACTGAACGGTTTCACCACGTAATCGTCCGCGCCCATTTCCAAGCCGGAGATGCGATCGATCTCCTCGCGCCGCGACGTGACCATGATAATGGGCACATTCGAATGGTCTCGCAGCCAACGAGTGATGGAGAGACCGTCCACTTCTGGGAGCATGAGGTCGAGGATCACAAAGTCTGGAATTTGTTTTTCGAGAATGTTCATCGCCAGTCTGCCGTCTGCTGCGATCTGCACTTGATACCCGGCGCGCTTTAAGTAGAGGCTGACCACTTCGGAAAGGCTGGGTTCATCTTCCACAACAAGAATTTTTATTTCTGCCATGTTTGAAATCATACTTGATTCTTTTAACCCCGTCACGCAAAAATCAACCCACAGAGACTTTGTTCATACTTTCGTAAGAATTAGGCAGGGGTTTTGTAAGAAGATTTATCTATTATCGGGCTTCAAGAAAATACGGCACAAAGTGACAGTCACCTGTAAGGTGACTGTCACTTACACACCTTTGAGATAAGAGCCGAAAACACAAGGAGACTTTTGAACATGAAATCCAAAAATATTTTATTCAACTTTGTTTTACTGCTTGCGTTTCTGGTCACCGCTTGCGGCGCACCCGCAGATGATGGCATGATGGAAGATGCTGCGATGACGGAAGAGGCGATGCATGACACCATGATGACCGAAGAAGCCATGATGACGGAAGAGACAATGACCGAGGAAGCCATGGCAGACGATGCCATGATGGAAGCACCGGCATGGTTCGGCATTCCCCTTACGAATGTCCGCTCGAATGAAGCTTTTACCATTGAAGACCTGCACGGCAAGGTTGTTCTGGTCGAAACCATGGCGGTCTGGTGCTCGAACTGCCTCAAACAGCAGGGACAAGTCCAGGCGTTGCACACCCTGCTCGGCGAACGTGATGATTTCGTGAGCATCGGTCTGGCAATCGACCCGAACGAAGATTCATCCAAGTTGTTGAGCTTCATTGATGAACAGGGTTTCGATTGGGCATACGCCGTTTCTCCCGCCGATGTCTCGCGCGACCTCGCCTCTCTCTACGGCGACCAGTTTCTCAACCCGCCTTCAACCCCCATGCTGGTGATCGACCGCAAGGGCAACGTCCACCCGCTGCCGTTCGGCATCAAAAGCGCAGATGATCTGTTGAACGCCATTCAGCCGTATTTAGACGAAGGTATGTAAAAAATTCTCTCTCCCTAACCCTCTCCCGTAAGGAGAGGGAACTCCCTTCCCCTACGGGGGAAGGGTTGGGGATGAGGGAAAAATTAATCTTATGGAAACCATCCTCACCTCCCTCTCCCTCGGCTTGCTTGCCACGACCAGTCCCTGTGTGCTGCCGTTGTACCCGGGCTTCCTTGCCTACCTCAGCGGCGGACAGGAAAAACTGGCGAACAAACCTGCTCGTTATTTGCTCGGCTTCTTCGTCCTCGCTGGCGTATTGACCATGATGCTGGCACTCGGCGCGATCATTGCGCTGTTGTCCATTTCCATTGGGCAGGCGCTGGCATATGTCATTCCTATTGCCGATCTCATCATCATTGCATTCGGCATCATGCTTTTGTTCAACATCAACCCCTTCAAAAAACTTCCGCAAATTCAAGCGCCTTTGCTTTCGCATCCCTTTGCAAATGCCTTTATTTATGGATTACTGTACGGACCGATTGCCCTGCCTTGTTCCGGTCCGCTGGTGGTGAGCATCTTCGCGCTCTCGCTCACGGTCGGAGATGCACTTGGTAAGTTGAACGTCTTCCTCTGGTTTGGCTTGGGTTTTGGCATTCCCCTTTTGCTGTTATCGTTCATCTCCGGCGCGGCACAGCGTTGGATCACGCGTCAATTCGCCATGCGCGCCCGCCTTATCAATTTCATCAGCGGATTATTACTTTTGGGAATTGGAATCTACGACCTGTATGTGAATTGGAGTTTGATCCAATCCTATTTCTAAAACTTATTCTGTCATTGCGAGGGAGCGACAGCGACCGAAGCAATCTAATGAGCTAATCTTGAGATTGCTTCGTCGGAAAAGCATCCTCCTCGCAATGACGGAAATTACAGCGAAAACGCTTCGCCTCTCCCATAGCCGACAGTTGATTCGCCTCGGTAAAGTGTTACCTCCCCGCCGCCTTTCACTTCCCATTTGCCGTCTGCCCTGCTGACCATGCCTGTGCCTTCGTCAATGCCGAGGAGAAGGGCTTCAGGGAGCATTTGTCTTAATTGCCCTGCCCATGCCTTGCCAAAAGTATTGTGATGCGGCAACACGCAAGCATTTGGAACTACATTCAAGCCAGGCAAAAGTTTTCGCTCGTAGGGGTCGTAGTAATATTCGCACATCACCATTGCACCAGCGCTGCTGCCCGCAAGAACCGCACCGTCCGCGTAGGCTTGCATCACCGCCGACCAGCACAAGCTGTTGGCAAGCGTCTCACCCAAATGACGGGGAAAACCTCCGAGAAGGTAGATCAGTTTCGAGGTCCGCAGGGAGGCGGCGCGGGTTGGGTCATTCGCAGAGGTTGAGTCGATCACATCCACAGGGAAGACGTTCTTCGCCCCCAAATGTTGAAACCAGCGCACACCGTTGCCGCCCGCGCGTTTGTGATTATTGTCCGGCGCGGCGGCAGTGGGGAGGATCGCAATCGGCGCATCGAACCCGCCTGCCAGATCAATGGCGCGCAGATCGGGCTCGCGCATTTGCCCGCCAAATTCTGCACCGCCTTCCAAAAGAAGATTGCCCATTTCATTTTTTGCGTAGAACAAGTCTATAGACTTGTTCTACGTGGAAATTTTTATTTCAACTTGGTCATGACGAAGTTATCAAAGATAACGTCGCCGCCATTGGGGGTGGTGTCGTTGGCGATGAACAAACCAACCTGACCTTCAACGTAGGTTGAATCGCTGACGCTGTCAACCATCTCACCGTTCACGTACAAGGTCATGGAATTTGCGCCGCAATCCAACCCAAGGCGGATGGTCTCACCGGAATTTGTGATGAGGTCGGATGTGCCTTGTTTTAGCACTGAATTGCCTTTGATCATTTCAGATTTTGAAAAGGCATATCCGCCCATGGGAGAAACACCTACAAAATAATATTGCTGGGTTGTACCCCGGCTGTTACAAATAAAACCATACAACACCTGGTCGTCTGAGCTTTTGTTGGTTACATCCACTTCCATGTGGGTGTTGTCGTACCAATCGTACCCGGGGGTGGACCAGGTCATATACAGCGGTTCAAATACCTGCATACGAAGTCCACCATCTTCATACTGCACAGAGCTGTTACTATCTGTGCCTGTACCCCATTTGCCGGACGTTGAAAAATCATCTTTGGGCAGCGGATTGAATAAAGAGGCGATATCGGGCATGGCGCAAGCAAGTGAAGCGATGGTTAATATGATGATGGAAGCAAGTACCTTTAATTTCATTATCTGTTCTCCTGAAGTTTTTGGACGCGCATTGTAGCCTCCACTCAAACCTCCGCACAGAGTACTTAACTCCCAATTATTCGTTGCCGCGCTGTACTGAAATTCTCATTTCTGTCCCATCGGTGATGATGTCTACCCAGCCGTTGCGGTCGGTGCGAAGCAGAGAATAACCATCGAGCGCCTCCAACACATCTTGCGAGGGCAGACCGCTCAAGTCACCGGCGGCAACATCCAATACCACCAGTTGTGGATTTAGATTCTCAAAAATGTCCGGCGGGTTGCTGGGCGCATACCCTGAGTCTGCGAGGAGGAGCACATCCACCTTGCCGATGGTGTTGCCGTATTCAAGCGCCTCGAACGTGGATGAGTCCGCGCCAATGGGCAGCAGGGCGCGGAAGTTTCCATACTCCACCAACAGCACGGCTCCACGCGGACCGGCAGCCTGCACCTCGATAAATGCGCCTTCTCCCAACTCAAGCCTTTGCCCCGCTTCCGCCCGGCTGACAGGTATTGAGTTTTGAGCGAAGTATTCATCCAGCAGGCGCGACGAGAACGAGGCTTGCACATTGCCCGCCCAAAGAACGTTTTGCGGTTCGTAGCGTTCCACAATGCGGGGCAGGGCGGCAAGTTGCTTCTCGTCAGTGGAAGCGATGATGAGCCAGTCTAATTTGCGGGTGAAGAAGGGCAGGCGGCGTCCGAGTTCGTTGGAAAGGTCGGAGACGCTTTCGCCGCCGTTGATGAGGACGTTGCGTCCTTGTGGGGTTTGGATGAGCACCGCATCTGCCGAGCCGACTTCAAGAAAGGTGATGTGGAACTCTCCATCGCCAGAGCGTGACGCTGCGCCCCAAAAAACCACCAGGCAAATAAATGCAAGGGAGAAGGCGAGTGTCAGGGCAATGGCTCGAAGCGATGATGCCGCAGATTTGAACCAGCTTTGAAGGGCAGACCCGTTAAAGGTCACGAGAAGAAGCGAAGCGTATGTCATGTAAATGATCCAAAGGGGAACGTCTCCCAGAACGATCACACCGTTGGGGACGGCATCGAAAAATTCCACCACGCGGATGGTGTAACTGGCAAAGGGCCATGCAACCCACGCGAACAATTGACCGAGCGGCTGAATGACAAGACTGACGAAAACCGCAAGCCCGCCAAGGATCATCACCGCCGGTTGGACGGGCAAAATGAACGGGTTGGCGATGAATGAAATGAGCGAGATGCGTTGAAAATAATATGCCATAAGCGGAATGGTCATGACCTGAGCAGCGAGGGTAAGAATGATATTTTCATTGAGTATCTTCACCATGGCGCTGTTATCACGCCTTGAAATTTTTTCGATGGCGCGGGCGGTGATATTGGAGAATGGTTCGGCGTACAGAATGAGCCCGAGTGTGGCGAAGAATGAAAGTTGAAAACCGATATCCCACAGCACAAGTGGATTGATGAGCGCCATGAAAAGCGCAACAAATGCGAGTGTGTTCATGCCCGCATTCCGTTTGCCGACCTGCCGGGCAAAAAGGGAGAGGCTGCCCATGAAAGCCGCTCGCATCACTGCCGGGTCGCCGCCGACGAGGAATGCGTAGAGAAAGACAAAGATCACTGCAAGCGCTGCGCCGAGCCTTTCGTTTTTCAAAATAGCTTTGAAGGTTGCAAAGAACAACCCCGCAATGATGGCAATGTTGAAACCGGAGATGGCAATGATGTGAGCCGTGCCCGTATTCTTAAAGGCTTGCTGTAAACGTTGCGGCAGACCTGTATCCACGCCAAAAAGGATGCCGGAAAAAAGCGAGGCTTCGGGGTCTGGAAAGATTTGGTAGGTGTTCTCAACAAGTTTGGTCTTGAGGCGATAAACAAGTTGATAGATGAGATTCCCGCCGTTGCCGGGCAGGCGCGTCACTTCGGCTTTGGTCATGTAAGAGTACACGCCCTGCCTTGCCAGATAATCGCGGTAGGAGAACTCTTCGTTTTCGGACGGTGTTTTCAACTGTCCGCGCAGGCGGATGCGCTCGCCGTATTCATACGGTTCGTTGGATTTAACGCGCACAAGAATCTCACCCTCGACGGGCAGGTCACCATCGCCGGTATCAATGGCTTCGGTTTTTATTTTGAGGTTGGTGTATGTATTGCGGTAGTCAGGCGGCTCGGCGAGCGAACCCGTAATTAGTAGATCGTAGCTGCGGTCGTTGTAAAAGGCAGTGTGAAAGGCATCGATGCGGGGTTGACGGAATTGGAAATAGGATGAGCCGAGAAAAAGAAAAATGGGGAGGAGGGTGTGGAACGTGGAAAGTTGGAAGTGAAAAACTTTCAGGGGTTTGTTTGCAGAAAAACGGTAAAGAGAAATGGAAAGAAGAAAGCAGAAGAGCGCAAAGAATGCCCATGCCCATGTGGGAAGGGTCACAGAGGCGGCAATGACAATTCCAGCGAGGAAGAATAACGAAACCCACAATAAAGGCATGAAACGGATTGTACATCGTTTAAGCAGCCGACCAAAATAGTTTGGAAGGCGTGCTTGAACGAACCATTACTGCAAGTCTTTTTGCTCATCAAGTACACGAATTTTCACGAGTTGAAAATTTCATGCGGCTTCGTGAACTTCATGGATGAAATTATTTCAACCGCAGCGTTGTTGCGCCATTTATGAATTTTGTTCAAAGGTTCCATCAAGTTTTAGATAATACGTATCCACCTCAAGGTGCGGGAACAACCTGCGGATTTTATCTTCGGCTTTGTCGAGGTCTTCATCGTGGCGTTCTTCCGTCACCCCGGGTCCGTACATGCCGCAATCTTCATGGTTGATGAGGATGACTTTTGAAATGCCATGCAGCCGCGCAGAAATATCCACCTGACGGATGACATCGTACACATCATGCACGCCGCCCGCCATCACGGCACGGTCATAACTGCCCGCAGTGAATTTCGCTTCCAACCACTCACTGGTTGATGTAGGACTGCAAACAAAAATCCATGCAATGAACAACGATAGCTTCACATTTATGAGACATTTGAAGTCCTTCAAAATTAGATGATCTGACTCGCCGCTCGCAGCAGTCGGTCGTGAATTGCCAAGCCCAACCCCTGTGCGCCGAAATCACGCGTAAGGATCAGGCTTGTTTTTTTATCGTCCAGCGCACGCATACCCGCGTAAAGGTTTCGTGCAATGCTTTCAAGGTTGGTGGATGAACCCAGCGGATATTCGATGCATGAAAGGGATGCAAAGGTCTGCATGTCTTCATCTGCAAGCAGGAGCCCCACGCTTCTTCCTTCAGCCTGGGCTTGTTTTGCCAGCCCAAGCAGTTTTTCCAACGCCTCAGCTTTTTCACCTTTGCACAAGATCAACTCTGCCTTCGGTGTGTAATGTTTGCCCAACAGCCCCGGCGAGACTTGCGCCTCCTCATCGCCAGTGGGTCGGTTATTTCGCAGCGTCACTTCGCCAATCACCGCTTCAATCGCCTCGCGTGAAACCCCACCCGGGCGCAGGATCATGGGCGGCGTGCAGGTCACATCCAACACCGTGGATTCGACCCCAACCGAAGTTGCGCCGCCATCTAGGATCATGTCAATGCGACCGTTCAAATCGTCCAGCACATGCGCGGCAGTTGTGGGGCTGGTGTGACCGAAGCGGTTCGCAGAGGGGGCGGCAATCGGCACGCCGCTTTCACGGATGAGCGCCAATGCCACAGGGTGGGCAGGCACGCGCACGGCAACCGTCTCCAACCCCGATGTGACCGAGGCAGGCACCTGCGGAAGTTTCGGCAGGACAAAGGTCAGCGGACCCGGGCAGAAGTGTGCGGCAAGTTTTTCAACAACAGGCGGAATTTCTGCGGCGACGAGTTTCATATCTTCCACCGAGGCAACATGCACAATGAGCGGGTCATTCGAGGGGCGTCCTTTGGCGTGGAATATCTTTGCCACGGATTCTTCATCCAGGGCGTTGGCGCCGAGACCGTAGACGGTTTCGGTGGGGAAGGCAACCAAGCCCCGGCGTTGGATCACTGCCGAGGCTTGGCGAATCAGTTCAAGGCTTGGGGTTTGAGGCGAGAGGGTCAGCAGTTGGGTCATTATGAGATCGGTTCAAAGTTTCCATTGAGGTGCAGGTAAAACGTTTCCACTTTTAGGTGTGGGAACAGCACCTGAATTTTTTTCTGCGCGTCCATCAGGTCGTGCTTGTGGCGTTTGTATGTGCCGTCGCGTCCGTAGGCGCGGCAATCTTCATGATTGATGAGGCAGACGGTATCGATGGTATGAATTTGCACGGCAAGCTGCACGTACTTCAGAACCATTTCGTAATCGTGTACGCTGCCAGCGAGGGAGATGATGTCAAAATTATCGTACCCAAAGCGGACGGTGATCCACGGTTGGATGAATTTTTGCAGGCGGTAGTCCATGCAGTGAACGACGAGTGCGTCGCAATGAATGATCGGTTTTTTTGTGGGCATGTGTGACCTCTAAAAATTGACAATGGACGATGGACAATGGACGATGGCTGATGGTTAATCGTCTACCGTCCACGGTCTGTTTACAAAACCATTCCTTCACTTCTTTTCAAATACTTCCCATCTCCGCGTTTGCCTTTCCACTCATCGCCATCCACAATGAGTTTGCCGCGTAAAAACACCTTTTCAGGATACCCCATCAACTCCCAGCCTTCAAAGAGGTTGTAATCGGTGCGTTGGTGCGAGTATGCCTTGCCGTATTTCACTTGTTTTTCCGGGTCCCAGATCACAATATCGGCATCGGCGCCGGGGACGAGTGCGCCTTTGCGCGGGTACAAGCCGAAAATTTTCGCGGGGTTGGTGGAGGTGTACGCCACAAATTGATTGGGTGTGATGTAGCCCGCGTTTACGCCGTATGTCCAAAGAATTGGCATACGGTCTTGAATGCCGGGTAAGCCGTTGGGTATTTTGGTGAAGTCATCGCGCCCCAGTTCCTTGCCGGGGATGGCGATCTCGCTTCCTTCGTAGAGCATGGGTTGGGTTCCATCATAAAAGAAGGGGCAGTGGTCGGTGCCGATGGTTTGCAATGTGCCGTTGGAAAGTCCCTGCCAGAGGCGGGCGTTGTCCACTTCGGTGCGCATGGGCGGCGAGCAGATCCATTTGGCGCCATCTTCACGGCTGAGATGGTCGAGGTTGAAGAAGAGGTATTGCGGGCAGGTTTCGCCCATTACTTTCACGCCGCGTTCCCGGGCGTATTGCAGCATATCCACTTCGCCGCCTGCGTTCATGTGGACGATGTATACGGGGGCGTTGGCTTGCTCTGCCATGGCTGCCATGCGAAGAGACGCTTCTACGGCGCCCCATGCCGGGCGGGTGAGTGCGTGCCAGATGGGGGAGGTGCGTCCTTGGGCTAGGGCTTGCTCTGTGAGCGTTTCGATCACATCGCCGTTTTCACAGTGCGCCATGACGAGCATTCCATGGTCTCGGGCGATTTGCAGGGTTTTGAAAATTCCGCCATCATCGAGGCGCAGCTTGCCGTTGTATGCGGTGAAGACTTTGAGGGTTTGAATGCCCATATCCATGAGTGAGGGGATGGTTTTGGCGATCTCATCATCGAAGCGGGTAATGTTCATGTGGAAGGAATAGTCGATGGCGGCTTTTTCGGCTTTCTTCATCCACAGGTCAACAGAATATTGAAAATCCCCCTCACCCCTAGTCCCTCTCCCTGAGGGAGAGGGGGAGTCGAGGACGACAAAATCCATGGCGGTGGTGGTTCCGCCAAAGGCGGCGGCTTTGTGACCGGTGTAGTGGTCGTCTGAAGAGACGGTGTTGAACATGGGCAGGTCGAGGTGGACGTGCGGATCCACGCCGCCGGGCAGGATCAGCTTGCCGGTGGCATCCACTTGATGGTTGGAATCAACTTCGAGGTTAAGTCCGATGCGGGAGATTTTTTCATCGTCGATCAGAATATCTGCTTTGAAGGTGTCTGATGCGGTGATGAGTGTGCCGTTCTTGATCAAAGTCTTCATCATGAGCCTCTTTTCATCTTTATTTTATACCAAATCGAATCTGATATAATCGCGCCGATGAATCCAAAGCGCTTTGCAATTCTTCTTGTTTTGATGGGTTTGCTGATGCTCGGCTTGTGGCTGCCTGCGGGCGCTGCGCCGAGTGCGCAACAATATGCCACACCCACACCTGGTGCGGATGGGCGTATTTTGTATGTTGTTCAGCCTGGGGATAATTGTTTTCGTGTGGCTGCGTTGCATAACATCAGTGTCGATCAACTCCGTCAGTTGAACTCTAATTTGGATGAGAACTGCACTTTGGTGGAGGGCTCGGAATTATTGATCGGTATTGCTTCGGTTGCTACGCCCACTGTGGCGGTTGTGCAATCTGCTGTGACGCCGACAATTACACCTACTCCGCTTTCTGGTTTGACGGAAGTATGCGTGCTGCTGTTCAATGATGTGAACGGCAATGCCGCTCGTGAAGAGGTGGAAGTTCCGATTGCGGGTGGTGCAGTGAGTTTGACCGAGATCAATGGCGCGTATTCTGCTTCGTTGACGACCAACCCTGCTGACCCGCTAACGTATCAGGGTGAGTGTTTTAAAGACCTGCCCGAAGGCACCTACAATATTACGGTGGGTATTCCTGATAATTTCAACCCGACCATGTCGTTGACCTATTCGCTTGAAGTTAATGCAGGCGAACGCGCGTTTGTAGATTTTGGCGCCCAGTCGCAGGATGTGGTGGTAGACCCGGGTGCAGAAGAAGGGAACGATGGCGGGTCTTCTTCCACGGGGCTGGTTATTTTTGGAATTATCCTGCTTTTGGTTGGCGGTGGGTTGGGGTACTATGCCTGGCGTTCAAGCAAGCCGGAGAGTAAGCTGGCTGGCGGCGGTATGTTGAGGAAGTAAACAAAACGGACGGTTACGAAAGTGACCGTCCGTTTTTTATTTGGAATGTTTTTCGGTGTACGGGGGAATGACCATGTTGTGAGATCTTTTGCCTGTGAAGTGCGGTCCCATAGCCCTTGTGGCTTGCAAATTTATATTCGGGATATTCATTGTTGAGTTCGAACATGAATGCATCTCGCGCGGTTTTTGCAAGAATGGATGCGCAGGCGATGCTGAGCGAGCGCGCATCGCCTTTGACGATGGCGGTTTGGGGGAGGTCTAATTCGGGGAGTTCAAGGCGGAAGTCGGTTAGCAGAAATTCGGGAAACGCATGAAGCGCTTCCAGCGCGCGGCTCGCAGCCAGACGGGTGGCGGGTACGATTCCCAGTTGGTCTATTTCTTCGGCGGAGGCGAATCCGACTCCGTGGGCAATGGCGATTTGTTGAATGGTGGGCGCAAGTTCGGAGCGTTTACGGGGCGTTAACTGTTTGGAGTCGTTCACTCCGCTTAAGGCGCGGAGAAGATGCGGGTGATTATGCGGAAGGATGACCGCCCCCACGCAGACGGGTCCGGCGAGGGCGCCGCGTCCGGCTTCGTCTAATCCGGCGATCTTTTTGTGCGAAGCCCAGAGTTCTTTTTCGTAGGTCAGGTTAGGGGTTGGGGCCATACATGCCGCGCCTGGCATTGCGGTGAATTTGGAAGATGTCGCCGATCATGTGCAGGGCATCTCGCAGGGCGCTTACTTTGCTATCGGCGGCAAAATACCAGCGGATGGGGATTTCTTGAATTTTCATTTTTTTGCGGCGGGCGAGGTAGAGCAATTCAATATCAAAGGACCAGCCGGTGAGGGTCTGTTGGCGAAAGAGAAATTCGGTGGTTTCGGCGCGAAAGCATTTGAATCCGCATTGTGTGTCATGCAAACCCGGCAGGATGAGAGCGCGGATGATGAGGTTGATGGCGCGTCCGCCGAAGTGGCGGTAGGGCGGCTCATTGTAGCGGATGGCGCCGGGGGCTTCACGTGAGCCGATGGCGATATCGAAGCCTGTGTTCAGGGGCGGCAGAAATTTTTCGAGGTCTTCGATGGGCATGGAAAGATCGGCATCGCAGATAAAGCGGTACTCTCCGCGTGCGATCAATACACCGCGCCGAACGGCATTGCCTTTCCCCTTGTTCTCTTCATGCACGACAACAAGATTGCGATGTTTTTTTATGTATTGGCTTGCAACTTCAAGCGTTCCATCTATGCTGCCGTTCTCTATAACGATCACTTCGCTTGAGTAGCGTTGCTTTTTTAAGTAAGCGAATATTTTCTCAAGCGTGTGCGGCAGGCGGGTCGCTTCGTTGTAAGCTGGAATGATGATGGAGAGGAACGGGGTTTTCAAAGTGTTTGAAGTTTATATGGTGAGGAGGCTGTAACCAAAATAAACGGCAGCGATGGCAATACAACAGGCAATGATGCCCATCACAACCAGCAGTGCGATCTGGGCAGGTTTGAGGGCGGGTTGTTTTTTCTTTGCCGGGCGTGCTGCTGCCGGACGGGGGCGTTGTGCCTGCCCTGGTGCGGGGGTTTCAGCAGCGTTGAATATGGCTTTCGCGCGTGATACGGGCGGCGTACCAGGGATTTTCGGTTCCGGCTGCGTTTGCTTTGTGGTTGGGTTGGGTTCAAGGATGAGGTCTGCAATGGCATTGACTTGATCCACCCGCAATAGCGGACGCGCCTGATTGAGTGTGCTGATAAATTGTTTGATGGCATCACTGCGCACCACCCGCACGGCGGGTCGATTTGTTTCGATATTTGCGCCCGGGTCGGTCGCGATCAAGACCGGTTCCACCTGAACAGGAACATTGATATTATGGATTTTCAGGTATCTTTGGAATGCACGGGTCAACAACGAGAGAATATTGATGAGGTTTCTTTTGGCAGGAGTCGATGCGTTGTTGCCAACTATGTTCCAGGCTGTTTCGTTTGCCTCGAATTGTCCATTGATAGGGGTGGAGAGAATAACGGTGAGGGAGCCGGGTCCAATGACGATGATTGGAATGATGATATCGCTGTCTGGCAGGTTGAAATTGCGGATCGCAATAAATCCCTTGTCTAGAAAGCGGTCCATGAGATTAAGGACAACCTTTTGGGATTGATATTCAGCATACCAGTTAAGCCCGTATTTCAAGGTGCCTTGAACACGGCTTGTAAAACTGATATTGCCTTTCGCGTCTTGAAGAGGGGTTTTATCTATAACACGCATGTGACATTATTTAAAATAACGGAACGCCTTCCAATTCGTCCCTGGTGGAGTTTTCATGAGTGGCGACCCATTCCCGCCCTTCTGTTTGGACGAGTTGTATTGGTTTCGCAGGTGTAAACGTACTTGCCATCAAATCCTGCCGTGAACCGGAAATAAACTGCTGTCCCTTTTGTAAACGCTCAATCAGTGTTTTACGATCAAGCAAAATTCTGTCTGAATAGGTGGTTCCGCGGCGTTCATAGGCGCGAACCATCACGATCTGACCATTTTTGTAGCGGACTGCTTCGACCACACCATCAATCTGTTTTGCCATGAGATTTCCTCGTAAAAATAATTTTAGCACAGACAAAAGAAGAGAGACACGAACTGCACACAACTTGCAAGTTTGTGCCTCCATGCCTCTAATAAATAGTTGAAAAATTTGTCGGGGCGATAGGATTCGTACATCCCCTCAATGGGGAAACCTGCGCCTGTGTTGAAAAAAAATTGTCGGGGCGATAGGATTCGTACATCCCCTCAATGGGGAAACCTGCGCCTGTGTTGAAAAAAATTGTCGGGGCGATAGGATTCGTACATCCCCTCAATGGGGAAACCTGCGCCTGTGTTGAAAAAAATTGTCGGGGCGATAGGATTCGAACCTACGGCCTCTTGCTCCCAAAGCAAGCGCGCTAGCCGGACTGCGCCACGCCCCGATATGTATTCAATCTCTTCCTTTGCCAATACCGTTATTCACCCCGCAGACCGAAAAGATTAAGCCTGCCGAGTATAATGCGAAGAATGAGCCTCCGTCAAGCGATTTTCACTACAACAATTATCACGCTTCTTCTGGGATCTTCAGCCTGCGCCGCCCCTGCTGAACTTCCCCCCACTATAACCGTAACCGCCACCCCCCTCCCGCCAACCGCCACCCTAACTCCAAGCCCCATCCCACCGACGGCAACCCCCACACCCTTGGGCTGTCTTACCCAACCCGGCAGGCTGGAAACCGGTGTTGTCACTTCAACTGACCCGCAGCAGGAATACACCATCTACCTGCCGCCCTGCTACGATCAACTGACCGACCAACACTACCCCGTCCTTTACCTTTTACATGGACAAACCTATAGCATGGATCAATGGATTCGGCTTGGTGTCCCCCAGGTTGTGGACGAAATGTTCTTCTCAGGTGAGAGCGTGCCATTTATTGTCGTCTTTCCCAACGACGATAAATGGAACCTGATTGCAGGCACATTTTTTGGTGAACGCCTTATCAATGCGCTCATCCCCCATATTGACGCAACCTACCGCACCCTGCCAGACCGTGACCACCGCGCTCTGGGCGGACTTTCCCGTGGCGGCGGTTGGACAGCAGAAGTAGGTTTTGCGAACCCACAACTGTTCGTCTCGCTGGGTATGCACTCTCCCGCTGTGTTCAATGGAGAGGGAATCCGCGTTGCCAAGACACTGCGTGCCATCCCGCAGGAGAACCGTCCGCGTTTGTGGGTGGATGTAGGCGACAGAGACCGCGAATTAATGAGCATTCTCGAATTCGCGGCAGAACT
>Ga0172367_10002869_pt1 | contig 23108 bp, 17 predicted proteins | sample Lak10m_FD_114542 | JGI IMG/M metagenome (GOLD analysis project Ga0172367, IMG submission 114542) | Freshwater microbial communities from Kabuno Bay, South-Kivu, Congo - kab_022012_10m | ecosystem: Environmental > Aquatic > Freshwater > Lake | place: Democratic Republic of the Congo: South-Kivu... | reverse complement strand
CATTCTTTTCATTGCAAGCGATTGTCCTTGCCGGACTCTATATTCTCGGTGGTTTGCCTATCATTTTAGAAACATTTATTATGAAAAAATCCATGTTCAAAGGCGATGTCATATCATTCTTGATTGAATTTCCACCCTATAGACTACCTTCATTGAAGAGTTTATTCGTGACCGTTTCAGATAAAGCTCTAGACTTTCTGAAGTCAGCCGGTACCATCATTGTTGCCCTATCTCTTGTGCTTTGGTTTCTCTCTGCATTTCCACGTATGGAATTCACGGATTCCATTCCGGACATTCAGCAACAACAGATGCAATTGGAACAATCCTATGCAGGACAAATGGGCAAAGCAATTGCACCTATCTTTGAACCTATCGGTTTTGATTGGAAATTGACAATCGGTGTGCTTGGAAGTTTTGCCGCAAGAGAAGTATTCGTGAGTGTGATGGGACAACTTTATGGTGCTGACACAACCAACTCAGATGCCAGTTTGCGTGATACATTACAACAAACAATTCCTTTTGCATCCGCATTATCCGTTCTCGCATTTTATGTCTATGCATTGCAATGCATTTCTACAATGGGGATATTAAAAAGAGAAACCGGCTCATGGAAATGGCCGGCTTTTGCTTTTGTATATATGTTTATTCTCGCTTATGGATTTGCATATATCGTCCATGCAATTGCTCTTTGACAATCATCCAGGGACAACATTCACGCTAATTGCTTCTTTGTCTTTGATAATTGTCTCATATACTCCTCTTATCTCATCCATCTCAAGAGCTTTGTATGTATCCAGAATGGTGAATGCTCTTTTGGGATCATCCCAGAACATTGTTTGATTGCACACAAAATCTGCGAGACCTGCATTAGTTTGCATATGATAGGCTAATCCGGTTGCGGCTCCATTGATTGCTTTTGACAATTCATGCTCATTCAAAGGTTCACGAAACATACCCCAAATCTCTTTCTCCAATGCTTCATGCAATCGCTCAATACCAATTCCCTGATGAGCAGAAGTAACCGAGAATGTGAATAGAGATGCATGTTCACGTTGATCAGCATAACAAAATACACCTGAAGCCAGTTGTTGTTCTCTCACAAGCGCATTATATAATCTCGAACTTTTCCCATCAGCAAATGCAGATGCCAAAACATCGGCATGAATGGACTTGCCGGATAAAAATCCATCAAAGTGATAACTAACAAAAATAGCGGGAAGTGGAACTGCATCTTTGATTGTAATCGACCCGGTTTTCTTCATTGATTCAGAGAATGGATTTCTTTTGATTGAATCGTGATGTTTTTTCAATGGTCCAAAATATTTCTCCACCGATGATTGTGCTTTGCTGAATTCGATATGTCCGGCGATGACAAGCACAGCATTGTCTGTCCTATAATAACCATCGAAAAATGAGCCAACATCTTCCAATGTTGCGGATTCAATATGTGCTCTATCGCCCAATACTTCCCATTGATATGAGCAATCATCACTGAAGGCAAGTTGACCTTGTTTCACTCTCCATGTGCCATATGGTTGATTTTCCACTGTTTGTTTTATTTCTTCACTCACAACTTTTTGTTGTGTTTCAAGTCCAATTTGTTGCACTCCGAATTGCATCATGCGATCGGATTCAAGCCATAAGACAATATCCAATTGATGCGCCGGTACGGTGGTATGATATATGGTTTGATCAAATGAGGTATATGCATTGAATGTCCCACCTGCTTTTGAACAATATGCATCGAATTCCCCTCTTTTCACATGCTTAGATCCATCAAACATTAAATGTTCAAAGAAATGTGCAAATCCTTTATGTGAAAAACTATCATCCTTCGAACCCACTTTATAACCAAGCGTCACATTCACCAATGGCGCTTTCTCATTTTTGATGAGAATAACACGCAAACCATTGTCTAATGTATAATCAAGGAGCGGTGGAAATTCAGTCATAGTCATATCCATAAAAAAACCCGACATGAAATCATGCCGGGTTTGGAAGCACGCCCGATAGGACTCGAACCTATTACCCACAGCTTAGAAGGCTGTTGCTCTATCCAGATGAGCTACGGGCGCATGCCGTAAACGAACTACAAAAATAGTGCAATCTTATAACCAAGCAAAGAAAATGTTGGCTCACAGCAGAAAATCTCCTATTTTTGAAATGGGTCAAGCCCTAACGGTCATGACAGATCGAACCCCGCCAGGTCCGGAAGGAAGCAACGGTAGATTTGCTCTGACAGGTTGGCAAGCTTGGCCTATTTTTGTATCCATATCTCTCGGTAAGAACATGAATCAGTCATCTTCCCATCCAGATGAAATGCTCACCATGATTGACAATGCGGCTCAGTATATCAAACAATTTGTGAATGATTCGCCAAAGATTGGCATTGTTCTCGGAACGGGTCTGGGAAGTGTCATTAATGATGTTGAAATACATGCCACACTTGATTATAAAGACATACCACATTTCCCTATTTCAACCGTTGAATCACATTCCGGAAAATTGATTATTGGGACTTTGGAGCAAAAACCAATCATAGCCATGCAAGGAAGATTTCATTTCTATGAAGGATATTCCATGCAGGAAATCACCTTCCCGATTCGGGTATTCAATGCTCTGGGAATTGATACTCTTCTTGTGTCGAATGCTTGTGGAGCATTGAATCCAGCTTATTCATCCGGTGAAATCATGCTCATTGATGATCATATCAATCTGCTTGGTGGAAATCCACTCATCGGACCGAATATCAATCAATTGGGACCAAGATTTCCGGATATGAGTAGACCATATGACAAAGCACTACTTTCACTATCAGAACAATATGGGAAAGAGTTGGGAATCAAGGTTCATCGGGGTGTATATGTCGCTGTCTCCGGACCCAATCTTGAAACTCGTGCTGAATACAAATTTTTGCGCATCATTGGTGGCGATGTTGTCGGCATGAGTACTGTGCCTGAAGTGATTGTGGCTAGACATATGAATATGCGCGTGGCCGGATTTTCCATCATCACTGATGAAGGTTATCATGAGGATTTACCTGTGGTAACATTGCATGATGTGATTGCAGCGGCAAATAGCGCAGAGCCACATCTGGTAGCATTATTGAAAGCACTTGTTTCATCAATCTAGGATGATCTCATGTTGATTCGCTCATTATCCGCTTGCGAAGAATTTATCGCGGGTGACAAAACCATTCTCCGTGAATTATTCCATCCCAATAAACAGAATATTTCTCTGAGATATAGTCTTGCACATGCAATTGTGAAGCCGGGTCAGATATCCCAGCTCCATTCTTTGTCCACAAGTGAAGTCTATTATATTCTCGAGGGCAAAGGGATTATGCAAATAGATAATGAACAGCAAGAAGTGATTCCAGGTGATGCAATCTATATTCCACCACATGCAAAGCAATGCATTTATAATCACGGAGAGAGTGATTTACTGTTCATTTGCATTGTTGACCCCGCATGGCAAAAGGAAGATGAAACAGTATATCCGTGATTTAAGTCTTTTGTCCGGCAAAGTGAGCAAAGAGTTTTTCGGCTACTTTTTTACCGGCAATCTTCTCCACTTCTTCACGATTGGCTGATTTGATATTCTTCACCGCTCCAAAATGCTTCAATAATTTTTGTGCGGTTTTCTCTCCGATTCCTTCAATTTCCGTCAATTCCGTTTGAAATGTACGCTTATCCCTTAATGTGCGATGATAGGTGATTGCGAATCTATGCGCTTCATCTCGAATGGCTTGAAGCAGTCGTAATCCTGTGGAAGTGCGTGGCAAAAGCATGGTATCGGATTGACCCGGCAGGACGATTTCTTCGAGTCTTTTGGCAAGTCCGATGACAGGAATATCCTTCATATGTTCCAATCCTGAAAGAATGTCCATCGCTGCGGATAATTGTCCTTTCCCACCATCAATCACAATCAAATCAGGTAATGTCATCAGATCTTCGGGTGCTTTGTCATATCTGCGCCGAATTACTTCTTTCATCGCTGCGAAATCATCATTCCCTTCGAATGATCCCAATTTGAATTTGCGATAATCACTTTTCTTGGGTTTGCCATCCAAGAATACCACCATTGAAGAAACATAATCCGCACCTTGAATATGTGAATTGTCAAAACACTCAATTCTTCTTGGTGCTTTGGCAAGTCGTAAATCTTGTTGAAGGATTGCAATACCTCTCGGCAATGCTTGATCGCGAGAAGCTCTTTGTAAATGCAATTCACGAACCAAGAACAGTGCATTGGTTTCCGCCATGCCGATTACTTTCTTCTTGTCCCCAATTTTTGGAATCACAATATCTAATGATGTTCCTTTCTTTTCCTTCAGCCACAGTAAATCATAGTCATCATCTTCTATGTCAATCGGAAGCAAAATCTCTTCGGGTATGGCATCGGATTCCAGATAAAAGCGTTCCAGAGCCACTCTCAGCAATTCCTTTTCTTCTCTTCCTCCTGCCTGAGCTATGAAAAAATGTCTTTTCCCCACCATTTTCCCATCACGAATATTCAGTATCACGATGCATGCATCATCATCAATGATTGCAATGGCAAAGATGTCTCTGTCTATCAAATCTGTAGATACGATCTTTTGTTTTGACACATAATCACGAAGCAATTGCAAACGATTTCGAATGATGGTGGCTTCTTCGAAACGTAATTCATCGGCGAGTCTCGTCATGCGATCTTCCATCATTCTTTCGACTTCACGCGTTTTGCCATTCAGGAATTGAATGGCTTGTTTGATATGCAATCCATACTCTTCCTTCGATTCATGGCCGGCGCAGGGACCATTGCATTTTTGAATATGATAATCCAAACAAACTTTATACTTGCCATCACTGATATTGCGATCAGTGAGTGGAAGATCACAACTCCGTAATGGAAAAATCGTACGAAGTGTTTTGAGTAGATGATAGAGATATTTTCCATCTGTGTATGGACCGAAATATTGACTCCCATCACGAATGATACTCCTTGTTGAAAATATCCGAGGGAATTCCTCATTGGTGATACGAATGGAAGGATATGTTTTATCATCCTTCAAGAGAATATTGTATTTCGGTCGATATTCTTTGATGAGATTATTTTCAAGCAAAAGCGCTTCTGTTTCCGTATCGGTCACGATAATTTCCACATCATGAATATACCTTATGAGTGCCTTTGTTTTGGCATCCATTGGTCTATCCTGGAAATAAGACTTTACTCTATTGCGAAGATTTTTGGCTTTACCAACATAAATAATGGAATCAGAGACATTTCTATAAATGTAAATACCGGGTTTTGTCGGCAAACCCGATACTTTCTGCATCAGCATATCATGTTGATTTCCCTCATGTTGCGATGAAGGTATTGCATCATTTTGCATAGTTTCTGAGAGGTGGAAAAACAATCCTATGCCATAAAGTGGCATAGTCGTAATTTTGGTGGTAAGACATAACTCTTCATGCGCTTTGTCTGCAATGTTAAGAAAGTTTTTCCATACCTCGAAGCAACCATGTCACAATCACAACTTGATCTCCATCAATCGGTGCATACCGAACTTGAAGTAACCGTTGAAACTGCAAAGGAAGTGGGACTTACGGCTGATGAATTTTCATTGATTTGTCAAAAATTGGGTCGCACACCATCCTATACCGAACTCGGTGTCTATTCCGTGATGTGGAGCGAGCATTGTTCCTATAAGAATTCCATTCTGCAATTGAAAACACTACCGAGATCTGGTGGTCGTATGCTCGTCGAAGCCGGCGAGGAAAATGCCGGTCTCATTGATATCGGACATGGCTATGCAATTGCATTCAAAATCGAGAGTCATAATCACCCTTCTGCCATTGAGCCATTTCAAGGAGCAGCAACCGGTGTTGGTGGTATATTAAGAGATATTTTCACGATGGGTGCTCGTCCAATTGCCGCATTGAATTCACTTCGATTCGGAGAGTTAAATACACCTAGAACGAAATATCTCGTCAAAGGCGTGGTGCATGGAATCAGTCATTATGGTAATTGTTTCGGCGTGCCTACAGTAGGTGGCGAGGTCTATTTCGATCACTGCTATACTGATAATCCACTTGTGAATGCTATGGCTGTCGGCATCGTGAAAGTCGGTGAAACATGCTCCGCGATTTCTGAAGGAAAAGGAAATAGTGTGATGATCATGGGAAGCTCAACGGGAAGAGATGGTATCCATGGAGCATCACTCCTTGCTTCCAGGGAATTTGACGAGAAGACGGAAGACATGAGACCAACAGTTCAAGTTGGTGATCCATTTGCTGAGAAATTGCTACTCGAAGCCACATTGGAATTGATCAATAGTGGTTGTGTTGTGGGTATGCAGGACATGGGAGCTGCGGGTATTTCTTGCTCCACAGCCGAAATGAGTGCAAAAGGCAATTGCGGCATGATTGTGAATCTCGACGAAGTTCCTCTTCGTGAACAGGACATGAGCGCTTATGAAATCATGCTTTCCGAATCTCAAGAACGCATGCTTGTCGTGGTTGAAAAAGGCAAGGAACATATAGCCATTGACATTTGCAAGAAATGGGATGTTCCCATCTCACAAATCGGGGAAGTCACCGAAGATGGATTGATTCATGTGTTCAGACATGGCAAGAAAGTAGCTGAATTACCTGCTCAAACTCTTGTTCTCGGCGGAGATGCACCCGTCTATGTACGCGAGAAAAAAGAACCTGAATATTTGAAGTCGAGCAAGAATATGCCAGTTCTTGACATCAAATCCGATGAACATTCAGGGATCATCCTTGATTTGCTTGCACAAAGCACTATCACGAATAAGCGCTGGATTTTCGAGCAATATGATTCGCAGGTTCGCACAAATACCGTGACCATCAAAGGCGATGCACCTATTTTGCGCATCAAAGAGATTGATGGATTCGGGATTGCTGTAAGTACTGATTGCAATAGTCGATATGTGTATCTTGATCCATATAAAGGTGGCATGATGGCTGTCGCGGAAGCCGCACGCAATGTGGCTTGCGTAGGAGCAGAGCCCGTTGCAATCACCAATTGTTTGAATTTCGGAAATCCATATGATCCTGAAGTGTATTGGCAATTTACAGAAGCGATCAGAGGAATGGGAGATGCATGTCGAGCATTCAATACGCCTGTCACCGGTGGGAATGTAAGTTTTCACAATGAATCACAAAAGCATGCAATTTTCCCAACACCAACTATCGGCATGCTTGGTTTGATATCAGATTTAACTCATACAGTTGGAGCGGGATTCACCGAAGAAGATGCCATCATTGCACTTCTTGGTTGGCAGGAAGGTGGACTCGAAGGTTCGGAATTACTCAAAATGAAAACCGGCACTGTCGCAGGAAATGCCCCCGCATTTTCATTGGATCGTGAAGTGATATTGCAAAAAACAATCATACAATTGATTCAACATGATCTAGTGCTCAGCGCACATGATACAGCCGAAGGCGGACTTGCAATTGCAATAGCAGAATCATGTTTGGCGAATGGCATAGGTGCAGCACTTGATTTGCCATTTGAAGAAAATGCAGAGAGTCTTTTCGGTGAAGCACAAAATCGCATTGTTATATCAATGAGACCAAGTCAATTTGAAAAAGCACAAGCAATTGCTGATGAAGCAGGTATTCCATTGCAAAAGTTTGGGTTGACAGGTGGGCACTCTATAAATGGTAAGACATTTTCGATTACCCTTACTGAAGCTCATAGAGCATATTTTGATACATTGGCCAGCATATTGTCTTAATCAATCCTCTGTTTGAATGATCATTGCTCCCGCTCTCCCGGATGTAGCCGAAATGATTTCATTCATGAATGATTCGCATTGAGATTCAGGTATGCGTGCGATGAATTCAACGGCATCGCGATATTCAGAATCCGAGTTGATTGCATAGGTGTCTATGATTCTACGAACAATGGCAACATCTTCATAGATGCACATCACTCTGATATCTTTGGCTGAATAGACAGGTAATTTCACACATAATTCGAGTGCTGCCGCACTAGCATCCGAATATGCCCTGGCTAATCCGCCAACGCCTAATTTCGTTCCGCCATAATATCGAGTGATAACCATCAGAATATCTGATACATCATACTTGTGTAGGACAAATAGGATTGGTTTGCCTGCGGAACCAGATGGCTCTCCATCATCAGATGTTCTGAATTCCAGACCTCCTTTGCCGATTCTATATGCAAAACAATTATGTGTTGCATCCCAATATTCAGAACGTAATGATTCGAGCTCTTTGATTGCTTGATCTTTGGAAGTGACCGGAATGGCAGTTGCAATAAATTCTGAACCACGAACCTTGATGGACGCTCTCTCTCGTTGTTGAATCGTATAGTAAAAATCTGTCGGACTAGAATTCATCTCATCACAAAGTAAATACACAATGAAGATAGGTATTGTTTGTTATCCGACCTATGGCGGAAGTGGCGTCATTGCCACAGAGCTTGGCATTGAATTGGCCAAGAGAGATCATGAAGTACATTTCATCACCTATGCCCAACCGATGCGATTTGATCGTTTTCAGGATAATATCTTTTATCATGAAGTAGAACAACCACATTATCCACTTTTCGAATTTCCACTATACTCTTTGGCGCTTGCAGGTAAAATCATTGATGTCATTCTCTATGAACAACTTGATATTCTGCATGTACATTATGCAATACCGCATGCCATCAGTGGATATTTGGCAAAAGAAATACTCAAAGAAGAAAAAGATGTACAATTGGTGACCACATTACATGGAACCGATATCACCTTGATTGGTCTTGAACCAACATTCCTTCCACTCGTTAAATTTTCACTTGATCAATCTGATGCCGTAACTGCTGTTTCGAAGTTTTTGGCCGATAAAACAGTCACCGGATTCAAAACCATCCATGAGCCAATTGTGATTCCAAATTTTGTGGACACCACTGTATATCATCGAATGGAATGTACAAAGATACGGTCTCAGATCGCACCAAATGGTGAGAAAATTTTGATGCATGTCTCCAATTTCCGTCCGGTAAAGCGCATCATTGACACAATTCACATTGCGCATGAAGTTCTGAAATCCATGCCCATCAAATTGGTTCTTGTTGGTGATGGTCCCGACAGAGCAGAAGCAGAGCGGGTTTCAAGAGAGCTTGGCATTCATGAACATGTTCGATTTTTGGGTAAACAAAATGCTTTGCCCGAGATCTTATCTATTGCTGATATTTTCCTCATGCCGAGTCAATCTGAGAGTTTCGGCCTAGCTGCACTTGAGGCTATGGCCTGCGGAGTACCGGTAATTGGAACAAATCTCGGCGGCATTCCTGAAGTCATCACGCATAGTGAGAATGGATATATCGCAGAATTAGGTGATATAAAACGTATGGCGAAATATGCAGTTGATCTACTGAATCATCCTAGAAGGTGGCAGGAGTTTAGTACAAAAGCAAGAGAAAGAGCAGTTGAATATTTTGATATTTCGCTGATCGTCCCGCAATATGAATCCTTATATCAATCATTGGTACAGAAATAATGTGTGGAAGATATGCCCTCTTTGGAAATTGGAAATCTGCTTTGGCAAGAGAACTTGCTTCAGCGGAATTGCATGAGTTTGAAGAGATTATTGACAATTACAATGTAAGTCCACTACAAACAATGCCAGTCATCATTGGCTCGGACCAAAACAAAAGTGTGACATCAATGCGCTGGGGATTCACACCTTCTTGGGCTAAAGATGAATCCTTATCGGCAGGGATGATTAATGCTCGAGCTGAAACCGTTTCAGAAAAACCAAGCTTCAAAAGAGCATTTCTACAAAGGCGTTGCATCATTCCAATGAATGGATTTTATGAATGGGCATCTTCCGTAAGAGGCAAAAAACAACCCGTGTATTGTTCACCTTCCCAAGAAGATATCTGGTTTGCAGCAGGAATTTGGGAACATTGGGAATCTCCTGATAAGACATATGATCTTGATTCATTTGCCATCATCACAGTTCCTGCTAACTCAAATATGAAACAATATCATGAGCGTATGCCCGCATTTCTATCCAAGAAACATGTTGACTCATGGCTTTTCGACTCAGAAATTGCATCAACTTTGCTTAGCACAGTACCTGCAGAAGAATGCAAGACCATATTTGTCGGGCTGGATGTCAATAATGCACGAAATAATTCACCTGACCTGATTGTGGAAGTAGATCCAATTGTCAAGAAACATGAAATACTATCCACTAAGCCGCCTTCGAATGCAGGAAAATTGTCAAAATCTCATAAAAACCATGGACAGAATAGTCTTTTTTAATGTATTGACTATGCAAAATCTTTGTGGTCTTCTGCATAAATCCTAACTTTGCCCCACTTATGCACCTTGATTGTATACAGGAATAGAAATGTCATCACCAAGAAATTATGCTGTCATCCTTGGCGTATCGAGCGGATTCGGTAAAGCAACCGCTCTCGCATTGGCCAAATTGGGTTATCATATTGTAGGCGTTCATTTGGACAGAGCAGCCGGTATGGCTGCTGTTGATGAATTGCGCAATGCATTGCATGCACTGGGAGTGGATACTCATTTTTTCAATGTGAATGCAGCAGATGCTGATCGCAGAACAGAAATAGTTGAATCGCTCAAAACAGAAATGGCAAAATATCCAGGTTCAACTGTAAAAGTCCTGTTACATTCATTGGCCTTTGGAAGCTTACTTCCACTCGTTGGAGATAAAGACACCAAAGTATGCTCACAAAAACAACTTGAAATGACAATGGATGTCATGGCAAATAGCATCATCTATTGGTCACAAGCAATCATGGCATCAGGATTATTCTCAAGAGGTTCACGTATCATTGGTTTGACTTCTGCCGGTAGCCAGAGAGTATTGCCAATGTATGGAGCAGTAGCAGCAGCTAAATCCGCCATGGAATCATATATACGACAAATGGCTTTGGAACTTGCTCCGCATGGTATCACAGCAAATTCGATTCGAGCAGGTGTGACATATACTCCCGCATTGGATAAAATTCCCGGTAGCGATACCATCATGAAAAATGCTTATATGCGCAATCCATATCATCGTCTTACTCAACCAGAAGATATCGCAAATGTGATTTCACTTCTCGTCAAACCGGAATGCGATTGGATCAATGGTACGATTCTCGGCGTGGATGGTGGAGAAGACTCCATTGATCTCACCTGGTGGACTCCTGAAGAACAAGCATGATCGAAACTTTGACCGCCAAAAGCGGTCTTTTTTTTGTCTTTGCATATTCTCGACTTTGATGCCTATTTTCGACTCAAACTTTTTTGAGCAAATTCATGAATCAAGAACAACATTTCAAACGCGATCTCGGACTTTTTGACTCCACGATGATTGTCATCGGGTCCATGATTGGATCAGGTATTTTTATTGTCAGTGCTGATATTTCACGCACAATCGGTGGTGGTGGTTGGGTATTGCTTGTTTGGGCATTAACAGGCATCTTCACACTCATTGCCGCATTGAGTTATGGCGAACTCGCAGGAATGATGCCCAAAGCCGGGGGACAATATGTGTATTTGCGTGAGGCCTATAATCCTTTCATCGCCTTTCTTTATGGATGGACATTATTCTCAGTCATTCAAACAGGCACAATAGCAGCAGTAGCCGTTGCATTCGCCAAATACACCGGTGTTTTCATTCCATTTGTGAGTGAAAAAAATATTCTTCTTTCCATCGGTTCCTTCACGATTTCCGGAGCTCAAATTCTTGCCATCATCAGTATTTGGATTTTGACATGGATCAATCTTCGGGGCGTTCGAGAAGGAAAAATCATTCAGAATGTATTTACATTTTCCAAGACTGCCGCATTAATCATTCTCATCGGTTTGGGTTTATTTTTTGGCAGCGATCATGCAACTTGGACGCAGAATCTTTCAACATTTTGGGATGCAGAGCAAATTCAGCCTGATGGTTCAGTCATGCAACTTGGTGGCGCTATGCTCATCGCCATGTTTGGGACTGCAATGGTTGGTTCAATCTTCTCAAGCGATGCATGGAACAATATCACATTCACGGCCGGTGAGGTTCGAGAACCATCCAAACATATTCCACTCAGTCTTGCAATCGGCACAGGTATAGTCACTTTGCTCTATATCCTTGCAAATGTCGCTTATATGCATGTTCTCCCCGTAATTGGCTTCCCTGAAGGAAGCGATGTAATGGCAAGAGGTATCCAATTTGCCACAAGCGACAGAGTGGGAGCCGCCGCCGCTGAAATCATCTTTGGTGCTGGTGGTGCAGCAATAATGGCGGGTCTCATCATGATTTCAACATTTGGTTGTAATAATGGTATTATCTTGTCCGGAGCCCGTGCATATTTCGCTATGGCAAAAGACGGACTCTTTTTTGCAAAAGCAGGCAATCTTAATGAGAATGGGGTACCCGGTATTGCCCTGATCATTCAAGCTATCTGGGCTTCCCTATTATGTCTCTCCGGTACTTATGGCGCATTATTGGATTATGTGGTAACATCCGTTTTGATATTCTATATTCTCACAATATATGGCATCTTCATTCTGCGTAAGAAAAGACCCGATGCCGACAGACCATATAAAGCATTTGGATATCCTGTATTACCCGCATTGTATATTGCCTTCGCCGGTGCAATCATCATGGATTTATTATTCTTCAAACCAGGAACAACAATTCCAGGCGTATTACTTGTGCTAACCGGCATTCCATTATATGCTTTCATGAAAAAGAAATCTTGATCACCATCACTTGAGCATCGTGCATAATTCAGAAATAATTCGACTCATACAAATTGCATTGAATGAAGACATCAGAACGGGAGATGTGACTGCGGAAAGTATTTTTCCGGAAATCGGCGCATGGTCACATGGAACATTCATTGCCAAACAACATGGCATAGCATGTGGATTATCCGTTGCAGGAATGGTATTTCAGATCGTAAGTGATAATCGCATTACTTGGGTGAAACATGTTCAAGATGGCGATATTGTGGAACCCGGTATGATTCTCGCGGAGATTGATGGCGAAGCTCGAGATTTGCTTTCAGGCGAAAGAACAGCTTTGAATTTCATGCAAAGAATGAGTGGTGTGGCAACGCTCACTGCCACATATGTACAAGCAATTGAAGGAACCGGCGCGCGCATTCTCGATACAAGAAAAACCATTCCCGGTTGGAGAGAACTCGACAAATACTCCGTTCGAATGGGAGGCGGAACAAATCATCGCATGGGCTTATATGATATGGCGATGATTAAGGACAATCATATTGCAGCGGCAGGTGGAATCAAAGAAGCAATTCGCATTTGTAAAGAGTATATTCCCGAAGATATTCCCATTGAAGTGGAAGCCGATTCACTACAGGATGTCATTGAAATTCTTGAATGCGGTCACGTGCAAAGAATTTTGTTCGATAATTTCACTGTTGAACAAACAAAAGCAGGAGTGGAGCTTGTGAATCGTGCAATGGAGACAGAATCTTCAGGGAATATTACGCTGTCAACCGTTCGGAATTATGCGATGACAGGCGTTGACTTCATATCTGTTGGAGCAATCACGCATTCGGTCAGTGCCATGGATATTTCTTTGGATATAGATGTACTTTCCTAATCAATGATGCACATATACTCTGGATCGTTTGATTGGTCTCTTTCTTTCTTCGGGTCGCCCGGGTAAATCAAATGTCATCTCTTTGCCCTCAATTTCATGTTCTGGAACAACCTCACCTTGTACGCCGCCAATCCAGATGATTGATTCTGGTTCACCCGCTTCGAATCGAACGACAATTGTATCGCATGCATTTTTTGCGACACCTTCCGGCACTCCCTTTTCACTCAAGAGAAAGTAAACACTCTTGGCTTGGACTTCCGAGATAATGCGTTGAATCGTGTCTTGCGACACTGTTATCGCAATATGCTTCCCACTTAATTGCTGAGCCCTTTGCGGACGAAGTGTATCATCTTTTGTCAATGTAAATGCAGAACCGGATGCATCAATTTTGACAAGTGATCTCTTGTTCATGAGAATATACATTGAATCCGCTGTCATCATCGTCGAATCAAACCAAATCATAGGTTTACCCTCCAATCTCAATGTATCATTATCCGGCTTGAACAGTGCATTATTGCATAGTCCGGCCATGCCTGCCCTCATGATTTCCACATTCTGTTTTGCTTCATATATATTTCCTCCCATTGATGAAGTCTCAAGGGTATCAGCAATCACCGTCATAGTATCATAAGCAAATGATTGCTTGATGGAAATGGAATCCTGAGTTTGAACAATCTTTTTGGATTTTTTTCCTGATTCCTGTTTTCTTTCAATGCGAATAGTATCTGTCTTCTTGGTACTATCAATCAAGAATAAGATTGGTCTTCCGGTTATTCTTGTCATTCCCTCATTCGGGATACTTTCAGCGAATATACCTTCTATGATGGCGGGATTATTTTTGCTTAATACCACAACCCTTCCAAATGCAAGACTTCGTCTGGTAGATCTTTCATAATGCGCCGAATCGGCATATATCAATGTGGAATCATCTTCTACGGATACATTTCCATAAAATCTTGCGAGATATGATTCCGTGGAATAATCACCATAGAGTGCTTTTACCGTTCTTCCTCGATCGAAGACTTTCACACCACCTCTTCCTCTGGCCAATTTCGAGCCACCATCATAGGAGCCGGAAGGCATTGACAGAGTCATTGTACCCTGAAGTATCACAACATTTCCCGACATCTCAATCGAATTGCTATTGATGTTCCATAGCGCATAATCACATTTGACAGATACATTCCCTTGAGAAAGATGCACTTTACCTCGACACTGTCTGATTGGTCCTGTGGGTGTTTCCGAACCAGATAATACATCAGCATGATGCAAAATAATTGGATCACGTGTTTCTGCCTTCATGACTAGTCCCGTGATTATCCACAGTATCTGGACAATCAAAAGATGCAAGATTCGTTTATGCGCGCCAATTCTAGTCATGGATTTGGAAAATTTGGGGAAAAACAGTGGATAAATCTCTCGTTTTCACAAAGTTATGGCTTTTTCTCCTATGGGGACATGTGGAAAACGCAAGGCAGGGCAAAACATGTACACTTTGTATTTTTGTCAGGCATATTCGGGAACCCGAGACTCTATTCCCACTCATGAATCACTATGTATTTATCATCTGTCGATATCATCGGTTTTAAATCATTTGCACAAAAGACCTCACTTGGATTTGAAGGGGGACTCTCAGCAATTGTCGGTCCCAATGGTTGCGGTAAAACGAATATCGTAGATGCAATCAGATGGGCACTCGGCGAACAAAAAACATCTGTTCTTCGCTCAGATGCTATGGAAAATGTGATTTTCAATGGCACGAGAACACGTCGCCCCGTTGGACTTGCCGAGGTTTCAATCACGATTCAAAATAATCGAAAAATTCTCCCAACTGAATATTCCGAAGTGACGCTGACACGAAGACTCTATCGCAATGGTGAAAGTCAGTATTTCCTGAACAAAACCCAATGTCGTTTACGCGATATCATTGATCTCTTCATGGATACAGGCATGGGTGCCGATGCATATTCCGTGATTGAGCTCAAGATGATTGAAAAAATATTGAGCGATAGAACCGATGATCGGAGACATCTTTTCGAAGAAGCTGCCGGCGTAACGAAATACAAAGCTCGCAGAAAGGAAACAAGACGCAGGATTGAATCCATAAAAACAGATGTGGAACGTGTTTTGGACATCATGCGTGAAGTCCAGAAAACTGTATACACGCTTCAACGTCAGGCAGAAAAAGCAAAACTACATGGCGAAATCACCGATGAATTACGTCAAACAGAAACATGGATTCTGCATCATGATTATGTAAAAATTGATGCCCTACTTGTTGCAAAAAAAGCCGAGCTCATTCCACTTCTCGAACGGAAAACAGAATTGGAAAAAGCATTATACGATGCCGAGCAAGCACGCATTGCACTAGAAGCTGAGGCAGAACAATTCGAAGCAGAAATGCGTGAATTGCAGAGTCAATTGAATGATTCCAGCAAGCATTTGGCTGCCATGTCTCAGCAGAAAGCAGTAAGCATCGAAAGAATCAAAGCATTCAGTGAAGCCATCGTGCGCGCGATGGATCAAGCCAAAGAAGCTGAGCATGCCAAAAGCGATGCAATGAATTCACTCGAGAAATCAAAAGAGAGAATTGCAGAATTACATGCTCAATGTGATGCTTTGGAAGCAGAAGTCAAGAATCTACGTGAAGCAAGAGAAGAAGTACGTACGAAAGCGCAAGAGCTTCGTGGTGAAGCAAAACAATATGATGAGATTTTGACAATACTAGACAAAACCATTGCAGAAAGAAGATCCGCCTCAGATAGAGCATCAGAGCGCATTGCAGGACTCGAAAGACGCATTGCGGAAACTGATGGTGAAATCTCCGGCACCAAACAATCACTTGCACATGTGATACAAGAAATTGCTTCCAATTCGCAAGAACAAGAACGTTTTGCTAATTCTTTACGTGAAGCCGAAGTTACATTGCAAGATGCACAAGAACAAAGTGCGGAATTGCAATCACGCATTGGAACTTTAACTGAGACGATTGCCAATAAACAGAATGAGAAGGGTCGCTTGACAGCATCCATTGAATTCCTTTCCAATCTTGTTGAGACAAAAGAATCTTCGGTGTTTTTGTCAACATCCAAAACATGGAATCCAGCTTCAGGAAAAGTCACTCTTTCTGAAATCATCAATGCAGATGAATCCATTGGCATTGCAATTGAAGCGGCTCTGGGTGATGCAGGTGGTTATTTCGTTGTTGACACCATTGCTGATGCACAAGAGGGATGCGCAGAACTTGAAAAAGCATCCAAAGGAAAAGCTTCCTTTTTATGTAGAGAATTCATACCAACAAGTCCTGCACCCGGCAAACAACCTAGTCAATCAGGCATCATCGGTTGGGCAAGTGAAATTGTATCAGTGGATGACTCCATCAGAAATGCAATCAGACTTCTACTTGGCAAAACACTCATTGTTGAATCTGCTGACTTGGCAAAGGAATTACGAAGAACATATCCAGATCTTACATGCATTACCCTTCGTGGCGAGATCTATGGAGCCGAAGGTATTATTCGAGGTGGTTCTATATCTTCTTCCGAAGGGAAACGTATTGGCAGACGTGAACAGATTGCCAAACAACAAAAAGCATTGGATGCATTGTCAAAAGAAATCGAAACTCTCCTTGCCGAGATTGCTTCCACAAAAACACAATATGATGCCATAGACATCAAAAAGCTGACCGAGCAGGTTCGTAAAGCTGAATATGAAAGAAATGTCTTCGAACAAGGTATCTCCAAATTGCGCTATCGTAAAGAGGCACTTGAAGCAGCTCGGGAAAAGCAAGATGAAACATTGCATAATCTCAATGAAGAACTCACAGCATTCAAAGGAAGCAATTCAAGTTTGCATGAAGCCATGGATGATGTCAATACAAAACGCTTCGAAGCCGATGAGCTCAAAAAAGCAATTTTGACACGCATTCAAGACACTGATAATCAATTGATTAATTCAGAGAATGCATTCAGACAATCCGAAATTGCTCTCGTGCAAAAGCGTGGTGAAGAAAGATCCGTAGCATCTGAGATTCGTAGATTGGAAGAAATTATTTCACAAAAAACAGAACAATTACTGTATCTCAACGATGAACAAGAAAGAGCTGGAAATGAACAATCCATGCTTGAATCTTCAATGAATGCCGTTGCATCGGATTTAGTTGAAGAAGAAGAACGTGTGAAGAGTTTACAAGAAGCAATTTCTCAAAGACAAGATAAAGCACGAGATTTCAAGGAGAGAAGACAGCAAGTGCGCAATGCTGAAGGTGAGATTCGCAGTTTAGAACATGCCATCACCGAGCAAGTACATGCAACTGAGCTCAGTCTTCAACAAGCACAAATTGAATTCAAGCGCATACTCGAAAAAGTTGAAGAGCAATATCCTGAGATAGATCTTGGTAATCTTCCGGAATCATGGACACTGCCTCAAGATTTCGATGAGCTCATCGAAAAAGAAAAAGCGAGAAAATTGTCCAATCGATTGCAAAATCTTGGGAATGTCAATTTCCTTGCTTTGGAAGAATATGAAAAAGAACATGAACGACTTGAGTTCTTGAAAAGTCAGCTTGCTGATTTATCCCAAGCCGAGGAATCCTTGCAAGCAACTATGGATGAAATCAATCAAACTGCCCAACAGCGTTTTAATGAAACATTCGAACAGATAAGAGGACATTTCAAAGATCTCTTTGCAACATTGTTCAGTGGTCGAGGCGAAGCAGAGATTCATCTTGGCGAAGGCGATCCATTAGAATGTTCCATTGAGATCACTGCAAAACCACCGGGGAAAAGACCGCAATCCATCGAATTGCTTTCAGCAGGTGAAAAAACACTCACTGCGATTGCATTGCTCTTTGCGATCTATCTTGTCAAACCAAGTCCATTTTGTATTTTGGATGAGGTTGATGCACCACTTGATGATGCGAATATCGATCGCTATTTGCAACTCATCAAAAGTTTTAGCGAGAAAACGCAATTCTTGATGATTACGCATAATAAGAAAACCATGGAAGCGGCAGATACGCTCTATGGCGTGACACAGGAAGAAGAAGGCGTTTCAAAAGTTGTGTCTGTGCGTTTGACCGGTTCCTGATCTTTATTCACCAATACTATGCAATGACATGAAACATCTCTTCATCGCTCTCATCATGATATGTGCTTCGTGCATTTTGAATGTTACATCGCTTCATGCTCAATTTGAGGAAGATTTACCTCAAATCACGACAGAAGATACCCTGAAAGCGTCTATCAGAACAGTATGGAAGGGCATCAAACGTGCATTCAATGAATTTGGAACATTCTCTGATCCATCAACACGTGATCCCAAAATGGATGAAAAGACAGGTTTATATAGAGGATTCATTCGCTCGGATTTCAGAGTATTCGCAGGCGGTTCTGACACAACCTATAAAGTATTAGAGAGATATGGCCGACTACCCGTCATACGCGGTGGTACATGGATGGCAGGTAGAGTGAAATATGAATTCAAGGTTCGCGAATTATCGGAAGATGTCACTTATGTATCCCTAGTTTGTGGTATTTCAGGTTTTGAAGAAGGCGTTACAAATGAAGCGCATTTCTGGAATTCCAATGGCATTCTTGACAAAGAAATCTTGGATCTCCTAAAGAAACTAATCTTAGATCCGGAAACGGAAAACTTCAAAGAAAATCGCATGAACTGATTCAAGCCCCTTTTTGGGGCTTTTTTTATGGTTTGCAAAACATCAGAAATAATCGATTATTCACCACTCCGAGTGATTCATATGCATTTGTTCTATGATTGAATATCGGCGCTGTGACATAATCCGCCATCATGCCTGCAAAGGTAAATCCATCGCTCATTCTTTGCATGATCATCGCAGATGAAGTGGCATAAGCGAATGTTCCACTTTTTGGCGACATCGCATAGAATCTATTGATGTCCAATGCATTTTTTTGGATGAATTTTTGACCATTCACAATGATATATGGATCTTGTTGAGAATCACCACATATATAGAGTTCCTGTCCATCATGCGTGAATCTCATCGGTCCAACATTGATACCCGCATCATATTCCGCCGTATTCATCACCATGACATTCATACCCGTTTTGAATGCAGTCAATCCAATCAAAGGTTCAAAAGGATGCATGACAAGATCATCAATGCGATCATATGATTGAGTCTCAAGTGGTTTCATGAAGTCATTCGAGTACAAAAATCCTGTCGATCTTGTGCCATTTCCATATGCACATGCGAATGAATTACCCGATTGATTCACTTGAAGAAATTTCAGGAATTGTGCTGAAAGCATCTCTTCATCATTCTTGCTTATTCTCCATAAATCTCCCTGTTTGCCAGCATAAACAAATGCATTGTCCACCATAAATCCTGCCATCGCACATTCATCAAATCTGCCCATTTCTTCATCATTCACAAAGAGTGCTATTCCACCTGCTCTTCGAGAACGATATGCCCATTGACTACCATCAAAACTCAGCGCGATATCACCTATTCGATTGATGGTGAGCTGTGAAAAAACGCCTTCTTCACGACATATATAGAGCATTTCGCTTTGACCATCAAGAACTGTATATGCGAGTATTCCATATCTAGAGAATCCAATATATCCAGGCATACCGGCTCCCAAAGATATTATTGAGTCATTGGTAATAATTGACCATATTCCATTCTTCTGCACAGGATAGGCAAAATCTTGTCCATCAGGAGAAAACACAGGTGCCTTTATTGAGTCTACATCCATCCCCTTTTTCCCATCAATTGTCATGGCATATCGTTTTGAAAATGGCGATGTCACTGCCCACCAATGCCCCGTCGAATCAAGTCCTATGGAGATTAATGGCTCTGATCCATCTAGCAGCATTTCCCCACCACATTTGCGATCCTGTGCTTCAAGAATGAAGACCGAGCACAGAAAGACCGCAATGAAGTATTCCCATTTAATTCGTAGTTTCATGGTTTGAACATGCATATATCTTCCGATTTCTTGATGATAGAATGATCTATTTCATTTCAGACATACATCTTGGCTTAGGTTCAGCAGAACAACAAATGGAGCGCGAAACAGCTTTCATTGCATTCCTTCGTTCCATTGAACATGACTGTGAATCTCTTTATATCATCGGAGATCTCTTTGATTTTTGGTTCGAATATTCAACAGTCATTCCGAAGCAGTTTTACAGAACATTAGCGGAATTGAAACATTGGACAAGTCAAGGGAAATCTGTGACTTATCTCATGGGCAATCATGATTTCGGACATGTCTCTTTTTTCAAGGAAGAATTCGGCATCACTGTATATGAAGACGATATCACTTGCGATATTTCCGGAAAGCGTTTTTATCTCGCGCATGGTGATGGCAAAGCATATAATGATACAGGATATCTTATTCTTAAAAAAATTCTGCGTAGTCCGATCAGCAAGACACTCTTCCGCTGGATTCATCCCGATATCGGCATAGGCATTGCCTCATGTGCATCACGCGGAAGCAGAATGCATACCGATGCCAAAGAATATGGTGAGCAATCCATTGGCGATGGACTTCGCGACTTTGCCGAAAAGAAAATCAAGAATGAAAACTTCGATTATGTCATCATGGGACATAAACATAAAGCGGAAGTCACTTCATTCGGCAAAGGTGTATATGTCAATCTAGGACATTGGCTTTCCTTCCCTGCCACATATGCCATATTCGACGGTCAAACACTTGAACTCAAACACAAAACCTAATTACTTTTTGGCAAATGCATAATTCAGCATTTTATATAGCAATCTCGCTGTGGTCAAATCCGGATGATTCACTTTCTTCTCAGGGGCAAGTTCAACGATATCAAAACCTATGATTCTTCTACCCGATTTGATCAATGCACGAAATACATCCAGCGTTTCTGCATAGAGAAAACCATCGGGCTCAGGGGTTCCAGTTGATGGCATGATGGAGGGATCGAAATAATCGACATCGAATGTGACATATACATCCTTTGACAGAGAATCAATCACTGATTTTTGCCAATTCTTGCCATGCAAACCTCTTCTAATTGCTGAAGCATAGAATGTGTTCACGCCTTTCTTCTTAATGAATTCCGCCTCTTCTTTGCATTGGGCACGAATGCCCACTTGTGTGATGGATTTCGGTTTCATGAATTCACATACTCTCGCCATGAAACAAGCATGAGAATATGGAGTGCCTTCATAGGAATCACGCAAATCGGAATGAGCATCAAAATGCAGAACCGACATCTTAGGATACTTCTTGAAATGAGATTTGATCGGCGCAGTGGAGATGGTATGTTCTCCGCCCAAAGTGACCACGAATTTCCCTTGTTCCAAGAGTGCATCCACTTGCTTTTCGATGATATGCAATACTTTTTCATGAACTGCTTTTCCAAACACAATTGGTTTCAGGGTTGCGATGCCGATATCAAAGCATAATTCACGATTGAATTCATCATCATAAAACTCCACATAAGCGCTCGCATCAAGTATGGCTTTGGGTCCTTGTCCCGCTCCACCACCATAACTCACGGTATGTTCATATGGAGCTGAAACAATGGCCACGGCTGATTTTTCGAGTTTGGAATATTTGCTTTCAATTGCCAAAAAATTGCTCGATCTTCCAAGTGTTCGCATAGTGGTTTTCCAAGATGATTATGTGTATATTCCCTTAAATTTCGTGCTTTTGCATGAGTCTGAAAAACATAGTTTTGCATTATCAATTCAATATCACATCTCTACACATGAAATACATACATACTCTACTCTGTTTATTCCTCATATCAATGATTCTTCCCCATGTACTTCTTGCCCAAAGCGATCTCTCGATTGAAGTCAAAAAGGCGGGTGATGCTCTTCGTAGATATATGGAATCGGCCCATCCAACGCCTGATATTGGTAAAGAAATTCCATTGACACCGATGATTCCGATGATCACGAATTCGCTCATGAATCCCAGTTTTTTTGATGATGTGAATATGATCACCGCCGAAACAGATCAATTACCTGTGCAGAATGAATCCTCTATTGCGGTAAATCCCAAAAATCCTCTGAATCTTATCGGATCTGCTGTTGATTATCGCGCAAGTTCATCGGCATGGGTATATTATTCGATGGATGGAGGCAGAACATGGAAGAATGTGAATCTTGGCAAGCCACCAAAAATGACCACATCCAGCAATGATCCATCTGTGGCATTCAGCCGAGATGGTACGGGATATTTGGTCTATGGCGGCTTTGGTGATAGAAGCAAAGCATCTCCTGAAAATGGAGTCTTCTTTGCAAGAACCACCGATGGTGGAGTGACATGGACAAAACATATTCCCGTGATTCAGCATCTTGGTGTGCAAACGCCGGATTCCACATTCGAGGATAAATATTATATCTGGGCAGACAATTCTCCGACATCGCCCTATGTGGACAGACTCTATATCCCGTGGAAGCGCGTAATCAATCGCGATTCTTCAACCCAAATCGTGAATGTGTATTCAACAGATAAAGGAAATACTTGGTCTGTG
>Ga0172367_10002868_pt1 | contig 23108 bp, 13 predicted proteins | sample Lak10m_FD_114542 | JGI IMG/M metagenome (GOLD analysis project Ga0172367, IMG submission 114542) | Freshwater microbial communities from Kabuno Bay, South-Kivu, Congo - kab_022012_10m | ecosystem: Environmental > Aquatic > Freshwater > Lake | place: Democratic Republic of the Congo: South-Kivu... | reverse complement strand
CCGGACGTCCCGCTCGACGCCGTTCCCTCCGTGCCGCCCGAGGCCCTCAACTTCGCCGGCAAGCAGGGCTTGAGCGTGTCGTTCTGGATCCGCCCCGACACCGACAACCCACGCGACGTACCATTGCTGTCGGCGATGGACTACAGCGGCTCCAAGGACGACACGACCTTCGGCCGCGGCAGCGAGGTCCGCCTGATCGATGGCGAGATCGAGCTTCGGCTCAGCGAACGCTACCCGACCTACGCCTTGATCGCGCGCACGAAGGAGGCCCGCCTGCACGCGGGTGACTGGCGGCATGTCACCGTCACCTACGCCGGCGGACGCCGCGCCGCCGGGGTGCGCATCTTCGTCGACGGCCATGAGCGCGCCACCGAGGTCTTCCATGACGGCCTTCCTGCCGAGCATGGACGCAAACCCTACCGTCTCGGCGCCGACAATGCTCCCGGTGGAGCCCGCTGGCGCGGGTCCCTCGACTCCCTCCGCAGCGTGCCGCGGGCGCTGGACGCCGCCGAGGTGCGCCAGCGTTTCCTCGCCGAGGCGCTTCCGCTCACCCTCGCCTCGGCAGCCGGTGGCGCCCCCGAGGGCGCGCCGGTCGAGGCGTGGCGATCGGAGGGCCTGCTGCTGGCCCGCGCCGACTCCCGCGCCGCCGTCGAGGCCCATGACCAAGTCTGGGGCGAGCACCTCGCGCTTCACCGCGCCGTGCCCACCACGATGGTGATGGTCGAACTGCCCCAGCCGCGCCAAGCCTACGTGCTCACCCGCGGCGCGTACGACGCGCGCGCCGCGCCGGTCGGGCCGGGCGTCCCGGAGGCCCTGCTCGCCCCGTGGCCGGCCGGCGCCCCGCGCAACCGCCTTGGCCTCGCGCAGTGGCTCACCCAGCCGAACCACCCGCTCACCTCCCGCGTGGTCGTGAACCGCTTCTGGGCCCAGCTCTTCGGCACCGGCATCGTCAAGACCCTCGAGGACTTCGGTTACCAGAGCGAGTGGCCGAGCCACCCGGAACTCCTCGACTGGCTGGCCCGCGACTTCGTCGACGGCGGCTGGGATGTGAAGGCCCTCTTCCGCGGCATCGTGCTGTCCGCCACCTACCGGCAGTCCAGTTCCGCCTCGCCCGAGGACTTCGCCCGCGATCCCGAGAACCGCCTGCTGGCCCGCGGCCCGCGGCTCCGTCTCCCCGCCGAACTGCTCCGCGACCAGGCCCTCGCGGTCTCCGGCCTCCTGACGCCCGCCATCGGCGGACCCAGCGTGTTCCCCTACCAGCCCGAGAAGCTCTACGCCGGTCTCGTGGTGGGCGCGGACTATCCCGGCACCAAGTGGGAGCAGAGCCAGGGGCCCGACCTGCACCGACGCAGTCTCTACACATTTTGGAAGCGCACCGTGCCGCACCCGGCCATGCTCACGTTCGACGCCCCCGACCGGGAGTTCTGCACCGTGCGGCGCTCGCGGACGAACACGCCGCTGCAGGCGCTGACCCTCTGGAACGAGACCGGCTACGTCGAGGCCGCCCGGCAGCTCGGCGCCCGCCTCCTCCGCGAGGCCGGACCCAGCGACGAGGCACGCGTCGCCTACGGGTTCGTGCTCGCCACCGGACGCGAACCCGACGCCACCGAGCGCGGCGTGCTCGCCCGCGCCTTCGCCCGCTTCCGCGCCGAGTTCGCCGCCCAGCCCGGCGAGGCCCGCGCCCTCCTCGCCGTGGGCGACACCCCTGCGGACCCCTCCCTCGACCCCGCCGAGTTCGCCGCCGCCGCCACCGTGGCCGGCATGATTCTCAACCTCGACGAGACCCTGACCAAGAACTGAGCGTCCACGCCCTTTCGCGCACCCGCCCCATGTCCTGCCATCGCTACGAATCCCTGCACACCCGGCGCGACTTCCTCGCCAAGACCGGTCTCGGTCTCGGCACCGCCGCCCTCGCCCAGCTGCTCGGTCGCGACGCCTTCGCCGCCCTCCCCACCGCACCGTCCCCGCTCACCGGAGGACTCCCAGGGCTGCCCCATTTCGCGCCCACCGCCAAGCGCGTGATCTGCCTGTTCCAGTCCGGCGGCCCTTCCCACCTCGACCTCTTCGACGACAAGCCGGTGCTCCGCCAGCGGTTCAACGAGGATCTCCCCGATTCCGTGCGCCGCGGCCAGCGCATCACCGGCATGGTCGCGTCGCAGTCCCGCCTCGCCGTCCAGCCCAGCCGCTTCGCCTTCCAGCCCGGCGGGCGCAGCGGGACGATGATCAGCGACCTGCTCCCGTACACGCGCGGGATCGTCGACGACATCTGCCTCGTGCGCTCGATGCACACCGAGGCGATCAACCACGATCCCGCGATCACGTTCTTCCAGAGCGGCAGCCAGCAGCCGGGCCGGCCGAGCATGGGCGCGTGGATCGACTACGGTCTTGGACGCCTCAGCGACAACCTGCCGTCGTTCGTCGTCTTCGTCTCCGTCAACAAGAAGGCCGCCGGCCAGGGCCTCCTTTCCCGCCTGTGGGGCAGCGGCTTCCTGCCGAGCCGGCACCAAGGCGTGCAATTCCGCGGCGCCGGCGAACCGGTGCTCTACCTCGGTGACGCGCCCGGAATTTCCCGCGAGCGCCGCCGTCTCTTCCTCGACGGGGTCGCCGAACTCAACCGCCACCACCTCGAGGCCAGCGGCGATCCCGAGATCGAGACCCGCATCGCCCAGTACGAGATGGCCTACCGCATGCAGCGCAGCGTGCCGGACTTGATGGACCTCTCCGGCGAATCCGCCGCCACGCTCGGCAGCTACGGACCCGACGTGAACGAGCCGGGCTCCTTCGCCCGGAACTGCCTTCTCGCCCGCCGCCTCGCCGAACGCGGCGTCCGCTTCGTCCAGCTCTACCATCGCGACTGGGATCACCACGGCTCGCTGAACGACCGGCTCCCCGACCTCGCCCGCGATGTCGACCAAGCCAGCGCCGCCCTCGTGAAGGACCTCAAGCAGCGCGGCATGCTCGACGAAACCCTCGTGATCTGGGGCGGTGAATTCGGCCGCACGCCCTACGCCCAGGGCGAGGCCAGCCTCGAGAAGTACGGCCGCGACCACCACGGGCGCGCCTTCTCCCTCTGGATGGCCGGCGGCGGCATCAAGTCCGGCATCACCCACGGCTCGACCGACGACTTCGGCTTCAACGTCGCCGAAAAGCCCGTCCACATCCACGATCTCCAGGCGACGATCCTTCACTGCCTGGGCATCGATCACACCCGCCTGACCTTCCGTTTCCAAGGCCGCCAGTACCGCCTCACCGACGTCCACGGCGAGGTCGTCCAGCCTTTGCTGGTGTGACCACCCGGCGACGACCCACCCCCACCCGCGGCGCCCCCCGGCGCCCCCCGTCGCCGGAGCGGAACGCCGCCTGACGCCGCTGGGTGCAGCCCGGCGCGGTGCCTCGACGCAATCTGGGAAGGCGAAGACGCGTGGAACCATCCAAGCGCCCTTGCCTCCTCAAGCCTTCGGGGCGACCCTCCCCGTCCGCCCGTCCTTTTTCTCCGCCGTGTCGTCCCTCCTCCGCTTGCTCCGCCCCCTCGCGCGCCCCCCGCTCGCCCTGCTCGGCCTCGCTGCCCTCGGATGGGTCACCGCGCCGGCTGCCGCCCCCACGCCCACCGCCGGTCCCGCGCCCGAGACGGCCGGGTCGGCCGCGGCCGCCCTGCCCACGGCCCCGCTGTCGTTCAACGATCACGTCCAGCCCATCCTCTCCGAAAACTGCTACCACTGCCACGGCCCGGATTCGAGCACGCGCGAGGCCCGGCTGCGGCTCGACCGCCGCGACGATGCGATCACGGCCCGTGGCGACTACGACCCCGCCATCATCCCGGGCAATCCCGCCGCCAGCCCCCTCATCGAGCGGATCCTCAGCACCGACCCGGAGGAGCAGATGCCCCCGCCGGAGACGCACAAGACGCTCAAGCCGCACGAGGTCGAAATCCTGCGGCGCTGGATCGCGGAGGGCGCCGCCTACCAGCCACACTGGTCGCTCATCGCCCCCACCCGCCCCGCCGTTCCCGCCGCCGGCCGGGGCTGGGCCCGGTCACCGATCGATGCCTTCATCGCCGCGCGTCTCGAGCGGGAAGGCCTGCAGCCAAGCGCCCCGGAATCCCCCGCCCGCCTCCTCCGCCGCGTCACGCTCGACCTCACCGGCCTGCCACCGACCCCGGACGAGCTCGCCGCCTTCCTCGCGGATCCATCCGAGTCCGCCTACACCCGCGCGGTCGACCGCCTCCTCGCCAGCGACGCCCACGCCGAGCACATGGCCCGGCAGTGGCTCGACGCCGCCCGCTACGCCGACACGCACGGCATCCACATCGACAACTACCGCTCGATCTGGCCGTACCGCGACTGGGTGATCAGCGCCTACAAGCAGAATCTCCCGTTCGACCAATTCTCCATCGAGCAGCTCGCCGGCGACCTGCTCCCGGAGCCCACCCTTGAGCAACGCGTCGCCACCGGTTTCAACCGCTGCCTGCCGACCACGAGCGAGGGCGGCGCGATCGCCGCCGAGTACGAGGCCATCTACGCCAAGGACCGCGTGGAGACGCTCTCCACCGTCTGGCTCGGGCTGACCACGAGCTGCGCCGCCTGCCACGATCACAAGTTCGATCCGATCAGCATGCGCGACTTCTACTCCCTCGCGGCGTTCTTCCGGAACAACACCATGCCGGCGATGGACGGGAACGCCGCGGAGACCCATCCCAACGTCTTCGTCCCCGTCCCCGAGGATCGCGCCGCGTGGGCCCAGCTGGCCCGCGAAATCGACGGCCTCGAACGCGCCCTCGCCGAACGCCGCACCGCCGGCGAGACCGACTTCGCCCGCTGGGTCGCCGGGGCCACCGTCACCGCTCTCCGCCCCGCCCCGCTCGACCACCGCACCGCAATTCATCTTCCGCTCGACGGCTCCGACGGTCCCAACCCGCTCGCCCGCTTCGCCGGCCGGCCGGAAAACGGCGGCGCCTCCGCCACGGCCGCATTGACTCCCGCCGCCACCCCCGCAGCCGGGCCGTTTGGCCCGGCCACCCGCATCGACGGCCGGAGCCTCCCGCTCGGCCGCGAACTGCCGATGCTCCAGTCCTCCCAGTTCTCCGTGCGCTTCCTCATCCGCGTCGACGGCGCGCCCTCCGGGACCCTCCTCTCCGCGCGCACCGAGGACGACGACGCGCCCGGCTGGGAGGTCTTCCTCGAGGACGGCAAACCCGCCCTTTTTATTTCCGAGGGCAACGGCGAGCCCGCGATCCGGACCGTCAACGCGAACCCCCTCAAGCCGGGCGAGTGGCACGAGATGCTCTTCGTCTTCGACGGCACCGGGAGTCACTTCCGCCTCGGTCACCTGCACGTCAGCGGCTACAAGCTTCTGGATACGGGGATCCCGCGCATGTTCCGCAGCGACATCCGGCCCGCTGCCGGCCTGCGGCTTGGCGGACGGCAGGTCCGCGCCGGCACCGACGAGAACCTCCTCAAGGGCGGGGCCGTCTGGCTGCAGGACTTCCGCCAGCTCGATCGCGTCTTCTCCCACGAGGACGCCATGCTGGAGTCGCGCGGCATCGTCTCCGCCCTCACCAGCCTCCAGAAGCCCGCCGACCAGCGGCAGAAGGATGACCTGAAGCCGCTGCGCGAGCACTTCTTCTCCGCCATCGACCCGGTCTCCCGCGCGTTGATCACGGCGACGGAGCAACTCCGCGCGCAAGGGCGCCCGATGCGCGACCGCGGGGCCGTCAGTCTGGTGATGGTCGAAAAGTCCGACTCCACGCCCCACGCCCACCTCCTCAAGCGCGGCGAATACAGCCAGCCCGGTGAACGGGTCGAGGCCAACACGCCCGAGGCCCTGCCACCGCTTCCCGCCGGCACCGCCGCCAACCGCCTCGCCCTCGCCCGCTGGCTCTTCCAACCCGACCACCCGCTCACCGCCCGCGTCACCGTCAACCGCACGTGGCAGCAACTCTTCGGCACCGGCCCCGTCGAATCCGCCGGCGACTTCGGCATCACCGGCGCGCGTCCCTCCCACCCGGATCTGCTCGACTGGCTCGCCGTCGACTTCCGCGAGAGCGGCTGGGACCACCGCCGGCTGCTCCGCCAGTTGGTCACGACGGCCACCTACCGGCAATCCGCCGCGGTCTCCCCGGCCCTGCTCGAACGCGATCCCGCCAACCGGCTCCTCGCCCGCGGGCCGCGCCACCGGCTCGATGCCGAGGTGCTCCGCGACCAGGCCCTCGCGGCCTCCCACTTGCTCTCCCGGCGGATCGGCGGCCGCCCGGTCAAGCCGTACCAGCCCGACTCGATCTGGGAGGAGGTCGCGATGAAGGAATCGACCACGCGCTTCTACCAGCGCCACCAGGGCGAGGCGCTGTATCGGCGCTCCCTCTACACGTTCTGGAAACGCACCGCCCCGCACCCGGCCATGGAAATCCTCAACGCCCCGAGCCGCGAGACGACGTGCGTGCGGCGCGACCGCACCAACACGCCGCTGCAGGCGCTGGTCGTGCAGAATGACCCGATCTTCGTGGAGTCCTCGCGCCAGCTCGCCGCCGCCGCGGTCCGTGCGGCCGAGACGTTCGACGGCCGGCTCGACTTCATCACGCTGCGCCTGCTCGGCCGCCCGCTCGCCACGGAAGAGCGCGGGGTCGTGCAGGGATTCGTCACCTCCGCCCGCGAAACCTACCGCGCCAAGCCCGCGCTGGCCGCCGACCTGCTCCGCGTCGGCGACTCCCCCGCCGATCCGTCCCTGCCCCCGGTCGAACTTGCCGCCTGGGCCCTCGCCGCCAGCCAGATCATGAATCTCGACGAGTCGCTCACCAAGTAGGCTCCACCGCCCTTCGTCCCGCCCCCGTTCGCACTCGCCCTCCCTCCTCCGATCCCCGCCCCGCCATGAGCTCCATCCATCCCGAGTGGCGTTCCGCCGTCGACACCTACAACAACGCCCTCACGCGCCGACAGTTCTTCCGGCGCAGCGGCACCGGCCTCGGCGTCGCCGCCCTCGGCGCCCTCCTCGGCGAACGGCTCGCGGGCGCCGCCGCCCCGGACGGCAAGGCGGACCCGCTCTGGCGCATCGCCCCGCGCGCCAAGCGCGCCATCTACATCTCGCTCATCGGCGCACCGTCGCAGCTCGATCTCTTCGACTACAAGCCGGCGCTCCGCCCGCGGTTCAAGGAAGACCTCAAGGGCTGGCTCTCCGCCCAGGGCGAGCGGCTCACCGGCATGACCTCCGGACAGGCGCAGTTCCCCCTCGCCCCGAGCATCTACAAGTTCAGCCAGCACGGTCGCGGCGGCGCCTGGATCAGCGAACTGCTGCCGTGGCACGGCAAGATGGCCGACGATCTCTGCATCATCCGGTCGATGCAGACCGACGCGATCAATCACGAGCCCGCCAACCAACTCATCTACACGGGATCGATGCAGAACGGGAAGGCATCCATGGGATCATGGCTGTCCTACGGGCTCGGTTCGCTGAATCAGGATCTGCCTTCGTTCGTCGTCCTCCACGCCCGGCATTCCAGCCCGACCGCCGCCGTGCAGGCCATTTCCGCCCGGCTCTGGGGCGCGGGCTTCCTGCCGGGCCAGCACGCCGGCGTCGCCTTCCGCAACGGCGCCGATCCGGTGCTCTACCTCAGCGACGCCCCGGGCATCCCGCGCGAACTGCGTCGCAGCATGCTCGATGGGCTCGAGCAGCTCAACCGCCGGAGCTACGAGCAACTGGGCGATCCCGACATCCAGACGCGCACCCAGCAGTACGAGATGGCCTTCCGCATGCAGGCCAGCGTGCCCGATCTGGCCAACCTGTCCGGCGAATCCGCCGCGACGTTCGATCTGTACGGCCCCGACTCCCGCACCCCCGGCACCTTCGCCAGTTCCGCGCTCATGGCCCGCCGTCTCGCCGAGCGGGGCGTGCGCTTCGTCCAGATCTTCCACCGCGGCTGGGACCAGCACGGCTCCCTGCCCCGCGATCTCTCCTCCCAGTGCCGCGATGTCGACCAGGCGTGCTACGGGTTGATCCAGGACTTGAAGCAACGCGGCATGCTCGACGACACCCTGGTGATCTGGGGCGGGGAATTCGGCCGCACCGTCTACTGCCAGGGCACGCTCACCGAAACCAACTACGGGCGCGACCACCATCCGCGCTGCTTCACGATCTGGATGGCCGGCGGCGGCATCCGTCCGGGCATGGTTCACGGCGAGACCGACGAAATGTCCTACAACGTAGTCCGCGATCCGGTCCACGTCCGCGATCTCCACGCCACGATCCTCCACCAGATGGGCCTCCACCCGGAACGGCTATCGTTCAAGTTCCAGGGTCTCGACCAGCGTCTCACCGGCGTGGTCCCCGCCAAGGTCGTCGAGCCGATCCTCGCGTAGGCCCGATTCTCGCCGTCGGGAATCGCCCCGCTCGCCTTAAGCCTCGCGGCCGTGATCCGCGCGGGTGCCTCAGCCCGGGAAGCCGAGGAAGCGCGCCACCCGCGACCCGCACGCTGCCTCGGCCGCCGCACGGGTCCAGCCGAGGTGCGTCTCCAAGTTCGTCACCGCCTCATCGAGCGTGAGCGCGGATCCGGCGAAGGAACGCGTCTCTCCAGGCTGCCGGACGACGCGGTCCTCACCGACGTCCAGCTCCATCCCGGCAAGGCGGTAACGCCCGGGCGGCGCCCCAGCCGCCGACATGCAGTCGGTCGTAAAGAGGACCTTCGCCCGGGGTTTCGCCCGCACGAAGTTCCGCAGCACGTTCCACGGGAGATGGATCCCGTCCGGGATGAAGGTGGCATACAGCGCGTCGCGCGCGAGCAGGCGCTGGATGACGTTGTCGTGGCGGTGGAGGATCTGCGGCACGCCGTTGCCGAGGTGCGTGCAGAGCGAGAGGCCGGCCACGATCGCTTCATCCAGCGCCGCATCCCCGACGTTCGAGTGCCCCACCGCCACGCGCACGCCGCGGCGCACGAGTTCACCGATGAATTCCGGCGCACCACGCAACTCCGGCGCCAGCGTGACGAGGCGTACGTTCCCCCCCGAGGCCGCCCAGAGGCGCTCCCATTCAGCCCGCTGCGGGGGATGCATCCACCGCGGGTCATGCGCCCCGGCGAACCCGGGCTCCGCGAGGAGGTACGGTCCTTCCAAGTGGTAACCGACGATCGTGCGCGCGATCTCCGGGTCCTTCCGGCGGTGCGCCTCGATGACCTCCAGCTTCCGGCACATCCGGTCCACGTCGTCCGTGATCAGCGTGAGAAGGATGCGGTCCATCCCATGCCGCCGCAACGCCCGCACCGCCGCCCGAATCTCCGGCCGCGTCAGCGCCTCGGCTTGAAAATCCACCCCCGCGAATCCGTTGACCTGCAGGTCGAAGAGTCCGCCGGGCGGCGGACGCGGGGAGCGGGGTCGCGCAGCGCGGGTCATGGTCCAAGGCTAAGCGGCCCGCCCAACCGGCGTCCACCCCGGAGCGAGCCGCAGCCCCCAAGCTCACGCCCCCACCGACGCCAGCGACAGCGACGGTGAAGCGACGAGCACCCGATCACCCGAGGCCCCCAAGGTCGCGCCCCCACCGACGTCGGCCACCGCGACGGCCCGCGCGCGGAGCGAAGGCGATCCGGGCGACGGCACCCCGGCTCATCCCACCACTGACGTCCGGGCGGCGATCGGTTCCTCCGCGCAGGAATCCCGTCCGGCGCGGATCGCGACGGCACCGCGGCACGTACCCGGTGCGTTCCGCTGGCCCGCGCGGCGCGGATCAGGCCCTCAACGCACCTCGTACACCTCGACGAGCGCCACGCCGGTGGTCGCACCCACGCCGCTAACCTGCGCGGTGTAGGCACCGGGCGGGAGGGTCACCACCAGCGCGGGGTCCCGGCCGCCGGCCTGCAGCGCGAACGCGCCCACCTGGGCGGCGACGGTCGCGAGTTGCGTCGCGTTGCTCGCCTTCGACCAGTCATCGTTCTCCGCCAGCAAGGTCGATCCCCGGAAAATTCGCAGCTGCGGGTCAGCGAGCACCCCCGGCAGGTTGAACGCCGCCCCGAGCGTGGGACCGGGGCCGCGGATGAGCAGGGTCTGCGCACCCTCCACGACCACGAAGCCGGCAATGAGGATGTCGCCACCGGTCCCGACGCGCGATCGCGCGGAGACGTTGCGCAGCCGCACTGCACCCGTGCCGCCGGCATCATAGGCCTCCACCAACGCCACCCCGACGCCCCCGGCGTTGCCGGTCACGTGCGCCGTGTACGCCTTCGGGTCCAGATCCGCCACGAGCGCGGCGTCCTTCGATGGGTTCGGCAGGGGGAAAGCCCCGACCTGCGCCGCCGTGGTGCCGATCAGGGTCGCCCCCGAGCCCGCGCTCCAATCGTCGTTCTCGGCCCGCAGGGCGGCTTCATCGAAGAGCCGCAGCACCGGGTCCGCGAGCGCCCCGGCAACGTTGAACGGGGCCTGTCCAAGGGTCGGACCGACGCCGCGCACCAGCACGCGCTTGGACCCGGTCCCGCCCGCCACGAACCCGACGATCAGGGTCTCGGTCGCCTGCCCCGCCGGCGAACGCACCGAGAGATTCGCGAGGCGCCCGGTCCCGCCCGCCGCCACGCCCAGCGGCTGCCGCGAGGTCCGCGCCGGATCCCGCTGGAACTGCGGCCAGTCCGTCGCCGCCAGCCCGCTCGTGCTCGTCAGGGCATACAGTTTCCGGTCGTAGGAGCCGACGTAGATCGCGCCGTCGCCCGACACCAGTGGCGCCGCGTCCACCCAGTCGCCCACCACCGTCCGCCACGCCTGCGTGCCGTTCGGACGGACGGCGTAGATCGCGTTGTTGCTCGAGCCAAAGATGATCATTCCGTCCGCCCGCACCGCCGGCGGCGACTGCAGGGGCAGCAGCGCCGCCTGCCCGGCCGCCGGGAAACGCCACCGCTCGGTGCCGTCCGGCGCGATCGCATAGAGCCGCCCATCCAGCGAACCGACGTAAATCGTCCCGTCCGCCCCCAGCACCGGCGACGACTCAATCGCATCCGCAGTCTGGAAGTCCCAGCGCACCGTCCCGTCCGGATTCACCGCGTAGAGCTGCCCGTCCCGGGAGCCGATGTAGACCGTGCCGTCCGCCGCCAGCGCCGGCGAGCCCAGGATGCCTCCACCGGTCACGACCCGCCAGACCAGCGTGCCCTCGGCGCTCAGCGCCGTCAGCGATCCGTCCCAGGCGCCGAAGTAGATGCGCTCGTCCGGACCCACCGCCGGCGAGGAATCGATGTAGTCGCTCACCGGATACGTCCACTTCAGGGTGCCGTCGGAATTCACCGCGTAAAGGTTGGAGTCGCCGGAGCCGACATACACGGTGCCGGAGGCCCCGACCGCCGGGGACGAGAACGCGTAGGCGCCAAGGGTGTACTCCCAGAGCTTGGTCACACGGTTCTGGTCGTCGCGCAGGGCGTACAGCTTGCCGTCCCACGACGCCGCGTAGATCGTGCCGTCCGGACCCACCGCCGGCGCCGCATCGACCCAGTCGCCGGTGAGGAAGCTCCACTTGAGGCTGGTGGTCGCCGAGGTCGCCCCCGGCCGGATCGCGTACAGGCGGCGGTCCTGCGACCCGAAGTAGAGCGTGCCGTCGGCGCCCGCCGCCGCCGAGGAAAGCACGAGGCCGCCGGTCGTGAACGACCAGCGAATCGCGCCATCCGTCTGGGCGCGGCCGGGCAGGGCGAGGGCCAGCGCGGCCGCCATCCACGCCAAGGCACAGCAAGAGCTCAAGCGAGGGGTCATGAAGAACACCATTGAGACCTTCCTCCGACACGCTGTCACGGCCGAAGGCCCATCCGCCGGGCGGGCCGCCCGCAGGCCACCCGGCCCGCGGCGGGAGGGGGCGCGGCGCTGCCTCCGATCCGCCCGCGCGCCCTGCGGCTGCCCCTCGCCAGCGGGAAGGTCATCGTCCTGGTTGGCATCCGGCGCAGCGGCAAGACGTTCCTGCTCTTCGATGTCCTCCGCCGGCTTCTCGCCGACGGTGTCGATCGCCGGCAGGTCATCATGCTCAGCTTCGAGGACGATCGGCTCCATCCGTTGCGGGCGACCGACTACGGTCTCATCCTTGAGGCGCATGCCGAGCTTCATCCCGACCTCGTCGGCCAGCCGCGTTACTTTCTCTTCGATGAAGTGCAGGCGGCGCCGGGTTGGGAACGGTTCGTCCGCCGCCTGCACGACACGCGGGCCGGGGCACTGTTCCTCACTGGCTCCTCCTCCCAGCTCCTCACCCGGGAGGTCGCGACCGGACTCCGGGGGCGGTGCCTGTCCTACGAGGTCTTTCCGCTCTCGTTTCCGGAGTACCTCGTCTTCCGCGATCTCGCTCCGGAGCGCTATTCCCCGGCAGCCGACGCGATCCTCGCCCGCGCACTCGACGACTATCTTGAAACGGGGGGGCTGCCTGAGGTGGTGCTGACCGACCCGGCCCTGCGTCCCCTTGTCCTGAAGGAGTACACCGACCTCGTCTTCTATCGTGACTTGGTGGAGCGCCACGGTCTGGCCAACCCGGAGGCGATGCGGGAATTGCTGCGCCACTGCCTTGCCTCGCCCGCGAGTCTGCTCAACCCGCACCAGATCTACCTCGATTTCCGCTCGCGCGGCCTGTCCCTCGGCAAGGACACGGTCTACCGTTACCTGCGGTTCCTCGAGGAGGGCTTCATCGTTTTCCCCGTGCCGGTCGCTGAGCGCTCCCTCCGCAAGCGCGCCATGCAGCCAAAGAAGCTGCACGTCGTGGACTGGGCCCTCGGCTATCCGTACCGCCCCAGAGCAATGATCGACCGGGGCCGCAAGCTCGAGAACGCGGTCTTCCTCCACCACCGACGTCGCCGCGACGACCTCGGGTACATCGGCGGCCAGGGTGAGGTCGATCTCGTCGTTGGAAGTTCCGTTCCCGAGGAATGGGTCAACACCGCTTGGTCCTTGGCCGACGACGAAACGTGGCAACGCGAGACCGCCGCCCTCCAAGCCCCCGGGGCACCCCCGCTCCGCTCCCTGGTCGTGCGGGAGGCCGCCGGGCGAAAGGCTCCGGCCGGCATCCAGATCATCGAGGCGTGGCGCTATCTCCTCGGCTAAACACGCCGGCCCGCGGCAGGGTCAGGCGGAAGGTGGTGCCGGTGGGCGAGGTGCTCACGAGTTCCAGGGAGCCGCCGGCGAGGCGGGCGAGTTCATGACTCAGCGCCAGGCCGATCCCGCCGCCGCCGGGCTTCGTGCTCGCGACCGGGCGGAACAGATGCTCCCGCACCGCCGGCGCGAGGCCGGCACCGTGGTCCGTCACGTCGAACGCCACCATGCCCGGCGTCGCCGCCGCGGTGATTCGCACCGCGGCACCGTTCGGCGAGGCCTGCACCGCGTTCTCAAGGAGGTTCACGAGGACCAATCCGCCGAGGCTGGCGACGCGGCCGTCCAGGTCCGCGGCGTCGACCGGTCCGGCCTGCACCGTCACCGCGGCCTGCCGCGCCGACTCGGTCGTGCGCGCCACGGCGCCCTGCACCACGTCGTCGGCGGAGAGATCCGGTGCCCCCGCCGTGCGCTCCGCCGCGATCAGCGCCGTGGCTTCGTTCACCATCGTCCGGAGGCGACGGGTCGTTTCCGCGGCCTCCCGCCACGCGTCGCCATCCGCCGCTTCCGGCCCTTCCCCACTCGCCCCCGCCCGCACAAATCCATCGATGCCCGCAAGGGGGTTGCGCAGGCCATGCAGGAGATGCGCACTGATCGCCCCAATCGCCGACACCTTGGCGGCAAGGAGGAGTTCGTCATTCGCACGCTGCAAGTCCTCCGCCTGCCGTCGCAGCTGGCCCTGCGCCGCGGCAAGGCGCGCAAAGGCCCACGAGAGAAGGCCGCCAAGCAGCAGTCCGCCGCCCACCAGCGCCAGTAGCGCCTGCTGCAGCACCCCACGGTCAATCGCCGCGAACTGCGCCCGCACGCCCGACGGATCGATCAGGAACTGCGCCGCACCCGCCAGCCCCACCAGCACCGGATCTTCAAGGGGAACAATCACCTCCAGCACCGGCACGCCTTCGCCAGCGGCTTCGTTCGTTGCCGCCAAGGGTCGGTCTTTCGGCTCCGCCGCGCCCGCCCGCACGGGCACGTCTTCGGTACCCGACGCGACCGTTTCCGCGGGCGACCGACTCCTTCGTTCCTCACCCTCCAACGGCGACGGCACACCCTGCCGACCCGCTTCGGTCCGTCGCTCCGCCCACCGTTCCGGTGCCGCAGTGCCGCGGGGTGCGACGGTGCCGTCCCGTGTTGCAGTCGCATCCGGGGTCGCAGTGGCATCCGGGGTCGCAGGCGCCCCAGGCGGCGCCACCTCCTCCCACTCCGCCAAGAGGGATGCATGGGTCGTCAGCCGCGCCACGGGCCGGCCTTCCTCGAGCTCCAACCAGTCGGACCCCGCGAGGGCCTCGTCCGTCACCGCCGGCAGCGCGGCGTGCAGGAGTCCCGTCGGTTCATAGATGCGCACCGCCACCACGCCGCGCAGCTTGGTCGTCTGCAGCACGACCGCGAGGCGGTCGTCCGCCGGCATCGCCGCACCCAGCTGCGCCCATTCGTCCTCCGCGAGGCGCTGCTGCAGCGACACCAGCGCGTGCATCGACTCGGCTTCGCGGAGCAGGACCTGCTCGCGGAGCGAGAGCCGCAGGCGCGCCGAGACCACGGCCACGAGGGCCGCGAGGACGAGGATCGCCGCCGCGATGATCCATGGGCCGAGGGTCCGCGGAGCCGGAACGGGGGAGGGTCCTGGTCTCATGGGCTCGAAGGTTCCCAGACGCGCGCAACTCCGAGCGCCAGCATCCGCGCGCGGTACGTGCCGCCCGCCTCACTCTCGCGGCTCCGCTCCTCGCCCGCATCGGCAAACAGGGTCCAGCGGGGATTCAGCACGCGTTCGACGCGCAGGCGCAGCTCGCGGTAATCGCGCCGCCGCAACGGGGGGTCAAAACCGATTCCCACCGTCTGCACGTCGTAGCGGCTCTGCGTACCTCCCGCCTCCGCCGTCACCCGCCACCGCGGCGTCGCCCGCTCCAGCGTCAGCCGCACGCCGCGCTCCGCATAGTCGAAATACCCCGACGCGAGGTCCCGGTTCAACAGCGTCGTCAGCACCACGCCGCCGCTCCACGCGCCGCGCACCACCTTGGTCTCCAGCCGCGCCTCCTCAATCCGGAACCGAAGGCGGGTGCCCGGCAGGGGCCGGCCGCCCGCCGTGTACTGATTGCGGTCCGGGTGGGTGCGACGGCGCTCCGTCCAGCCAAGGGTCGTTTCCAGCGCGCGTTCCTCCCCGCGCTGCACCCGCCACCGCAGGGCGGCCGATCCTTCACCTTCCGTAAAATCCTCCGCGAACTCGACGTAGTCACTGCGGTGCGCCCGGCTTCCCGCCACCAACGCCCACGCCCCGCGCAGCGGCACCGTCAGGTCCGCCCCCGCCCGGCCTCCCTTCACCCGCATCCGCGCCACGAAGCGCTCCGTCTCCGTCGCCGAGAGATCCAAAACCTGATCCTGAAAATAGGCCTGCGCCGTCACCACCGCCTTCCACCCGGGCCGCGGGGTCCACCGGCCCTCCAGGTGTCCAAACCACTCCTGCTCCCCCGCCAGCTCCGGCAGGCGCTCCACCAGCCGCGCCACGTCCCCATTCAGGAATCCCAGCCATTCCCACGCCCCCGCCGGGCGACGCCAAAGGTAGGACTCCAACTGCGCGCGGCCAAGGGCGCGCGCCGTGGAGCTGACCGGGCTGAGCAGGACGTTGTCGCGCCACTCCGCCGACAGCCGGACCGTCGCCCCCCACACCCACGCCGGTCCCAGAATCGCCTGCAGTTCCTCGCGCAACTCCGGCGGCAGCGCCGCCCACTGCTCCGGTGTCAGGCTCGCCAGCGTCGCCGCCAGCCCCGCGAGATCCAACGGCGGCACCGTCTCTCCAGCAGGCACCGTCGCCACCGTCGCCGCCGCCGCCGCAGTCGCCGCAGTCGCCGCAGTCGCCGCCGCGGTCGCGGTCGCGGTCGCCGCCACCGACGCGGCAATCCCGGACGCCGGGATCCCGAGCGCCGCCAGCACCGCCACCGCCATGAGCCGAATTCGTCGAAGCATCAGAAAGTCGCGACGCCGCTCCGCCATGCGCCAAGCGCAGACGCAGACAGGGCGGAGGTCAAGAGACCCCCGCCCTGCGGGCAAGCCACTGGCGACCCCTCGCCGTGACCAAAGTGTTTGTCCAACCGGGGGCTACGGCTCAGCCGCCACCCGTCTTGCGGGCCGCGCGGAGCTTCTTCAGCTCTTCGCGGATGCTCTTCGCGAGCTCACGCTGCTCCTGGCTCGTCGCCAAGCCCTTGGCCTTCATGTCGGCCAGCAGCTTGGCGCGCTCCGCTTCCGTCGCGCTCTTCAGCTTCTCGAGGTCCGCACGACGCCGCGCGAGGATCGAGTCACGCTGCGCATCAAATTGACGAATCAGGGCCTGCAGATCCGCCGGGAGCGTGATCTTGGGGAGCGTCGGCATCGCCGGGCGGGTCGCCGGCGCCGGAGCGGTCGTGGTGGACTGAGCGAGCAAAGCCCCATTCAGGGCGAGGAGGGAGAGGACGAAGCCAAGGATCTTTTTCATGGGATTGGAGGAGCGTTAGACGGACGAGTTGTGCCCACTCCCTTGCAGGCACCGTGCCAGACGTTAATTATCATCTAACTATCTTTTCAATAACGATTAACCGTAAATCCACGGCGTGAATCCACGTTAGGATTGGGGAAAATTCCCCGAAAGCGCCCCGATCCGTTGGGCGAGATTCCCCAGCGTGGGGTTGCGTCCGCCACGCTCCGCCCAGGGGTATTCGTGGCGATGGGGTTCGGGGAGACGACGGGGATTCTTTAGACGGGGTGGAGGATAAGGGGTCCAGCGCTCCGAGCTGCACGCAGCTTCGGTCCAGCGCGACCAACAGCTGGGATGCGGTCAAAGGGAACGGGCAAAACCCAGGTTTGCCAACCCGCCGGCACGGCGATCCGTCGATCGATAGGATGGAGTCAAGGGGAAGGGGCTAACCCCTTCCCCTTGCCGCCGCGCGCGGAACGTCGCGGGGCTTCAACGGGAGCCGGGCTTCAGGCGGTAGCGAACCACGTCGCGCGAGACGCCGAGGCGGCGGGCCGCTTCCGACACATTGCCGCCGCTCTGCTCCAACGCCGTCTGCACGAGGCGGTCAATGGCCTGCTCCAGCGAGAACCCTTCCGTCGGAAAGCGATAACCGGGGTTGAACCACTCGGGCTGCCCTCCCGGCGTTCCTCCCAGGGTCCCCGCCGGCGTGGTCCGGGCGAGGCCGGAAAGGGTGAGGCGGTCGTCATCGAAGACCAGCGAGCGCTCCAGTTCGTGCGCGAGTTCCCGCACGTTGCCGGGCCAGCGGTGCGTCACCAGCCGCGCCACGCCTTCCGGGGGAATCTCCCGGCGCTCCAACCCATACCGGCGGCACAGGCGGTCCACCAACACCTGCGCCAGCGCCGCCAGTTCCTCCCCGCGCTCACGCAGGGGCGGGATGCGGACGCGGAAGAGGTCGAGGCGCTGGAGCAGATCTTCCCGGAAACGCCCCGCCGCCACCGCCTCCCGGAGGTCGACGTTGGTCGCCGCGAGGAGCCGGACGTCGATCGGCACCGCCCGGTTGCCGCCGACGCGGCGGATGACGCGGTCCTCAATCGCCTTGAGGAGCTTCGCCTGCACCGCCGGGGAGAGGCTGGGAATTTCGTCGAGGAAGAGGCTCCCGCCTTCCGCCGCTTCAAACAGGCCGATCCGCGCTTCCTTCGCGTCCGTGAACGCTCCGCGTTCGTGCCCGAAGAGTTCCGACTCGGCCAGGGTGTCGGGCAGGGCTGAGCAATTCACCTCGATCCACGGACCGTCCGCCCGCGGGCCACGGCGGTGCAGCCAGCGCGCCAGGGTGGTCTTGCCGGTGCCGGTCTCACCTTCGATCAGCACCGGCGAGAGCGGCGATCCCGCCGTTGCGAGGCGCTGGTCCGCCGCGAGGATCTTGTCGAGCTGGCTGCGCACGCCGGCCAGCGCCGTGCCAAAGAAGAACTGCTCCTCCTCCTCCACTTCCGTCGCCCGCCGGAACTCATCGCCACGCCGGGTCTGCCGCGCCCGCCGCGCCCGCGCGAAGCGCGGCGCGAGTTCTTCGAGGTCGAAGGGCTTGACGAGATAATCCGCCGCACCGAGGCGCATCGCCTCCACCGCGCCGCTGATGCCGCCTTCTGCCGTCATGACGATCGGGACGGTGTGCTGCGGGAGGGCCTTGTCGGCGAGGAGGCTGAGGCTGCGGCCGTCAGGCAGGTTCACGTCGAGCAGCGCGAAGTCGAAACTGAGGTCCTGCAGCGCACGGCGAGCCTCGGCAAGCGAGGCGACCGCCGTGACTTCCAGTCCGAGTTTTTCCAAGTGCCGGACAAACGTCTTGCGCAGCAGCGGCTCGTCCTCGAGCAACAGCAGGCCGGATCCAGCAAGGTTCATCGACGCCCGTCATGCCGCGATCCGCCGCGCGGGTCGATCCGATTTCCGCGGCTGCGCCAGCCGGGCGTCGGTGCGGCCACGCCCGGCTCCGCCGGCGACCCGGCCCGACGACGCCGCGCCCGGCTGGGCATCGGGGGGTTTTTCGTTTGCCCATCCCGTGACTTGCCCGCTCGCTTGGCCTGCGCGTTGACCGCGCCCTGTCGCGGCCTGCCCGAGCGTCCCGCCCGAGCCAAAACGGGGCGCCATCCGCACCCGACATGATCTTGGTAGGTCCCGCCAGTCTCGAGTCCGCTCCGCTCCCCGCCGCATGAGAGTGCTGCTGTCCAAGCCCGACGCGCTCGGCGATCAGCTGATCGCCGCCGGTCCGGTTCAGGCGCTGCTCGCGCGGCGTCCAGACATCCGGCTGGTCTGGCACGTCTGCGCCACCCGCGAGTGCGTGGCACCGCTGCTGGGTGCCGAGGTATTCGTGCCCGACTGGACGCGCCGTTCCGCCGCCGAGGAGGCGGCTCGGCTCGCCGCGCATTCAGGGCGCCTGATTTTCCTGCCGTTCCCGCTCCACTCGCACGAAGCCTGGAGCGACGACCTACGACGCCGCCTGCGCTGGTGGCATGCATTCCTGCGCGCCACGGCCTGGGACGTATCGGTCCTAGGGCTAGTGAACCGCACGTGGGTCGGCGACTTCACCTGCCTCGTCGCCCCCGCCACGCGCCGCCTCGGATTCGACCCCCTGCCGATGCGGCAACCACTGGTCAACGAGGCCCAGAGTCTCGCGGGGGCCGATCGTCCCGCGTTCACGCAGAGTCTGCCCGCATCATTCGAGTTCTCGGAGGCCGCGCAGCTGCAATCCCTCTTCGCGCTACTGGAGCCCGCCCTCGCCGCGCCCCTCACCCCGCCGCTTTGGACTCCAGTGCCACCGCGGCGACGACCGGCTCTCCCGGCCAATCCACGGCATATCGCCCTCGCCCCAGGGGTCGGCGGCGATCCCCGCCGGGCCTGGCCGCTGGAGCGCTTCGTCGCCCTCGCGCGCGCCTGGCAAGCCCGCAGCGCCGAGATCCTCTGGCTCGAGGGCCCCGACGACGCCCCCTACTTCGCCGGCTTCCCGGCCGACGCGCCCGGCCGGCGACAGCACTTCGAAGCCGAAGCCCTGCCCGCCCTCGTCGAGACCCTCGCGTCGGTCGATCTCCTGATCTGCCACGACACGGCCTACGTGCACCTCGCCGCCGGGATTGGCACGCCCACCGTCGCGCTGTTCGGCGGCGGCCAGCACCGCCGCTTTCATCCCGCCACCCCCACGGTGAAGGTCGTGCAGGGGCTCCCCGCCTGCGCAGGCTGCCAGTGGCACTGCCTGCACGACCGCCTCCACTGCGTCGCCGATCTTCCCCTCGCGACCGTCGAGCAGGCCATTACCGCGTTGCTCGCCGGTGACACCGGCGTCATGGCCGTCGAGATACGCACCCCCCTCCCGGAAACGCAGCTCGTCCGCAGACTCCAGGAAGAGATCCTCCAGCTCAACGCCGACCGCTTCGCCCGCCTGCAGATCATCCAGTCTCTGCTCGCGCCGGCTGCTGCCGCACCGATCGCCGAAGCGACATCGATCGTCCCGGCGACCGCGCTGGCGAATGCCGCGCCGCGGCTATCGGTGATCATTCCCATGGGGCGGCCCGAACGCGTCGCCGGCACCCTGCGTTCACTTCTCGCGCAAAGGTCCGCGGCCGGCCTGACTTGGGAGGTGGTGCTGGTGGGCACCGAGGCGGCGGCCGTGGCCGCGGCATATCCCCGTTTGCCGATTGTCCCGGTGGCGCTCGCCCGGCGGGAGATCCCGCCGAAGACCCGCTGCCTCGGCGTGGAACAGGCGCGGGGTGAATGGTTCCTCTTCGTCGATGATGATGTGCTGCTGGCACCCGAGTTCCTGCTCGGCTGCGCCTCGCGGCTCGCCCTCGATCCCCACCTCGGTGCACTCGGGCCGCGCCTGCCCGGCCAGAGCCAGCGGTTCTTCGGCCGCGTGACGGACTACGCGAACTTCTGGGCCCAGCAAGACGCCGCCGCGGAGGACCGTGAGTGGCTTTACAGCGCCGCGATCCTAGTCCGCGCCGAAGCCTACCGCCGCAGCGGCGGCTTCAATCCGGACCTTCCCAACGGCGAGGACGTCGACCTGACCCGTCGCATCCGCGCGGCCGGCTACACCCTGCGCTACGACCCCGCGCTGGTGGCTTGGCACGACCATGGCCGCGACACCTTCGGCGCGATGTGCCGCTATTTTTGGCGCAACGGCAACGCCGCGCGTTATTTCTTCGGACCCCACGGCGGCGCCTGCTGCTTCAGCCTCCGCGCCGCGCTCACCCGGCCGTGGGCCGCCTGGCGGATGAACGCGGCGTTCCGCGCCCGGCACGGCGAAAGCCTCGGGTGGCTTACCCCGTGGGTGTTCCTCGCCTACCTGATCGTGGAAACCTCGCTCGAGTACCACTACCAGCTCCATCTCGCCGAGACCCGGGCCTACGAGCAGCTCCCCGCGCGCACCCGCAGTGATCGGGCGTACGTGCAGGCCATGCGACTCCGCGCCGCCGGCCGCCGTCTCTCCGGGAACCTCCTTTATGCGTGGGCGGTGATCCTCGACTTCGCCACGCCCTCGCGGCGCTAGAGCGGGCACCCTTCCCGAGCGATCCCGGTCGCGCTCATTCGAAGAGCTCGTATTGCACCGGCCCGGAGGGCGGAGCCTTTACCACATTCCCGAACGCCTGATCGGAGATCTTCATGGAATTGATTAACCGCTCGGGCGCGAGGTGGGCGTAGCGCTCGGTCGTCCGGATGCTGGAGTGGCCGAGCAGCTTCTGCACCTCGTACAGCGGCGTTCCCCCGTTCACGAGTGCCGAGGCGAACGAATGCCGCAAATCGTGGACTCGAAGCTGCTTGAGCCCAGCGCGATTCCGCGCGGTGTTCCACGAGTTGTAGATTTCCACGAAAGGCTGCCCGGTGGTGGGATTCGGAAACAGCCACCGTGACTCCAGGCCGATGGCGCGCCGCTCCTCGATGATGCGGTAGGCCACATCGCTGATGGGGATGAACCGGTGGTAACCGGACTTCGACTTCGGTACCCGCCACTAGCGCCGCTCCAGATCAAACTGCTCCCAGCGCGCCCGTAAGACCTCGTTCTTGCGGGCGCCGGTGACGAGCAGCAGGCCGACGATGGCGCTCAGATGTTGGTTTTCGCTCTGTCCCAAGGCCGTCCTCAAGCGCTCCGTTTCCTCCTCGTTGAGGAACCGGGTCAGCCGGTTGTTCTCCTTCAGGAGCGGGTATTTGTGACCCCCGAGCCCAAGCCCGACGCCGAGCTCCGCGAGTTGGCCAGCCAGCACTTCCCGCAGGCCCAGAAATCCTAAGACGCCAGGGGTTAGGCTTCGCACGACGCAGCTCGCGGCCGCGAGCCCGGAGCTGCGAGCCAGCGTCGGGCGGAGCTTGGCCAACGGCCAAGCCTAGCCGGTCGGAAAGGAAAGGGGACGCCATAGCCGCAGGATTACCTTGCGGCCATCCGGTGGAGCATCGCCCGCTCGGTCGCGGTGTGCGGCGACGGCGCACGGGTCTTCGCAAATGAACGCGGGATCAACGGTGTGTCTGCTGGAAGCAAAAAAGCTGGCGAACCGAAATACCCGGACTCTGACTGAGCGAACTATGCCCGCGGCTAAACCTTTCCTTGCTCAGTTGCTCGCGCCCCTCGGGGGTCCGGGTGCCCAACCCGATCTCGTCGGCCGATCGGCGCTGGTCTCACAACGACAGCACCCCGTGGTGCCGGCGGCGGCTGGCGAGTTCGGCGACCCACTCGATCTGGCGGGGTAGGCAGACGGTCGGAAGGTCGTAGGTCTCGATCGCAAAGGCGCGGGCGTTCGCGCCGAGGCGGGCGCGCTCGGCCGGGTCTTCGAGCAGGGAAATCGTCTCAGCCGCCAACTGCTGGGGGGAGAAGAAATCCACGAGGCGTCCGGTCTCGCCCGCGACGATCGCTTCCTTCAGGGGCGCGGTGTCGCTGGCGACGATCGCACAGCCGGCACTCATCGACTCGAGGAGGCTCCACGAGAGCACGAAGGGATAGGTCAGGTACACGTGCACCGTGGACACCTGCAGGAGGGAGAGAAACTGGGGATAGGGAATCTGGCCAAGGAAGTGCACGCGGCTGAGGTCCAGCTGGCCCCTCACTTCATTGAGGAAGATTTCCTTCCAGGTGCGGTTACCCGAGGGGCGGGCGCCGTAGCTCACATCGTTGCCGCCGACCAAGGCCACGTGGGCGTTGGGTCGGGCCGCTTGGATCGCGGGTAAGGCCCGCAGGAATTGATGGTAGCCGCGGTAGGGCTCGAGGTTGCGGTTGACGAAGGTGACGATCGGCTCGCCCGCGCGGAACGTGCGTCCGTCGGCCTCGAGCACGGCTTGCGGATCGGGGCGGACGGTCTGCGTGTCGACGCCGTCGAAGCACACCTCGATGCGCGGCCGCACGGCTTCGGGGAAGGTGTCGCGCTGCCAGCGCGTCGGGCAGATCGCGCTGTCCATCGCGTCCAGCGCCAGCAGCGGGGCCGCGCGCTTGGCGCGCACCCGCGCGCGGCCGGCCGGGCCCGGAGCGGCGAACTCGGGATCGAAGCCGGCGTCGCCGCCTTCGACCGGGTAGAAGTACTCGAGATAGAGGTCGAGCGGCACCTTCGGCAGCACGTCCTTGACGAACAGCGATT
>Ga0172367_10002865_pt1 | contig 23127 bp, 26 predicted proteins | sample Lak10m_FD_114542 | JGI IMG/M metagenome (GOLD analysis project Ga0172367, IMG submission 114542) | Freshwater microbial communities from Kabuno Bay, South-Kivu, Congo - kab_022012_10m | ecosystem: Environmental > Aquatic > Freshwater > Lake | place: Democratic Republic of the Congo: South-Kivu... | reverse complement strand
GCGCAAGCAGAAGCAGCCCTCAAGAGTGGCACGCCAGTTGGTGGACAAGCAGACATTGTGTTTGGTGGCGGCAGCTACGAGTTTGATTCGCTCGCGAAACCCGTCACAACGGCAGGCGATCCGCCGCGCAGCGAGACCGTTCTGGCGCCCTGCGAGTGGGTCACCCCCGAACTGCTCGAGCAGTGGTACGGCTCCAATGATGTCGGCGGCAAGCGGATCTACGACCCGAAACTGCACTGGTTCGGCGCCGCGTTCAGCACCTTCGGCATCGTTGCGAACACGCTTCGGTGCGAGGAGATTGGCATCGATCCACCACAGCGTTGGGAGGATCTCGCCAAGCCTGCGCTCTGTGGCAGCGTCATACTGGTGAACCCATCCCAGAGCGGATCCTCCGCCACGGCTTTCGAGACCATCCTTCATCGGCTTGAGTGGTCTCGAGGCTGGCAAGTTCTGCGGCGTGCAGCCGCGAACTCGAATCACATCCTCGCATCGAGCAGTGTGGTTCCAACGAAGGTGGGCAACGGTGAGTCAGCCGCTGGTATCGCCATCGATTTCTATGGTCGTTATCAGGTTCAAGCGCTTGCCGATGCTGCAGTGAACACTGGAATGGACTCGATCGCACGACTGCAGTTTGTCGCGCCCGTTGGTGAAAGCGTGATCGATCCTGACCCAGTGGCGATCCTTCGTGGCGCCCCAAATCCAGAGATGGCACGGCGCTTTATTGAGTTCTGCATGTCCGTGGAAGGTCAGTTGCTCTGGCAAGCAGCGCCTGGCGACGAGGCGGCGTGCAACTATCCCCGACCCAGTCGTTACGCGCTGCGGCGTCTGCCCTCACGCCGTGCGGTCTACGCCTGCTGCAGCGACTGTTTTGTCGACAAGATCAATCCCTTCGATGAGCCACCAATGTCTGCGGCAAACCCGCACTACCGTGACTTTGTGTCGACCCTGTTCCTGCCCATGGCAATGAGCCACACGCAACTCTTGCAGGAGGCTTGGAGACGCATCATCGCTCATCCGAAGTATCCCAAAGGCAGCACCATCGTCAGCGCCGCGGATGTGTCTGACCCCCAACTGAAGAGGTGGCTCGAGGCCTTTGACGCGATGCCGACTGCGCTCAATACCGACGGCAGTGAACTCCGCCTCGATCGGCCGACTGACATTGCTGCCATCCGAGCAGGATGGCTGAAGGGTGGATTCAAGGATGCAGGACTTTGGGGGGAACGCGACGATCCACGCACGCTGCTGCGGCGGCGCTTTGCCGCATTCTTTGAGCAGCAGTATCGAACGATCGTTGAAGATTCGGACCTCGAAGTGCTGCCATTGGAGGGCGGATGAACCGCGACATGCCACCGCGGCATATCGAGCTGCGCCGAAGCGAGGGGCTCGCCATCGTGTGGGCGGAGGGGGATGAGTCGTTCTATCCAGTCGCACTTCTGCGCAGACTTTCGCCAAGTGCTGACGCGCGCGCAGTGCGCGAGGCACTCGCCGTGAATCCCCTCACGGTTCTGCCGTCGACCGCTGGCCAGGAACCGCTGCGGGCGGAGGCCGCTGAAATGATCGGCAACTACGCGATACGAATCACCTTCAGTGATGGCCACTCCACGGGACTGTTCTCTTGGAGATATCTGCGGGAGATTGCCCCGAAGGGCAGCCGAACCCCAGAAGACACTCGCCCATGAGCGACCTGCAGACTGCGGGAGTTCACCATCCCGAAGACCAGATGACGCCGCGCACCCTGTCTGGGCCCGCACACCTCGACATTCCGCTCGGCGCATACACCGCTTCGTTGCAAGTCGTATCACGTGGACTCAGCCAGAGTGTCGCGCACGTCAGCAATGTGACTTATGTGCAGTGGATGGACCGACTGGCTGAACTTCACGGTGAGTCTCACGGCTGCTCGCGCAGCACACTTCTTGCGCGCGGAGTGATGTGGTTCGTGGCTCGGCACGAGATCGATTACACAGCCGAAACACACCCAGGCGAGACGCTCGGATTTGCAACCTGGGCCTCGGAGTTGCGGCACACTTCGATCATGCGGCGAAGCGTGATCTGGAAGATTGCAAGCGGCGTGACGGTATGCAGCGCGATCAGTCGATGGGCGTACATCGATCTTGCAACGCGCAAACCTGTTCGCATCGATGACTTGCAGCTGATTGCATTGCGACACTCCGCATTGCGCAGTTGAACCACGGCCGAAGTGTGCTGAGGGCACACAATGATTTTCTGCGGAAACACCCAACGGATCGCCGATCATTCCCCCGAGAGCGATTTCAGAGGGAGTTGAGCAGTTTCCCACAACGCAGTTCGATCATCACCCCACACCACTTGGTGTGGTTCACGTCATCTTTCTCCCCTCCGCCCTGTCGACCAAAGTTACGTCGGCAGGGTTTTTTCTTCCTTCGAGCTTCTCTGACACCCATGCAACACTTGACCCCCCGCATCCGTATCGATAAATTGTCGATCATGAAGAATGCCCTCGCAACAACCGTGCTCGCTTCGTGCGTCGCGCTCTGCGCGTGTGGTCCCGATTCGAGCGAAAGCAACGATCCAGAGGCTGCAAACGCGAAAGCCGAAACGGCATCCAAGATTGCAGACAGCGGACCTTCAAAGATTGGCGTCACCTCTTCCAATGATGCGGTCACCAATGCGCAGGAAGCCGCGACCAAGAAGAAGAAGCAGTAAGTCGGGTGCACCTCTTGTTGGTTGTCGGGGGAACCCGACCTGATCTCATCTCGAGTTTCAGCCCGCCGTCATTACTCGTCGAATGACTTCAAGTCCCTCGGCGAGTTTTTCTTCGGGGGCGGCAAAGCTGATTCGAAAGTGTGAGTCGCGCGCGCTGAACACATTTCCCGGAACAACGATCAGTCGGTGATCCACCACTCGCCGCGCGAACGCCGCACCGCTGCCGCCGCCACGCTCAGTCACGGGGATGAATGCATAGAACGCCCCCTGCGGGACGACAATGTCCACGACTCCGCGAAGTGCGTCGACCACCATGTCACGGCGACGCACATACCGCTCGAGCAGAGGCGCCAGGTCAACGTTGTAACACTCCGCCGCAGCAACTTGGAGAGGAGTTGGCGCACAGACAAACAGGTACTGCTGCAACTTTGCCATCTGTTGGATCAGTGCTTTCGGTCCAGCCGCATATCCAAGACGCCACCCCGTGCAGCCATAGCTCTTCCCGAATCCGCGTACCAACAGCATTGCAGGATTCCCGCGCGCCGCAGAGGGGCAGCGCCCACCCTCGCGCGCATCGGGAAAAGTGAACGCGTCATAGATCTCGTCCGCCACCAACAGCACATTTCGGTCGCGGCACAACTGCGCAAGATCGTCCAGCTCGCGCTGCGTCAAGACAACGCCACAAGGATTGCTCGGTGAGTCGACGATCACCATCTTGGTGCGCGGTGTCAGCAGGCGTTCCACCCGTTCCGCCGTCATGCGGAAGTCGGGATAGGTGTCGCAGAGCACGCTGCGCCCACCCGCCACCTTCACCATTTGCGGATAGGCGACGAAGTATGGGTCGGGCATGATCACCTCATCCCCCTCCGCAACGGTCGCAAAAATGGCGAGCGCAAGCGCGCCTGTCGTTCCCGAAGTGATGATGAGATCACTCCCCAACTGTTCGGTCCAACCGATATCAGCCGTCAGATGCTTCCAGATCGCGCTTCGGAGCTCTGGCACCCCCTGCGTCAGCGAATAGCCATTGCGATTCTCGCTGATCGCGCGGATCGCCGACTGCTTGATGCGTTCATCGACGAGGAAGTCCGGCTGACCGATGGAGAGGTTGATCGGATCTTTCAGCGACGCGCCAAGTTCAAAGGCACGACGAATGCCTGATGCATCAATTGAACGCGTCCGATCGGTGATCAGCCGATCGATATCGAGCCTCCCCACATCAAGGGCCGAATCCACGGCCACCTGCACGGGCCGCGTCATCTCACTTCTTCTTACCGGCGTCGGCCTTGGCACCCGGGGCAGCGGGCTTCGCAGCCGCAGCGCCATCAGCCGCCGCCGCTTCCTTCTTCGGCTTCTTTGCCACTGCCGCCTTGATCGACCTCACCTTTGGGAGTCCAAGCGCGGTGTTCTTCGCGGGGTCGAACTTCTCGAGCTCGGTCAACTTGGCAACACGTTCGGTGCGCGTGAGCACATTGCGGTGCTGGTTGAGTGCTCCTGACTTCTGCTTCAGACTGGAATGGATGGTCATTGCGGGCCTTTGAAAAGCTTGGGGTAAAAATCGCGGAAGTCACCATTGCCTCGACCGAGCGCCTTCCACTTTGCGCCGACCGACCGGATGTTGGCTTCAAGAGCCTTCACCGCGGGTCCCGCGCGATCGTCCCACCCGAAACCGGGTTGGACGAACACGAGGAATCGAGCATTATTGCTCGGAACCGCGATTGCATCAAGCCCTTGACCACGACAAAAGGCGACCATTTCGGCAGCGCGGTCAAGGGAAATGCCATCTGCAAGGATGAAATAGTTGAATCCTGCGCGTCTTGGGTCGCCCTCGGGCGCCGGACCGAGCCCCCCAAGCGCAGGTGCAACACGGGCCACGCCCTGCACTTCAGGCGCGATCGCTGGAGAAACCGCCGCTGGTGGCGCCAGCGGATCGGCGGTGCGCGCTGCGATCAACGCGGCCTCGGAACGCTGTTGCTCGAGAGAGCGCAGCCCAGCCTGATAGCCGAGCGACCAAAGCGCGTAGCCACCGCCGGTAAGGAACAACAGTGCAACAAGCAACACGCCAATGGGCATACGAAGGGAGCGAGCGCCACTCGGGCCTCCACTCGAACCAGATCGGCGAGCTTCGTAAAGCGTGGATGGCTGCTTTGACATGGACATGGCTCGGCGAAAGCGTATCAGTTTCAGTTGGTCGCAGACTCGGACAAGGCGACAACGCTCGCGATGGCGAATCCACCCGCATGGGAGAGCGATACGAGCCAGCCTTGAATTCCCTGCCGCTCGGCAACGCTGCCGACTTCCCCTGAAACTCGAAGACTCGGTGCACCCGATGGAAGCGTGATGACTTCGATGTCCGTCCAGCACATGCGGCTTCGAAGCCCAGTTCCGATCGCCTTCAGTGTCGCTTCCTTTGCGGCGAAACGCGCCGCCAGTCTCTCCGCCCGACGCGGTCCCACCGCACCCGCTGCCCCCTGCTCATGGGATGTGAACACGCGCGCGAGGAACTGCTCACCATGATCAATCAACATTCGTTCAATCCGAGCGATCTCAACAAGATCAATGCCGTGGCCGACAACACCGGACTGCCGCCGCGCGTTCATGACCCATGCTCCTCTGGCCACAGCGCACGAACTCGCTCGAGTCCCATTCGCGGCTGGGCCCAGTGGCGCGCATCAGCGACAGGCGAGCGTTGAAAGCCTGCCCCCGCGAGCGCAAGCACATACTCGCCGAGCTGCAGGCGCGCACCATCCGCCTCCCCTGGCGGTGCCCGCATGCCAGACTGCAACATGTCCACGACGCGCGCAGCTCGCAGTCGCTGGCCACAACGAGCCACGCTTGCCACGGGGTCGTGACCGAGCGACAAAAGCATCGCCGGATCGATTCCAACCCCGATTGGATCATCCGCAGTTGCCTCCCACGCCCCCGTCACCGCATCGCTTCCGTGATCAGCCACCTCCACTCCCGCATGCGCCGCGGTACCGCTGATCTGCGCACGCACATCGCGCAGGATCTGCGCGTTGGCATCGGTCAGCACGGGAAGTGCCGTGGACACCGACACGCGTCCGAGGTCCGCTGCCATACCGACGGCTTGTCGAAGCGCATCCACTGCGCGCTCTGCATGGGTCGGACTGGCGAAGTGCTCGGGCGGGATCCACACATCCAGACCCGCACAGCGCATCTCCAGTCGCCGAAGACGAACGATGAGATCTCGGCGCGCACTGGCGTCCAGTTCTCTTGGCCGCATCCCCGGCTGCGTTGCGGACAACTGCACCGCACGAAAGCCAATCGAACGCAGCACCTCCAGGCCATCGATCGGATCATCCCCAAGCGGCGCGAGCGTTGCAGCAAGCGGCGGCATCAGTCGGATCGCGCTCAGCATCGATTGGAAGGCTATCGTCTTCCACTGCGTCCCATGCCCACAAAGCGAGCCCCAGCACGAAAGACAACAGCGCAGCGCAAGCGAGCTGCGCAACTGCTCGCGGCACTGCGACGACGCTACCCAGAGGCGAAGTGCGCACTTGAGGCCAACGGCCCGCATGAACTCCTGATCGCCACCATCCTTTCGGCACAGGCGACCGATGCCTCCGTGAACAAAGCGACTCCAGCGCTCTTCCGAGCGTTTCCAACGATCACGGCATTTGCGGCGGCCACCCCCGCGGACATCGAACCGTATGTTCGCACCATCAACTTCTGGCGCAACAAGTCTCGTTCCATCGTTGAGACCGCGCAGGCTCTCCAGCGCGACTTCGGCGGTGAGGTACCACGCAGCATGGACGCGCTGCTGACATTGCGTGGCGTCGCGCGCAAGACCGCGAATGTCGTGCTTGGGAACGCCTTCGGCATGCAGGAGGGCGTGGTGGTCGACACGCATGTTGCGCGGCTGTCCAAGCGGATGCGGCTCACGCGGCACACCGATCCAGTCAAAGTGGAACGCGATCTGATGGCCCTCTTCGTGCCGAGCAGCTGGTGCGAACTCTCCCACCTGCTGATCTCACATGGGCGAGCTGTCTGCAAAGCACGCGGCGAGACATGTGACAACGATTCGATCTGTCGTCGCTTCTGCCGCGGCGCCGGGAGCGTGGGCGTCGCGCCAACTCCAGCCTCAGCTCGTCGGCGAGCTGGCGGACCCCGCACCAACACCCGCAGCTGAATCCCCCGCCGAGCCATCTGCATCCGTCACTGGGCTGGTGTTGATCGGCTGCCATACGACAACTCCCATGCCACCAAACAGACTGACCCAGCTCGCACCATCATCGGTGCGACGCGGATAAATGTTGGTCACAGGTCCCTGCAAGCGCACCCTCGCAACGCGCACCATCGACCCGTTCACGCGGCGCCAAACATCGATGCCATCATCGTGACCGATCCATAGGTCAGCACCCACATTGGTCACGGTCCGCGCGAGGCTGCCCTGCGGCATCTGCAGCACCTGCTGCTGTCCCTTGTCTTCCACAATCACGCGGGACGAGACTTCGATTGTGAACGCATCACTGTCCGCACCTTCGATCAGTGCCTTGCCGAATGAGCCCTCGATCGTCGCGCACGGCGGGTTCATGGTTTGGATCGGGTTTGTCGAAGGCTCACAACTGCCGCCCGTCATGTACAGCCAGTTCCCTTCTGGACTTCCTGCAACGATACGACGACCATCGGACAGCACTCGCTCAAGACGCCCTGCCTCTCGCGTCGTCGCGAAGAACTCATCCGCTGGACCGCGCGAATCCCCTTCGCGGCGATACAGGGAGCGACCAAATGTGCCAGCGATGAGGTAGGTGTTCGGCGCGACGAATGCAGCATCAATCGCGCCACGAACGCGAATGGGCGGCAGCGTGGAAAGTCCATCCGCATCGATGCGCCATACCCCAATCTGTGCGGCCGTGATCGCCCACAACTCGCCTTGGATGTATCGCAGGTGACTGACTTGCCCGGGGAGCACTTCAGCGGCCCGCTCATGAAGATCACCGTCGAGCAATCCGATTCTCGCTGCATCCTTCCCCTGCACCACGCATCCGAATTGCCGATTCGTGTTCGCCCCGACCGGCCCGCTCGCAGGAAGGGGCACGAGCATCGTGGCCGATCCAAGAACACTCCCGTCACTCAGCCGGACGATTTCACCGCCACGGGTCGTGACTGGCCCCGCGGCGGTACCAACCACTCTGCCACACACAGCACCGCCGGCAAGGAAGCGCTCGCCGGTATCGACGCGAACCACACCGCCCAAGCCGCTGACATAGACCGCGCCGTCCACACTCGACACACTCTCCGGACGCACACCAAGGACCTTCTCGGTCATTGACTCAATCACCATCGGCGAACGAGGATTCGAGATATCAATGCGAAGGACGGAGGTGCGGTCGAGCACGGCCACCAAATCGCTGCCGTGTCCGACCATATCGACAAGCGCGCCAGACTTGCCCGGTGCTGCACAGACGAGTTTGGCAAGCACGTTTCCGTTCTGTGGATCAAGCACCAGCAGCGTGGCCCCAAAGCCCTGAAACACACCGTCGCGGTAGGTAAGCGTGCACCAGTGCGAACCTCCGACGGAGTGCGAACAGACGAGATCTTTCGGTCGAACATCGAGCCGATTGGTCGGCGTGTAGTCACTCACACATGCACTCAGGAGCAATGCCACACACGAACCGAAACGAGGCAGGCGCTTCCGCACGTCCATGGCGAAAGCGTAGCGCACGGTGCTAGGATCGAAGGATGAACCAGGGACGGATCGAACTGCTTCAGAAGATGCTCGAGAAAGACCCGAGCGACTCCTTCTGTTGCTACGGGATGGCGCAGGAGTACCTGAAGCTTGGCGACATCGACAATTCGCTGGCTTGGTTTGACCGAACCATTGCATCGGATCCAGACCACTGCTACGCCTACTTCCACAAGGCGCGGGCGCTTGAAATGGGCGGCCGATTGACCGAGGCACAAGGAACCCTTCGAACGGGGCTCGAGCGCGCGCGCTTGCAGGGCGATTCGCACGCCATGAGTGAACTGCAGGGCTATCTCGGGCAGCTCGAATGACTGCAGCTCGTCGTCCACGCGCGCGCAAACAGCCGATCATCGAGCGGATCGAAACCGATCCGAAGGATCCGCGACTTGCACGCATCATGGTCGCAGGCGCACCTCGATCTGTGGCGATTGTTGGGCGAGAGACACTCACGGCCCTTGGCGTGCGCGAGGGCATCCGATGGACTGTGCAGTTGGAGGCGCGTGTCCGAAGTGTGCAAGCAGAGCGCGAGGCACGGTCGTGTGCGCTCGCGATGCTCGCTCGAGCGAGCCAGAGCGCGGAGTCCATTCGACGCGCACTGTTGCGCCGCCGTGTCACGGCGGAAGTTGTCGAGCGGACTGTCGCATCGCTTGTTGCCGACCGCTGGATCGATGAGGAAGCGCACGCAGCGCTTCGTGCCGACCGACTATCTGCAGCGCGGCCAGGCGCCTGCGAAACGCATCTCACGGAAGCACTCGGGAATGAGGGAATCCCCGAGTCGTTGGCGCTGCGCGAAGCTCGGCGCGTCGCGGGAAGCGCCGACTCTGCAGCTCGCGCACTGTCGCTTGCTCGAACTGCGCTTCAGCGCCGAGGTCGCCGAACTGCGATGGCAGTTGCACAGTCTTTGGTTCGCAAGGGATTCGATCCCTCTATCATCGCCGATGCCATGCGGCGTGAAGGGTTCGACTGCGATGCAGAGTGACACAACACGCAGATTCTGTGTGCTGCTTGCTGCATGCGCACTGAGCGTTCTGGGTGGTTGTACGGGTCACTTGAATCAGTCGAATGGGATCGACGGGATCGGCACGGGAGCGCTGCCTGCGCTGCAGGCAACGACACAGACGTCCCTCGCTGATCCAACTCCATCGGTGGCTGGGCTTGACCGTCGGAATTGGCATCTCGTGATGGTGGCTGTTCCGCGCGGTCAAGTCCAGGTGCAGCCGACCTACTCGGAGGATCCAACGATCGTGCACGGACCAGCCCGCGTCGATGGCATCTATCCAACCACATCGACAGCGCTCGATGGACCATCGAACCGCACTCAACTGTTCATCGAGGGCGTTGCGCAGCCTTTCTGGCCGACAGTGCTGTTCTTCGCCGCGCCTGTGCGCATGGCAAGTGGCGATCCACCCGGAGCGACGCATCAACAGCCGAGAGCCGGATTTCATTTGGTGCCAGTTCTGGCGGATGGGCAGCCAGTTTGGGACCGCGGGACTTGGGCATGGGTCGAAGGCCCACCTGCGCCGTAGGCACCTTCGCGTCATCCATGAGTTCGTTTTCTGATGCCTGCGCTTGAAGCCATGACAACTCCGCCGACACAACCCGTTCGGGCTCTTCTGCGTCCGATTCGCATCGGTGCAGTGGATGCGCCCAACCGCGTTCTCATGGCACCACTGACGCGCTGCCGTGCACCGAATCACGTGCCAACGCCGCTGATGGCTGAGTACTACGCGCAGCGGGCGACCGCGGGCCTGATCATCGCAGAAGCGACGATGGCTATTGCAGGCGGATCCGCGTTCAACAATGAACCGGGTGTTCACACGGATGAGCAGATCGCGGGTTGGCGGGTCGTGACGGATCAAGTGCACGCAGCGAACGGTCGAATCTTCCTTCAACTCTGGCATGGTGGCCGAACATGCCATCCGCTGCTCAACGGAGGCCGACAACCGATTGCTCCGAGCGCAATCGCAATCACATCCAATCCCTTCCGCGGTCCTGATGGACCAGTACCACATGCCGTACCGCGTGCGGTCGATGACGGGGAAATCCCCGATCTTGTTGGTGGCTTTGCGAGGGCGACACGGCATGCGCGTGATGCGGGCTTCGATGGAGTGGAAATCCACGGCGCAAACGGCTATCTGATCGACCAGTTCACGCGCGACGGGTCGAACCAACGCACCGGTGCTTATGGCGGTCCCGCCTCGCACCGAATTCGTTTCGCCTGCGAAGTCGTGGAAGCGGCCTGTGCTGCATGGGAGCCGGGACGGGTCGGACTGCGTGTATCGCCGCTCGGCAGCGGCAACAGCATGAGCGACAGCGATCCTGTCGGCACCTACACGCTGCTCGCGGAAGCCGTGAGTCGAATCGGCATCGCCTATCTGCATGTCTTGCGCGCTGACTTCACGGGTGTGCAGAAGGCCGATGTGCTCACGCCCCTTCGTCAGGCCTTCCGCGGAACACTTGTGTCGAACATGGGCTACACGCCCGATGAAGCAGAGCAGGCGATCGAATCTGGAGCCGTGGATGCTGTGGCGTTCGGACGGGCGTTTCTTGCCAATCCTGACTTGCCCGAGCGCATCCGAGTCGGTGCCGAGTTGAATACGGCGAATGACAAGACCTTTTACGGCGGCGGTGCAGAGGGCTACACGGACTATCCGTTCCTGACACAGACGCAGCGCGATGCAATGCTGCAGGGTGTTCGATGAAAGACGATGCGAACAGTCCTCCGCTCGGACTCCCACCGGGCTATCCATTTCAGCGCGACTGGGAAGTGACGCCACGCGAGCTGAAGGCGCTTCTTGATCAGCGCGCCGCGGTCGTCGTCATCGATGTGCGAACGGAAGCAGAACGCAGTCTCGCACGCATCGAGGGCACGATGCATGTGCCACTCGCTCAACTTTCTGGGCGCCTACCAGTGCTGCGCGAACATGAGGCCGACCGCATTGTGGTGCTGTGTCATCATGGCATGCGCAGCTTGAAGGCAACGGAGTTGCTTCGGCAGGCGGGCTTCGATGATGTGCGCAGTCTCGCGGGCGGCATCCACCTCTGGAGCATGGACATCGATCCAACGGTCCCCGCGTACTGAACACCCCCACTGGCAGTTGCAAGCACAAGAGCGGTTGTCGGATTCCGCAGCACAGACCGCTGGAATCACACGAAAGCGGGCGAAGGGATTTGAACCCTCGACATTCGGCATGGAAGGCCGACGCTCTACCGCTGAGCTACGCCCGCAAGACTGCGAAAGTGTACCGAACGAGCGAGCATGTGTGCGCTGAGCACGGGCGCTCGTCAACGCTCATGTCGCGGCGAGCAGGCGTTCCACATACTTGATGTCATGGGTTGCGTTCACGAAGAGCTCTTCGCGGAGCAAGCGCTCGTACAGCGGCATCGTGGTCTTGATCGGTCCAACCTTGAACTCCGCAAGCGCGCCAAGCGAGCGGCGAATGCACTGCTCCCGCGTCGGCGCATGAACGATCAGCTTCCCGACCATCGAGTCATAGTTGGTCGGAACCCGATACCCGGCACGGACATGGCTGTCGAGACGGATGCCAGGGCCACCTGGCGCGATCCACGTCTCCACAAGACCCGCCTGCGGCATGAAGTTGCGAGCAGGATCCTCGGCATTGATCCGAAACTCCATGGCATGTCCCTGAATGCGGATGTCTGACTGTTTGTAGGGCAAGCGCTCGCCTGCTGCCACGCGGATGCCAGTCTGCACGATGTCCACGCCCGTGATCGCTTCGGAGATCGGATGCTCCACCTGCACACGAGTATTCACTTCAAGCATGTAAAAGTTCTGACGACGGTCCATCAGGAACTCGCAGGTCGCTGCACCCGAGTACTTGGCGTGGCGGATCAGTTCAGCAGCCGATTCGCAGACTTTCTCACGCTTTGCCTGATCGACTCCAGGCGCAGGCGCCTCTTCGATAAGTTTCTGATGTCGACGCTGGCTCGAACAATCACGCTCGTACAGGTGCACCGAGTTGCCATGCTTGTCGCCGATCACCTGCACTTCGAAGTGCCGAGCGAGTTCGAGATACTTTTCGACAAAGACCATCGGGTTCCCGAACGCGGCCGCGGCCTCCTGTCGCGCCTGTTCGATTCCCTGACGCAGTCCAGCCTCATCATGCGCGATGCGCATGCCTCGCCCGCCGCCACCGCCTGCAGCTTTCACAATGACTGGAAATCCAATGTCCTTCGCCACCTGAACGGCCTCATCGATGTCCTCAATGCCCCCCTCGGTACCCGGGAAAATCGGCGTTCCTGCCTTCTTGGCAAGTCGCTTGCAGTTGACCTTGTCGCCAAGCGCGAACATCGCCTCTGGGCTCGGGCCGATGAACTCGAATCCGCTGTCGCGGCAGACTTCCGCGAAGTGTGCGTTCTCGGATAGGAATCCGTAGCCAGGATGGATCGCGTCCGCGTGCGAAATCTCTGCCGCAGCAATGATGCGATCGATGCGAAGATAAGAGTCCTTGCTTGGCGGCGGACCAATACAGATCGCTTGCGTCGCTTGCTCAAGCCACGGCCCACCTGCATCCGCAGATGAGTACACGCACACGGGCTCAATCCCAAGTTCGCGACATGCTCGGATGATGCGCAGCGCGATCTCGCCGCGGTTTGCAATCAAGACTCGCTTGAACATGACGATCAGCTCGGTCGAATCAAGAACAATTTCTGACCGAATTCAACCGCTTGCCCATTCTTCACCAGTACCTTCGCGATCGTGCCCGATCGCTCTGCCTTGATTTCGTTGAAGATCTTCATGGCTTCGAGCAGGCACACCACCGTATTCGCATCGACCGCCATTCCAACAGTGGCGAGCGGCGGTTTGTCTGGGCCTGACGCCGCGTAGAAAGTTCCCACCATCGGACTCTCAATCGCCTCAAGCCCCCCCTCATCCGCTGCAGTGGCGGGCGCCGCACCTGTCCGTGCTGGTGCGGCCGAGGTAGCCGCAGCGGGCGCTGCAACAACAGCTTGCCCAGACTGTGCAGCCGAGGCGAGCGGCGCACCGTTATGCACCACCTGAGGCACCATGAGAGTGGTCTGCCTTCGGATGGTGGCCTGCTCGTCCTTGTCCCGTAGGTCGAGTTCTGTCAGGTCATTCTCGACCATCAGTCGAACCAGTTCCTTCAATTTGCGGATGTCCATCATGGTTGTAAAAGGATAGCAAGAGGCTGAGATCGGCGCAGAACGGCACAGGATCGACGCAGTTCCCCTCCGCACCTGGCTCCAACGCTTCATCCGAAACTGGGCGCTCTAGCGAAGCGATATCGGTGGCCCAAGCACTTCTGCAAGAACTACCCCCTGCCGAAGGCCTGCTGAAGTTGCCAGAGTCGACCGCAATCGACTGAGTGGGTTTGGTGCCACACTTGCGCTCGGTGCAGCCGATGACGCGGGGGCTCCTGTCGCCTTTGGATGACGACCTCGCAGCGCTCCATCGTGAATCTGTCGAGATCGCTCGCGGAGATAGGCGGCAGTGGACTCACCTGCGGGATCCTCCTCGTCCATGCTCGCATCGAACGAAAAATCAAACAACTCTGGCTTTGCTGGAACGACAGCGGGTGGAGCAACAACGGCGGGAGGCTCCTGCGCAAACTGGTCGAGGCGTCTCTTGATTTCCTCCATGTAACTGCGCGCATCTGAAGCGCCTGAAGGCTCCTGCGTGGCGGAGGATGGTGGCGACCATGCAGTGCGCTGAGGCATTGCAACGATTGCGGGCGCTGTGACCTGATCATTCCTGGACATTTTCAAAGGGACTGCCTGTGCCCCTTGCGCCTGAGTCTTTGCGGCGCTTGCCTTCTTCTCCGCCTGCTTTGCCCCGAAGCGGATGACCGCCTGCAAGACAAGAATGACGATGAAGATGATGGTGCCGGTTGTCATGGCTGGCGCAGACAGTCTATGCGCCGCGGGGCAACCGAACAGCGAGTGCAGCTGACCGAACGCCGAAGTCACATCCAAATGCAGACGCAAGAACACTCGGTTCAAGAACGCGCTTGGCTGGCCCGAAAGCGATCAACGAACCGCCGTCCAGAAGTGCTACATCATCCGCCCACTCATCTGCCAGCGCGAGATCGTGCATCGCAGCAATCACGACAGCGCCTCTTTTGCAGCGGCGTCGCAGCGCTCCGATCACTCGCACAACCTCGGCCGGGTCAAGATTCGCCAGCGGTTCATCAAGCACAAGCAGCCCCGCATCCGCATGCTGCCGAAGGGCCCGTGCGACAATGCATCGCTGCTGCTCGCCACCAGACAACTCATGGAATCGTCGACCCGCGAGCGGCTCGAGCGCAAGCTCCTCAAGCAGTGCATCCGCGGAGATGCTCGCGGCCCCATGCTCAGCACCCAACTCGATCACATCACGAGCTGTCACATCGATGGCAAGCATCGACCGCTGTGCCACCCATGCCACGGACTTCGCACGCAGCACTGGAGCGATGGCGCTGATCTCCCTCTCACACCACTGCACGGACCCTGCCGTCGGCGCTCGCAGCCCTGCGGCAAGACGAAGGAGCGAGCTTTTTCCGCTGCCGTTCCTGCCGATCAGGAGGCAGGTTCGACCGCGTTCAATCTGCATCGTCACCGAATGGAGAACACGCCGCTTCGAATACGCAAAGGAAGCATCTCGAATCGTCAGCATGACCAGTCTCCACGGCGCAGGCGCGCGGAACGGAGCATCAGCAAGAACACAGGTCCACCGACGAGCGCGGTGAGCACACCAATCGGCAAGCGACCGCTTCCAAAGTCGATCCCCTGCCGAATCGCATCGCTCCAGATCAGGATCGCAGCACCTGCCACGGCGCTTGCGGGGACGAGCGCGCCATGCAGCCCACCCAGAAGTGCGCGGGCCAAGTGCGGCGCCATGAAACCCACGAACGCGATCGGTCCGCAAAGCGCAACACTCGTGGCAGCGAGCGCGCCAGCACCGACGAACAGTCCCAACCGCAGCGGTCCAACAGCGACACCGAGGCTCTCCGCTTCGTCATCGCCCGCGCTCGCAAGATCCAGATCGCGCGCTCTCCAAGAAGCGGCCAGCAGCACGATCACCAGCATCGCCACCGTGTTCCACCAAGGAACGCTCCTCGGCAGTTCTGGTACCTGTCCCATGAACCAGCTCCAGAGCTCCCCGCGGCTTGTCGGCGGCATCATCGACTGCACGAGGAGCGTGATCGCGCCGCACATGCTTGCCACCACCGTTCCAGCAAGGACAAGCGTGAGCGGGTCCAATACCCCACTTCGCCGGCCAAGCAGGAAGACCACAAACAACACGCCCACCGCGCCGATCGTCCCTGGCAAAAGTGCATCCGGACCGACGAATGCCGCTGCTGTGCCCGCGGCCGCAATCGGAAGCCACGCTGCGACCGTTGCGCCGAGCCCAGCACCAGCCGAAAGACCCAAGATGAATGGCGAAGCGAGAGGATTCCGAAGCAGCGCTTGCAGCAGGAGACCGCTGAGACCAAGCGCAGCACCGGCAGCCGCACCAGACTGCACCGCACCAAAGCGAAGAGAAATGATCTCCTGCTCAGGAACTCCAAACATCCAGCTTCCCGTGCTCGGATCGCGACCAATGAGAAGTCGTGCTGCAACCCCTGTGAAGAGCGCCGCGCCCAGGGCGATCCGCGCCCAACCCTTGGAGCGGACAGCGATCATTGCGCCTTCACCTCGGATACCAAGAGCGCACGCATTCGCCCAAGCGACTCCGTGATGCCGCCACCCGGCAGCAGGAGTGCAGGCTCATTCAGTCGAAGCACCTTTGTGCCGCGAGCGGTCAGTGCGTCGAAGTGAGCATCGACTCCGCGCTTCCCAAGAAGAAGAATGATGTCAGGGCGCACTCGACGCAGATCTTCCTGTCCGAGCGATTGATAACCCACACGCTCGAGCGCAGGGGCGAACCCCTGCGCCTGCAACACTTCCATGAGATAGGACTCGGTTCCAAATGCGAGCAGATCAGTCCCTTCCTCGCCGCAGAGCACTGCCAACACTCGCTGGCCTGCCGCATCCGCGATTGGCGCAGTCACGGCATCAAACGCCGCACCGAGTCGCAGAGATTGCTCGTGAATCTGTTCGCGCCTCTCGCTTGAACACAACGGCGCACATGCCGCAGCAACATCCGCGACCGCCCGTCGGCAGTCTGCGAGCGTGGAAAGTGGAATGGGAACGACGCTCCAACCTTTGACCTGCGCGAGATCAACAAGTGTGGTGGGGATCCCCTGCGCGGGCGGCTGCACGAAGACCAGCGTCGGATTCGCACGCAGCAGTGCCTCTGCGTCGATGTCGAGCAGTGTTCCAACGGTCGGGGCGCTCGGCGCGCCGATGCACCAAGGGGTCCGACCGACAAGGAGATCCGCCGCACCGAGTTCAGCAAGCGTTGAGGTAATCCCTGGAGACAGCGACACGATACGCACCTCACGCGTCGAATCAGCGGCGTGCGTCGCGGCTGGCTCCGTGCGTTCACATGATGCACACACCACGGCAAGCGGCAGCAGCGCGATTGTTGACCATCGAGCACGCGCGGCGAAGAGACTCACGGGGGGCTACATTAGCGGAGCGATGGGTTGGTGGAACTCCTTCAAGGCAACGCTTGGAATGGCTCCCCGCGAGAGCGCGCCTCGACAAGAGGTCATCGATCCCGCTCCTGTGCAGTCAATGCCCGTGATTCGTCACGCGGAGTCCAACGGACAAGCGATCGATCTTCCCGCGGAACTTCGCGCACAGGTTGCCGAGCATTCGCGGTCGCAGCAGCAATTGCAGGCCATGCTCTCGACGCTCTCGAACACCATGCAGGCGATGCCGCAACTTGCCAAACAACAAGCGCAGGTCCTTGAGACACTGCTCGATCAGTCCGCACGTGCGCGCCAACGCGATCAGACGATCGAGCGACACCTGATGCAGTTGACCGAGGGCACGGATCGCCAAACGCAGACACTCGGTTTGATGCAGCAGCAGCTCGACTTGAATCACGAGGTCAGTTTGCGTGTGGCGGACAGCCTGAAGGAAGTGTCGGGTGCAATCGGGACCTTTGCCACCTCAAGTGAACGCCAATCGCGCGCGCTCGAGAGCCTTGTCCAGGCGACGCAGCGCCGCGTGGCTCAGTCGGATCGCCTCGAGAGATCACTGCAGTTCTGGCTCGCCGCCGTGGCACTCATTTGTACGGTCGCCATGCTCTACGGAGTGTGGTCTGCGGCGAAGGGCCCCGTCGTGATCGCGATGCCCGTTCCTGAGCAGCCGACCACGGCGGCGCAGCAACCGCAGCAGTAACTCACACGCGGCCCGCAGCCCAATCATCACGTCGTAGCCGCTTCACTGCCCTGCATCTGGCTGCGCACGAGCCGTTGGTACACGCTGCAGCGATCGAGCAGCTGGGGGTGCGTTCCCACATCGACGACCCGCCCCTTGTCCATCACCACGATCCGATCCGCCGACAGCATCGTGGAAAGTCGGTGTGCGACGGTGAGCGTGGTGCGTGAGTGGCTGATCTCTGCGAGCGCCTGTCCGATTTGCTGTTCGCTCTCGGCGTCGATCTGACTGGTTGCCTCATCGAGTATCAGGATGGCCGGATCTCGCAGCAGCGCGCGCGCAATCGCAAGCCGCTGCCGCTGACCACCCGAAAGGCTTGCCCCTTGCTCACTGATTGCGCCGTCAAGTCCGCCCGCGAGTCGCAGGACGAAGGACTCGGCATGCGCTCGGCGCGCAGCGTCCACCAGTTGATCTCGTTGGACACCTGGCATGCCCAGCGAAATGTTTTCTGCCACCGAACCTTGGATCAGGATCGACTCCTGCGTCACCACGCCAATCTGCCGACGAACGCTCCCAATAGTTGTCTGCGCGATGTCGATGCCGTCGATTCGGATGCGGCCCGAGGAGGGATCGAGGAGGCGTGGCAGCATTGAAAGCAGCGTTGTCTTCCCGCAGCCGTTGGGACCGACGAATGCGATGTGTTCACCAAAGTTGATGTCAAGCGTCACCCCCTCGAGCGCGGGCTCCTCCGCCCCGGGATACGTGAACGACACCTGTTCGAATGAGAGCTTGGCGCGGTGGCGCGGCAACCGCAGGAGCGCTTCGGCTCGCCGAGGCTCCTCGTGCAGAGCAAGCATTTCCTTCAGGCGATCCGCCGCTGCCCCGGCCGCTTGAATGTCGATGGCGAAGCTCACGAGCGGACGAACGGAGGCTGCAGCCACTGCGAGCGAACCGAGCGAAAGTACGAAACGATCGAAACTGAGCGTTCCGCGCAGGATTTCGCGGACAGCAAACGCAGCGAGTGCGACCGCTGTGAGAATCGTGAGCGTCTCGATCAGCGGGCCGGCGAGACTCTGTGCCACGCGCGCCCGAAGCGACTCGCGCACAACGCCGTCATTCGCGCGGCGAAACCGCCCCGTCATGGCGGACTCCGCCGTCGAGGTCTTCACCATTCGCAGTCCACTGAGTGCCTCGGTCGTTACTCGAAGCAGCACAGCCTGCTGCATGAGTGCGCCCTTGTTACCGCGCCGAACACGCTTCCCGCTCTTTCGCAGCACCACACCGAAAATGGGACCAGCAACTGCCGCGACGAGCACCACTCGCCAGTCGATCACGACAGCTGCGGCGAATGCGGCGATCGCCTTCGTGATCTGTGCAGTCGCCTTGCCCGTGAGCGTCATGAACCCACCCACAAGTTCGCTGGTGTCTCGGATCACTCGACTCGAACACTCTGCGGGTCCAAGCCGCATCACCTCGCGCAGCGGAAGACGCATGGCATGACGGAACACATCGAGGCGGATACGCGCCACCACCTCCGTGCACAGGCTGAAACTTGATGCCTGATGGAGGAAATTCGCGGCGGCACCAAGAATGGTGAGCACCCCCACTCCACACAAGATCCACAGCACGCCTGCAAACGCATCCGTCGGAAGGCGTTCCACCACTTCGGCTGGGATACGCATCCAAGGATCCTTGGCATTGAAGTCAGCGGCGAGCGCCTGAAGCGACTTCCCCCCTTCGCCGAGGATCAGTTTCAGGATGGGGACAAGGCTCAAAAGTCCGACGCCGAGTCCGGCAGCGGAAACAGTTGCAAACAGCAGCGTCCAGATCAGGCGAGCAGGACGATCGAGCAGTCGCCGCGCGAAGTGGAAGAACGCACCCATCCGGCGTTGAAGGCTATCAGGAGACGCAGCCGGTCAAATGATGCAAGTCTCGCCAGAAGGCGGGGTAGCTCTTCGACACGCAGGCAGGGTTCGCGATCGAGATGCCGGGCCGCGCGAGACCAAGAACGGCGAACGACATGGCCACGCGATGATCACCACGAGGATCGATCATGACGGGCGCCGCTCGAGCACGATCGGGGTGGATCGTGATGGAATGCCCCGTCGACTCGATGCCACAACCAGCGCGCGCGAGTTCTTCCGCCATCACGTTGACTCGGTCGGACTCCTTGAGCTTCAGCGTCTCGAGACCACGGATACGGGTCGATCCCTTCGCAACTGACGCAACGGCTGCAAGACACAAGGCGCCATCGGGCCACCGCGATGCATCAATGTCGATGCCGCGCCAGGTCGATGTGCCCTCCAGACCGAGACCCGCCGCACTCGAGCACTCCGATGCACCCATCGAAACAAGAGCAGCAAGACAAGCCACATCAGGCTGCCTCGACAGGCGCGGAAGTCCGCGGATCAGGACGCGGGCATCGGGAACAACTGCAGCCGCTGCGAGGAAATAGGCTGCGCTGCTGGCATCGACCTCGATCTGCATTGATTGCGCCCGCAGTTCGGTCGGCGGGACCGTGATGCGGGTGAGCTTGCCGTCGGCATCACGCTGCACCTGCACGGGAACTCCCCACTTCTGCAGTGCATGAATCGTCAGTTCGACATACGAGGGGCTTGTCAATGAGTCGCCACGCACGATCAGATCAATGCCGCGCTCGAGTCGCGGCGCGAGCAACAACACCGCAGAGACGAACTGGCTCGATGCGGTCCGACCGACTTCGAGTGCGCCACCACGAGGCAGCGTGCCACCGCCGACACGAACGGGAAGTCGACCCTCCGCCTCGACATACTCAATCTTCGCGCCGAGCGCTCGGAGCATCTCGATTCCCTCCGCAACGGGGCGCTCTCGCATCCGAGTACTGCCATCAATGGTGATTGGCTTCCGGGCGAGCGTTGCGAGTGCAATCATGAACCGTGTGGGCGTTCCTCCATCACCGAGCGTGACGTTCGATCCGCCTGACAGTTGCCCGCTGCTCTCCACTTCTACCCATGACTCGCCCTCGCTCACGGCGGTCCCGGATGCACGAAGCGCTTCCATAAAACGGTTCGTGTCATCTGCGCGCAGGGGCGCCACAAGCCGCGTGCGACCGCTCGAAAGCGCAGCCAACATCAGGAAACGATTCGTTTCGCTCTTGGACCCTGGGGGAGTCACTTCGCCGCGAAATGGGCGCGGCGCTGGGATGATTGAAACGCGTTCAGACTTCTGCACTGTGGTCATTGCCGCCGTCAATCTCCCGATGAGGACGCTGCACGAAACACGGCCACGACATCCTCGATGGGCACCACGTACAGACGGTTGTCACCCTCGAAATCAACTGGAATGGCATGCTTGGGATGAAAGAGCACGCGGTCGTATCGCTCCACGGAGTAGTCGGGATCGCGTTCAACCTGCGCACTCACCGCCACGACGCGCCCTGTCAAGGTCGGAATCTCCATCTTGTCGGGGAGATGGATGCCGACCTTCGTGACCTTCTTGTCCTCGTCCTTTCGGATCAGAACCCGCTTGCCAACAGGCTCCACCGTTTCGAGGCGATTGGTTCCTTCTTTCGAGCGATGTGTCAACGCAGCACACTCCTTCTTTCGGTCGCAGCCACTCCAGTGCGTTCAGTTGTTCGGTGCAGGGAAACCCTGCGGGGATTCAAGCGGCTTGGGATCGCCCGCCGTGCACATGATCACCACAAACACGGTCGCAACCGCAAGAAGAATGCCCACAATGACTCCGAGTTTGCGGCCAACATTGGACGGCGATGGGTTCGCATTCATGAAGCGAGCGAGGATAGCATTTCGCTATGGCTTCCATCAGTACCCACACTCAGTCTGCCGCTTCGGGTTCAACCGACCCGCTCACGCTCATCGATGTGGACCATGTCCGCTTCTATGTCGCAAACGCCAAGCAGTCTGCATTCTTCTACGCGCATGCGTTTGGCTTTCAGGTGGAACAGATCGCGGACCTCACAACGGGATCACGCGACAGTGCGCAATACCTGCTGACCCAGGGCAACATTCGGCTGCTGCTCGAGACTCCTCTTGTTCCGACACATCCGTCCGCCGAGGAAGTCAAGCTGTATGGCGACGGCATCAAGGACATCGCACTGACCGTTTTCGATGCTGAACGCGCTTGGGAGCAGGCGGTTCGAAACGGCGGCCAGTCTGCATACGAGCCGCGAACGATCAGTGATGCCACTGGGTCGGTCACCATGGCCGGCATCCGTACCTACGGACGCGTCGTGCATTCCTTCGTCAGTCGGCGCGGCGCCTTCGACCTGCCAGCACTGAAGCAGGGCGGCCTTTTCTCGCCCGGGTTCCGACGCGTCGAGGGCTTCGCGCTGAACGCGCACAACCGCCAGAACCCCTGCGGCCTGAAGTTCGTGGATCACTGTGTGGGAAATGTGGAACTTGGCAAGATGAACCACTGGGTGAAGTGGTACGAGGATGTGCTCGGCTTCGCCATGTTCAAGCATTTCGACGATAAGGACATTGCGACCGACTATTCCGCGCTGATGAGCAAGGTGATGGCCTCGGGCAATCACCTGATCAAGATGCCGATCAATGAGCCGGCTGCAGGCAAGCGAAAGAGCCAGATTCAGGAGTATCTGGAGTGGCACAACATGACACCCGGCATTCAGCACTTGGCGCTGCGCACGGATGATGAACTCCGCAGCGTGGCCGAGCTTCGCAAGCGCGGCGTCGACTTCCTTGCGATCCCCGAGACTTACTACGAGTCGGTGTGGGAGCGTGTGAACGGCATGCTGAAGAGGCATGGCCACGAAGCAGTGAAGGAGGAGCACGAGCGAGTGCGCGATCTCGGCATTCTGGTGGACGCCGACGAGGAGGGCTATCTGCTGCAGCTCTTCACAAAGCCACTGCAAGATCGCCCAACACTGTTCTTCGAGATTATCTGCCGCCGTGGCAGCCAGTCGTTTGGCAAGGGCAACTTCAAGGCGCTCTTTCAAGCGCTTGAAGCAGAGCAAGAGCGCCGCGGCAATATGTGATTTTCGTGAAGCGCGGCTATTCTCGCAGGAAGAATGGCTGAAACAGATCCCCGCGAGAACGATCACGACCCGAAGTCGGACGGCGCCCTGCCCGACCAAGATCCGTTTGAGGGTCTTGGAGCGGATGATCTAGACCTTGATCTCGATCTGCCCGAGATCGAGGAGGATGCCGGCGAGGCACACATTGAATCGATTGACGAAACGCCGTCGGCTATCGAACCGCTCCCAAGCGTTGCCGCGACCACCCCTGCCGAACCGACGCCCGTCGCGCCTGCACTCGCTCCTGTTCTAGCTCAAGCGAACAGTGGTGGGACGGGAGCGCAACGCAAAAAGCGAACCGCGCTGCTGCTCGGGATAGCAGCCCTCTTGGTTGTTGTATTGCCACTTGGATGGCTTGCGTGGGCGTTCATGCAGGACCGAAACGAACTCGATGCGATCGACTCGGGTCTGGACGCAGCGCGCGACGCCGCGGAGAGAACGATCGATGCGCCGGAAGATGGGCCGGAGCGTCAACAGG
>Ga0172367_10002864_pt1 | contig 23128 bp, 19 predicted proteins | sample Lak10m_FD_114542 | JGI IMG/M metagenome (GOLD analysis project Ga0172367, IMG submission 114542) | Freshwater microbial communities from Kabuno Bay, South-Kivu, Congo - kab_022012_10m | ecosystem: Environmental > Aquatic > Freshwater > Lake | place: Democratic Republic of the Congo: South-Kivu... | reverse complement strand
GGGTGAGGCTGCCGCGCTGCTTCAGACCAGCGTTATAATCAGACCAGTTGCGGACTCGGTACGGCATAGGCGTCAGGTTTTAGGTGGTACTTCAACTTTACGCTATACCTGTACCCCGTCCGTGACACCCTATTCGTGCAACAACGCCGTATACAGATAAAATCAATCCGATTTTAGGGTCGGAGAAGTGTCTGCCGCAAAAATTCAGAGTTCTGAGCAAGTTGAGTTCATCTTGCAATCTCTAAAATCCTCAGGACATTTCTTACTTGGCTGGTTAACTATAGGTGGTGATGGGGCTGTAACAGCCCCATCGCGCTAAACCTAACGGCTTGGGGCCTCAACGCTTAGCCAGTTTCTTAGCCAATTTCCGTAGGCGAATCGATTCGGGGGTAATTTCCACCAGTTCATCGGGGCCGATGTATTCCAGGGCTCGCTCCAGGCTCATTTCCTGGGGGGTTTGCAGTTGCACCAGTTCATCGCCGGTGGCGGAGCGGTGGTTGGTGAGCTGTTTGGTTTTACAAACATTCAGCTCCAGGTCCTGGGGTCGGTTGTGTTCCCCCACGATCATGCCCTTGTAAACCCGGGTACCAGGGGTGATGAAAAAGATGCCGCGATCCTCGGCGTTCTTCATGGCGTAGAAGGTGGAAACCCCCTCCTCAAAAGCAATCAATACCCCATTGCGGCGAGACTCGACATCACCGCAGAGGGGGCGGTAGTCGAGGAAGCTGTGGTTCATGATCCCCTCCCCTCGGGTAAGGCGCATAAACTCGCCACGAAAGCCAATCAGGCCCCGGGCCGGAATCACAAACTCCAGGGTGGCCCGCCCATCCCCAAGGATACGCATGTCTTGCATTTCTGCCCGGCGCTGGCCCAAGCGCTCCATGCAGCCCCCTACCCCATCCTCGGGCACATCTAAAATCAGCAATTCAAAGGGTTCGCAGGGCTGGCCATTCACTTCCCGGTAGATCACCTGGGGCTGGGACACCTGGAACTCGTAGCCCTCCCGCCGCATGGTCTCAATTAAAATCCCCAGATGCAATTCCCCCCGACCTGAGACGGCGAAGCGATCGGGGGAGTCGGTGGGCTCCACCCGCAGGGCTACGTTGGTTTCCAACTCCCGCATCAGGCGATCGCGCAACTGCCGGGAGGTAACAAAGCTACCCTCCTGCCCGGCAAAGGGGGAGTCATTGACCACGAAGGTCATCTGCAGGGTGGGTTCATCCACCTTGATCAGGGGCAGGGCCTGGGGGTTGGTGGGGCAGGTGATGGTTTCCCCGATGTTGGCATCGGCAAAGCCTGCCACCGCCACGATTTGACCGGCGCTGGCCTGGGCAATCTCAATCCGGCGCAGCCCCTCAAAGCCCAAAAGTTTGGTAATCTTGGCCTTCACCAAACTGCCGTCCTCCTTGATCAGGGCGGCCTGCTGGTTGCCCTGGATGGTGCCGTTGTGGATCTTGCCAATCACAATCCGGCCCAGGTATTCCGAATAGTCCAGGGTGGTTACCTGGAGCTGGAGGGGCTTATCCACATCCCCCACCGGCGGGGGCACATGGTCGAGGATAGCCTCAAATAGAGGTTTGAGGTCCTCGCTCTCGTCTTCCAACTGCAGCTTGGCAAAGCCCGCCATGCCGGAGGCAAACAGGTAGGGGAACTCGCACTGGTCATCGTCCGCCCCCAACTCCAGGAAGAGATCGAGCACCTTATCGACGGCGGTGTGGGGTTCGGCCTGGGGGCGATCGATTTTGTTGATCACCACAATCGGCCGCAGCCCCTTTTCCAGGGCTTTCTTGAGTACAAAGCGGGTCTGGGGCATGGGCCCCTCGTTGGCATCGACAATTAAAATACAGCCATCCACCATGCCCAGCACCCGCTCCACCTCACCACCAAAGTCAGCGTGGCCGGGGGTATCAACGATGTTGAACAGGGTGTCCTGGTAGCGAACAGCGGTGTTCTTAGCGAGGATGGTGATGCCCCGTTCCCGCTCCAGGTCGTTGGAGTCCATGACGCAGTCCGGCACCTCCTCTCCTTCTCGAAACACCCCGGATTGCTTGAGCAGGGCGTCCACCAGGGTGGTTTTGCCGTGGTCAACGTGGGCAATGATGGCGACGTTACGAATGGGGAGGGTCATGGGTAAAGGGGGGACCTGGAATGAAAATGTGCAAGAAGTTTTAATAATTGTAGCCCAGAATTGATGCCCTCGGCATGATTACCGCGGCTTGGCGAAGACAGGTCAAAAAGTCTACCCATCATTAGTTTGGTTTATGTCTTGCGATAGGAGATAGGCTTCTCATTTGCGAAATATCAAATTGACTAACCCCCATAGACCACTCAAAAGCAAGGGTTAGCTGCTTTTGAACTCTAAATTCTGACCCCTACTCCCTAATCCTTTACAAAGCCCCCCAGGTCAGAGCGGTAACGGGCTACCAGGTTACCCTGGTTATCGTAGATCGCCACCGGTCGATTGATTTGGTGGCTGGCGGTGGTTAATTGGTTAATTAAGGCCTGGAGATCAGGGCTGATTTGATTGCTAAAGCTAACGGTACCGTCTGGTGCGGGGGGGGTAAGGGCCTGGCGTAGGGGTTGGACATACTGACCAGGCAACCGTACCTGAATCTGGCCCTCCGCCTCCTGAAGAGTACAGGGGGTGGCTGAGGCACTACAAAGATTCCCCAAGGTAGCTGTTAAACTCTGCAGAGCGCCGTCCGCCTGGAGCCTGGCCTGGGCATTTTTAAGCTGATTGCCGTAGGTCTCCACCAGATTGGCGGCCTCTGGAAAGGGGGCAGTGCCAGCGGGAATCTGCTGGACGCTGGCCAGAGCTCGTTGCCAGAGACTCACCGCCAGACTCCATTCCCCCCTGGACTGGGCCGCAGCTGCCTCCCTGGAGGCCTGAATGGCCTGGTCGTAGTTACGCCGGCTGGCCTCTTCTAGCTGGGTACGATTGGTTGACCGCTGCAATTGCTGTTGATAGTCCTGCAGATGGGCTTGGGCCTGGGGGTAAACCATGGTGCCCTGGGGAATCAGGGAGAGACCCTTGATGGCGGCCTGCCATTCCTTAGTCACCAGTTGCCAACCCGCCAGGGAATTGGCCGTATCCATCCGCTGCTGGGCTAGCTTAGCCGTGGCTACAGCGGTGTTAAAGTTGGCCTCCGCCTCCTCCTCCGCCACAATCCGGCGGCCAATGGTGATGTGGTTAACCCGGTATTCCCCCAACTTCTGCTGAGCATAGTCAAAGCCCGGGCTGTCGGCTGGGATGCTGGCCAGCCGATCAATAGCCTGCTGCCACAGCAGCTGGATATTCACCCAACGATCCACTGGATGGGGCGAGTTTTGACTTAATTGAGCCGCTGCCATTGCCTTGTCACGGGCTTGGTTGAGGGTCTCCAGCACCTCAGCACTCTGCCGGTAGCGCTGCAGGTTAGCCTGGGCGGCCCCATAGTGGGTGGACCAGGCCGGAATGGGGAAGAGGAGTTGGGTGGCCGCCCGGATATCGGCTGCCGCGGCGTTCAGGTCATCCTCCGTGAGGTTGGCGGAGAGACTGGCCTCGGCCAGGCTGTAAAACTCCTCTGCCTTAGCTAGGCGATCGCAGGTCCCCACCACACAGGGTCGGCTGAGCATGTAAGCAAACAAACCACTGGCGGTTAGGATCAGGGCCGCCAGCCCATAGCCCCAATAGTGGCCCAGCCCCCGGGAGATCGCCCCCTGAACCTGTCCCCAACCGGGGGGACGGGGGGGCGCAATGGCGGTATCGGGCAGGGCCAGGGCAACATCACTGAAGTAGGGCGCCCCCTCTTCCAGGGGCGGTGACCCGCCATCGCCCCCCTGCGCCAGGGGCAGCTGATCTCCCTGCGACCTGGGCCAGGTAAACCGATGCAGAGCATAGGGCTGATCCTCACCCCCCACCTGCAGGTAAAGTCGCACCGATAGGGGGGCTTTCCAGTACCAATCTTGCCGGGCTATGGTTTCCGCCCACTGGCCAAACAGCCCCTCCAGATCCACCAGTAGGGCCCCTGGGTTAACAGCCTCCGGAGCCGGGTGCTGGACCCAAAGCAGCAGCCGATCCCCCTGTTCCTCCCACCGGTCCAGGGTGAGGTCTGGGTAGCACTGTAGATAATCGATCAAACCCTGGCGTAGGGTCTCAAAGCTGGCATCGGTGGAAAAGGAGGGAACCATAAGGGGTGACTATCAAGAACCGCAAGCTTGTCAGTATGCTAGTGCAAGCTCACCGTTCTGGGGCAGTTTTCTGGGAGGATAACGGAGGGAAATCGTCAGATGCCCGTACCCCTGGGGACCCGCTGATTGAGGATGCTGACCATGCGCCACCTTTACTTCCTGCTGCCCGGCACCAGCCAGCGTTATCACTGTGGCGGGCTCTGGGCTGAACTAAAAACCCTGCAGCTGGTCCAACAGGTCTGTAGCGCCAGCGTGGTTACCTACGAACAGCGAGAGGCGGACACCCCATTTCTAGAAGATTTGCTGGCCAACCAGTCCCTGGAGGGCAGTATTTTTGTGATCAGTTGGGGCTTCCATGTGCCCCGGCTGTTGCGGCGCCTGGGGCGCCATCCGGTGGTCTACCACGCCCATAGCAGTGGTTACGGTTTCACCGTACCGGCGCAGGTGCCGATTATTACGGTCAGTCGCAACTCCCTGGGCTACTGGGGACAACACTGCCCCAATGGTCTGCTGTTTTACCTGCCTAACCCCATTGACCATGACTTTAGCAACCGCCAGCAGCCCCGGGATATCGATGTGCTGGTGCAGAGCCGCAAGGCCTCAACCTACCTGATTAACACCCTGGTGCCGGCGCTCCAGCCCCATTGTCAGCTGCTCTGCCTGGACCGCTTTGTGGAGGACCTGGCGGGTTTATTTAACCGCAGTCGCCTCTATCTCTACGACTCGGCGGAATACTGGGCCGTCAGCGGGGTGAGTGAGGGGTTTGGCCTCCCCCCCATGGAGGCGATCGCCTGTGGTTGCCAGGTGTTTTCTAGCGTGAATAGCGCCCTGGCGGACTACCTGGACCCTGGCTTTAACTGCCAGAAAATCGGCGTCTACCACAGTGGCTACGACGTGGAGCGGATTCTAGCCGCCCTGGCGGAAGGCCACCTTCCCGGCCCACCCCTAGACCTCAGCCCCTATCGCCCCGAGCACCTGGTACCCCGGTTGCAGGTGATCCTGCAGGAGATCAACCGCTTCTTTGACTACCGGGCCCACCAAGCTGGCGACATCCCGGGGCTGGACAAATCCCGACTGGCCAGGTTACAGCTACAAGCCTGGGGAGAGAAACTACGGCGCAAGCTGTTCACCGGTTGAGGAGCTAGTAAGTTCTGGCGCAAATCTACCCACTTTCTAGGCGTAGTGTTTTTGGTAATACTGTTCTATGGCCCCCACCGCCTTTAGTAAAGGTGAGTCCAGAGAATCGATCCAGTCAGCTACTCCACGGGCCAATCCTAGGGTTGAGATGCCTTGGGAGGTCTCGAGTTGACCGGCGATTACCTGAGCTTTGGTGGCCTGTAAGGCACTAATCAAATGATCTAATTGCTCAACATGACTCTCTCGCTTCATTTGCTCAGCGATCGCAAGAGCATGATCAATGAGTCGAATAAACTCGGCCTGTCTAGTGTCCATAGAACCTTAAGGACATGAGAAGGGTTCGAGGGTCAGGGTTGGGCCCTCAGTCCAGAATAGGTAAGGGTCTTTTGAATTGTCAATAAAGGTTTGCTGCCCCCCACCGGGATAACAGGATGCAGGATTTTGGGGAGCGACAACCCCTTGATAGACCGTTGTGCCAGCGGGCAAAGTGACAGATAACATCTTTTCGGCTTTATTTCCCCATGCCTGGTTCAGGGCTAGTCTTGTAATCACCTGTACATTGGTTTGGTATTGATCCGTGGTTAGGTAGCGCCCTTTTTTATTGGTCTCGTTATTGTAGTAGCGGAAGAACGTTTGGGGCATGAGTAGGGTGACTTTCTTGCACTGAGAGTTGAGAAATGTAACGGCAATCTCTTCAGGCAGGGGGCAGGCAGGGTTAAGGTTTTGGGCCAAGACTCTCTGGCGACTCGTTTCAGGAAGCAGGGATAGGGTCAGCGCTAATAAGCTACCAACCGCCACCAAACCTAGACTGGTTGAAACTGACTTGTTGCCCATGAAATTAAATTGCACTCTAAATACCGCATACGGACTTTTAGATAACCAGTTTCAGCATAGGACCCACTGGTTGAGGTGCTTGGCAATTTAATATTTTTTCATAACCAGCCTGAGCTCGACTTTATCCAAATGCTAGAGTCTCTACCTGGAGCAGGTTCTGGTGTGCCAAGTTTTCCCTGGACTTTTCTACATATCAGCTAGGTGCGGGATATACAAAAAAGTCTGGCATCCTGCCTGCACTCCAGACACAGCGGAAATGGCACCGGACTCAAATGGATAAAGTCGAGCTGACCCAAGATCCCTGCCTGATCCACCTAGGTTCTAACTGCCCAGCCCAGGTTATCGAGCTCGGCCACACTGGTCCAGACGGTGTAGTCGTTACTGGTCAATGAGGAGATACTCGTGGAAGCTTTCAACGGTGCGGTAAGCAGAAAACTTTTCGCCGTGATCGTGATCCTGGGTTGATTTGGACAATACTTCAGCAATAAAGCAGGGATTGATTACGGTGTCGGTAAGCCCGGTTTGAAGCTATAAGGGTTTTTCGACCGCCATTGGATCAGGATAGGTGTAAAGATTGCGATCGGGAATCCACAGGCGTTGATCGGCTGCAAAGATGCGGTAGGGCTTGCCCCGCAAAGCCGACTTGAGTAGGGTGGCCAGATTAATGGCTAGTTCGTTGTGGTCAGGGGTGCCTCCCGTCATGGGTCGAATTTCTCCATTTACATATTCATGACGTTCCTCCGCAGCCGTCTCAAATTCCAGATATTCTTCCCGGCTATAGGTGCGTTGCTCAAGTGTCTGTATCATGGTGCATTCGGCCTCCCTGGCGCTCAACGGTATCTGGCATGGGAACGGGTCCCCCGTTCCTCCTTAACCTCTCCTTACAGTTGCTCCCTTAGGGTGGATACTAGCTTATTCTGGGGTTGGACCTGGCCTATCCTGGAGAGAATTAACACCCTATGGCGATCCAAACCGTTTCCACCCAGCCCTACGGCGATCAAAAGCCCGGCACCTCTGGCCTGCGTAAAAAGGTCAAGGTTTTCCAACAACCCCACTACCTGGAAAACTTTGTTCAGTCTATTTTTAACAGCCTGGAGGGCTACCAAAACCAGACCCTGGTGGTGGGCGGCGATGGCCGCTACTACAACCGCCAGGCGATTCAGATCATTCTCAAAATGGCGGCGGCCAACGGCTTTGGTCGGGTGCTGGTGGGGCTGGACGGTATTCTCTCCACCCCCGCCGCCTCCTGCGTGATTCGCAAAAACCAGGCCTTTGGGGGAATTATCCTCTCCGCCAGCCACAACCCCGGCGGCCCCGAGGAGGACTTTGGCATCAAGTACAACATTGCCAACGGTGGCCCCGCCCCCGCCAGCATCACCGATGCCATGTTTGCCCAGAGCCAGACTATTCAGCAGTACAAAATCCTCGATACCAGCGATGTGGACCTGAGCCGGGTGGCCAGCCATAGCCTGGGGGCCATGACCGTAGAGGTGATCGACTCGGTGATCGACTACGGCGCCCTGATGGAGACCCTGTTTGACTTTGGTCAGATCCAACGGTTACTCTCCGGAGGTAATTTTCGGTTTTGTATGGACTCCCTCCACGCCGTCACCGGGCCCTACGCTAAGGCCCTGTTTGAACGGCGCCTCAATGCCCCCGCCGGCACGGTGGTGAATGGCGAACCCCTGGAGGACTTTGGCGGTGGCCACCCCGACCCTAACCTGGTCTACGCCCATGACCTGGTGGCGGTGATGTTTGGGGATCATGCCCCCGACTTTGGCGCCGCCTCCGACGGGGATGGCGATCGCAACATGGTGCTGGGCAACCACTTCTTTGTCACCCCCAGCGACAGCCTGGCGATCCTGGCGGCCAACGCCACCCTGGTGCCGGGCTACCGATCGGGGATTGCCGGCATCGCCCGGTCCATGCCCACCAGTCAGGCGGCGGACCGGGTGGCGGAGAAACTGGGCATTGATTGCTACGAAACCCCCACCGGCTGGAAGTTCTTTGGCAACCTGCTAGATGCGGGCAAGGCCACCCTCTGCGGCGAAGAAAGCTTTGGCACCGGCTCCAACCACATCCGCGAGAAGGATGGCCTCTGGGCCGTCCTGTTTTGGTTAAACATTTTGGCAGTGAAGCAGCAATCCGTGGCCACCATTGTGCAGGACCACTGGCGCACCTACGGTCGTAATTACTATTCTCGCCATGACTACGAAGGGGTGGACAGCGATCGGGCCCACGGCCTGATGGAGACCGTGGGAAATCGGTTAGGCAGCCTGGTGGGCCAGGGCTTTGGCCCCTACACCGTGGCCTACGCCGATGACTTTGCCTACACCGATCCGGTGGATGGCAGCGTTGCCACCCAGCAGGGGCTGCGGATTGGCTTTAGTGATGGCTCCCGCATTGTCTACCGGCTCTCCGGCACCGGCACCGCCGGCGCCACCCTGCGGCTCTACGTGGAGCGCTTTGAACCCGACCCCAGTCGACACCACCAGGATACCCAGGTGGCCCTGGCGGATTTGATCCAGCTGGCGGATCAGATCGCCCAGATTAAGGTCACCACCGGTCGCGATCAACCCACCGTGATTACCTAACCCCCATGCCCCTTGACCTTTACCTGCTGCGCCATGGTGAAACCGTAGCCAGCCAGACCGGCGGCTACTGCGGCGCCCTGGACCTGCCCCTGACCCCGGCGGGGGAAGCCATGGCGGCGGCCTTTGCCGATCGCTACCAATCCCTGCCCTGGCAGGCGGTGTTTGTCAGCCCCCTGCAGCGGGCCGTCGCCACCGCCCGGCCCCTCTGTCAGGCGATCGGCCTGGCCATGCGGGAGCGGTCGGGGCTGCGGGAGATCCAGTACGGTGAGTGGGAGGGGCAGACCGCCGACCAGGTCAAAACCCACTTTGCCGAGGACTACCTCCGCTGGCTGACGGAACCCGCCTGGAACCCCCCCACCGGCGGGGAAACCTCGGTGCAAATCGCCAGCCGGGCCGCCCTGGTGCTGGCGGAAATTGAGCAGACCTACACCACCGGCAATGTGCTGGTGGTGTCCCACAAGGCCACCCTCCGGATCATGCTCTGTAGCCTGCTGGGGATTGACCTGGGCCGTTACCGCGATCGCCTGGAGCTACCGGTGGCCTCCCTCAGCCTGGTGCGATTTGATGTCCACGGACCGCTGCTGGTAAAGCACGGCGATCGCAGCCATCTGCCCGCCGAGCTGGCCAACCGCCAGGGCACCTGAGCCCCTGACCATTCCCCACCGATCCCGACCCGTCGGAGAAAGAGGAACCATGAAAATCCTGGTACTTAACGCCGGTTCCAGTAGCCACAAAAGTTGTCTCTTCGACCTCAGCCAACCCAGCCCGGACGGCGCCGTCCAGTCGCCCCTGTGGCGGGCCAGCCTGGATTGGACCCATGCCGCTGGCCAGGTGGAGCTCTCCGCCCAGGCGGGGGAGGCCAGCCTGCAACGGGTACTGCCCACCAGCGATCGCACAGAGGGGCTTAGGGCCATGCTAGACACCCTGGTGCAGGGGCCCACCCAGGTGGTAGAAAAGCTCCAGGAGATTGCCGCCGTGGGGCACCGGGTGGTGCACGGCGGCCGCGACTACAGCGCCGCTGTGCGGGTGGATGGGGCGGTCAAGGCCGCCATCCGCCGGTTGATCCCCCTGGCTCCGGCCCATAACCCCGCCAATTTAGAGGGGATTGAAGCCCTGGAGCAGATCCTGGGGGCGGTGCCCCAGGTGGCCCTCTTCGATACCGCCTTCCACGCCACCCTGCCCCCGGCCGCCAGCACCTACCCCGGCCCCTACGGTTGGCTAGACCAGGGCATTCGCCGCTACGGCTTCCACGGCATTAGCCATGGCTACGTGGCCCAGCGGGCCGCCACCCTGATGGGGCAGCAGATCACCGATCTAAAAATTCTCACCTGTCACCTGGGCAATGGCTGTTCCCTGGCGGCGGTGAACCAGGGCCTGAGTGTGGACACCACCATGGGCTTTACCCCCCTGGATGGGTTGATGATGGGCAGTCGCTGCGGCAGCCTGGACCCGGGTATTTTAATCCACCTGATCCGCCAGCAGGGCTACGATGCCGATCAGCTCGACACCCTGTTAAATCGGGAATCCGGGCTGAAGGGGGTGTCCGGGGTATCCAATGACCTGCGGCTGGTGATGGCCGCCATGGCGGCGGGGGATGGCCAGGCGGCCCTGGCGATCGACCTGTTTATTCACCGGCTCTGCCAGGAGATGGGGGCGATGATCGCCAGCCTGGCAGGGCTAGATGCGCTGGTGTTTACCGCCGGCATGGGGGAAAACAGCCCCCTGATCTGGCAACGGGCCTGCCAGCCCTTTGCATACCTGGGCCTGCAGGTAAGGGAGGGGGAATTGCAGCGGTCTCCCCAAGACCAGGACGTTGCCGCCCCCGACTCCCGGGTGCGGGTGTGGGTGATCCACACCCAGGAGGAATGGGCGATCGCCCAGGCCTGCCTGGGGCTGCTACAGCCCTAACTCAACCACTGCTGCACCCGTTCCAGACTGGGCCAGTCTGGCTTACGGCTGAGGCCATCGGCGATGCTATCCATCACCTCGGTGCGAAGTTCCGCCACCGCCGCCATCACCCGGCTGGCGATCTCCACATGCTCCCGCACCCCGGGCTTGCCCGCCTCCAGCATGGCCACCGCCAGGTTAACCCGCCCCTGAGGATCCTGGGGATTGAGTTTAACCGCCTTTTGGGCCGCCTTCAGGGCGGCATTGGGTTTGTCGGTGAGCAGGTAGAGCCAGGCCAGACAGGCCCAGGCAGCGCTACTCTTGGGGGCCCGATCACAAATTTCCTTAAACACCGGAATCAGCTCGCCGGGGTCGGTACCGGCCTTGTATTGCTCGATGGCCTGGTCAAAAAGTACATCAACGGTGTCAGCCATAGTCTCAGGTCAGGTACTGGCGACCGGGGGCAGGCAGGCAAAGAGTGCCATCCCTCCGGCAGGGCTTTCCTAGTGTAGCTGACCCGGTGACGGATTTAGCCAAGCCCCCACGGGTAAACCCTGTCATCAATCTACCCACTGTTTCTGGCCCCCAAGGTCTGCCTGCTCAGCCTCAACCACGGGAAACAGACGGGCACGGGCCATGGCCCTTTGCCCATCCTACCTCCGCTGATGATTGAGGCCACTGGGTACTAAGCCCCAAAGGACTTACCACAACCACAGGTTTGACTGGCGTTGGGGTTGGTGAACTGGAAGCCGCCGCCGATCAGGGCGTCGCTGTAGTCCAACATCAGGCCGTAGAGGTAAAGTAAACTCTTCTTGTCGCAGATCACCCGGAAGCCCTCGTAGTCGTAGACCTCGTCATGATCTGTAACATTGCTGGGATCTTCAAAGTCCATAGTGTAGGACATGCCGGAGCAGCCCCCCTGCCGTACCCCAACCCGCAGGCAGAGACTACCCTGACCCTGCTGGTGCTGCAGGGCCTTAACGTGTTTCAGGGCGTTGTCGGAGAGGAGGATGCCTCGTGATTGCTCAGTAACCTGTGCCATAGCAATTTTTAAGAATGGAGAACTGATGGGCGATCACCGCCCTATTCTAGCGGTTAAGCGCTACAACTAAAGGGAGGTGAGGTTGGACTTAATTGGGTAAACTCCAACCAGGCCAATCTGTATTTAGTGTAACGCAGGCGATTGGCGCGGGCTCTGGTTAGCCAGACAGGCCGGGCCAGGGGGGTTTCAACGTCGTCTATGCTGATGCCAAGCCTCTGGTCAATTTTCCCAGGGTAATGTCCCCACTCTGCGATCGTTCCACAGCTGACTACCATCCCATGACGCGACTGAACCCCGTTACCATTAATCGGTTGAAGCAATTACCACGGGTGGCGGCGGTCTGGGAGGGCGATCGCCGTCCTATGCAGGGGTTAGCCGATGGGGATCTGTCCCCTTGGGGACGACAGCAGGAAAAAAGTGACTGCATTGTCTGGCTAGATAGCAGCCAGGGTACGGTGCGCAGCATTAGCCTGGTGTCTGCCAGCAGCGGTTATGAGCCCATTGTTCGCACCCTGTTGCAGGCCATTGAGGCTCCCCAGGGATCGCTACCGCCGGTGCGGCCCCAGAAACTGGTGGTCTGCGATCGGGAAATTCAGTTCTACCTGCGGGGGGCCCTTCAAGACCTGGGCATTAGCGTTGACTACGTACCCCGACTCCCCCTGGTGGATGATTTATTCGAGGCCCTCCAGCAACCTCGGGACCTGAGGGAGGCGGACCTCCCCGATCGCTACAGTGATGCCATGGTCAGTAAGGCCCTGGAGATTTGGGAGCTAGCCCCCTGGCACAGTCTGAATGAGCAGCAAATCCTGGCGGTGGAGGTTAAAAACTGGGACATCGATACCCTCTACATTTCCACCCTGGGCATGGGGGGGGTGGAATACGGCCTGCTGATGTATCGCTCCCTGGAGTCTCTCCAGCAGTTTCGACAGCGGGTGTTAAAGGGGGGGCAGTCCCCCAAGCAGATGCAGGAGGCCTTTTTAGAGCAGGACTGTTTATTTCTCAACTTTGAGCTGTTTGAGGATGAACCGGCCTCCCCAGTCCAGTCCCTGGCGCCGGATGTGGTAGAACCGGACTTTGGCAGCATCCACCCCCTGGAGGGCCTGCGGGGGCAAGTAGCAGAGTCTGAGGGAGCCCTCTTTTTGGTGACCCTAGAGGCCGTCAGGCGCTTTTTTAGCCGCTATCGCGACCAATTGGAACGGCCACCCTACCCCAAGATCAAGGGCACCTACCGCATTGCCAACCCCGAAAAGCCCAACGGTCCTGCCCTGGCCATCACCGTACGCACCCTGCCCGAGGTCACCGCCGACCTGATGGCCACCACGGAAGAGGCCCTGGCCACCGGGTCATCTCCCGCCGGCCTGTTACCTAACCTACGGGACGATTACATCCCAGAGGGATCGATCATTGCCCTCACCCGTTTGGAGGCTGACTGGTTGAGCTGGTTAAGGAAAGACCCCGCCATTACCTACCAACCTCGCCGCCAACCGCTCCAGCTCAGCAACGCCGCCCTGCCAGTGGTGTTGATTCAAACCTCCCGCCCCAAGGCTAAAACCCTACTGGGCCAGCTCCAGCGAGCCCAGGGGGTGGAGGCGGTGTGCTTTAACCCCGGGGGTGACCCCTTCAGCGGCGAAACCTTTGAACTGGGACTTCTCCAGACCGGTGACGGGGCCATGCATCTGTTCGGCGAGTACATCCCCAGCAACCCCAAGGATCAGGAAACCCTGAAGCGTTGGGAGCAATGGCAGGCGGACAACCAGGGCGCCTGTGCCGTTGTGATCGCCACTGGCATTACCGGCCAGGCCAAGGGCAAACCCAGTTTGAAGAACATTGTTGGGGTCTTTGAAGCCCACTACCGATCGCCCCAGGATCTCCACCTGCCCCCCCTGCTGATCGACTACGCCGACAGTTGGGACCAGGACTGATTTTATCCACCGGCAGTTACACCGGCATGCCTGCCCAATATTATCTTGGATCACTCCCCCGTCCCCAGCCCGCTGGCCTCAGCTAAAGCTATCCACCGACCTCCTGAACCGTCACCGTTCTGCCTCGCCCATGCTTGACCCGCGCCTTCCCCCCGCATCCCTGCCTCACCAGTGGCGTCACTTTAAGGACCACTGTCGCCTGGTTAGCCCCAAGAATAAGAGCCGTTATACCATTCTGGTGGTGGGGACGGGGCTGGCGGGGGCTTCGGCGGCGTCCACCTTGGCGGAACTGGGCTACCGGGTGAAAAGTTTTTGTATTCAAGATTCCCCCCGGCGAGCCCACAGCATTGCCGCCCAGGGGGGGATTAATGCCAGCAAAAACTACCCCGGGGATGGCGATAGTGTCTGGCGACTCTTCTACGACACCATCAAGGGGGGCGACTACCGGGCCCGGGAGGCCAATGTTTACCGCCTGGCGGAGATCAGCAGTGCCATTATTGACCACTGTGTGGCCCAGGGGGTGCCCTTTGCCCGGGAGTACGGCGGCCTGCTAGACAACCGTTCCTTTGGCGGTGCCCAGGTGGCTCGCACCTTCTATGCCCAGGGTCAAACCGGTCAGCAACTGTTGCTGGGGGCCTACAGCGCCATGATGCGGATGGTGCAGGCGGGGCGGCTGCAGGTTTACCCACGGCGGGAAATGCTGGACCTGGTGGTGCAGGACGGTCAGGCCCGCGGCATTCTGGTGCGTAACCTGGTCACCGGGGAATTTGAGCGCTACGCCGGTGCGGCGGTGCTGCTCTGCACCGGGGGATACAGCAATGTCTATTACCTGTCCACCAACGCTAAAAACTCCAACGTCACCGCCGCCTGGCGTTGCCACCGCCGGGGAGCCTACTTTGCCAACCCCTGTTTTACCCAAATCCACCCCACCTGCATTCCGGTGTCGGGGCACTACCAGGCCAAGCTCACCCTGATGAGCGAGGGGTTACGCAACGATGGCCGGGTCTGGGTACCTAAACAGCCAGGGGACCCGCGGCCCGCCAACGAGATTCCCGAGGCCGACCGGGACTACTACCTAGAAACCCAGTACCCCAGTTTTGGTAACCTGGTGCCCCGGGACGTGGCCTCTCGCCAGGCCAAGGCGGTTACCGATCAGGGTCGGGGGGTGGGGGAGACCGGTCTGGCGGTGTACCTTGACTTTCGCGATGCCATTCAGAGCCAGGGACGGGCCGCCATCGCCGCCCGCTACGGCAACCTGTTTGAGATGTACCAACGGATTTCCGGCGAAGACCCCTACCAGGTGCCGATGCGGATTTATCCCGCCGTCCACTACACCATGGGGGGGCTCTGGGTTGACTATCATCTGATGAGCACCATCCCCGGTCTCTTTGCGTTGGGGGAGGCCAACTTCTCCGACCACGGCGCCAACCGACTAGGGGCCAGCGCCCTGATGCAGGGTTTGGCGGATGGCTACTTCATCATTCCCTACAGTCTCGGCGACTACCTGGCCCAAGCATCCCTACCGGCGGTGGATACCAACGATGATGCCTTCGGAGAGGCGGAGGCCAGCGCCCGGGCCCGGATCACCAAGCTGCTCAGTATCCAGGGCAACAAAACCGCCACGGAGTTCCACCGCCAGTTGGGCCAGATTCTCTGGGACCAGGTGGGCATGGCTCGCCACCACCAGGGGCTGACGGCGGCAATCGCTGCCCTCCAGGATCTGCGCCAGGAGTATTGGCAAAACCTGAAGGTGCCAGGGGCCGCCAACACCCTCAACAAAAACCTGGAACTGGCAGGGAGGGTGGCGGACTTCCTAGAATTGGGGGAATTGATGGCCCGCGATGCCCTGGCCCGGGAGGAGTCCTGCGGTGCCCACTTTCGCCAGGAGTACCAGACCAGCGATGGGGAAGCCCAACGGGATGACGATCGCTACGCCCACGTGGCGGCCTGGGAGTACACCAGCGAGGGGCAGACTCCCCTCCTCCATCGGGAGGACCTGCGCTTTGACCAGGTTTCCCTCAGTCAACGCAGTTACAAGTAGGGGGTTACAAAGTCCTAGGAGCCGGGGGCTAACCCTGGCCTCGACTCAGCACCACATAGCGGGCGGTGGCCGGCAACCGTAGCCTCACCCCCTGCCCCCGGCCCTCCAGGGGCAGATCTTCCTGGGCCATGCCATTCATGTCCAGGCGCTGGGCCCGGCGGATGCCGGGGTAATCTAGATCCAGGGTGACATCGGTATTGGCCACCCGCCAGGGGGCGGTGCCATAGTTAAGCACCTCGTAGCCCTGGTGGGAGGTACCATTTTCATCGGTCCACCGGGTGGGCTTTTGCTGCCAACCAGTGGAGCGGGCCACGGTACCCACCTGCACCAGAATGCGTTGGGCCTGGTCCAGGGGTTGGCCATCCATGGAGACCACCATCACCGTGGCGTAGGGGTTGCCGGAGGTAATGGTAAGCCGGTTGAGGGTAATCGGTCCCTGGTCCTTAAGGAAACCCGTCACCCCCTGGGCCCTAGGGCTATCCAGCCGGCAGAGCCCCTGACCATAGTCCCAGGTGATTTCGCCGGTGATGGCGGTAAGGGTTTTGCGGCGATCATCGATGTAGGGCCGCAGATCGACCACCCTATCCTGGGCCGGATCCCCTCCGTAGGTGACCTTCACCGGGCCCACCAAAAAGGCCAGGGGATGGACCTGGGTCTCGGAGCCCGAGTTGTCCGCCCGGCTCAAGTCCCGATTCGGATCAAAGCTGATGGTTTCCGCCAGCAGGGGTAACCGGCGCTGCCAGAGCTGCTCCAGGGGACGGTGCTCTTCCACCACCGGGGTACCCTGCTGCAGGTACCCCTGGCGATAAATCAGGGCGGCAGCCGGGAAATTCCCTAACAGTTCCGGGGTGTCTACAATCCACTTACCCAGGGAGGGCAGGTAACCGTTAGCGGAGTCGGGCTGTTGCCACTGGGGGGAGTTAAGGACAAACCAGGCAAAGCCATCGATACCGGTGAGGGATTGAAACAGGCTGGCCAAAAAAGGCCCCTCGGACTGGTAACCCAGGGGGGGTACCCAGGAGCTCTCGGTAATCACCATGGGGTAACCCCTCACCTGTTTCAGGTTGGTGGGCAGTTGATCCGGGTGCCGCAGCACCGAGGGGTCGGTGAAGCGATCTCCCGCCACGATCGCCCAACCACTATGCTCGCCGCTATGCACCCCCCCGTAGTAGCGATTCACCGCCATCACCTCAGCCGGCGTGTAACTGTAGCGCTCAGCGTCATTCAAGCGGGCCGGGTCAGCGGTTTTCCAGTTGTTGGCATTGATTAGAGCCTTGACCCCCAGATCCTGGCGCAGGAACTCTACCATCCGCCGATTAAGGTTGGCCATAGTGGTGGTGAGGAACTCCGTCTGGTCCGCCAGGCGCTGGCCCCGCCCTGGATCGGTGACGGGCTGGGTCATGTCCCAAATCGGCAGCAGCCCCCAGCGGCCCTGGGTGGGGTCATCTGCCTCCAGGGTGGTGCCCCCCCAGGCCTGTCGGATAGTTTCAACGGAGCCGTATTTCCCCAGCAGCCAATCCCGATACTGCCCCAGCAGCAAGTCCAAATCCTGACCCTGGAGACCCTGGAGAGTCCAAAACAAGAGGGAGTCTTCGTTTTGTAGGTGGAGCAAGGCCACCGCCGGGTCATCCTTGAGGGGGATGCCCGTGTAGGGATTCACGGGTTCTAGCAGAGCGCGCCACCAGGCCCTGTAGGCCTCCTGCACCACCGGATCAAAAAACAGTAGCCCCATCATGGTGTCACTATCCCGGGGCACCCCCCACTGGGGTTGGAGGGGAAGAAAGGCGGCGAAGTAGGGGGAAATGCTAGTGTAAATCCCCTCCCGCTTCATGGCCGCCACCAACTGCCAGAGCTGGTCACGGGCCGTTTCATCAATGGCGCTGAGGGGGGTTTGGGCCGCCTGGGAGGTAATCTGACCATGCCAGCGGACCAGATTAACCCCCCGTTTAGCCAGGAAGCGAGCCTGTTCCACTATGGCCTCTGGACTCTGCCGCCAAATACCGGTGTTCACCGGCCAGAAGCGGATTGGGGTGCCATCACCGGTAATAAAATCTTCGCCGTCGGAGGATCGCTGAATGAACCCCGACTGCCCTGCCTGGGCTTCGTTGAGATAGCGCAAATCTAGCAGGGCCTCAGGGCTGAAGCGATCGGGCTCCGGGGTAAAGGCCCAGGACTGGGCCGGATCGACTAACCTGGTGCTATCCACCCCTGGCTGGGTCAGCCCCAGCCCGTCCCTGACCAGAAAGCCGCCGCAGGCTGCGGTTAGCAGCGCAGCACCAATCCCTAAAGCAAAGGCCAGAGCTATTTTCAAGGGGCTGGTTCGTGACCAGTGGGGAGGAACGGATGGGGTCATGGCGCTTACCTCTGATCATGCCTGTTTCCAGTGTAGCCAAGCTCACCGTTGCCCCCCTCCTAACCGCCAGCCTTGATAGAATTTTCACAGGTAACCTAGAGGCCCAGACCATGCTCAGGGTTTATGGCAATCGCGCCCTCAAGACCTTACCCGGCTTAGACACTCGCCCCACCACCGCCCGGGTGCGACAGGCGGTGTTTAATATCTGGCAAGGACGCATCCAAGGCTGTCGCTGGCTTGACCTTTGCGCTGGCTGTGGGTCCATGGGGGCCGAGGCCCTGGGGCGCGGGGCCGCCGAGGTGGTGGGTATTGAGCAGGGGCTGGCGGCCTGTGGGGTGGTGCGCCAGAACTGGCAAAAACTGGCCCAACCAGAACAGCGAGTCCGTCTCTTCAGGGGAGATGTGCTCAACCAACTCTCCCGGCTTAAAAGCCAACCCTTCGATCTGATCTACTTCGACCCCCCCTACGCTAGCCTGCTCTATCAACCGGTGCTGACTAAAATTGCCCAGCTTGGCCTGTTGCAACCGGGGGGGGAGGTGGCAGTGGAACATGGCCAGCAGGGCTGGCAGCCTGGGGAATCGATCCCAGGGTTAGCGTTAATTCGCCAGAAACACTACGGTCTCACCCATCTAGCTTTTTACACCTTGGACAAAGCCACAATTTGATAAAATGAGAGGCTTGTGAAGTGACCCCCGCCTGTGGAGAAGGAGATCGCCATGGCCCGCATGTACTACGACAGTGATGCCAATTTAGATTTACTTAATGGCAAAACCGTGGCCATTATTGGCTACGGGTCCCAGGGCCATGCCCACGCCCTCAACCTGAAGGACAGTGGCGTTAATGTCATTGTAGGTCTCTACGAGGGCAGTCGCTCTATCGCCAAGGCGGAGGCGGAGGGGCTGACGGTGAAGCCGGTGGCGGAGGCGGTGAAGGGGGCGGACTGGGTGATGATTTTGCTACCGGATGAGGTGCAAAAGACCATCTACAAGGCGGCAATTGAGCCCAACCTGGAGGCGAGCAACGTGCTGCTGTTTGCCCATGGGTTCAATATTAATTTTGGTCAGGTCCGGCCCCCCACCGATGTGGATGTGGTGATGGTGGCCCCCAAGGGGCCGGGGCATCTGGTGCGGCGCACCTACCAGGAAGGGCAGGGGGTACCCTGCCTGTTTGCGGTCCACCAGGATGCCACTGGCCAGGCCCGCGATCGCGCCATGGCTTACGCCAAGGGCATTGGCGGCACCCGGGCGGGCATCCTGGAAACCACCTTTCGGGAGGAAACCGAAACCGATTTATTTGGCGAGCAGGTGGTGCTCTGCGGTGGCCTCAGCGAGTTGATTAAGGCCGGCTTTGAGACCCTGGTGAATGCCGGCTATCAGCCCGAGTTAGCCTACTTCGAGTGTCTCCACGAGGTCAAGCTGATCGTCGACTTGGTGGTGGAGGGGGGGCTGGCGAAAATGCGAGACAGCATCTCCAACACCGCCGAGTACGGCGACTACACCCGCGGACCCCGGATTATTACCGACGAGACCCGGACGGAAATGCGGAAGATTCTCAAGGAAATTCAAACCGGCCAGTTTGCCCGGGAATTCGTCCTGGAAAATCAGTCCGGTAATGCGGGCTTTACCGCCATGCGTCGCCGGGAAGCCGAGCACCCGATCGAGGAGGTGGGCAAGGACCTGCGGGCCATGTTTAGCTGGCTGAAAAAAGTTTAGGGTGCCCCAGGGCACAGTCGGGGGCAACGGACCGTGTTATCTCCAAAACTACTGGCCCAGTGGTGGCTTAGCTTCCATATGGTGAAGATTTGCCATGGCTAAACCAAGCGAGCTGGACAATCCCCCCAGGGCCATGGGTATGCTGAATAGGGGGGCTTTGGGCTAGCCGCCCCCGGTAATCATTACCCAAACGGGATAGGAGAACAGGTTGGTTCAGCGTGGATTAATCAAGCTCTGCCTTGGGTTGTGCAGCTGTTTATTGATTCTGGGGGTGGGTATAACCTGGCCCGCTGCCCGAGCTATCCCCCCCCCATCGCCCCCGCCAGGGGTAGGGGGGCTGCCGGCCTTGCCCTCCCTACCTCCCCCCCTCACCCCCCTGAAGGCTAACCAGGCCGCACCAGTGGATTTTGCCGGGGGTGCTCCCCTGGCTAGCCAGGGGGAACCTCGCCAGGTGGTGACCCTGGCGGACCCCACCAACTACGGCGATCGCTTCCCCACCGATGCCGACGGTCGCCCCGTGCAAAACGAGTTTATTGCGGTGTTGCACGAGACCGTTGGCTCCGCCCAAAGCGCCCTCAACCTTTTTCTTACCGCCCACCCCCGGGATCAGGACCAGGTCAGTTACCACACCCTGATCGGCCGGGATGGCACCATCTATTACATCGTGCCGCCGGAGAAGCGGGCCTTTGGGGCGGGAAACTCGGTATTTGATGGTCCTAACGGCCCGGAGACCGTCCGCACCAATCCCGCCTTTCCCCCTTCGGTGAATAACTTTGCCTACCATGTCTCCCTCGAAACCCCCGGGGATGGGGCGAATCAGCGCCGCAGCCACAGTGGCTATACCCAGGCCCAGTACAATTCCCTGGCCTGGCTGATCGCTCAAACCACCATTCCCGATGGGCGCATCACCACCCACCAGGCGGTGGATCGCTCCGGTAGCCGCCGCGATCCCCGCAGCTTCGATCACCAGCGTTTCTTCACCCTGCTGCGGCGCTATCCGACCCGGGCCGAGCTGGTGAGCTAACCATGACCCAGGACTATCAACCCTCCCTACTGTCCGATGCCGATCTGCGGGCGGCGGATCTATCCTCGGTGTACAACCACCGGGCCCAGGCTGCCCTCTCCCTGGTTGAGTTACAAGGCTGGAAACAGCGGGTGGCTGACTATCAACAGCGCCTGAGATCGGGCCCAGGGGAAAGCCAGGGCAGCCTGTTTGGTGAAGCCAGCCCCGCCCCCGGAGTGGATAGCCTTGACCCCTTTAGCCTACCCCCTCAAAACGCCGAATTCTGGCGGGAACATCCCCAGGGGGCTGGGGTGCCGGCCCTCTATTTTGTGGTTGATCATGAGGTCCCCCTGCTGCTCTACGTGGGGGAAACCGTTAACTCTAATCAGCGATGGCAGGGGGTGCACGACTGTAAGGGCTACATCCTCAGTTACGTGGAGGCCCATCGCCAACACCAGCTGGCGGTGGCGGTTAACATTGGCTTTTGGCCCCATGCTGACCAGCAGCGGCGATCTCGACAGGCCCTGGAATCAGCCCTGATTCGCCACTGGCGATCGCCCTTTAACAAGGAAAACTGGCACCTCTGGCATACCCCCTTTGTGGCTGGCAAACCCTAGGCTTGCCCCCTGGGCGGCAATTCTCTCCGAGTCTTTTTCTAACCTAGAAAGAGCTTTGCTTTCCCTTTAAGAAATATTAAGGAATTCCGGCTAAAGTGACATTAGGATTACAGCCTTGATTGGCAATCTGGGGCAATATTCAACTATGCAACTATCGTCGTAGCCTGGTGGAGGTGAGCCAGAATCCCTGTCCAGCTAAGCTTTAGTTGATCAGCCCTCTCCCAGCCTTCTGGCCAAAGCCATCCCTCATCCCACCGCTGCCCTTCCCTTACCCCTATGCAAACCCTTGATATTACCCAGGTCAGTCCCTCCGCTCCCGCCACGCCTCCGGGTCAGCATCGGGTAGTAATTATCGGGGGTGGCTTTGGCGGGCTCTACGCCGCCCAGCAACTGGGCCGGTCCACCAATCTGCAGGTCACCCTGATTGACAAGCGTAATTTCCATCTATTTCAGCCCCTGCTCTATCAGGTGGCCATGGGGGGGCTCTCGCCAGGGGATATCGCCTCTCCCCTGCGGGGCGTGCTCAGTCGCCAACAAAACACCGAGGTGTTGATGGCGGAGGTGGTGGATATTGACCCCCAGACTAAGACCGTCAGCCTCAAGCAGGATGGGGATGTGACCTACGACACCCTGATCGTGGCCACCGGCATGAGCCACTTCTATTTTGGTCGGGATGACTGGGCCGATGTAGCCCCCGGCCTGAAAACCGTGGAGGATGCCCTGGAAATGCGGCGACGGGTGTTCGGAGCCTTTGAGGCGGCGGAGAAAACCACCGATCCTGACCTCCGCCAGGCCCTATTGACCTTTGTAATCGTCGGTGGCGGTCCTACCGGAGTAGAGCTGGCCGGGGCCCTGGCGGAGCTAGCCTTTGATACCCTGAAGCCCGACTTTCGCCGGGTGGATACCTGTCAAACCCGGATTATCCTGGTGGAGGGCATGGACCGGGTGTTGCCCCCCTTCCCCCCCGAGCTCTCCAGCCGAGCTCGCCAGGATCTGGAGAAGATGGGGGTGGAGATCCTGACCCAGACCCTGGTGACGGAAATTGAGGGCCACCAGGTTACCCTGAAGCAGGGGGACCAGATCACCACCGTGGCGGCCGCCACCGTACTCTGGGCAGCGGGGGTGCGAGACCCGGGCATGGGGGGGATTTTGGCCGATCGTACCGGAGCAGAACGGGACCGATCCGGGCGGGTGATCGTGGAGCCCGACCTGAGCGTAGCCGGCCATCCTGATATTTTTGTGGTGGGGGATCTGGCTCACTACGCCCACCAGGGGGACCGGCCCCTGCCCGGAGTAGCCCCCGTCGCCATGCAGCAGGGGCAGTACGTGGCCAGGCTAATTCAAAAACGACAACAGGGGGAAGCCCTACCCAGATTCGAGTATAAAGATGCGGGCAGCCTGGCGGTGATTGGTCGCCATTCCGCCGTGGTCAATGCCCCTCAGGTTAAACTGACCGGCTTCCCGGCCTGGTTCGTGTGGCTGTTTATCCATGTGTTTTTCCTGATTGAGTTTGACAATAAGGTAATTGTCATGATCCAGTGGGCCTCCAACTATATCACCCGCAAACAGGGGTCCCGCCTGATTACGGAACGCACCGTCACCCATGAGTGATCGGGTCCCCAAGGTGATCATCCACGGTGGCGCCGGTCCTGCCCTGGAGGATAAGGGAGGGCTAACGGCGGTACGGGAGGATCTCCATGCGGTGGTGGCGGCGGTCTACCAACGGGTTGAGGCCGGCGATCGGGCTCTGGACTGTGCCATCTACGGCTGTCGGCAACTGGAGGACCGGCCCCGCTTTAACGCCGGCTACGGCTCC
>Ga0172367_10002863_pt1 | contig 23132 bp, 22 predicted proteins | sample Lak10m_FD_114542 | JGI IMG/M metagenome (GOLD analysis project Ga0172367, IMG submission 114542) | Freshwater microbial communities from Kabuno Bay, South-Kivu, Congo - kab_022012_10m | ecosystem: Environmental > Aquatic > Freshwater > Lake | place: Democratic Republic of the Congo: South-Kivu... | reverse complement strand
TTGCAATTGTTGATACAAACGGTGGTACTGGTTCAGGGGCAATAGCTTCGGCCACGGTGGATAATAATGGTGCCATTACTGCCATCACTATGATTCATCCTGGTTCCGGTTACAGCAATCCCCAACTGACTATCACCGATAATAATCCGGCTGCGACGCCAACAGCCCCAGTGGTCAGCTTTGTTGTCGATTTACGCGAGGGTGGCATTCCCGATCCCGACAACGCCGGCCCAGATATCATCCAGTTCGGCAACGAATCCGGTTTGATGCCGAAATCCGTCGTTCATAGTCCGAAACCCATCGTGCTAAATGACGTTGGTGAGGTTGTCAGTGGTGGTTTTTACCTGGGCAACGCCGAGCGGGCCGATACCGTCATAGACTTTTCGAAATACGCTGGCAAAACCTTGATTTTGTATAGCGATTCCACTTCGCCAGTACCGGGCGGTGATCCTAATTACGACAATTACACCAACGATCCCGATCACAGCCTCAATGGCGGTGCGCCGACTACGGCAGCAGGTTATGGTCCCAATACCCGGACCATCATGCAGATCAAGGTGAATGGTCCTGCGCAAGGTGTTACGCCTGCTCCTGTTTACAATAATGCTGCTCTTGACGGTAAATTGGCTAGTTTCTATGACCCCGCCAATACCGTTAAAGCCGACGATCTGCTGGTGCCAACGGTTGCCGATGGTGCAATTAATGGCGATCTGGCTACCGCTTTAAATCGTTTGGGCATTACTCAAGCCGACCTCAAAGTCAAAACCATCGAAGGTCTCAACGATGTGAATTTCGGCCGCTTGATCGCCAACTTTACCAGTGAAGACGTGTCACTGCCGGGTGGTGCCAACGTGCCGATGGCCTATATCGATAAGCCGACCGACATTGTCGGCGATGGCGAGATTCAGTATTGGCATATTAAAAATATCGATGCCGACAACCACCCAATTCATTTCCACTTGTTCAACGTTCAGGTCATCGGCAGGGTCAATCCGGACGGCAGCTTTGTCAATCCATTACCGAACGAGGCCGGCTGGAAGGAAACCGTGCAAAATTGGCCGATGCAGGATGTGATCGTGGCATTACGCCCGAAAACTCCACAATTGCCGTTTGGTCTTCCCAACAGCGTGCGCTTGATGGACCCAACATTGCCAGCGGGCGCGACCACCAATCAATCAATAGATTACAGTAAGGCAAGCGGCGACACTCCATTTGCCTTCCTGCAATACGATATACATCCGCAAACCGGCAAGATATCAATCCCGGTTGATGCTGGCGGTGCTTCGGTCAATCAGATCAATGTCGCTGGTGCTTACAACCGCATCAATATCACTGCTGTCGGCAGTGGTTATGATCCACTGAACCCGCCTCTGGTCACGATTGTTCCGGTAGCGGGTGACAGCGGACTGGGTCGCGCAAAGGCCACGGCGGTTGTCGCTGCTGACGGCACCATCTCGGCAATTCAGTTGACCAGCCCAGGGCAAGGTTATTCAATGAAGCCGGTGGTTAGCATTGATCCACCTGCGACCGGTGGCACTCAAGCCACAGCCAGCCTGGCGCCGGTTGCTCGTCAGGGCAACGAAACCGTGGATTTTGCCTGGGAATACGTGTTTCACTGCCACATTCTCGGTCATGAAGAAAACGATTTGATGCGGCCACTGGTCTTCAAACCGCTGCCTCTCACCGCACCTGCCCAACCATCAACGGTTGCAGTTGACGATGTCAATGGCCAGGTCACCTGGAACGACGCAACGCGCATAACCGATGTTGCCACCAAAGGTAACACTGGTAACGAAATCGGTTTCCGCGTCGAATACGGTAGAGTCAATAACGGTGTGTTGCCTGCAACGGGAACTGCTGCTAAGCCGGCTTCGATGCAGTCATTCATCAAAATCCCCGATCTGGCGACCAAGAGCCATGATCAACCGGGCAAGATCAATGCCATTGCTAACTCCGAAAGTTTGGAAACCAACGTCGTTGCGGTTAAAAATGCAAATCCGAATACCGATCTGGTTTATCGGGTCGTGGCTGTCAATCAGGGATATGAAACGGCGTCGGCTTGGTCTGACCTGGTGAAGCAAGCCCCTGCTGCACCAACCACTCTGTCGATTCAGAACCTGACACCGCGTTCGTTGGTTGTGGTCTGGACTGATGTCGCCAGCAATGAAGACGGTTATGTTGTTGACTATAGCAGCGATGGGGGGGCCACCTGGTCTACATCAACAATCAATGTCGGCGCCAACGTCGGTTCGGCGAGTTTGAGCGGCTTGCAACCTGGTGTCGCTTATTTGGTTCGGGTTAGTGCTAACAAAACCGGATTTGCTCCGCAATTCGCCCAAATCAATGCCACTACACCGGCTGACTTGGTAATGGCTGGTAACTTGGCTGCTGCTTACAATGCTACATTGAAATCAGTGACGCTGAATTGGACCGACACTTCGACAGCCGAGACTGGATATCTGGTTCAACGCGCTGTTGGTACCATCAACAAAACCACCGGTGCGGTGACCTGGAGTGCGGCAACCAGCTTGCCTACACTGACTTCGATCTTGGCACCTAACCTGCAAAGCTATCTGAATAGTGGCGCCGGTGTGGCGGCGAATGCCTTGTATCAGTATCAGGTGCGCGCGGTGAGCGGTGCGGCTTCTGCAACAGCAGCGACAGTTAATGTTCTGACGGCAACCTCGTTGAATGGGGTTACTAAATTGCAGGCTACTGGTAGCAATACCAAAACATCGCTGTCGTTCCAGTGGCAACAAACTACTTCAACGCTGGCAACTGGCTATGAAATACAACGTTGTACAGGCACGGCAGCGGTTTGTGCTTTGTCGACAGCATGGACAAGCTTGCCGCAAGTGATGGGTCTGAACACTAATAAGTTCACCGATAATGGCTTGACAACCTTGACTAACTATTCGTATAGAGTCCGGGCGATCAACTCAGCAGTAGCAACACCGTTAACATCGGCTTGGTCGGCGATTTATTCGGCCAAAACCCGATAATTAGCCCTAAGGCCGCTGCGAGAGTGTTTATCTCGCAGCGGTTTTTTCTCAATCACAGAATTTGAATCATGTTGAAATCCGCAATTCGGCATTTGTTGGCGTTATCTGCCTTGGCAATTCTATTGCCGGTTGCTGCTCAGGAGGTTGACAAGGCGCTGATCGAGCAGGGCCGAAGCATTTACCTGGATGGACAACTGTCCAACCGCAAGCCGCTAATCGGCAAGCGTATGGGTAATGTCACCATTAGCGGTAGTCAGGCGGCGTGTGTGAATTGTCATCGGCGCAGTGGGCTTGGTGGTACGGAAGGGATCGAAGTGGTGCCGCCGATTACCGGCAAGGCGCTGTTCGGCGGCGAACCGGTCATCGTCGAGATCGATCAACGTTCCAGACGCGGGTTGTCGACGCCGTCTGGTAAGTATGACGACAAGGCTTTTGCCGCGGCGGTGCGTTTGGGCAAGCATATCTCAGGGCGGAACTTGCAACCGTTGATGCCGCGTTACGAATTGTCTGACCAGGATTTGCTGGCTGTTAAGGCTTATTTGAGTACCCTATCTGCCAATTGGTCATCCGGTGCGACGCAAGCCAACATTCATTTGGCGACAGTGATTACACCAGAGGTTAGTCCGCAGCGGCGCAAGGCCTTAATCGATACCTTGAACGCGATGCTGAATCAGCACAATGTCAATGTCCATGCCAAAGGCCATCATAAGATCCCAACCATCGAACGGAGGACAAACAGTCGTCGCTCTTGGTCACTAGATGTTTGGCAACTGACGGGGCCTAGTTCTAGTTGGCGTGAACAGTTGGAAAATTGGCAACGGCAAAATCCTGCGTTTGCGATTGTTTCTGGTGTTAGCGACACTGAATGGCAACCGGTACAGGATTTCTGCGAGGCTAATCGGGTGGCTTGCTGGTTGCCGAGTGTTGATCTGACTCCAGCATCGGCAGTTAGCCAGCAGTTTGGATTGTACTATTCTGGCGGGATGCGGCTGGAAGGCCAGGTTGTGGCAGATAAACTCAGGCAAGCTAAGTCTAAATCCGGCAAGGTGTTGCAAGTGATTTCGGCAGATAACCGGGCCCAAGCGTTGGCGGCAACGCTTGAACAATCGCTGGCTGGGGCCGGTTTGACGCTGCAAACGCTGAACTGGTCCGAGGGGAATGTCGAGGCAGTGCGTGGGCAATTGGCTGCGTTAAACGCTGATCAGGACCAGTTGTTGCTGTGGTTAAACGACGCCGATAGCAAGCGCTTCCTAGAAGTTATGCCTGTGCCGGCAACCCCGGTTTACTGGTCATCGACTTTGCTGCATTCGGCGTTGCCGGAGGCTTGGAAACCAAGGAGTTGGTTGGTTGATCGTTTTGAACACGCCAAATTACGCGATGCTAATCTAGCTCGCTTTCGAGATTGGATAAAGTTTCGCAAGTTGGACCTCGTCGATGAACGTTTGCAATCGGAAGCCTTCTTCGCCATGAATGCATTTGGCTGGATGAGCGCAACCATGCTCAACAATTTGTATAGTGATTATCTGATCGAACGCGCTGAAGCGGAACTGGGTATGCGAGACGCGATGCAAGTCCAGGAAGAGATCAATTCAATGATGATGGGTGGAGGCGGTCGTCGACCGATGCCTGCGGAACAATCGCTTGATCCGTCTTTACTTACGCACACCGTAAATATCGATTTTTTGCGTCAGCGGCAAAGCATTTCGGTTTATCCGCGTCTGAGTTTGGGCAATGGGCAGCGCCTGGCTTCAAAGGGTGCATTCATTCGGCCATTATCGGTTGCTGACGGCGAGAATATCGGCGAGTGGGTAATTCCCGCAAGCCATTGATGACTGTTTTTTTATTTTTATGGAGAACACCATGTTAAAGCAATCTGTTTTTATATTGTCCAGTTTAATTGTTACAGCCTGCGCTTATGCGGCGGATCCGGTTGCGACCGATGTACCGGTGGCCAATCCTCATCGTTCGCGCGATGCCAAAATGCGTCTGTGTAAAGCGGAAGCCGACCAGCAGCAATTGGTTGGTGATGCTCGCGTTGCCTATATTGCGACGTGCATGAAAAAGTAATTGCAAAAGCCAATTGGTTTGGCTTTCCATCTACTCCTAGTCGCCGTGAAGATGATGCTTGTTACGGCGGCTTTTTAAAGCACTGGTCGCTGCTGTTCCTCCGGCGGGTTTCGGCCAAAAGTCCTTTCGAATGCTCATTTTTTCAACGGCTTAAATTAAAAGCCAAAGACCTGGATTGGGTTGGTGGATTAGTGTGAGTTAATGAGCGTCACAGTGTTTTGCAAAGCGATGGCAACAAAATAGTCGTCTAGTGTATGCTCACTGATACGGTAACAGTGGACTTGCTGACAAAGTTGCCTTCATGATTGAATACTGCCTCGCAGGGAGAGTGAGCTATATCGAGATCAACTTGCCCTCAATGCTTTTTTAAACTTATAAATGTTAATTGCCATGAAACGCCTGAAAAAGTCCCGGTTTGATTTTTACGTAACTTCAAGAAGTTGCATGGCTATCGTGTTGATGGTGCTGATGGTAGCTCAGCAGTCTCATGCGTTTGCCGAGGGTAAGGCTACGGCAAATTTCACCCGTAGCGAAAAAGCCGTTGCAATACCCAAGATTCAGATGATGCGGCATGACTCGGTGATTACGCCCTTTCCTGCAGAGCTGGATGACGGTCGACCCGTAATACTGAGCTTTATTTTTACTACCTGCTCGGCAATTTGTCCCATGATCAGCGGTTTGCTGAGCGGTGTTCAGGCTAAATTGGGCGATGAAATTCAGAAGGTTCATATCGTGTCGATTACCATCGATCCGGAATATGACCGTCCAGAACGCTTGCAGGAATACGCTAAAAAATTTAATGCCAAGCCGCAATGGCAGTTTTATTCGGGGTCTGTGAAGGATGTGGAAGCGCTGCAAAAAGCATTCGATGTCTATCGGGGAGATAAAATGAATCATAGCGCGACGATCTTCTTACGTGACGAACCCAATAAACCTTGGGTCCGATTGGACGGCTTTCCAAGCTCTGATGAAGTGATCAGCGAATACCGGCGTTTAAAATAACATCGTTTTAGCCAAGAACTTGCTATTGCTGTTCTCAGTGTTCAAAGCATGGTCGAGCGCTTCATAAAAACTGTAGAAACAATCGATACCTTGGATTCGATTGCCAAACCTGAAAACATGCCGAATAACCAAGCGAATTGAGCTGTGAGCCTGGTTAACGAGAATGCAACCTACAAAAGTTACATAAAGGTTGCAAAGAGTAATAAAGCATGTATAATAGACAAGATAACGAAGGGTCGTTAGCTCAGCCGGTAGAGCACCGCACTTTTAATGCGATGGTCGTGCGTTCGAATCGCACACGACCCACCATCAAAGTTTCAGTAAATCAAGCAGTTAGCGTAACAACGCAACTGCTTTTTTTATGCCTGCGATTTTGGTACGCGAGATTTACGCGACTTAGATCACAGTGGCTTCGTGCCGCAGCCTTCTTAGTCAGGATGGCAACTGTCCAGCTAGTTCCCATTGACTGAATCCAGGCCTAAATGCTAAGGCTGAATCAATTTTTCAACAGCGACCTGTAGTTCCTCGATTTCTGCTTTGCAATAATGATCCGTAATCCGATTGGACTTGTGACCTAACAAATCTTGTCGATTCTCAAAACTCACGCCCGCTGCTCTTAGGCGTCTGCCGAAAGTATGCCGTAAATCGTGCACTCTGCACTGTTCTAAGTTTGCTCGTTTCCTTGCCTTGCGCCAAGCATGTCCGTTGATACGCTGAACAGGATCACCTTTGAACGTGAAGACAAATTTATGGTGTTTGCCACGCTGACTCTCAATGATTCTTCGAGCGGTGCTATTCAGCGGCACAATGCGTTCTTCATTATTTTTGGTCCTATCGCCCGACAACACGAAAATCCCGAGTTTGCTATTTTCTTCCTTCCACGTTAATTGGGTAAGTTCTGTTTCCCGGAGTCCAGTATTAAGTGCAAACACAACCATAGTTTGTAGGTGCTCTGGCAACTCACGCAATAATCTCTGCTCTTCGTCCACATCAATCGGATATGGTTTGCGTAAATCTGACTTTAATGGTTGGAAAAGTGGAGGTTCATTTAGCCAGGCGTTACCGAACTCATCCCTCCATAACCGCGCTGCAAGGACCAATATTCTGCTAATAACCGCCAAGTCGCGATTGATTGTCGAATTTTTAATCCCCGCTTTTTTCCGAGCAGCTATAAATTTATCCAGTGATCCCATGTGAATTTTTTCCAATGGGATTTCACCGATATATGGAATTGCAGCTTTCAAGGTGACAGCATCCCGGTCCAGACTCTTCTTCTCGACTTCTTTAAGATATTTAGTGGCTGCTTCGATAAAGGTGAATGACTTCCTTTCACCGTAGATCAGCTGGCCTCTAAACTCGGTTATTCGCTGAGCTAAGTAGCGCTCCGCTTCTTCGAGGTTGCTTGATCCAGTGCTTTCATAAAGTCTTTTTCCTTTGATGACTTTGTTAATGTGCCAGACACCATTCCTTTTGGTGAGACCCGTTGATTTCTTTGCCATAATTCTTTCTCCAGTTTTTTTGTGCCAGGTTTGCCGATGCGTGTTTTCAATTCATCAACCCAGGCGTCTAATTCAAGGCGATCAAAGGCGATACCCTGCGTGCCGATTTTGATCTCGGTTAGCGAAGGTCTGACCTCGGCGTTAAATCGGTTTTTGTCCATCCCGAGATAGAAAGGCGCATCGCGAATTCGGATGATCCTTGGCAGGATGTAATGGTGTGTTTCGGATGTTTTTGCTGACATAAACTGCACCGCAGTAAGTTGTGGTGCAATTCATTTACAGTTTTGAAAATCGCGATTTTTCCCGTGTTTTTACGGTGTTTTTTTGCACTGCAATTTTTTGCATAAAATTTTTCGAAATTTTTTAACCGTTTTTTTGTTGCCAAATTTGTGACCAACAACCAATGTTGATTGGTCAATTATTCGATCTTCGATACGCATTTATTTGATGTGAATCACCTGCAAAAAATGCTGCTTCAGCACGATCATCAGGACTAAAAATCCTCGGCCCACTTTTCCCAAAATCCCGGTTCATCGTGATGGGCATTGCGCATGGCAATCTCTAGCGGTACATAGAAAAAACGCTGGTCAGGATTGCGCATCGAACCATCCGGAAATTCCAGATGATCACGTAACTGGCAATACAAGGCATCGTTGTCGTCCATCGCAAGGTCGATATAGACCTGACCTAAATACGAGCCGAATCCCGATTCAGACGCAATCGGTGCACATGGGGCCCAACCAATACCGTGCTGTTGCAACCAATCGATAAAAACCTGTCGTTCACTATCGGTTTCGTAGTCGTAGGAAAACTCTTCTTCGAAGTCATCGGACTGCGGATGAAATTCGATATAGAGCACCGCACGTTGTTTTTGACGACCAATGGCGTCTATGTGTTGAATGAGTAATGGCATGGGAGTGATCTCCAATAATTGAATTGAATGTGAAAAAAATAGGGATAACGCTGGCGAATGAGGCGGTATTCAAAACCGAAAATTCGCCATGGTTCTTTGTTGGGTTTTGATCGAACGTCGGTCATATAAGGCCGTGGTCTGGACTTGCTCGTGACCAGCCAATTGACGCGTGGTATTGATGTCTACACCTTGGTCCAGCAACCGGGTAACAAACGTACGTCTTAGGTCATGCGGTGAACAGGCATCGATACCGGCATCCCGAGCTCGGACTTTCAAAATGCGATATACCACTTGGGCAGTTATCCGTTCATCGAGGTGAATGTGTCCTGATTGACCGCATCGGCAAAACAAGGGGCCAGGTGACATACCTCGGTATTGCAACCATCGGCGCAGATAGGTCCTGGCAGCAGTAGGCAACAACAACTCACGTTGACGGCCACCTTTGCCAGCCTCAATGACCAAGTGACCACGGCGCCGGTCGTAATCGGCTAGATTGATGCTGGCGACTTCACTGCGCCGTAAACCGGCGTAAGCTAATAACGCCAGTACTGCCGCGTCACGGCAATCTGTTATGGATACGTTGTTCTGATGAGCTTTAAACAGCTTGGCAATTTCGGCCGACTGCAATGCACGACCAGAAGGTAACGATCTGCCTTGATCGTTGGGTATGGCTTGTATCCGTTGCCACTCAATAGCTGGATATTGGCCGATCAAAAATCCGGACTTCAGTATGCCCCTTATCGCTGCCAACGTGGTGTTAATGGTTTTTGGCGATTTATTGGCTTGCCGGAATGCCGCCCGAACTTTTGCCACTTGTTGGTAACGTAGTGACAACCAAGGCATGCTTTCTAACGCTCCCGACCAACCATTCATCACCGCGACCTGTTGCAACAGCGAACGCATCGAACGACGACCACTGGGCGCCAAATTGTCGAGATAGAGTGACAAGGCGCTGCAGTGCTGCGCCGCTTGATGATCAACACGGCCTGACATCGTATTGGGAGTCATAATCGAATCTCCTTGCGGTCTAACGACACCCTGAAAGGAATGTTAATCATCATTAACATCCCCGCGAATCGCGTCAGGAAGCGCGGGTATCGTCGGTTTAAGTGCCCCATGCGAAAAATCTCGGCCATTTGGCCGCTGTTAGGGCAATGGCAGGTTTTAACTTGGTGTGTTGTCGTCATAGCAGTCCCCGTTCGGCAAAGGAGCACTGTTCGGTTCCTGCGATGATGAAATGATCCAACACCCGTACTTCCACTAGGTTTAATGCATCGACTAACTTCCGCGTAATCGCTCGGTCGGCTTCACTGGGCTCCGCCAAACCTGATGGATGGTTATGCGCCAAAATCAACGCGCGAGCATTCAACTGCAGCGCTCGTTTCACCATCTCACGCGGGTAGACACTGGTGCTATCGATAGTGCCCTCAAAGCACACCTCGGTTTCGAGAATGCGGTGCTGGTTATCGAGGAAAATGCAATAGAACACCTCGTGTTCCAAGGTGGCTAATTCCAGCATTAAAAAATCCCGCGCATCGTCAGGTTTGGTTAAAGCCTGACCGCGAGTGAATTGTTGCGCGATCAATTGTTTCGCCATCGCCAGTATTTCCGCCTGAGTAACAGGTCGTAATAGCTGGAAATGACCTTGATTTTCATGTGCCTGAAAAGGATTGTTCATCATGGGTTCTCCGATCAACGGACGCGACTAACCCTGAGCACGCTAAGTTGCCCATTGGAATTGGTCGCGTCAGAAGGTTATAAGATCAGTCTGTTAGCGCCATGCTCAATCAATGCTGCTAATTGGGCCTGTTCTGAACTGACAGTGGTTGCATAATTTGAATGTCGATCACTCAACCTGTTGGTAGAGGGTATCGATGTCATCCAGAATATCGGTGACATTCGACAAAGCTCGTTTCAAGGTTTTAGCCGTATGTCGACGCGGATCAAGTCGTTTCACGGTGTCGCGTAACTCGTTGACCAGTTCAATCAAGGCCGGTGATAGTTCGCCAGGTTTGCCAGCGGTTTTGCCGGCGGCATTGGCAGCAGGTGCGGAACTATCCGAATGATTATTGGCTGCAGCGGTAGTAGCTGCATTACTGTCAATGACTGCAGCCGATTCGGCATTCGCTTTTGCATTGGCATCCAAGGATTTGTTGGTGGGTTTTTGAGTCATGATAAGTTCTCCAAAATATTGACGAAATAAATAGGTCGCTGAATATCAGCGGTTAATAAAGAGCAAGGAATCCAAAACAACTGTTCAATATTCCTCGGGTAACAAGATGGTGGTCACGCTACGATCAGCTTCGGTAATCAACCAGACCTTGGCGGGATCACGAGTGGCACTATCCAATGGTGGAGCAGGTAGTTCATAAACCGACATTAGGCGGGCCCCAAATCTTAATGCCTCTTCATTGGCTTGCGCGTCTTCTGGGCAGACAGCGCCCCAATCACCGCGAACATGACGAGCGATCAAATCAAATGGGTTTACTTGATAACGGTTCAAAACGTCCTGCGCACCGGGCGTATAACAGAGCTCGCCTAATTCAAAGCGAGATACGCGCTGCGGCGTGTTGCTGGGTGTATTAATCATATGAGTCTCCCGTTGAAGGGTTAATAACAGAGAAGCCATGGCAGATAGAAAGCTGAAATGCAGGACGCCGTGCTGAAACAACTAGCTCTCCAAGTAAGTCGCCTGCTGCGGGAATAATACCTAGCAATGCCTTATTCAAACTCCAGGTCCTCCTCTGAAAGGTCCGCTCTGTCGTCAGGCCAGCCTTCGCCGCCTTCGTCCTTGTCGGCTTGATATTCCAAGGCCGCGCATAACACTCGGGCATAGCACCCGGCGATATGCCGCAGACTGCGACCGACTTCCACGCACAAGGAATAGGCTTCGGTATGGTTGAGTAATTTTTGATAATCGACACTTGAACGCTCCAGGCACTTGGCCAGTACATCGATAGACGGTGCAAGCGCCGTCAAGGTAAAAGGTGTTGTCATGATTTGCTCCATAAACAACGATTGAAAAAACTCCAGGCACACAAAAATAACGCGCGCACGAAAGCGCACCGAAGTGTTCAAACCTGATGAAACGATGTGAAAACGCGTTGAACGTGATGTGTTGGAGGGCAGACGGCGATCAATTTTTTTAGAGTGTCACCGTTGATATATTATAACATATCTAACGTCTAATCTCAATCTATATTGTTTTAAACAGCTTGCCGTAAAGGGTGATCAAAACTGATTTCAAGTTGTACGGGTTTGAAAGCTTTACAGCGTCGACTTAGGCAGCAATACCCGATTCAGTTGGGCTCGATCAGCCTACTGTTTCCCGGTGTACAATCCGTTTTTACATCGATAACTTTTACAACCAGTTTTATGGGATTTGAACAACTCGCATCCCTCAGAGATGAACTTGCACACCAAGCGGCAGCTGAGAAGTCTTTAAAACGCCAAAATCAGAAGAAGACAAGTGAAGGGGGCTTGTCAAAGAAGACCGCTAAGGTCGATCCGCTGGTGCCGATTATCGGCTTGCTTCAGAAGACCTTTCCTCTGGCGTTCCCCAAAAAACCTGCCGCCAAAGTGCCACTTAAAATTGGCATCCACAACGACATACTTGAGCAAGCCGACCAACTTAAGATCGATAAAAATGATTTACGTAAAGCAATCAAAACTTGGTGCTGGGGTAATCGCTACTGGGAATGCCTGGTAGAAGATGCTGCGAGAGTTGACCTCAAAGGAAATTCAGCTGGCCAAGTGACGAAAGCTGATGCAGATCGAGCGCGGAAGCTGAAAGACAAAAGGCCTAAGAGTGGGTTGCAAGGATCAAAACCAATCGCTGCGAGGCCCGGAAAGCAAAGCGCTAGCGAGCGAAGGCCGAGTAGTCCCTGGAAGCCGTAGCGCCGGGCGGTTTTTCGATTAGAAAAACTGCAAGGCATCGCGAAACGGCGTCGAGTCATGCGAGAGCCAAGGCTTTGATCCCCTTGCTGGGTCAAAGCCGAGGTGACGCGGACGGCCAGGGCCGCCGAAGGCAATCACGTGACGGTGGAGTCCCGATTTTCGTCCCATGGATGGGCGAAAATCTTTACGGACGAAAGCCGTCACTCGCCGAGAATAACAACTAATTCTACGTTGCGCTATCTCGGTATTTCCAAAGAAAGTGCTGCAGACTTTCGACGGCTACGAATGTTAAAACAGTTAAACATCGCCATTATTTGAAAAACTCAGTAATGATCGCGAACGGTGTTAACCCTTTAGCGACTCCACCACTGGTTTAATGCCGACCATAAATCGGATAACGAAAATGCCAATGTTGTTTTATTTGCAATATGTTCTGTCATGGTTGCTTTTCTCTCGTTAATTTGATCGATATGATGTTTTTTATCATTCCGGTCACGTTCCTGGACTCGTTGAATTTGCAGCTTGGACATTCTTCCGGCCCATTCGACTTTATTCCTGGTAATCAGGTAATGCGATTGGCAAGGATAATTCCAATTGCCAATCGACGGTCTGATAGTTACTAATTTGCCTTCCTGTTTTAATTGCCAATCTACTGGAGACAATGGCGTTACTACTTCGTGACCACATCCACAACAACATCGATGCACGATGGTTTTGTAGGCCTCGCTGATGTAAATAACGCCCTCATCCAACTCTTCTGGGATGAAATCGACGAATACCGGGGTAATCGTTGTTCGTTTCATGAAGACACCGCTTTATCCCAGATCAGTTCTTGCCATTGAAAGAGCCGCAGCCGAGAAGCTCACGTTATGTGCCGATTCATGATCCAAATAAAAGCCGAAATATTGCTTCCACTTGAATACCGCCAGGATGGCATTGATGGCGTTCATGTCTGCGACTTGGATATTGCTTCGATAAAGTGCATCACCTTTGTCATCCGCAGTCGGCAACCGATTTTCAAGATGGTCGTGTTTTTTCGAAGTTCCCATCGTTACACGGCAGAGTCCGAGCAAACTATTTGTCTCGTCATCCTTCTCTAAGCCCATCCCCACATCTATGAACGGAACGCCGTGATTATTGAGATATTCGCAAATTGCTTTACGAGACGGACCGTCATCGACAGAGACAAATACAAAGTCAAAGCCGGCCAACTCTTGAACATTCCTTTCATCAATGAAGTAGGGATGACTGACAATCCCAGTACGCATGGGATCGTACATTTCGGCAAGGTAATCCGTTTTCTTGAGTCGCCGCCGTAAAATGTCGATTGAAGCGGCTCCAGGGGTTCTGAATGCATTATGAGGCTTGAACTCATCGCCATCGAACAGGTGAATTTCCTTAACCGGCGTTTTCGCGACCTGATCCAAGATATAACTCCCAGTCCCACCAAGACCAACGATACCAATTCGCGGAATCTCCAGTTTTTGTGAAATTGCCACAATACCGGCTCGAACCGATGCATAGTCGGGATAACGGAAAATGCATTCGACTGCCTGCGATTCGATTATTCGCCAAGTACGAGCGTCAGCTTCGGGATCAATGACTCTCGCCTGGGCCACCAAGATATCGATGTAGTGCTGCATCTTCACGAAATAGTCGGCGGGGAAATCTGAGATTCCTTCCGGTTTGTTCGAGAAATAATGCTGAATCACAAACTGATCGAACAGCGTTTGAGCATTCGAGTTATTGATGACGTTACTGAGTGGTTGGCCTAGGCAGTTGCATGGAGTCTCGCCTTGGAACCACGCCGTATGATCATCCGGTTTCGGGTTCGTGCCATCCGTGTCCAGATAGCGACAAACTAAAATTCCAAAGGCAATTTCGCGGGCTGGCGTAACGTAAGGGATCGATGACACCAGCAAATGCTGGTGTTTAACTTCCACCTCGTAACCTTCGCCAATTAAGCGCTGAACAGACTCATTAAGAACGATTGGTTTTTGTGACATCGAATTTCATCCCATTTTTCAAAGTTACTGATTGACCTGTCGCCAAAGTACCGTCTGGCATGTGCGGGCCAACATAATGCACTGAGTACAGAAATTGGCTGGCACTAGGGTCGTCCGGGAACGCGAGCGCTACGACTTGCTCGTAGGTAATAGTTTTCCCTGCTACATCACGCTTTCTTGCATTGACTATGATGTGAACAGGGGATGGATTGTCATGGTGCTGAGAAGTCATCTCTATCTCCTTAAATTAAACAGATTAATCGGCAGGCAAAAAAAATGCCGCCAGCCTTGGGAGATAGGTTATCGCATGGATTCTGCTTAAGTCAAGCTGATTAATCAGAATTTTGTTTGATGGCTTTGAAAACGTATTCCAAGCCACCAGATTCGGCAGCCTCTTTCATGCCTAAGATGAGCCCCATGCTATGTAGCTTTTTTAACTTGGCGCTCGCGTTCGGTGCGGAAATGTTGAAATATTTGGCAATTTTTGAAGTGGTTACAGTGTTTTCCGCCATGATGTAATCCAGCAACTCTTTCATACCTTCGTTGAGTTCCGGACCAATTAATCGATAGCCACTGTCTTGAAAGACGATCACCGATTGATTTTTTGCCTTAGCGGCGTAGTCCCAGTTATCGAGAAGGTCTTGAGAGGAGAAATCCTTGAGATAAATACCAGCTTCACCAGAAAGCAACTTAGCAAGCGCTACAACGCTTTCCCTGGGGAATGAAGCATCTGTTGCCTGGATGCCAGCCAACGAGATACCAAAAATCGGTAACTTGCTTCTGGTTGAGACAAGCTCTTGTAACTTCTGGAAAACAGCTCTACCGAGTTCGTTCCCGGATAAGAACGCTTTGTCTCCAGCAACATCAGAGAGCATAAATATTGTTGAATTCTCCTTCATCTGTTGAAATTTAGCAGATAAAAAGGATTTACTCAATCTGGAAGTCGAAACAGATGTGAGTTCCGCGCAACAGAGATAGGTTTAAAGATCGGGAAACTTTTTTAATCTCTCCGTCCTCAACCTCAAATTTCAGGCTAAACCGATCTTGTCTCACAGTGAAGCGGGCATTGAATCTATTAGCTTGTTCCTTGCTGGATTTGAAGCCTAGTCCTCTGCCATCCTCCCGGCCAAACCTGCTGATACCGCCACTACTCATCACCTCAGTGACTAGCTCCGCATCATTTTCTATAGTCTGAGACGAGTATTTCCGGTAAATTTCAGGATAATGCTTTTGTAGTGTTGATCTCAACGAGCTAGCAATCCCGATACCGCTATCAGAAATAACAATTTGGATATGCTCTTTAGAACCACGATATTTTTGTAGTCCTGCAAATCCAGGGATATTTGTTTCGCTATGCTCACTAATGTTACCGATTAATTCTCCAAATACGGTATATGCAGCTACTTTAAATTTTTCAGCGGACAGATTTACAAATGCATCTGTTAGTTGTTCTTTTAAAGGGTTATTCTCAGAGTTTTGCTCGACTAGTCTAAGTTCGACTAAATTGTCACTGTTTCCTCTGTATTGTTGTGCTGCTGAAATTTGTGGCCGTTTAGGACAGACATCTATACTCTCGTGTAATAAATCGAAAAATCCCGCGCGATTAAGATAGCTTTGCGTCTTGTAACAGTCTGTAAAATCAACAACAATGGTTTTCTCATGATAGGCAAGCTGATTCATTAACGACAGAATACGAGCCAGGGCATCAATCATCAGATTACAATCTTGCGGCAAGACAAATCTTACCGTGTTACATCGTTCGTCAAATACATCGCCAGCTTCAATAAGACTCTGCTCAAACAGATCACAAGTAACCCAGCCCGACGGAAATAAAATTTTACGAAAAACCTTATCTACTAGACTCCATTGGAATTTTTCATTTTGGGTATATCGATCCTTGTTTCCGTGGAGATAAGCACTAACTTCAGATTTTCCAAAACCAAGTTTTTTTGCAATTTCCTTAGACTTCAGATCGGGCGTGTGCTCTAATAATTGGTCAATTTCCACTTGCATATCAAAACTATCTAATTAAAGCGTTATCAGCTGCGAAATGACCATTGTAACCAAAGATAAAAACTCGTCTAAATAAGACTATCCATCAAAATGTTTATGTAGCTTGGTGAGTTATCCATAAACAACACATGCCTCTCTTCCCAATACCCCCGTTCATAACCCATCGCTTCAACCAATTGAAAACGAGTAGGCGTAACGATAAAGCTTTCCAAGCGGATATTGTCCTTATCAGCTAGGCGCTGCTCGATGTCTTTAATCGTCTTATGAAACTGCACTTTAGGATGATCAGGCCCTTCGTGAGCGATACCGTGCGGCTCGATGAAGGCCACGACTTGCTGATCGCCTTTGACTGCCCACAGAATGAAATCCGGGTAGAAATTACCAGCCTCGAAAAAACCGATACCACTGCCGCGTGACTTATTCCTCAGCAGGAAAATTGACGTTTTGTTTTCGGTGAGTTTCGCTTCGTTGTTTTCCAGCCAAGCCATTAGATCGACCACAAAGTTTTTCTCGCTGTCATTCAGCGATACCGGGGCAATCGTAATCGGACAGCCGCGTTCGGCATACAGCAAGGGTTGGTATAAATGATGGCTCAATACGATAGCTTTTAACTGGCCCGCCTCAATCAGCTTGGGTGTTTTGGATTGCCAGTTTGCTGCAACTTCGGCCTTCAGCTTTTCGATGTCATCAATTAGTTGCTGTTCGGTGGCATCGACGATTAACTGATAAGACTCGGTGTCAGTGGGCAAATTGCTGTCACCATTCTCCAAGTCCCGGTATTGCAATCTCGGCCTAATAAACTCATCGACACAATGCAGATAAAAGCGCTTGCTGTATTTTTTCAATAGCTCCAGGGCGATCTGGTTCCACACCCTGACATTGGCAAACCTGTTCATCCCCATTAGGTGCTTGGGCACCAATAACACATACCAATCATGGCGTTTCAACAAACCGGGAATGGCCTGCGGCGTGATAATCAAGCTGTATAAATTTTCCCTGGCTTTGTATTGCTCAAGGTCGAAATATAGCTTGTTGATGTCCAAAAAGGCAATCTGTTCGTCGGAAAACACCGCCTCGTTGACGTTCACGGCAGCAGCGGCGCCGGCATCGACAGGCCGAGCTACAATTGCCTGAATTTTTGGATACCAATCGACCTCGATCCGACTCTTGCGCATGACGTCGGGCACGCCGCCAAACAACGGCATGGTGCCGTCGCGAGTAAAACTGTATTCGCGGCCATCGGCTTTTTTCAGCTTGGGGCGTAACACCTTCAACTTGTGGCCAAAATCGTAAGTCAGGTTCATCGGAATCTGGAATACTTCCTTTCGATCATTGGCAGGCAGACCTTCATCTTCCAGGAAGTCGCGAAATTTCTCCATGAAGTCGGCCTGCACACCAAACACGTTCAGGGTTTCGATGTAGTGGATGTATTCGGGTTGCTTCGCAGGAGTGGCCGCTCGAGAACGTTTTAACGACCATTCGTAACCCTTCAAGCGCACACCACGACCAAACAACTGAATGATTTGCGAACCCTCGCTACGGCCAACGCGCATCAAGCCCAAGGTGGAAACCCGCCAGCAGTCCCAACCTTCGACAAACTTTTTGGCGCCAATCAACAAATTGATCGGCGAGGACGATTCCTTGATGCTGGCAAACTGGGCAGCAACAAAGTCACTGTCATCAACAACGATCTGCGGACAGGTTTCTTGAACGTGTTTCGATAACCCCAAGGCATCGCCAACATTAATCAAGCCAAAATAGCCATCGCTATGACCGGCTTTCAGTACCAATTCACCGCTGTCGCCTTTTAAACGCCAAACATGTAATTGGCCGCCCGCCCGGTTATTGAACAGGGTAGCTAGAATGTCGGTATGAATATCGCCAGGCGATTCGCCCTTACGCAGAAGCTCACGTAAAAACAAAAATGCACCGTGAAAAATGTCGTGGCCTTTGTTATCGATCAAACCGGTAGAAGTGGCATTTTCGTTCAGCAGTGTAGCCACCGCTTTAATGGCTTGTTCCGGCTCGGCAAGAAATTGGGCAATAAAACTTAACACGCGGACGATGTCGGAGACCGTTTCCTGGTCGCTGCCGGATGTTGCTGAAGCCTTGGAAACGCTCGATCCAACAAACACCCACAACGGTTTTTCCAGGTTATAGGCCGCGTATTGCGATTTACGTTCGCGATACAAACGCAACTGTTGGTAGACGCTCAACAAACACGCCGACAAATACAAAAACTCATGCTCGGCTTGCGACTTAGGAATATTAAAGATGCGGTAATCTTTACCGTAACCATCCTCGTAGAAATAGCGGTAGGAATAATCGAACAGCACCGCCTTGGCGTAGCTTTCCTCGATCTTGGCATTATTGGCCGCTTTCACAGCTTCCTTAAATGTGGCGGAATACTCGAACGCAAAGCCTTTTTCCACCAAGCGCTCGCGTTGCTTCATCCAGCCTTCTTCCTCAGACTTACCCATGCCCCGATGGCCTTCGTCCACCAGAATCAGGTTACGGTCGCCCAAGTTACGGGTGGCAATGGTATTCGGGCCGTCCTTCTCGCCCAGCTTGGTAATTTCGATGAAATCGACACGGCTCAAATGGCCGTAACCGCTGCTGAAAATATTGGTGGTACTGCCAATGTCGTTGTTATCCAGCACCAGGCGAGCAACTTCGATACCGCTTTGTTTCAGCTCTTGCTCGTGTTGATTGCTCAGCCCTTCGTTGGGGGTAATCAACAAGGTGCGGGTGACTAAATCATGCTCACCGGCTTCGGTGGCATAGTGGGCAAATTGGCGGTAATTGATGTGCATCAGCAGCGTTTTACCCGAGCCGGTAGCGTTTTGTAGACACAGCTTGTTCAAGTCTTCCAGTGTGTATTCGCCTATGCCGGTGTTGAATTCCTTGGCCTGCCCATGCACGTTAAAGCGTCGGACATAGTCGTTCAATTGCTTCAGTAAACGTTCGCGGTCGCTGAAATACTGGTGCAAATAAATCTCGGCAAACAACAGTGACAGCCATTGGTAATACTTCCACTCGATGGGACGCTCGCGGCCTTCGTTCAGCCACAAGGTATTCGCGACAATGTTTTGCTCGTAACCCAGCAAAGCATTCGGATTAAGTGTTGCCGTCGGTTGCCAATGGCTTTTCAGTTGCTGGTAAAAATAATGCAAATTGTCGCTATCCAGGCCTTCCTTGCAGTCGCGCAGCAATTTGGCGAGCATTTGCATCGGGCGGACGCGGCGATTGCCGTCTTGATGATCGGCAAACGTATCGACTCCCAACAATTCCATGATCCACTGGTTCAAAACCAGCTTGTCGGCAAACGCCAAGTTTTGTCCGGATTTCTTTTTGCCGCCAGCCTTGGCGGCTTTGGGTTTTACAGCCATGTCGCTTTATTCCTGACCAATTACTGGATGTTGCCTTGTTGGAATATACTCAAGGCCTCTCGGTACTCGGCCGCAATATCAAACCCAATATCCTGCCCCGGTGCGACTTGTTCCAGAGCAACGTACATGAAGCAAACCACCTGTAACCCAGTATAGTTGCCGGGAACCGCACGAAGCTGATAGGTTTTATTGGGATTATTCACATCCAATCCGCTTTGCCCCAATGCCGCTGCTTCCATGGCCACGCCCGCCACTTCTTGGGGCGTCATGCTCTGAAATACCTTTAATGCTTCTAGGCAATACTCGATGGCCTGCGGATTGAACGATCCGGTTTGGCGAAATTTGTCGTAGGCGTGAGTTCGCAAGATTTCTTCCGCGCGCTCTGCTGCTTTTGAACCGGGGGCGACGTCAATAACTTGCGTCAGTAGAGCAGCTATACGCTTTTTGATAGCCTCGTCTTGATGTCTAGCCTGTAGGTTTTCTGCCAAGGCAAGTAACGCGATAGGATCATTCGGCGCCGCTCTGACCGCATTTTCCAAAAACGCAGCGGCTTCGGGTTCGTTCAGTTTCGAGGCAATATAACCAGCGGTACGCAGTGCATATTGATCATTCGGCGCCAACTGTACCGCTTTTTGTGCGGCTTGATCGGCCTCAATGATCTGGTTGTTCCGCATATACGCCACAGCCAGCGCTACCCAGCCATGGGCGTAATCAGGTTTCAGGCGAGTCAAGGCCGAAAACAAGTCAATTGCTTTTCCCAGATGGCCTTCATCGCTGTAAACCATCCCCAAGTTGTACAACACAATCGCATTATTCGGGTGTTCGGACAGCAAGGCTTCAAAAATGGGCTTGCCGGCGGCGTAAACACCGCGTTGCAATGCATCCAGGCCTTCGTCACACTTAGCTTTGGCTTCCAGGTCTTCCGCTATCACTAAAGTATCTTGCTCAATGCTGACCTTGGCAAACATCCCTTCAGCGGCGTAATCGTCGGAAACGTGTCGAATCAAGGTATCCGCGAAACCGAGGGAGTTTGGGTCACGACAGGCTTCCGGCAAAGCCGACAGATCGTAATCGGCAATTTTGATGAAAATGGTATTGGGTGTTTGCATATTCAGGGGGTCATCCATTCAAAACGGTCGTTCAAATCCAATCGATCCAGCCAGGCGCTAACCAACTCGCTATCGGATACATCGGCTCGGCTAGCGGTGACATCGCCTACCAGTCCAGTACAAATCGCTTCAAAACCAGCCTGTTTGTAAGGTTCAAAAAAATCGGCGCGATCGAACAGATAGTCGGCAGCCAACGCGTTAGCGCCGTTAATGGCTTGGTGACTGCGCAATATCCATTCGGGAAACTTGGTTGCATCAATGTGTAATGATCGTTCGCCGTCGACTTTTTCCAAGAGAAAATGGGTCAACTGGCTGTCGCGCAATTCAGGGTAGTCTCGAAATATCTGTGCCGACAAATTGATCAACGGTGCCGCACTGCGAATCTGGCTGCCCAATTGCGCCAATAAGTTCTCGGCCAGAGACTTTGCCATCTCAGGCGCATAACCCAAGGCGCGAAATTCACTGACCGATTGATCGCGACTGGCTTGGGATGCGGTTAAATGCCGTTGTTCGTGTTGCGTGTAAAAACGAATCGCCAGCGCACACTGCACGCCAACCAGATAAGGAATGTCCGGCCTGCTGGGTTTGATCGAAATCCGCAGTTGTTTGGACCACTGCGCTTCACTTAAATGCAGCACAGCACCTACTTGGAGCGTATCGTCCCAGGTCACGCGAACGGGCAGATTGCTGATCTTTTCGGCTTCGCGGATCAACCCCGCTGCTTGTTTATAGGTCGTGTCTGGCATGTGCCTTAAGAGTCATAAATGTTTTCAAATCGTAAAAAAACCGGTCTTAGAACGGTATGTTCGTCGCTCGGAACTTTATTCATAGGCTTGCGGGTTGGTTGACCAAATCCGCACGCGTCAACCGTTCCTGTAACAACTGCCCATCTCTGACCACCACCAGTGGCGTATCGGTTTGCGCGGCGAGTTGTCGGGCTTTTTGCGCGGCTCGGTGTAAAGCTATTTCGACCTGGCGGGCGTCTTCGTCTTTGGCTTGATTTAACGGTTGGGTGTTCATGATTCGCTCCAGTCCAACAATTGCGCTTGGTCGCCGGCATTATCGAAATGTAGCCAGACATCGACCAAAGCTTTATAGGTTTGATGAAAATGGCGCCGGCCGGATTCGAAGCGGCGGCGAATAGTTTCGGCGGGGATATTGTGGCCGCCTTGCGCTACCCGTGCGGCGACGCGGGCAATGGCGGTTTCCGCGTTCGGCAGTTCCAGAAAAATCAGTTTCACCACATAACCGGCTGCTCGCCATTGCGGAATGGCGCGGGCGTAATGCAAGCCGCTCAAGGTGGTTTCAAAGGCAAAGCTATCGCCTCGGGCAACATGCTCGTCTATGCTTTGCAGCATCAACCGGCCGGCTTTGATTGCGGCCGCTTCCGGGGCAAACGGCGACAAACCGGCGGCGATCAAGTCGGCGTTGATGAACACCGGGCAATGCGCTTCGTTGGGTAAAAACTCGCGGGCAAAGGTCGTTTTTCCGGCGCCATTCGGTCCGGCGATGATGACGATTTTCTTTACTGTGGAAGACGGCCCAGCGTTCATGCCTTATTCCCCGGACCACATCGCCGCATGAAAGGCTTCCTCGATCAAACGCACCTTGATTTGTTCGCCTTCAATCACCGGATTCGGCAAGGTATGGCTGCCGTTGACGTATATAGCACCGTAGGTTTGTTCACGCGGCGAAATCTGCAATTTATCCAGCAGATAGGTTTGCAGCACGGCGTTGTCCTTTTCCGGATCGGTGGTGAGTTTGCGCCAGACGATCAAGGTCGGGATTTTCGACGATGGGTCGCCCGGCACCTTCAAGGTACAGCCTTCGACCAAGCGAAACCAATACTCGCCTTGGGCGTCCGGCTTCAGGCGTTTGCACAGTAAGCGGGTATTTTGGTCTTCCGGTAAATCCGGGTCGGTTTCGCGAACGAATTCGGCGGAAAAACCTTGCGGCGCGGCCATGTGCGACACCCACAAACCGATCAACCAGTTGAAGGTTTCAACCAAATCCACGTTTTGCAGGGTTTGCGATTCGCTACCCGACTTTTTGATCCACATTTGGTAAGCAAACGGGTCGCGAAACGCAGCGACGTTCAGCAGGCTTTGGCTGCCCTGGGTTTCCACGTCCAGAAAATAGTTCAGCAGATAGTCGCGGCGCAATTCCGGGTTGTTGTCCAAGGCACGCTCGCGTGCTTCGTCTTCCCTGAACACCAAATTGTTCAACACATCTTCA
>Ga0172367_10002862_pt1 | contig 23135 bp, 21 predicted proteins | sample Lak10m_FD_114542 | JGI IMG/M metagenome (GOLD analysis project Ga0172367, IMG submission 114542) | Freshwater microbial communities from Kabuno Bay, South-Kivu, Congo - kab_022012_10m | ecosystem: Environmental > Aquatic > Freshwater > Lake | place: Democratic Republic of the Congo: South-Kivu... | reverse complement strand
GCAGTATTCTTCTAACTTTTGTTGGTCTTCGGGTGTCATTGGCTTCGCGCGGGGATTTTGTTCTATTATCTCATCTCTACACTTATAAGCATTTATACTCAGTGCTTAACTGAGATGCTCCCTGTCATATTTGCATCGTTGCAACTGTTTTTGAACTAATTCAGGATACTGCTGAGCCAAGAGTTTGAGTGATTGCATCGTAATCTCATCAGCGCGATCGCGCAAGAGGTTATAGGTCTTGACACGCACTGAAAAGCCATTAGCAAAACGCTCTAAATTGACCAAATCACTATCGTTTAAATAAACATGATCAATATTCGCAATTTTTTCATCTAGGGTGCGATTCATTGTTAGCATAATCTTCTTTTTACCCCAAGAATAAATTTAGTAAATATACTTACTTGTCTGTAGATATATTGAAAATAATCTCTTCAATCCCCCTAATAATTAATGATAGAGTTCTATATACATAAACTTTCAAAATAAAAGCAAAGTTAACTTAACAATATATTTCGTCATATAGTGTTTATCAGTCTAGTGAAGAACGTGTTTGTTTTCCTACACCCTTGCACTTCACTTGTTTGAAAGCGCTATATTGTGAAGCAATTTATTAATCAGACCTAGCTGCATAGATTTTGTCTACATAAAGATTGCTACAGCCTATTTAGACCTTAACGGATACAGAAGAAATTTTGAAAGTGACGCGAAGCGTCACTTTCAAAATTTCTTCTGTTTTTTAAGTCAGCGCAAAGCGCTGTAAGGAGTGGTAGAAAATCTCATTATCAAAATCAGTGTTTTAAAAGTCTGTTGTTAGTAGACTTAAAAAAATGGTGTTACTTAAAATCTTTGCCCCCCCCAGCCCTATGAGGATTTCTTAGAGACTGGGATTTTATTGCAGTTTTAAGAACGACACGGTTAAAATATACGTTTAATAGAACGTAATACTTAGATACATCCATGCAATCGGCAGTACGAATTGAAAATCTCAGAAAAACTTATGGCGAGACTGTTGCAGTAGATGGAATTTCTCTAAATGTTACACAGGGTCAAATATATGGTCTATTAGGGCCAAATGGGGCAGGCAAAACTACAACCATGCGTTGTCTTTGTACTTTGACTACTCCCGATTCAGGTTTAATTGAGGTAGCTGGGGCAACAGATGCAAGAGCAATCCGCAATCGCCTAGGCTACGTTGCTCAAGAGGTAGCTCTAGATAAAGTATTGACAGGACGAGAATTATTGCGTTTTCAAGCGGCGCTGTATCACATTCCCCCAACACAAATTGCCGATCGCATTGATAGTGTATTAGATTTACTGCAATTAGAGCCTTACGCTGATAAGCTCTCAGGAACATATTCAGGCGGTCTAAAAAAACGTTTAGACTTGGCAGCAGGCTTACTACATCAACCATCGGTACTCATTCTTGATGAGCCGACTGTAGGCTTAGACATTCAGAGTCGGATCGCAATTTGGGAGTTTTTACGCAAGCTCCGCGATTCAGGTGTGACTGTATTGATTAGTAGTCATTACCTCGAAGAAATTGATGCCCTTGCCGATCGCGTGGCGATTATCGATAAGGGCAAAATTATTGCTGAAGGCACGACTAATGATTTAAAAACTAAGGTTGGCGGCGATCGCATTACAGTCAGGATTCGCGAGTTTGCTGATCGCCGTGAAGCCGAACATGCCAAAAAGATATTGCAGCAATTACCAATTGTGCAGAGCATAACTATTAATTCGGCACAAGGTAATGCAGTTAACTTATTTGTGACTCCTGATGCTAATGCCATTAGCGAAATTCAAAACATTTTGGCAGCAGTTGATATTGAAGTATTTAGTCTGTCTCAGTCTCGACCTAGCCTTGATGATGTATTTCTGGCAGCTACGGGACAAACCATTCTTGATGCTGAAATTGCTCAGTCAGAAATACTAACTGCAAGTAAAGGTAAAAAGAAGGGCAAATAGATTGATTGTCAAAGCAAATCTTAACTATTACTGTTTATTTCACGCATATAACTCCATTTAATATACGTTTAGGAGTTATAGCAGAACACACAATGGCTTTGCCATTTTATGTTCCGCTATAACTATCACTGATACCAATTCACAGAAGTGTGGCTACACTTCTGTGAATTAAAAACCAAACTCTGTCAGGGTTTTGAAAGCACAAAATGGCTACGTCATTTTGTGCTTTGACATGATTCTTGTTTTTAATTTATAAAAGTATCGTCTCACTTTTATAAATTGGCATTATTTTCTTGGTTTTTTATATTGAGGTGCAGTATGCGTGATTTCACGGCTGTTGTCGTGGTTTGAGCCAAGACAACAAAAAGTTTTGCGATAGAAGACTTACTTCGACTTGATGGAATCGTATTTCAGCTTGTCTTTGCGATCGCTATCTTAGTTGGTGGCTGGGTAGTTGCCATATTTTTCGCTTCTATGGCTGAAGGTTTACTGAAGCGGACTAATATTGATAATAAGCTGGCGAATTGGTTAACAGGTTCCCGTAGCAGTAGTCTACCGATTGAGAAATGGTTAGGGACTACAGTTTTTTGGATTATTATCCTATTTACTTTAGTAGGATTTTTCCAGTTTCTCCGATTAGATGCAGTTGCGACTCCCTTAAATAGTTTACTGGCGCAAATTGCCGCATTTATACCTAAGCTAGGTGGTGCAGCTATTCTGGCAGGTATTGCATGGGTTTTAGCAACTGTTAGCAAAATTGTTGTTGGGCGTTTTTTGAGATCGGCTCAGATTGACACGAAGGTGAATGAGAGTGTTGGCGATTCAACCGCACAAGCAATGCCCCTTAGCGAGACTCTATCCTCAGCTTTGTATTGGTTTATCCTGCTACTCTTTCTGCCATTAGTTCTAGATACTCTTGGCTTAGTTCAGGCACTTCAGCCTTTACAAAATCTCGTCAATCAGATTTTGAGCGCTCTTCCCAAAATCCTCAAAGCTCTAATGATTGGTGCTATTGGCTGGTTGATTGCCCAAGCTGTGAAACGGATTGTCACCAATCTATTGGCTACTAGTGGCGCAGATCGTTTCCTTCAGCGTTGGACTTCTCAAACTGAATATACCCTATCTCAAGTAGTTGGGAACTTCATTTATGTATTGATTGATCCCCACAGCCATATCTACTTTAGAAGCATTAGAAGTTGGCTCAATTTCTCGTCCAGCAACAGCAATGCTTGATCAAGTGTTGCGCTTCTTACCTCAAGTTTTTGTAGCTAGTGCCATTCTCACGGTTGCCTATTTCTTTGGTCAGTTTGCAAGAGATATTGTTTCTGGAATTCTCGCAGGTTTGGGCTTTAATAATATTTTGCAATGGTTGGGATTTCCAGCGATCGCCGCAACTTCGCAAAGCAGTGCAGATGCAACTGAAGATGCAGATAACAACGCGATAGCTTCACTTCCTACGCAAACACCCTCACAAATCGTTGGTATCATCGTATTTCTAGCAATTATGCTAGTGGCGATCGCTACAGCTACCGATGTTTTACAGATTAATGCGCTGACCCGTATTGTCTTTGGGGTATTGTTAGTGGCTGGTCAAGTTTTAAGTGGTGTAGTTATTTTTGCTATCGGCTTGTATCTTGCCAATCTTGCTTTTAGCTTGATTACTAGCACTGGCGGCCGACAAGCAAGAATCCTCGGTCATGCGGCAAGGATTTCCATTGTTGCGTTAATTACGGCAATGGCTCTCAAACAAATGGGTATTGCCAGTAATATTGTTGATTTAGCATTTGGCTTATTAACTGGGGCAATTGCCGTAGCGATCGCGGTTGCCTTTGGATTGGGTGGCAAAGATATTGCTTCTCAACAACTGCGCGAATGGCTAGAGTCATTCAAACGGAACGACTAAATCGAACAAGATACATCTAGCGCATTTTGTCAGATAAAAAAGCCTCGCTTTGCGAGGCTTTTTTATCTAAACTAGCATTGAACCTGCGGCATACATACCAGAAGAGATCGCCCGATTAACCAGAGAATTTGCGCCAATTAAAGTCTGTGATGGAATGTGAGCATCTTTGCCAATGGAAGCATCTTCTCCTACATAACAAGGTGCATTCAAAGCTGCTCCCTCAGCAATCTTAGCAGTTTTCGCAATCCAAACTCCCTTGCTTTGCTTCTCAGCGCGATCGCCAAAATCAAATGGGACTTTTTCTTCCAATACATCAATCTGAGCTTGGAAATACTTCTCAGGTGTTCCCATATCCATCCAATAGCCATCCCACACAAACCCCATCATCTTCAAACCACGCTCTAAAACATTGGGGAAGACTTTCCGTTCAAAGCTTAGAGGTTCACCCATTGGATAGATGTCAAAAATCTTTGGTTCTAAAACATAGGTTCCAGCATTAATCGTATCGATACCTTGATCCAGAAATTCTACCGCTTGCTCAGCATTCGGTTTTTCCCGAAAAGCTTGGACTTGACTTTGCTGATTAATTTCTACTAAGCCAAAAGGCGTAATATCAGGAACTCTTGTCAAGGTCAAAGTTGCGTCAGCCTCTGTTGATTTATGGAACTTTATGAGCGCTGTCAAGTCTAAATTGGTAAGGATATCGGCATTGAATACAATCAATGACTCACCTGTGAAATATGGCTCTGCTAGCTTAATTGCACCTGCGGTGTCTAGTGGCGTGGACTCTTCGACATATCGAATTTTTACACCAAAGCGATCGCCATCTCCAAAATAATCGATTACTTGTCGCGCTTGATACTGCACGTTTAGCAAAATGTCGCACACACTAGCTTCACGACAACGATTAATCATCCATTCTAAAAATGGGCGATCCACCAGAGGTAGCATTGGCTTAGGGCAGCCATAGGTCAAGGGTCTGAGCCTTGTTCCTTTTCCACCAGCAATAATTACAGCTTGCATAGAGTTGTTGACTTGCGGTATATGTTGTTTGTTGAGCATTATAGAAGTTATGGAGTGGTGTGTGAGCAATAGACCGATAACTGCATCCAAAGTTCGGTCAGCCGATACCACCAATCGCGCTGATTTGCCTACGAATTCACTAGAAACAACGCAAATCGATTTGCCTCAAACTACCATTACGAAAGTTAGACGCATCCCCTTTGCGAAAATTGGTTTTACTTTATCCCTACTAGTCTCGGTAGGCATTGGTGCTTTTTTAGGGCGGATTATCCCAATTAATGCTTTGGACTGGGGCGGATTATTAACAGGGCGTAAACCCGAAGAAGTTTTGATGGAGGGCTTAGGTCGTAAGTTAGAAAGACCCTATCAGATTTTGGTAATGGGGGTTGATCGGGTACTTGATGCTCCTCCCGGCTCACCTGAGTCCTTTAATGGTCGTAGCGATAGTATGTTGCTGGTTCGGCTCGATCCTATTGATCGCTCCATGTATATGCTATCAATACCTCGCGATACGCAAGTACCAATTCCAGGCTATGGCGTGACCAAAATTAATGCAGCTAATGTCTATGGTGGCTCTTCACTTGCGCAAGAAGTTGTTTCTGAGAAACTTAATGGTGTTGAAATTGATCGCTATGTTCGTGTGGATACCTCTGGGCTATCAGCTTTAGTAGATGCACTAGGTGGTATTGAGGTGAATGTACCAAAGCGTATGAAGTACAAGGATAATACGCAAAAGCTGAATATCGATCTTTATGCAGGTGTGCAGGTTTTAAACGGGGAACAGGCTGAAGGGTTTTCTAGATTTCGCAATGATGAAGATGGAGATATCGGACGGATTAAGCGACAACAAATGGTCTTGAAGGCTGTGAAGGCAAAAATTGCTAATCCTGCGGTGGTGCTGCATCTTCCCGATCTGATTAATGTTATGCAAAAGCATGTGGACTCTAATCTCAGTTTTGACGAGATGATGGCGATCGCCACTTTTAGCATGACTTTAAAGCCTCAACAAATCCAAGCTACTAGTCTTAAAGGTAGGCCGAGTGGACCCAATGAGTTTCGTTTTAGTTATTGGATTGTGAGCCCTGAAGATGTCGATGAGGCGATCGCTAACAAATTTACAATCAAACAAGAAACTCCATAAAAAAGCAGCGCTAAGCGCTGCTTTTTTATTATTTTAGGACGGGCCAGGAGGGATTCGAACCCCCGACACCGTGGTCCGTAGCCACGTGCTCTAGTCCACTGAGCTACAAGCCCTTAACTCGCGAATCTAATGATAGCACAGTGCGCAATCTTGACAAGTAAAAAACAAATTTTATTTTTTGCAGCGTGCTAAGCACGCCGCAAATGGTGATATCGAACTCACGTCAATTCGACAGGCTCACAAAATGACAAAAATCGCTCTGCGATTTTTGTCATTTTGTGCCATTTGCGCCGCGCTTCGCGCAGCGCGAATGGCTATATCAATTCAAGTTAATTTAGCTTAGGACATGCATCATTAGCAAAGCTTGCTGTGGGGCATTGTTGCTTTAAACATGGTTGATTAAAATCGGGGTCATTTTCGGGAGTGAGAGGAATTTGTCCAAAAACCATCTTGCAACTTAAATCCTCAAAGTTGGGAGTCATGGTGAGAGGAATACCAAACTTCTCAGTGAAAAATGTTTGAGTTGGGACTTTGCACATATTGACACACATACCCACACAGCCACTATCCACCAGATAACGACATTTTTTAATATTCACAGCCGAAGGTTGCGATCGCACCGTACCGTCAGCAAGCTGTACCTCGGCTTCGGTAACCTCACAGGGACCGACTAACCACTCAAATAACTTGGCAGCAAACCATGCATTTAGAACACATACCATCCTTGTCGGAGAAAAAAATGTGCGAATGCACCAGAGTGCAGGTGCTGGTACTAAGGATTGCAATACTTGAGCTACAAGCACTTGCTGTTCTTGAGCATTGCGTCCTTGCATAATTTGCTTTGACAAATCAACAAAGCCATCATAGCCGTCAATTTTAGTTCCCTTGCCCAGAGCTTTTGCCATCTTGCGAGAAAACAGCCGAATGAATAAGCGATCCACTAAATTATCGTTGTATTCATCTTTAGCAATAGGCGCAATAGGTTGTACGGCTTTAGACTGCATAGATCCCTTTAAATCAGACTACCAATGTTTACTATAGCCTTTATCAGGCTAGTGAAGTACAGGTTTGTTTCCCCACCTTCGGCGGGAAAACAAACCTGTGCACCACGCTTACTTGAAAAGGGCTACATAATGATCTTAACTGAATTTTCAATCCCCAAGTTCTAAACATGCTTCTCAAGAGCCAGATCAACAAGCCGATCGCATAGTTCTGTAAAGGGAATTCCCGAATATTCCCACAACTTTGGATACATACTTAGTGAGGTAAATCCAGGGAAGGTATTAATTTCATTAATTAATACTGTTCCCGTCGCTTCTACATAAAAGAAATCAACTCTAGCTAAACCTGAACCTGCCACAGTTTGAAAAGCTTTCACCGCCATTGACTGCACCGCTTGAGTTACGTTATCAGGCAACTTGCTAGGAATAATCAGATCTGCCATGCCAGCGGTGTACTTTGTTTCATAGTCGTAGAAATCGCTCGTGAATGTAATCTCACCGATCGCTGAAGCTTGGGGTTGCTCATTGCCAAGAACGGCGCATTCAACTTCACGGGCAGCCACACCTTGCTCAATGATAATGCGTGGATCATAACTAGTGGCACTAGCGATCGCCTCTTGTAGCTGCTGGCGATCGCGTACTTTAGAAATTCCTACCGATGAGCCAAGATTAGATGGTTTCACAAAGCAGGGATAACCAAGAGTAGCTTCAATATGTTCACTCCAAGCCTGCTCATCCTGAAGCCACTGCCAACGGTTTAAAGCCACATACTTGACCTGAGGCAAACCTGCATTTGCAAAAATTGCCTTCATCGCTATCTTATCCATTCCCACCGATGAAGCAAGAACTCCATTACCAACATAAGGCTTGTGCATCAATTGCAATAGTCCCTGCACTGTTCCATCTTCCCCGTTTGGTCCATGCAAGACAGGGAACCAAAGATCAATTTGTTGAACTTCCGTTGGTAAGAAAAAAGCAGCATTGGTTAATAGTTCTGCATCTTGTAAACCTTTGCCAGCACCTAGAACCTTGTGTGATATATCTGGACTGCGCCATGTCCCATCACGCTGAATGTAAAAGGGTTGAACCTTGTATCGAGAGTTTTGAGTGAGGGCTGAGGCGATCGCTTTTGCCGATGTAATTGACACATCATGTTCGCCTGATTGTCCACCAAATAACAAACCGACATAAAGAGGGGATTTTGCTTTCAAATCTATCGATATACCTGTCATCAGTAAACACCCTCATCAAAATTGATATCAAACTTTTAGTATTGAATACTTTACATTAAAGTTTTGATGTATAACTATTGCCAGTAATTTTAAGTAGCCCATCATACTAAAAAGCTAGAAAGCTGTACTGCCCGCTTGGCTGGCAGTAAAGCTTTCTAGCTTTTTAGTCTATGCCAATTCACAGAAGTGTGGCTACACATCTGTGAATTAAAAAACAAACCCTGTAAGAGTTTTGAAAGTACAAAATGGCATAGCCATTTTGTACTTTGGCACTGGTCAGCTAATGAGGGATAGGTGCTGAAACGTCCATTTCAAGCCGATAAAAAAGGCGGAAATACGTCGATCACGTTTTAGATGACCAGTGCCTGTACTTTGGTATCAGCTATTCCAAATCATACAAATTCACCAAAGTATCGTCACACTTTCTTGAATTACAAATCGATCTCTGTAAAGATTTTTAAAGCAAAGAATGGCTAAGTCATTCTTGATTTGCTATTAATGTTAAAGCAATATCTAAGACTGATCTGAGGGGCATATTTCTTTGTATTAATCTATACAGAAACTTCTTTTCTACTCACCTTAAATACAAGTTAGTTCTGTATACAGTATACATTTTAACTTTATAGGGCAATAATGCTTCATACCTTTCGGAAACAGTTAAATAGAATTCTCCTTATTGCCGTCTCAACAGCTTTGCTTGCTGCTTGTAACTCTGCACCGCCAACTACAAGCACAACTTCTGGTGACAAGACTGCCGCTCCTACTACTGATTCATCTCCCAAAGCTGGTAGTACAGATAAAAAGGAAAAACAAAAGATTCGTGTACAACTTCCCTTTTTGAAACAAAGTCTTGACGCACCTCTGATTTGGGCGATCGAGAAGGGTTACTTTGCTGAAGAAGGGTTGGATGTCAGTTATGAACGCGGATTCGGTAACGCTGACACGATCAGTAAACTTGGCACTGGCAAGTATGACATGGCTTTTAGCGATGTCTACAATGCAATGGAATTCAATGACAAAAATCCTAGTGACAAGATTGTTGCGGTAGCCTTCTACCAAAACAAGGCTCCTTTCTCAATTGTCACTTTCAAAGCGAATGGAATTAAAACTCCTGCAGAACTAGTTGGTAAGAAACTCGGTGCTCCCGCAGGTGATGGTCCTCGTAAGCTTTTCCCACTTTTTGCTAAGGAAGTAAATATTGCCCCTGATTCGGTCACTTGGGACACTATGGAGCCTAAATTGCGTGAAACTTTCTTGCTACAGGGAAAGGTTGATGCAGTCAGTGGGTTTTACACTTCAGTTATTCCATCCTTGATCAAGGGTGGAAAAACAATGGATGATATTCAAATTTTCTTCTATGATGAATTTGGTTTGGATTTCTATGGCAATGGAATTTTGGTTAAGCAAGATTTCATGACCAAAAACCCTGAAGCTATTAAATCATTCCTCAAAGCTTACTTCCGTGGAATGCAGGAAGTCGTCAAAGACCCCAACGCTGCTCTTGATCTAGTTATTTCTACAGATCAAAGTAAATTGATGGATCGAGATGCCGAGAAACTTCGACTCAAGTTGGCGATTGAAAGGTTGTATGTATCTCCAGAAGTCGAAGCAAATGGTTTTGGTGGTGTGGATATGAAGCGACTAGAAAAGAGCGTTACTCAGACAGTAGAAGGCTTTAAACTTAAGCCTACCACTGCGGCTGACATCTTCACTGACAAATTCTTACCTCCCAAAGAGCAACGGACGGTTCCACCTGCTGCCGATCGCAAACCACTATCTTAATTTCTTTAATAATCCAAAAAGACTGGCTAAAACAATCTTTTTGGATTATTTGCTTTAATTTCTGACTCTCTTCAATCTCACCAAATGGTTTAACTAAAATGGTGCAACCTTTAACTTCTGAGTCTAATGAAGCTACTCCTACTTCGATGCCCCTACTAGAATTTGATGGCATCGGACTAGAATATCCGTTTGGCGATACCATGAGACGGATTATTCAAGAAATATCACTTGATATCCAACCTGGTGAATTTGTCTCATTTGTAGGACCTAGTGGATGCGGTAAGACTTCTATTTTACGGATGGTTTCAGGCTTAAGTCCTACTAAAATTGGCGAATTGCGCTGCCATGGTCAAGCAGTAACTAAGCCCCTCAAAAATGTGGGTATTGCTTTCCAAAATCCTGTGCTGTTACCTTGGCGACGCACTATCGATAACGTCCTATTACCATTAGAAGTTGTACACCCCTACAAGCGTGATTTTAAAGTCAATCATGCACGCTATGTGGAAATGGCTCAAAAACTCCTACAAGCAGTGGGATTAAAAGATTTCCAACAGCAATTTCCTTGGCAATTGTCAGGTGGTATGCGCCAGAGAGCATCTCTCTGCCGTTCCCTAATTCATCAACCAGAAATTCTCTTGTTAGATGAGCCGTTTGGAGCTTTAGATGCCTTTACCCGTGAAGAAATGTGGGTAATGTTGCAAAAACTATGGATGGAGGCAAAATGTGTAGGCATTCTTATTACTCACGATTTACGCGAATCTGTATTTCTATCCGATACAGTTTATGTAATGAGTCCGCGCCCTAGTGAAATCGCTTTCAAGCTCAAGATTGATCTACCTCGCCCCAGAACTTTAGAGATGTGCCTCAGTGACGAGTTTGGTCATCTTGCAGCTGAGCTACGTCGTCATATTCATAAAAGTTAATAAATAATCTAACTATAGCGGTTTTCAAATGAGTACGAACTCATTTGAAAACAGAAACCCACTCCTAGCAAGGTTTTTTGTTTTCATGCTTCCTACGACAAAATTAAAATCGCTATAAGACAGATTATTTCTTACTTCACTCTAGTTGTGGCAAGAGATGTCATCCAAGTTTTCATTAGCTTTTATATTCATATAGTGAGGAAAATACATGCAGGGAACGATTGAGAATTCAAGGCGCTCAACCAAAAAGTTTGACTTTAATGCTTTTCTAAATACCAGAACAGCAACAATCGTTTTACCAACGATCGCTACAATTTTGCTATTAATATTGTGGGAATTAGTTGTTTGGGCTTTTAAGATTGAGCCTTTTAATTTACCTGCACCATCTAAGATTATTGAAGCTGCAATTCAGTTTGGTCCACAGCTAGCAGAAAACTCTTTACGCACAATTTGGACAACTTTTGCAGGTTTTGCGATCGCTAGCATAGTTGGTGTAATTCTAGGTTTTCTGATTGGTTACTCCAAATTCATTTACTTAACTCTCTATCCATTACTAGTTGCTTTTAATACAATTCCTAAATCTGCACTAGTACCCCTACTATCTGTCTGGTTTGGAGCTAATGCCATTCCTGCGATCGTCACTGCTTTTTTACTAGCTTTCTTTCCGATCGCGGTTAACGTTGCTCTAGGATTAGAGACAATTGAGCCTGAAATGAAAGATGTTTTGTATGCTTTGGGTGCATCTAACTTTGAGATTTTTAAAAAGGTTGGCTGGCCACATACGTTGCCCTATGTGTTCGCTTCTCTCAAAATTGCTGTTTCTTTTTCCTTTATTGGAGCTGTAATTGCAGAATCGATCGCATCTAATGCGGGTTTAGGTTATCTAATTGTCCAAGCAGCTTCTGACTTTAGAGTAGCTTTAGCCTTTGCAGCACTGATTGCCCTTGCTATTTTAGGTGTCATGCTTTATGCCTTGTTTGTTGCCATAGAAAAGAAAGTTATTTACTGGGCAAGATAATCTTCGAGTAAATAGCCATAGTCACTTGCAAGAGGTGAGGTTATTTAGGTTTTGGCAACCAAGCCCAATGACAGTAATTGGGGTGCAAGTGGTCTTTTGGTTCATGACTTTCGAGATCATTTTCACATATTTGGCGATCGCGATAATCGCTATATGATTGTTGTTGATTTTCACGATATGTTTTCATTTTTTCATTCACAAATTAACTCTTATATTTGTATTATAAACTACAAAATGTCCAATTCAGCAAAGAAAGTCATTATTTGATGACTTTCTTTGCTGAATTAACATGAATTTAATTTTTGTTAAATTAACGTGAGTTCGATACAGCGCTTTGCGCTTACTTAAAACCCAGAAATATTTTTAAAAGTGGCGCTTTGCGCCACTTTTAAAAATATTTCTGTACTACTCAAAGCCTCAATAATACCAATTCACAGAAATGTGGCTACACTTCTGTGAATTAAAAACCAAACCCTGTAAGGGTTTTAAAGACAGAAAATAGCTATGCCATTTTCTGTCTTGGCGCCATTTGCGCTGCGCTTCGCGCAGCGCAAATGGCGCAAAATGGTAAAAATCGCGGAGCGATTTTTACCATTTCGCGCGTTCGTCGAATTGGCGTTAACTTACAAAATTTTAAAAGCCAAAAGAGTAAAAGCCTCGCTTTGCGAGGCTTTTACTCTTTTGGCTTGACATCAACCTAAAAAAGAAGCACCCTTTGGGTGCTTCTTTTTTAGTATGCGTCTTGTAACTCGTAAAAGTCAGGTGTGACGTAATCCTTACGCATCGGATAGCCGATCCAGTCTTCAGGCATGAGAATCCGCTTGAGATTGGGATGCCCTTCGTAAACGATGCCGTACATATCGAAGGTTTCACGCTCTTGCCAATCAGCAGTTTTCCAAATCCAGTAAACCGATGGACAACGTGGATCAGTACGAGGAAGAAATACCTTAACGCGGACTTCTTCAAGGCGATCGCTTTTATTAATACCTTCATCGGTAAGCTTAGCAAGATGATACATACTCACTAAACTATCCCCAGGCCCAGCATCATAACCACATTGACACATCATGTAGTTAAAGCCATAGGCATAAAGCGCCGTCGAGAATGGTAATAGAAATTGGCGATCGATTTTGAGAATGGGAACACCTTGCTTATCTAAGCCCAAAAACTCATGCTCAAAGCCATTACTCGTTAGCCATTGTGAAACTGGGGCAGTTACCTCAGTTTTAGCTAAAGCCGCTTCTTGATTATCTGCATTATCTGCCAACTGTTTCTACCTCCTTCTGAGCCATTTGCAAAGCGGGTAAAGGAATACCAGATTCGACTAATTCCTTTGGTGGAGCCATCCGAGTGGGGTTTTCTAGATATTGTCCAGTCAAAATGGGGCTAACTACCTTCATTTCATGCTTCACTGCATAATACCGATGGGTGCGATCTAGATTAGCTCTTTCTTTAAATCCTTCCGTACCGATTTTTTTACGCAACTTGATGATCGCATCCATAATTGCTTCAGGACGAGGAGGACAGCCTGGGATGTACACATCAACAGGAATCAGCTTATCCACACCGCGCACTGTCGTGTAAGAGTCGGTGCTAAACATGCCACCTGTAATTGTGCAAGCGCCCATGGCAATTACATATTTTGGTTCTTGCATTTGCTCATAGAGCCGTACCAATGCAGGAGCCATTTTCATGGTGACTGTGCCTGCGGTAATGATCAGGTCAGCTTGACGGGGGCTAGAACGGGGCAGTAGACCGAAGCGATCGAAGTCAAATCTAGAGCCAATCATGGCAGCAAACTCAATGAAGCAGCAACTAGTGCCGTAGAGCATTGGCCAGAGGCTAGACATTCTCGACCAATTGTAAAGGTCGTTAAGCGTAGTCAAAACGACATTATTTGATAAGTCTTGGGTGACTTGTGGTGTTGCGGCGGGATTAATAAGTCGTTGCGTTTGTTCTTCAATGCTGAAGTCCAGACCAACATTTTCGGATTTCATGACCATTCTAAGGCTCCTTTTCTCCAAGCGTAGACTAGACCAAATACAAGAATACTAATAAATATGAGTGCTTCCACAAAGGCAAGCAAACCGAGTTTACTAAAGGCAACTGCCCAAGGGTACAAAAATACCGTTTCTACGTCGAAGATAACGAAGGCAAGCGCGAACATATAATAACGAATATTAAACTGTATCCAAGCTCCCCCAATGGGTTCGCAACCAGATTCGTAGGTGGTACGACCTGCTGCTCCTGATTGTTTTGGGCTGAGTAGAGTCGATAGTGCTAGTCCCGATATGGGAACTAGTGTGCAAACGATGATGAATACCAGTAAGTATTCGTATCCGCTTAAAACCAAGATGTATTACCTCTTCAAGCTAGCTTGACTAAAATCTAATTTATAACGGCGGATATTAGCAACTGCTACAAATTAGGAGTTCCTAAATACATTATATGGGTGCAGGGGTAGATGAAAATTTGTAACAGACTAGAAATTTTTCCATACATTGGCTTATATACTGAAGCAGTGTATCAAAGACCTTTGGTTTGAGGCTTTAGCGACGGTCGCATTTTTTCGACTAACCCGCAATTATCAGCCAATAACTTGCAATTGCATTTGCAATTACACTCGCAATTACTATCTATTTATTCCAGCATATATTTTCATAATCTCTTTTATTGCTGTTTTTATTACTAATTTAAAATTCAAGCTATAGGCGATCTACGCTACTTAGCTTGAGTGATAACACTGTTTTTATTTAAAAAAGTTTAGGAGAATCCATGAGTCAAGGTTTAGCAACGCTTTTGCGTGTAGGTACACAAAAATCACACTCCGCAGCAGAGAGTACCGATTTTATTAAATGTTTTTTAAAGGGTGTAGTTAACAAGACAGCCTATAGCCGACTCGTCGGGAACCTTTACTTCGTTTACAAAGCGATCGAAGAAGAGTTTGAAGTTCACAAAAATGATCCTGTTCTTAGCAAGCTCTACTATCGTGAATTATGGCGTGAAAAGAGCCTCGAACTCGATATGTTGTTTTACTTTGGCTCCAATTGGCGCGAAGCAGTAAAGCCTACTCCTGCTTGCGAAAAGTATCTTGCTCGTATCCGGGAGATTTCCGCTAATGACCCAGTATTGCTAGTTGCTCATGCCTATACTCGATATATGGGCGATCTCTCTGGTGGTCAAATCCTCAAGAAAATCGCTAAGGAGTCGATGGGCTTATCTGAAGGCGATGGTACGGCTTTCTATGAATTCGATGACATTCGTAATCATGGCGAATTCAAAAAGCGCTACCGTGAAGCTCTAGATACCTTACCTGTGGATGCTGCTACTGCTGAGCGCATTGTTGATGAAGCCAATGCCTCATTCCACATGAACATGGCGATGTTTCGTGAGCTAGAAGGTAACTGGCTGCTTGCGCTAACTAAGTTTGGCTGGAATTCTCTAGTAACAAAGATCAAGGGTGAACCCAAGAACACCTCTGTTCGTCGCGAACCTAAGGCAGCGAGCTAAGTATCAATAAGGGACATGCAATAAAAAAGGACGGCACGAAGAGCCGTCCTTTTTTATTGGAAAATTTGTCCTCGTCCTAACCATAGCTCTAAGAGCAAAATTAGAAATCCTAGCATAGCTAAGCGGCCGTTCCAAACTTCGGCGGATTGGGTCATTCCCCATTCCCAACGCTCTTGGGGATAGAGTTTGGTATTTTTTTGAGGCTGGATTGTTTCAGCAAAGGCAATGGGGCGATCGCTTAAAGCTTTAAGCACAATATCAGATAAGGCTTGGATAAATGTAGGATCATTATCGGGAGCAGGAACTCTTGCAAAGGTTTCTATGCCAGCATGTTCAGCTATTTCTCGATATTCCATATCGATTTCTTCTAGGGTTTCGATATGCTCTGATACAAAACTAATCGGAACGACAACGAGTTCCTTTACGCCTTGTGTCGCTAGCTCCTCGATCGCCTCATCAGTGTATGGCTGCAACCATTCAACTGGTCCCACACGACTTTGGTAGGCAAGCTTATAGGGATTGGAGCGGTTGAGCTTTTGCATGATCATCGCGGCGCAGGTTTCGATTTCCTTTTGATAGGGGTCGCCTGCTTCTTCGATATAGCTAACAGGTACACCGTGAGCGCTAAAGAATATACAGGCTTCGCTGGGATTTTTAACTTGATCGAGTTTGTGGGAAATGAGGTTTGCCATTGCTTGCAAATAGCCTGCATTGTCATACCAAGAAGGTACAACTGTGTATTTGATCTTTTGTAATTCTGGATCGGTTTTCCAGATGCGATCAAGTAGTCGAAAACTAGAACCTGTGGTGCTAATTGAAAATTGTGGATATAAAGGCAAGACCACTAATTCTTCGATCTGATCGCGTTTAATTTGAGCGATCGCCTCTTCAGTGAAAGGATGCCAGTAGCGCATACCCAAATAAACAATTACATCATGTCCAGCTTGCTGAAGCTGCGATCGCAGAGCTTGTCCTTGAGCTTCAGTGATGCGCCTTAGTGGTGAGCCACCACCAATTTTTTTGTAATTTTCCTGAGATTTTTTTGCCCGCAGTGTCGAAATTAGCCAAGCTAATGGAGCTTGCAGTAATGGTGAAGGCAAGCGAATAATTTCTGGGTCAGAAAATAAGTTATACAAAAACGGGCGGACATCTTCTAATTTGTCTGGTCCGCCGAGGTTCAGTAGTAAAACGCCTAGTCGCCCCATATCAATCGCTATATCCCTTTATATTTTTGGATTTGTTATTAAGATCAAGTTGCATTAATTATAACGTTAGTTGGATATAGTCATTTGCTACGTGCAAACGCAAATGTCGCAAAATAGTAAGAACCGCTTAGCGATTCTTACCATTTTGCGCGTTCGTCGAATTGATATTGATTTAACCACGCGATCGCGGCTTCGATGCTGGTGACTTTTTTGCCTTCAGGCATGGCAGGGCGCTGCACCATAATGACGGGAATCCCCAATTCCCTTGCAGCGATAATTTTGGCATAGGTCGCATTGCCGCCGCTATTTTTACTAACAATTGCCTGAATTTGGTAGTCTCGCAATAATTGTCGCTCCTGCTCTAAACTAAATGGTCCACGATCAAGCAGTAGCTTGCTATTAGGTAATTCTAAGTCGGGCGGATCGATGGAGCGCATTAAGTACCAGATATGCGGACTAATATGCGATCGCTGCAAAAATGGCTCTAGTTGTTGTCTACCTGATGTAATAAATACTCGACTTGCCGATTCAGGAATGGCTTTTGCTGCGGCTTCTACGCTTTCGACTTCGATCCAATTGTCGTCAGCTAGTTTCTCCCATTGGGGACGGACGAGCATGAGGTGAGGGATGTTAACTAATTGTGCTGCGATCCCGCCATTAATAGTAATTTGTCCTGCACAGGGATGGGTCGCATCAATGAGAATATCAATAGAATTTGCCTGTAAGTACTGGGCTAATCCTTCTGCACCACCAAATCCACCAATGCGGAACTTCCCAACTAGTGCGGCTGGTTTCTTGGTGCGTCCTGCGAGGGAGCTAATGACTTCTATTTCGGGAATAGTGGCGAGCTTTGCAGCAAGTTTCACCGCATCACCCGTGCCACCCAAAATGAGAACTTTTTTCATAATCCTTGATGCGTTTTGAGAAACTTCTGGCATAATACTAGGGATTTTTTTGAGGCTTGCGATGTCTGAGTTACGAGACTATCAAAAACGGGTCATCGATGAGATTTATGCGACTTGGCGACTCGGCAAACGGGCGATTTTGCTGGCAATGCCCACAGGCTCAGGCAAAACCCGCACCTTTAGCGAACTTGCCAAACATTTTGACTATCGCCATCAACGAGTTCTCCTATTAGTACATCGTGAAGAACTGCTCTGGCAAGCAAAAAATACTTTAGAAAAGACCCTGCGATCGCCTGTTGGAATTATCAAAGCCGATCAGCCCATGCACCTAGAACATCCCGTGCAATGTGCCTCTGTGCAAACCCTAGTAAAACGCCTCGAAAAGCAAGAAATAGACTTAGGTTCGATCGCCCTCATAATTGTTGACGAAGCACACCTTTCTCTAGCCCCAAGCTATTTAAATATTTTAAGCTACTTCCCTGAAGCCTTGATTTTGGGAGTAACGGCTACACCTTCGCGACTGGATGGGAGAGGATTTGATCGCCTTTACGAAGCATTGGTCATTGGACCATCTGTTTCTGAATTGATTTGGCGTGGATTTCTCGCCGATTATGACGTACTTGCGCCTGAGAGCTTTTTACCCACCGAAGAAGGGATTCGGATTGCAGGAGGCGATTTTAATTCGGCGGACTTAGCAGAACGCATTGATCGTCGCTATGTGGCTGGTTGTGCCGTCGATGCTTATTTACGCCATGCCCATCAAAAGCGTTGTGTCGTATTTGCGATTAACCTCGACCATTCCAAAGCGATCGCCGAACGCTACCGAAGTGCAGGCATTGCCGCCGAACATATTGATGGCGAAACTGTCTCCAAAGATCGTCAAGCCATTCTCGAACGCTTTCGAGCTGGTGAAACTAGAGTCCTTTGTAATGTCAATTTATTTACAGAAGGCTTTGACGTTCCTGAAATCGAAGTAATCCAACTCTGTCGTCCTACCAAATCCGTTGCCCTCCATTTGCAAATGCTTGGTCGAGGCTTACGCCCCAAGGGTGGGCGGAAAGCATTAGTTCTCGATCATGCAGGTAATTGCTTACGACTAGGTGGAGCAAAGGCTGAGCGGAATTGGACATTGCAGGGTTTAGTAGAAGAAGTTCCTAACCTAGAACCAGTTGCAGAATTATTTGCAGAGCCATTGATTGAGCAGCCCCTAGTCGATATTCCTAAAGCGCAAATAGATTTACCGAATTTCCCCAAACGTCGCGTCGAGATTTATGAAACCGAGGCTGATTTGTACAACATTCCTACCCATGTAGAACTTGAAACCCACTTAGCACAGCAAAGCTATCGCCAACCACCTCAACCAAGATCTGCTGCAAATAGAGCACCGCGATCGCCTTCAGACTCTGCACAACCAAATCGCGATCGCCGATCTGCACCAACTCGTAAAATCAATGCCAAAACTCCTCTCAAAGCCTCTTCAACAAAGCGAGTGAATCGTCCGTCTCACCAGCTATCCCCTTTACAAAAAGTAAGTAAGGCTGCGATCGAACTCGCGGAAATGCTCGAAAGTATTCTCGTTTGGGTATGGCGATCATGGTTTCCTCCCAAGCGGTCAAAGAGCGATATCTCACATAAATACAAAAATTTTCGGTAGTCCTATTTTACAGCGCTTCGCGCTCAAACCCAAACCAAGAAAAATTTTAAAAGTGTTGCAAACCAACACTTTCAAGATTTTTCTTCTGGTTCGTTTGATCGGTAATTGCTGTCAGTTTGTAAGAAGACATGCGTCATAATATATTTGATATGTTTGAATCAAAAATCTCAATACAGGACAAAAATAATTAATTGTGTAGGGGCAGAGCATTCCTGCAACTATTAATGCTTATCACTAGATTTGTTATACAGGAATGCTCTGCCCCAAACTTAACGCAATCATAGATTAATTCTCAACTGCGGAAAGGGTAGAGCATTTGCGAACCAAGATTCTAGCGAAAAGTTGAAAAATTGTGGCGCAAATGCTCTACCCCTACATCAAAATTGTTTGCAGATTTTTGTCTTATATTTAGATCGAAAATTCAAAAACTTATTACGCAATATCAAACCATTGCCTAAAATTTAGCTTGTGCCATTAGATATAAATCGTTTGCAACAAGCCTTAAGTATTGAGGCTGAAAAAGGCTTTGCCAATTTACAGGGAAAGCAATTTTTGTTTGCAGATTTTTTGAATGTGAGCTTAAAAGAAATCCCTGAAGACTGGGAAATGAGCGATCGCCTCCAAGCCCAAACCCTTGCCAAACAATATGCTCAATATAGTGATTTAACCCTATCACGCAGACAACATCTAGTAGCTGAAACTCGCCGTTTGCTCTACGAAGTACGTCGCCGTGAGATAGCAGAAACCAACGCCACACCCAAGATTAAGAAACCCAAGACTGAGGCGATCGCCGCAACAGAACCCAAAGCTACCAAAAAAATATCGCCTGATACCGAGTTAAAAAGCCTTGAAGGTATTGGCTCATTCATGGCAACAAAGTTTAAGCTTCTCGACTTGTACACAGTGCGCGATGTTCTCAGTTATTATCCTCGCGATCATATTGACTATGCTCGTCAGATTCCCATTCGCGAACTGAAGGATGGAGATACAGTCACCGTAATCGGCACAATTAAGAAATTCGGATGTTTTACTAGCCCCAAAAATCCCAATCTCACGATTGTAGAAATAATTCTGCGCGACCATACGGGGCAGATCAAACTTAGCCGCTTCTGGACTGGCAAACGTTACTCCAATCGCGGTTGGCAAGAATCACAAAAAAAACTTTATCCTCAAGGATGTACAATTGCTGCTTCAGGGGTGGTCAAACAGAGCAAATATGGTTTGACGTTAGAGAATTATGAAGTGGAAGTTCTTGAACATACTCAAGATACAATTCAGTCCAAAACTGTCGGGCGCGTCGTGCCAGTTTATCCACTTACAGAGGGCATCACACCCGAAGCGATTCGTCGCCTTGTGGCGCAATGTTTACCCGCCGTATCACAGGTTGCCGATCCGATGCCCGATCGCTTTCTTAATGATTACAAAATGATGCCTTTGGCAGAGGCGATCGCCCAAGTTCATTATCCAGATACCAGCGAAACCTTAGAACAAGCCGTAATTCGACTCACCTTTGATAAATATTTCTATCGTCGCCTTGTTTCGCTCTATCGTCGTCATCAGCAAAAAGCAATTCATTTTGTACCCCAGAGCCAAGCGATCGCTCAACTAGAAACGATCCTTCCCTTTGAGTTAACTAATGCTCAAAAGCGTGTCGTTACCGAAATTCGGGCTGATCTCCAAGGTCAAACGCCAATGAACCGATTAGTACAAGGTGATGTCGGTTCAGGGAAAACGATTGTGGCGGTGTATGCATTGTTAACCGCGATCGAGGCTGGCTATCAAACTGCACTTATGGCTCCGACGGAAGTTCTCACCGAGCAGCATTATCGGAAGATTGTGGAATGGTTTATGCAGCTAAATCTACCTGTAGAAATTTTGACTGGTTCCACAAAGACGGCAAAACGTCGTGAAATTTTACGGCAACTCGAAACAGGTGAATTGCCTTTAGTGATTGGAACCCATGCCTTGATTCAAGATGGTGTAAACTTTGCGCGATTGGGACTAGCGGTAATTGATGAACAACATCGTTTTGGACGAGATCAGCGATCGCGGCTTTTGCAAAAAGGTACTGACCCCCATGTGCTGATCATGACTGCTACGCCAATTCCGCGCACTTTATATCTCACTAATTCGGAAATTGAAGTTAGTGTCATCGACGAGCTTCCTCCTGGGCGTAAACCGATTCAAACTGTCCTACTGAAACCTTCACAACGCAAAGATGCCTACGATTTAATTCGGCGTGAAATAGCTCAAGATCGTCAGGCTTATATTGTCTTTCCTCTGGTGGAAGAGTCTGAAAAAATGGAAGATATTAAGGCGGCAACCCAAGAACGTGAGCATCTCCAAAATGTAGTTTTTCCGAACTTCCAAATTGGCATACTTCATGGTCAAATGTCTTCGGCAGAAAAAGATGAGGCGATTAATACTTTCCGTAGAGGTGAAACCCAAATTCTGGTAGCGACTACGGTGATTGAAGTCGGTGTGGATATTCCCAATGCTTCGGTGATGCTCATTGAACATGCCGATCGCTTTGGTCTTGCTCAACTTCACCAATTACGCGGTCGGGTCGGACGTGGTGCGGCGCAGTCCTATTGTCTATTACTAAGCGGCTCTAAATCTCAGACATCGCAGGAGCGTTTACAAGTTCTTGAGCAGTCGCAGGATGGATTTTTTATTGCTGAGCGTGATTTCCAGATGCGCGGTAAGGGTAAAGATGAGGGGACAGAACAGTCTGGACATGCAGGTTTCTCGATTGAGGATCGGTTGCCTGATGAGGCTGCGCGTCAAGAGATCTTCCAAATAGCCCGTGAAGCGGCGGAAAGAATTATCAAAAAAGATGCGACATTGGAGCATTTTCCTGCCTTAAAATCAGAATTTGAAATGCATTATCAACGTTTGCAGGGTGGCGCAATTTTTACATAAAAGGTTTATGCTGTAGCTTCTTCCCAAAGTTGTGATACTGGGAATGTTTGTTCTGCGGCGGTAAGTCTGGCGGATTCTTGTAAGTCGGCTAATATTTGTTCTTTGGGTTCTTGTTCGTCAATCCAAGCTAATCCACTAACATTATCAGTGTTTAAGGAATGGAGTAGCTGTTGCCAAAGTTCTAAGGGGACAAGCACATCAGTTGCTTTTCCTTCTGCGTTAGTAACATAACGAATGAGGTTTTCAATTTGTGCGATCGGCATTGCTCTATTTCTCCGTGTTTTGTTGTTATTCTAGTTCAATTAGTTCTAATTTTGAGGTGGATAGATGATTCCCTTTGTGCTAACACTAATAGAACCATCTGAGCGGCGACTAACTACATCTGTTCTTGCTTTAACTAGGTAATTCCCTACTTCAGTTGCAGCATAGTCTTGGTAGGATTGCATTCCAATAATAAGAAATTGATTGCGATTGTATATGTCTAGTAATCTGGCATATCTACGGCGCAAATCATTCTTATAGGAAAATTCAAGGGCATCGAATATAAGTGTATTTCCTATATCAACTTTTTTGAGCAATGAATCTGCTTTACTTGAAGAGAGAGGAATTGAAACACCTGCGATCGCAATCTCTAGTCCCTTAGACATCTGGGCAGCATATAGATAAAACTTGTCAAAACTATCCAAGTCATTTATTAGTTGAGGTTGCCGCAAAAGCTTATCTTGATCAATAAAGTCTTTAGCGGATGAGTAAATCTTGATGACATTTGCAGATTTACTAATTTGAGAATCTTGCAGGTTAATATACTCAATTGTGCTTTGAGCAGTCTTTAGCATAGAATCACGAATTTTATCACCATCAGCTTGTAGGAACGCTTGCCCTGCACCTTTAAGATTATTTTGAACTGATAAAATGTAATTGGGAGCGCCAGCAAAACGGTTAAGGTTTTCT
>Ga0172367_10002861_pt1 | contig 23147 bp, 16 predicted proteins | sample Lak10m_FD_114542 | JGI IMG/M metagenome (GOLD analysis project Ga0172367, IMG submission 114542) | Freshwater microbial communities from Kabuno Bay, South-Kivu, Congo - kab_022012_10m | ecosystem: Environmental > Aquatic > Freshwater > Lake | place: Democratic Republic of the Congo: South-Kivu... | reverse complement strand
GCAGTGCGCCCCATACGCGGGAATTGAATAAAAAACGATCAATTTTTAGCGGTGGAAGGCAGGTTGTTGATACACCGAGGCTTCACCGGCCACGCCTGCCGGCCTCATGAGAAATCCGGGCTACCACACGCGCGATCCGATCCCGAGCGAACATATAAAGCTTTTGCGAGATTCAGCAAACAAAATCCACCCATCGAGACACCTTCAACTTCGACGGAATCTGGTGATTTCCTTGCTTGAGCATACGGGCGCTCGACGCAGCGAGATAATTGAAATTACCGTTTCGGACATACGTAATGCCATGAACATGTCGTTCCCATTGCTACGTCTGCGAACCTTGAAACGTGGAACCTATTCCGAGCGTTTTATCCCGATTTCAAGAGTGGTACTAAGCGAAGCTAAGAAATATATTCAGTTTGCCCGCAGAATATCTCTTCGCAACTTCAAGGACACGGATCACGACAGACTCTTTGTTCAAGAAAAGACTGGTAAGCCGCTCGGTGCCAGCAGTATTACGAATGAAATTATTCAACTTAGAAGTCACGCCGGCATCGAAGAAAAAGTCTGTGCACACATGTTCCGCCATGCTTTCATCACCAATCTTTTCGTACTCCTAATCAAAAGACACAAGTTCAAGCAAAAGGACGACTTCAGAAGCGCCCTGCTTAATAGCAAAAAGTTTCTTTACGACGTCATGCTGTGGACTGGCCACAAAGATCCCCTCTCGGTAGAACGGTATATTCATCTTGCATTCGCCAAACTTGATGGATACGAAGACATCGTTTCATCTGCCCATATAATCAGGACTAACCGTATATATGACCAGGCCGAGGAGCTACTTCTGAACGCATTAAAAAATGGTATGCCAGTTGACGAGTACGTGCGTGAACTGGAGAAGCTAAAGCAACTTCGGCAAGAAGATCTCAAGAAAGAGACAAAGGAAGAGACAAAGGAAGAGGAAGAAGAAGAGAATACGGAGTCAGACAAAAGCTGGGAGCATTGGCATAACCACCTTTAAATGTTGCGATACAACTCGCTTCACTGCCGAAGCGTCCATAAAGCGCGTGTCTAATGACGACGACGTTTACCGGTCGTTCACTGGGGCGAAAGAGACAATCCGCTCCTGCCCGTGCAAGGTGGCATCCTGAATGCCCGACTCAATCCGTAGGGCTCTGTCCGGATAGATGTCCTTGAGGTTCGTCATCACCTGACCCTTGTCAAGGCTGAAGATCACTTGGCCGTTGTGATCAACCAGGAATGCATGGTCGATGCCGCCAAAGTCCACGACATCTATGACCCCCACTAGGGTGTCAAGGGTGAACCGTCGCTTAAGTTCCGGAGCACACATTTACAAAGGGCCGAAATCTGCAAAAAACGGGCACGTCGACTCTACGAATGGCAATACGGTAAAACTCGCACGGCCCTAGTACGCCGGTTGACTGGCACACTCAACAGAGAGCCAACCTGCGTTGCTCTCGAGGCAACACTGGGTTCCGGTTCACACGCCCGCATTGAGCAACAGCCTACGATTTTCGCGGCTTAGCTCTAGCTGTAGCCTGGGCCACAAGCGGGTCCTCAGGCCAGTAATGCTTAGGGTACCTACCTCGTAAATCTTTCTTCACTTCCGCGTAGGTATTGCGCCAGAAACTCGCCAGGTCCTGGGTGACCTGCACCGGGCGCTGGGCCGGGGACAGCAGGTGCAGCTTGACGCCCTGACGGCCACCGGCGATGCGCGGAGTGTCGGCGAGGCCGAACAGCTCTTGGAGGCGCACCGCCAGAACCGGCATCTCGTCGCTGTAGTCGAGGCGGATGCGCGAGCCGGAGGGCACTTCCAGCGTACGCGGCGCCAGCTCGTCGAGGCGTTGCGGCAGCGGCCAGGGCAGCAGGCCATGGAGGATGCCGGCGAGGTCGAGGTTGGCGAAATGGCTGAGGCGGCTGACCTTGCCCAGCCAGGGCTGCAGCCACTCCTCCAGGCTGGCCAGAAGCGCCGCGTCGGAGAGGTCTGGCCATTCGCTGCCGCCCGTGTCGGCCAGGTCCAGTCGGCGCAGCAGCGCCACCCGCGCCTGCCACTGGCGCAGCTCCGCACTCCACGGCAGCAGCTCCAGCCCCTTGCGTCGCACCAGACCGAGCAGCGCACGCGAGCGGGCCTCGTCATCCAGTTCGGCAAGGGCTTCGCGGGCCAGCACCAACTCACCCACTTTCACCTGACGTTCGGCGCGCAGCACACCTTCGCGCTCTTCCCAGTCGAGCAGGTCCTGGCACCTTACCTGTTCGGCCAGAGGGCCGTCGAATAGTGCGGGATCAAGGTCGGCCGCGAGATAGATGCGCTCTTCACGCTGGCCCTGGCGGCTACCGAGATCGGCGATCACCAACCAGGGCTCCTTCATCAGCGCATCCGGCTCGCCAAAGGTGGCTGCACGGCCATTGGCCAGCCGATAGTCGGCCCCTCCGGCACGACGTTGCTGGGCAATGCGGTCCGGGTAGGCGAACGCCAGCAGGCAGCCGAGCCAGCGCGGGTGATCCGGATCGGCCACCGGCTCGCTGGCCGGGCCACGCAGGTAGGAACGGAACTGCCGCGCCAGCTGGCGAGCACGCTGCACGCCGCCACGAGCGCCACGCGCTGCCTTGTCGTTACCGGCCAGCAAGGCGAGGCGGCTGTGCAGGTCGGCACCGCCACCACGCAGGATGTCGCGCTCGCCCAGTAGGGCGGCGAGGTCACAGGCCAGGCCGCCGAGTCCCAGGGCGTGGCCACGTAACAGCAGGTGGGCAATGCGCGGATGGGCGGGCAGTTCGGCCATGGCCTGGCCATGGCGGGTCAAGTTGCCATCGTCGGCCAGTGCGCCGAGGCGTTGCAGCAGGTCACGGCCCTGGGCGTAGGCAGCCGTGGGCGGCGGATCGAGCCAGGCCAGTTCATTGGGATCACCAATCCCCCAGCGCGCCAGTTGCAACGCCAGTCCGGCAAGGTCGGCCTGGAGGATTTCCGCGCTCCCGTGGGCGGCCAGTTGCTCATGCTGGGCCTCAGACCAGAGCCGGTAGCAGGCACCCGGCTGCAGACGGCCGGCACGGCCGGCACGCTGGGTCGCGGAGGAGCGGGAAATACGCTGGGTGTCCAGGCGAGTCATGCCACTGGCCGGGTCGAAGCGCGGTACACGCTCCAGGCCCGCGTCCACCACCACGCGCACGCCATCGATGGTCAGGCTGGTCTCGGCGATGTTGGTGGCCAGCACCACCTTGCGCTTGCCCGCCGGTGCCGGCTCGATGGCCGCGCGCTGGGCAGCGAGGTCCAGTTCACCGTGGAGCGGGCAGAGCAGGATCTCTGACCGGCCAGCGAGGCGCTCGGCCAACTGCTCGGCGACGCGGCGAATCTCCGCCTGGCCGGGGAGGAACACCAGCAGGCTGCCAGGTTCATCGGCCAGGGCCTGGAGCATGGTCTGTACCACCCGGGGTTCGAGCGCCTCGCCGATCTGACTCGGCCGCCCCCAACGCTGCTCCACCGGATACATGCGACCTTCGCTGCGTACCACAGGCGCCTCGTCCAGCAGGCGCGACAGGCGCTCGCCTTCCAGCGTGGCGGACATCAGCAGCACCTTCAGCGGCGGTTCGTCGCGCAACAACTCACGGCCGTTGAGACACAAGGCCAACGCCAGATCGGCATCGAGACTACGCAGATGATACTCATCAAATATGAGCAGCCCAACGCCATCTAGGGCAGGATCGTCTTGAAGCCGACGAGTAAGAATGCCTTCAGTCACTACTTCAATTCGAGTCTGTGGTCCGACCTTACTCTCCAAGCGAATTCGATAGCCGACTGTTTGCCCAACGCTTTCTCCCAGCTCGCTCGCCAGTCGCTCAGCTGCGGCTCTGGCAGCTAGTCGACGTGGTTCGAGCATGACAATAGTCTGGTCGGCCAGCCAAGGCTCTTCCAGCAGCGCTATTGGTACTCGCGTTGTTTTGCCTGCCCCCGGCGCTGCCTCAAGTACAACTTCATTACGTGCAGACAAGGCATCTCTTAAAGCGGGCAAAACAGATTCAATCGGCAACAAACTCATGATGGCTCCTAGCTGAGCCACCAATTATAGATACGAGGGAGGCTGTTACGGCACGGCGGTATGTCAATCACGCCCAGTGCACGGCTCAGTTCGGGCCGCTCAGAGATAAACGGGGCCTATTTAAACGGCATGATGGACATCAAGGCCACAGCCAGCATCTGCCCCTTGAACACCTGACGAGGGGGATCCTCTTGCCAGTGTTGCGCCCCGGCTCAGCTGGCTCCGTGATCCGAAAACATCGGATCATTTAACAGCCAGCTGACTAACACCGGATGTAGAGGTCCATGCTTGTCGGCCAATAGGGAAAGCTCTTGCTTGGATAGCTCTTCCACTCGACCAGCCAACCAGACGGCTTCTGCTGTCGGGTAATGCCGAAGTAGATTATTTGCTTGGTACCGTACGTTTTCAGGAAGGCTCGTGTCCCTAGCCAGCTCCTGTAGGAAGTCCCGTGTTTGAACAACGCTACGGGTGCGCTCATGGGCCATCGTCATGGTATTGCTCCTGAAATGTCCGCGGGGAGAGGCGGCTTCTCGTCAACATGGTATGAAGCCTTATCTGCCTGGATAATTGCACCGACTTGCCCACCCATTTGCACTCGACCTGACCAGTCATTTGCATCGAATCTGATCGGAACGCTTCATGTGCCCTGACTCGCAGGGAGCGACCCGCTGCGGTCAGTTGCATCAGGCAAAAGATGGCCAGAAGCGGATGTAGGTCTCTCACGGTAACGCAGTCGACTCCCTTAGAGGCCAAGTCGACTAGTGATCCTAGTTCGAGTCGTAGATGAAGTGGCAAGCCGCGAGTGACTCGGTCGGGGAATAGACCCCATACCGTCCTCGCGGTCGTCCCGTCTCTGAGATCAAGTGAAGATGTTTGCGAGCACGTGAGCTCAATACATAGAGGAGCTTGCTCGCGGCAACGTGCCCATTCGCTTCATTGAAGTGCGGCACCATTCCTTCCAACAGGCCAAAGGCGATGACAACATCGAACTCGGCCCCCTTGACCCCATGGATGGTGGAAACCGTTATGCCGGTCCGCTCACGGAACACTTTCTTGAAGAATGACACTTGATTGATGTAGCTCGCCCCAGCGCTCTGCAACCTCTCAATTCTCGCTGCCGAGCTTCTGAAGAAAGCCTCCCGGAGTGACGGGAGTGGAAGAAAGCTTTCTTGGGGGATGTTGAGACGCTCGAATAGGTCGGTGAAGGCCTGGTTCAGGTAACGGAGTCCATCCGATTCATCGATTTCGAGTGCGTTGCACTCCCGCAACAGCATGCGTGGCGTCAGTCGTGTGGTGTCGACGCCGAAATCGTCGAGGTCTTTGATCACGTCATTTGCCCAGCGCATTCGTCGAGCGAGCAGATTCGGAGAGGACTCTGTCAGCAAGATCTTGGAGACCTTGAACCAGAAGTTATCAGGATCGTTGCTAAAAGGAACTAGGCCCGGACCATCGAATTGCTGGTCAGGTAGCATCGTCACCAGCTTGCGAGTTGTCGAGGCCAGCAGAATCCACCATGGTCCTAGGACGCAGATATTTTCGGGTGAATTGCCGGCGGCGAGACTCAACTGAATCAATCTAACCAGCTCGTCATGCACATCGCTATGTGCTACTTCCTGGTTGTAGGTCACCAGGCTGGGAAACGCGGCATGTTTGCCCGCGCTTTTGATACTTGTCGCATGCACGTTGAAATTCGAGAAGTAGCTAATGATTCGCTCGCTGGATCGATAGTTACGGCTGAGTGCCATTTCCTTAATCGGAATCCCAGCCTGGGCGCGAAAATCTGCCACTGGCATCGCGTACCCACCAAGTGAGCCGTAGATAGCTTGGTTCGGGTCGCCAACGATGAACGCCTTAGTCTGCCCACGGCCTGCGCGAAGTATGGACGTCACAAGGCTGTACTGGATCTTTTTGGTGTCCTGATACTCATCCACGAGAACATGGGAAAACACTCGAGAGAGCAGAACTGCGATGTGCACCTGATCTCGCATCAGGGTATGGGCATGCCACAGAATCTGCTCGAAGTCGATCTGTCGACTCGCTGTAAGTTCTTTAAAGTACTCCGCTAGCACCTTGTGTATTGCGTCGTGCTTTCGAGTGTCAGGACAGCCAAGGTGATACCCCGCTTCGGTAACGTAGTAATCGCAATCCCAGTGGGTGACACCTCGATATGGCTCGCAAAGTCTTCCCAGCAGGAGTTCGCGATCATGTGTGTCGATGACGCGGTAGCCGTGGGCGAGCGCGGGGCTGTAAATGCCGTAGGGCTTGATGATCCACTCCAGGCAGAAAGCATGGATCGTGCCGATCCATAGCCCGGAGGTGTCGATCCCTAGGTCCTCGATACGCTCTTGGATCTCATCGGCAGCGCGATGAGTGTAGGTAATGGCTACAACGATCCGCTTGTCAGTGCGTCGAGACAGCTCGTAGGCAATTTTGTAGGTCAGGGTTCGCGTCTTGCCGCTGCCAGGGCATGCAATAAGGAAAACACTCGAGGGCTCTACGACGGCCGCTGATTGCTCACTATTAAGATCTTGGGGATCCCAGGTGAACATCACGTCATCTCCGCTAGAAAGTCATTGATGGCGTCCCCCGGTATCATGAGTAAGGCTGCTGTTTTGAGGGCCTGCAGGTTGATCTCGTTTCGCTGAAAGCGCTCTACCTCAAGCAGGAAATCCTTCTTCTGAGTAGCGAACGAAGGCCAGGAACTGAACAGGCATTCGGCGCGATGCTGGAGGATTCTGCCAATCAGGGAGTGGGAGAAGGGGCCGTGTGCAAAATGAATAGCTTGCAAGATGTAGGCAGGGATCTGAATCTGAGTGGTGAGATACTCGGCAAGCAATATGGCGAACCATCCCTTGCCCTCTTGCTTGGCCATCGTCAGCGTTCGGCTTCCCATTTGCCCTAACTCTCCGGATTGGAGCTCCGCCTTGGCTTGCTTGATCGTTGCATCGTCCGTGTAGACTTTCGGGACAGTCTGAACAACTGCCTCATGGTTGCCGGCAGAGACAAACTCGACCTCGAAGGTATGTTTGGCGTAGAAGGCCGCAAGCCAAGGGTTGCCGGTAATGAACCCATCCAGATCAGCTTTTCGCTCCAAGCCTGACCTCTGCGAACCGGCCGCTTTGGCTTTTTTCGCTACCGTAGGAGGGGCATCGGTGGGTAGTGGTGTGATGTCGAAAAAGGCCTGATCGAGGTCGGTGACGATAGCGCACCGCTTTCGGATGCGCAGGTCGTGGAACAGGACTGCAACATTTTTGAAGCCCGTACTGCGGATGTTAATGACGCTAATGCCCAGTTCATCAACGCTTAATCCCAGCACCTGCTTGATGAGTATCGGTATCAGGATTTCTTCCACATCACCTTCGACGAGAATCACACTCTTGGCGAAGAGTAGATTGCTACGTACCGCATCAAGATAACGCTGGATGCTGGTGACCTGGACGGGCTCAAGGCCTGCAGCTGGCTGGTAGGCCCCACAGAAGGAGCCGTGACGTCCCAGAATGTTGACGTTACTGACATTGCTCACTTCGGAGATGTGAGTGGAATGGGTGGTGTAAATGATCTGCGCATCGCTATATGCGATACGGTCGAACAGGGTTTTTTGGATGTGGGTATGGATGTGCGCTTCCGGCTCCTCGATTAGTAGGAAGTTGGCCATGGCCAGTTTTTCGCGCTGGTACTTGAACTCCAGAAGCTTGAGCGTCAGGTAGATGAGGTTGGCCCCTCCCAGGCTCAATTCATGAATGGCACCCTCGTACCCTTCTTCTGATTCGCCCACGAAAAGCCGTAGAGACTGGAAAAGCTTATCGGCATCCTCGGGCAAATCAGATTTGATCGAAAGTGACGCCGGCGAGTAGGTTTCGCCCGCAGCGTCCTTGATGGTCTCGCGAATATGGTTGCGAACCGACTGCACATCATCCAGATCCTCGATAGATGTATTGAGTTCGCGAACCAACTCAGTAATCGGTTGCATCGTGGCGGGGTTGATCTCCCCACTTTTGCTCTTGAGCAGGGTAAGCAAAGGGTTGGTACGGTTGTTATGAAACTCGGCAACAACGTCACGCAGTGCTTGAATGAAAGTCAGCGATACCTCTTTGGTAACGGAGAGGAATCCGGGCACCTTCGATCCGATGTCCGGGAATTCCGTCTCCGAGTTGAAGCAACACAGATCGAAGTCGCCAACGAAGGCCTTGTACACATCGGGATCGCTAAAGTCAACCCAGCTCCGCCCCGTGAAAATCGTTTCGTAGTCGTCGATCGTAATCGTGTCGCGGATCTCTGCGAGCTGGTCAGCGTCAAAAAGATCAAGGTCAGCCAGCTTCAACCGGATTTCTTTCTTGGGCCGGAAAATCAGGTTATAAGTCGCCTTGCGAAGTGGCGTATCTTCCAGCGTGGCAGTGCCGTGTAGGAACAGTGCCTGCACTGATTCGTCGGTGCTGATCTCCTCGAATTCCATGCTGATGATGATCCAATGGCCCTGCCATTGACCGAGTGAGCGGCTGAAATCCGATTCATCCAAGCGGTAAGCCGCGCGCACCATTGTGTCGTCTAGAAGAAGGCGGATCGCTCGCAGTATGTTCGACTTACCTGAGCCATTCTCGCCGATGATGGTGTTCACGCCCTTGTGAAACTGAAGGGTCGTATTCTTAAAGTTTCGGTAGTTGACCAGCGTCAATTTAGAAATATGCATGCTTTTCTGGCCTGCCGCTCCCTGAGCAGCCTTAGTTGTTGACACAATCGTAGTGCAGTCGATCTATTACTACGACCGGTCAATGACCGCTTCTGGCCGATTCTGTTGAAAAAATGGCTGTCGCCCCGTGTCGTCGTCAAAATCACGCCGTCAGCAAGCATGGGGGTAGGCAGCATGACGGGGCAGTTACCGGTAGGACAGCAGCGGCTGTTCTACTCGTTCAATCTGGAAGAGCACGTCCCGCCCCAACACCTCTTGCGCAGCATTGACCAGCGCCTGGATCTCAACGACCTGCGTGCCCACCTGGCCGATTTCTAAAGCCCCATCGGACGCCCGTCAGATTGACCTGGAATTGGTGGTGCGCATGCTGGTGGGTGTCTACTGCTACGGCCCGTTCCGAGCGGCGGTTGTGCGAGGAGGTGCATCTGAACCTGGCCTATCGCTGGTTCTGCCGACTAGGCCTGGAAGATGAAGTGCCCAATCACTCGACCTTCTCGAAGAGTCTCCACGGCCGTGTTGCCTGCAGAGCAACATTCAATTCGGGGTCGTGCGATGAGAACCTTTCTCTTTATTGCGGTAAAAAATCTTACAGTAAGTCTATTTACAGCACCCTTCCGCTCGGGCAGTATCGGATTCGAATCCTGATCAGGCCTTGCGGATGCTCAATCTCAAACACGAAGTCCTTCTCCGCCTGCGCGCCATTGAGCTGATCGCTTTCTGGGAGGGGCGCCTGATCACTACTCAGTTAATCGAGTGGTTTGGTATTACTCGGCAGCAGGCTTCCTCGGATATCAATCGGTACAACACGGAGTTCAACGAAGGGGCGCTGGTTCATAACCCCGCAGTCAAAGGCTATGTTCCAGCTGCAGGCTTCCAGCCGGTGCTCACGGCTGGGCACGTCAATGAGTATCTCGAAATGCTAGTGAGTCAGGGCGGGCAGCCGATGGCTCAAGTGCTGGAGTCTCATCCGGGGGTTGCCACTGTCCAGTTGCCCGACCGTGCAATTCGACCGGAGGTTGTGCGTGAGGTAGTCCGAGCTTGCCGGGCGGGAACCAGCCTTAGAATTCTCTATGCCTCAATGAGCAACCCGGCGCCACACGAGCGAGTCATTTCTCCCCATACCTTGGTTTACACCGGCTTTCGTTGGCATGTACGGGCCTGGTGTCACAAGCGGGAGGACTTTCGCGATTTTCTTCTGTCGCGCATTGATCGCACGCCCAAGCCTTGTGATGAAGAGGCACCTAAGGCGGAAAGCGACTGCCTTTGGCAAGAGAAGATTTCTCTAACGCTGATTCCCAATCTGCTACTCAGCGACTCTCAGAAAGCCTTGGTCGAGCGCGACTTCGCCATGCCGGAAGGGCGCTTACAGTTGACCGTGCGTAAAGCTCTGGCCCACTACACCCTGCAGCGCTTTCAGGCAGCAATCACCGAGGACGACGCTTCCCGCGTTAGGGAGCATCCGCTGCAACTGTTACCAACGGATCGCAGAAGGCTTGAACCTCTCCTCTTTGGTGGAGGCCAGGGGTGAGCGTGCAGACTTTCAGTTATGACTCCGACCTGATAGGCGGCTCGCTGCAGGTTCGAGAGTCTCGCATTGTGGCCGACCTGCTGCTGCAGAACGCCAGCGCCGATCACTGGTACGAGGTCATTCAGCAAGAGAATCGGCTTCAAAAACGCACCTCCGCTTCGGCCAAGCGTGTTGCTCAAGCCCTGCGCAAGCGTTTGGAGCGGTTGGACGCCGCCTTTTGGCGGGCCATTCGCGATGGCGACGATGAGCTCGCCACTCAAGTGGTGTTCTGCTCGGCCCTAGAGCGCAATCTTCTTCTCGTCGAATTCATCGAAACCGTCGTCCGGGATGCCTTTGTTACCCGTGCTGGAGTGCTTGAGCCCTACCACTGGAGCGAATTCCTGGATGAGCGCAGCCATCGAGATCCAGCCATCACCTCTTGGACTGAGTCCAGCCGCAAGAAGATGGCTCAAGTCGTCTACCGCATGCTGGCTGAAGTCGGTCTGCTGGAAAGTACGCGCAGCATGAGATTGCAAAACCTAAGGATCCGGCCAGAGGCCCGCGCATTGCTGGACGACAGCTACCGACAACGAATCAAAGCCTGCCTGGAAGTATCCAGCGCCGCTGCGCAGTAAGCGCGGAATCAAGGAGTCAGTGATGAACCAGCAGCTACAGGATCGGCTGAACCAGATCCCAGAAAAAATCCTCACCGAGGAGTTTCTCAAAAGCCAAGGGCTGGGCAACGAGATCGGCTTCTGGATCTTCGACTACGCCCCCGAGGATGAGCTGCAGGTGCGCCAATACCTCGACTTTCTCAAAAGCTTTCTGGATAAAAAACACAGTCAGCTGAAGGTTGTGAACATCAACCTGCTGCAAGCCATGAAGGACTATCTGGATCAGCGCAACTTCACTGACAAGGCCATCCAGATGCAGACCGCCAAGGGCGACTCGGCACTGCTCAAAGCGCTTGCCGGCCCGTTGCACATGGACAAGTTCGCGCCCTACCTGATGGAGCATTACCGCGCCACGGAACACGATGTTGTGCTCATTACAGGCGTGGGCTCTGTATGGCCGGTGCTCCGCGCCCACAACCTGCTCAACAAACTGCATGCCCTGCTCGGCCACAAGCCGCTGGTACTGTTCTACCCGGGGCACTACTCAGGCCAATCGTTGGCTCTGTTCAACCGCATTACCAGCAACAACTACTACCGCGCATTCAAGCTGGTGCCCTGATCAATAAGGATGATGGCCGTGAGCATTAAAGAAATCTTCTTCAAGGAACTCGACCGCCCGATTAACGGTGTGGTCAAGGCGGATCAGGCTGATGACGCCACCGTGCACCAGGAACTCGACGAATACGTCGTGACCAACGAGCTGGAAAAACACTTCCGCAGCTTCTTCGAGTCCTACAGCACCGACCTCAGTGATCCCTCCATCGCCAACCGAGTGGGCGTATGGATCAGCGGTTTTTTTGGTTCAGGTAAGTCGCACTTCCTGAAAACGCTGTCTTACCTGCTGGCCAACATCGAAGCCCATGATGCCAGAGGCAACAGTAAGCGCGCCGTTGCCTTCTTCGATCAGAACAAAGTGCGCGACGCCATGATCCGCGCCGACATCGATAAGGCGGTAGCCAACAGCGCCGATGTCATTCTGTTCAACATCGACAGCAAGGCCAGCTCCAACGACGCCGGCAACCCGATCCTCAACGTGTTCCTGCGCGTGTTCAACGAACACCAGGGTTTCAGCGGCGACCATCCGCACATCGCCCACATGGAGCGCCACCTCACTCAGCGCGGCGTGTATGAGCAGTTCAAGCAAGCCTTCAACACAGCCACAGGCCTGGAGTGGGTCGATGAGCGTGACGGCTACCAGTTCTACCAGGATGACATCGAAAAGGCGCTTGCCAGCGCTTTAGGCCTCTCTGCCGATGCCGCGCACAAGTGGTTTGAAGCCTCAGAGCAAACCTTCAGTGTGTCGGTGGAGAACTTCTGCAATTGGGTGAAGGAATATCTCGACACTCAGCCTGCCAAGCACCGTGTGCTGTTCCTGGTCGACGAAGTTGGTCAGTTCATCGGCAGCGACACCCGCCTGATGCTTACCCTGCAGACCATTACCGAAAATCTCGGCACCATCTGTAAGGGCCGCGCCTGGATCATCGTCACCTCACAGGCCGATATGGATGCCGTACTCGGCGAGCTGTCCGCCACCAAAGCCAATGACTTCTCCAAGATTGCCGGGCGCTTCAAAACTCGCCTGTCGCTTTCCAGCTCCAACACCGACGAAGTCATCCAGAAACGCCTGCTACGCAAGACAGAAGCTGCCGAGGCGGAACTGCGCGCGCTCTGGGAGCAAAAGGGCGACATCCTGCGCAACCAGATCACCTTCGACCGCTCTGGCCCAACGCTGAAGAATTACGACGGCCCGGACAGCTTCGTCGCCAACTACCCGTTTGCGCCTTACCACTTTCAACTGGTGCAAAAAGTCTTCGAGGAAATTCGCAAAGTCGGTGCCACCGGTGCGCACCTGGCCTATGGCGAACGTTCCATGCTCGATGCCTTCCAGATGGCCGCCCTGTCACTCAAGGACAAACCCTTGGGCGCATTGGTGCCCATGTACAGTTTTTACCGTGCGGTGGAAGGCTTCCTCGACACCGCCGTCAAGCGCACCATCGACCAGGCCAGTGAAAGTGAAGTGCTCGATGACTTCGACGTACAGATCCTGCGCACCCTGTTCATGATTCGCTATGTCGATTTGATCAAAGGCACGCTCGACAACCTGGTCACTCTGTCCATCGAAGAGGTCGACACCGACAAGCTTGCCCTGCGTCGCCGTCTTGAAGGCACCCTGCAGCGCCTGGAAAAGGAAAACCTGGTCATCCGCAACGGTGATGAATTCGTCTTCCTCACCAACGAAGAACGCGACATCACCCGCAAGATCAAGGCCACCGAAATCGCCTCCTCGGACGAGAACAAGGCACTGGCCGAGCTGATCTACAAGGACCTGCTCAAGGACAAGAACAAGTTCCGCTACAACCTGACCAAGACCGACTACAGCATCGGCCGCTTCCTCGACGGCCACAGCTTGGAAGGCCGCTACGAGCAGGATCTTCGCGTCGAGGTTATCTCTCCGCTAGATCCGGACTACGCACTGTATGGTGAAGCCGGTTGCCTCAACAAGAGCAACGAAGCCCCAGCGGGCCTCGCACTGTTCAAACTCCCCGACAGCAGCGAGCTGTTCGGCGAGCTGCGCATTTGGCTCAAAACCAACAAATTTATTCGTCTCAACAACGATGATAACCAGCCTGATCTCAGCCGCATCCTGTCCGACCGTGGCCGTGAAAACCAGGAGCGTAAAAAACGCCTGCGTCTGATGCTCGAAGCGCTGCTGGAGCGCGCTGAAATTTATGCCCTCGGCCAGCACCTCAAACTCAACGGCAGCAATATCCAGACCCGCTTCGACGAAGCCTGCCAATACCTGCTGGAGAACACTTACAACAAGCTTGGCTACCTGCGCGTATTGCAACAGGAGCCCGAGCGCGAGCTACATGCCGTATTGCACAGTGATGACATCACCCAACTGGGCCTTACCCTGGATGGGGAAGACGGCAACGCCCAAGCCATCAAAGAGGTCGAGCAATTCATCACCCTGCGTGCCTCCGGTAATGACCGCCTGCTCGTGTCAGATATCGTCGAGCGCTTCAACAAGCGTCCGTTCGGCTGGCCTGATGGCGAAATCCTCCTGTTGATCGGCCGGCTCGCTGCCGCCGGGCGGATTTCCTTCCATGTTGCCGGCCCAAGCCTCGCATTGCCGGATGCTTTCGAATACCTGACCAACAGCCGCAAGCGGCGGGAAATCTCGGTGCAGAAAAAGCGCCAGACCGATGAGGTATTGCTCAAGAAAGTCCGCAATCTCAGTCAGGATCTGTTCAACGCCCTAGGCCCGGCCGGTGAGAAAGAGCTCTATGCCTTCTACCGCAGCCGCCTGGAAACCTGGCTCTCCGAACTCAAGAGCTACAAGAGCAAGGTTGATGTCGGGCGCTTCCCAGGCAAAAGCACAATCGAGAAGTCTCTGCTGACCCTGCAGCGTCTGCTGGGCAACAGCGATAGCGTCGACTTCTTCAAGGAGGTGGTCGACAACCAGAACGACTACCTCGACCTCGAAGAGGATTACCGCGACCTCAACGAATTTTTCACCAACCAGTTGCACAGCTGGCAGCAGCTGCAACAGGCCCTGCGTCGCTTCGAAAAAAACCGCAACGCCCTGGAGAAAAACGACAGTGCTCGTAAGGCAATGGTCGAACTGCAGGCCATCGAAAGCCATGCCAGCCCATACAACCAGCTGCACAAAGTCTCTGGCCTGGTAGAAACCGTTGAGGCAGTCAACGTCAGCATCCTCACCGAACAGCGCGAGCAGGCGCTGGCTGCAATAGACCAGAAGATCGCCCTGCTGCAGGCCGAAATCGCCAAGAGCGGCATCGAAAGCGCTGAGCTAAGCAATCGTCTGCTGCGCCCACTGCAGCTGCTTAAAGCCGAAGCCGAGACTGAAACCAGCCTGGCCCACATTTACCAACTGGAAAGCCAAACCGCCGAAGAACGTCTGCAAGACGGCATCTTCGAGCTGGAGCGCGCCATTCAAGCCGAAGTGGATCGCCAGCAAAAGCTGCAGCAGCAAGCTGAAAAAGCCGCGCAGCAAACTGCCCAAGGTAGCAATCAGGTCAAGGAAGAGCGCACGCCGCCTCCCGTTCCGGTCAAGCCTGTTGCGCCGCCCAAGCCAGTGGTCGAAATCGCTGCCACCAGCGTTTTCAACAAGCTGGGTAATGGCGTCTACCTTGAGGCCCAGGCCGACGTGGATCGTTTCCTCAGCGCCTTGAAAGCAGAGCTAGATGCACAGATCCAGCAAGGCAAACGTATTCGGCTGCGCTAGTCAGATACCAAGGATTGGAGCGTTGTATGGACAGACTGGAAAAGATAGAAGCCCGCCGACTGATTCTGAGTTGGAAGGATCGCTGGACGCAGACAACACAGCAGCGCCTCGAAGTCGAGTCGCGGCAGCTGCAGGGCGAGCTGCACGCCAAAATCGACCAAATCAGTTTTTGGGATGCACTTTTTTCCGGCCGGTATCTGCGCAACACCATTCAGCCGCTCTTTACCGAGTGGTGCCAAACCAAAGCCACGGAATTGAGAATGGCGGCAGAGCAAGACCTGCAATCAGTCGTAGCGCGAGCCATCCCCGAAGAGGATTTCACCCCCTCTCTGGACGGACATAGCAGCAAGGGCACACTGCTGGATGTAGGCACTGCAGCCATTTCGACAGGTCTTGCTGCTGCGACTATTCCAGCGGTTGTCGCCTTTTCTACAGCCACTGTATCGGTAGGTGGTCTGCTTGGGTTTCTGGGCGTCACCACGACGGTACTCGTGACACGTAACTTAATCGCCGGCCTGGTAGTCCTGGGGTTCCTATTTCTGATAGCCCTGCTGCGCTTCAAAAGCATCAAGCGCAATGCCCGCAGCCGCCTGAAGGCCAGGGTCGACAAACAGATCATCAAGAAAATCCACTTCAGCAAAAAAGAACGATCACTGGCGATGGGCATGACCAAAATGCTCGAAAACACTGCGGACACGTTGATCAAGGAGCTGCGCCATGGTTGAGCAGATCCTGTTTGAGGTGCCCACAAAGTTTGCCAGCGGTATTGCCGATGGCAGCATCGTGCGCATCGGTACGCTGATCAAGGACAGTATGTCCGGTCAGATTCTCAGCCACGTACAGGAAACCGGCTTGGCCCAGAAGCTTCTCAGCAACGCCAGCCTCTTGCCGTTCTCCCCTTTGAGTGCCCTGGATCTGGCGTCCTCTGGTTACGCCAACGTCCAGTTGCATCAACTCAAAACCATGGTGGAAGGGCTGCAGATGCTGCAGTACGCCAACATCGGCCTTGCCGCCACCGGGCTTGGGGTAAGCGTGTTGGGCTTTATGCTGATCAACCAAAAGCTCAAAGGGCTCGAAAGCGCCATCGCTCAGCTATCCACTCAGATGGACAAGCACTTCCAAGAGCTGGCAGAAAAACACCTGCGGCATAAGTTCGCCAATATCTACGTGCTGTTTGAGCGGGCCGAACAGGCCTCGTTTTTGCGCAGCCCGGCGCAAGAATGGCTGACCATCGAAGGCCAGCTCGCCATGGAAAGCGGCTTCCTAAGAAGCGAGATCGGCCATCACCTGACCCAGAACAGCTTCCACTACGACTGGTTCAATAAAATGACCAGCGCGCTGGCAATGTGTAATGCCGCTCGCATTCAGTGCCTGCTGCAAGCCAACGAGATAAGCGCCGCTCAGCATGCCTCCACGGTTATTGCCGATAACTACAGCGACCTGTTTGACCCGCTCAGCGCCACACAACTTGCGGCAAGAATGACCGAAGCGGAACAAGACTCGCGAGAGGATGACCTGCACCTGTTCAAGTCCAACCAAGCCAAAGCAGCGCAGGTAATGTTGGGCCTACGCGAGATGACCGATGCCGCGATGACGCAACCGTTGCTGCTCGAACATCTCGGAAGCAGAGAAATCAGTGGCCAGGCTTACCTGAACGCAATCAACACTCAGGATCAACACCCCATCATTCTGCTGACCCCATAATGCCGCTGTAAGGCCGAGGCATGGCGCACTTCAAAGCGCCGGCCCCTGCCAGTAAACGCATCACTATTCGTGAAACAGTCCATCGCACAAAAAAAATGGTAATAATGCCGATGTGCGCAATAAAAACAGGATTCGCACAAAGTTTCCTAAGCGCAAAACGGTATTCAAGAAGGAACTGAGCCATGCAACCGGCCGGGTACAACCGCCTGCTTCAGGAGTCGACAGTCAAGGCGCTGCCACCTGCGCGCCTGGCGGAAGTCCGTGCAGTCACCCGCAAGGAGGTTATCGGCCAAACCCTGGCAGTGCCCGCCAGTATGGCACCGGCTGCGGGCGATCTGCTCGGCCATATCCTGTTCGCCCTCAAGCACGAAGGCGTTGAGCTGGCCATCCTGGCCCAGTGCCTGCCGCTGATTACTGAACCCGAGCTCCGCACCGCGATTGAGGCCAGCCCCACCAGCCAGTACCTGCGTAAAGCCGCGTACTTGTGGGAGCACTTCACCGGTCAGTGCCTCCAGCATCAGGCAAGCAACCTGCGCACCGCCTACGTGCCGCTGTTTGATCCCGCTCAGTACATCACAGTTGCAGGGACGAAGAACAACCGCTGGCGTGTGCTGTTTAACGGCATCGGCAGCCTCGACTACTGCGTCACCCTGCGCCGCACCGATGCGCTGCAGGCGCTGCTGGAGCGCAACCTGCTGCAACAGGCTATAGATTTCAGTGAGTCGCTGCCGCGCGACATCCTCAACCGCGCCCTGGCGTGGGCCTACCTGCACGAAACCCGCGACTCCTACGCCATCGAAAACGAAACCCCCAGCGAAGACAAAGCCGCCCGCTTCGTTGACTTGCTCAAGCAGGCCCACCAGCCCCGCCAGCTGGATGAAGACTATTTCGTCGAGCTGCAAAACGCCGTCATCAGTAACCCCTACGCCCAGGCTGCTGCATTTCGTCATCAGCAGAACTACCTCAGCAACGGCCTGCGCGGCGCACTCGGCGTTACCTATCTACCGCCACCGCCCAAGCTCGGCCGCGAGCTGATGGAGCAGCTCATCCAGCTGGCCAACCAGCCGCCCGAAGACCTCGACCCACTGTTGCTGGCCAGCACTGTCTCCTTTGCTTTTGTCTTTATTCACCCCTTTATGGATGGTAACGGCCGCCTGTCACGCTTCCTCTTTCATCAGGTGCTCTGCCAGCGCGGCGCACTCAAGCACGGCCTGCTGCTGCCGGTATCCGTGGCCCTGCGCCAGAACGAGGCCGACTACCTGGCCACCCTGCAGGGGTTCTCCGAACCCGCGCGGCGCTTCTGGGACGTGACCTTTATCGACGAGGGCCAGTTCGCTTTCGACTTCACCGGCCACGAAGCGCTTTACCGTTACTGGGACGGCACCGCCTGCGCCGAATTTATGCTGCGCGCCACCGAGCAGGCGCTCGAACGCCACCTCAAGGAAGAAACCCAGTTCCTCAATCGTTACGACGCCATCTACCGCCGTATCGATCAGCAATTCGACATCCCCAACAGCACCCTCGCGCGGCTGGTGATGTTCTGCCTCGACCAAAACGGCACGCTCTCGCAAAACCGCCGCAAGCAATACCAGCATCAAGTGCCGGCAGCCGTCTTCGATGCCCTGGAATCCGCCTGGCGCGAGGTCATCAACCATGGCTAAACCCGCACAGCACCCGCAGGCCAATCAGGCAATTGACCGCCACCGAATCAGGCAATCAGCCGCCAGCGGGCCACTCAAACAGTGGCCCGCCCAAATACCATTCAGCGCATTGAACAGCTGTTCTATTCAGGACACCCCATGAACACCAGCCACATCAAAAGCTACGCCCCCAAGGCCCGTACCGCCTTTATTGCCGCCATGACCAAACGCGCGGCGCTGTTTGGCATTCGCGAGTCCAGCATCCCAGCCATGGGCATTGCGCCTGTGGAGCAAAAGGGTGATCTGGTACTGATCGGTGAGCGCGCCTTTCCGGCCAGCATCATTCGCCCGCGCGCCGCGCTGGTTAAAAAGGTCGAACAACTGGGCTTTGCCCAAGCCATGGAGCAGGCTGCCTACAGCTGGTTCAACCGCCTGTGCGCCATCCGCTATATGGAGCTGCAGGACTACCTCGACCACGGCCGCCGCGTGCTCAGCGCCGCTGACGGCAGCGCGGACACCCCGCAAATTCTGGAGGACTGTTTAGAGGTCGACCTGCCGGGCCTCGATAAACAGCTGATTACCGAGCTCAAGCTCGATGGCAACAAGGATGAAGAACTCTACCGCGAGCTGCTCCTTGCTCAGTGTCACGCCCTGCATCAGGCCATGCCGTTTCTCTTTGAAGCAGTGGATGACGCCACCGAGCTGCTGCTGCCCGACAACCTGACCAAAACCGACTCGCTGATCCGCGAGCTGGTCAGCGCCATTCCCGAAGAGGACTGGGCCAACATCGAGATCATCGGCTGGCTCTACCAGTTCTACATCTCCGAGAAAAAGGATCAGGTCATCGGCAAGGTAGTGAAGAGCGAGGACATTCCCGCCGCCACCCAGCTGTTTACGCCCAATTGGATCGTCAAGTACATGGTCCAGAACTCCCTCGGCGCGCAGTGGCTGGCGACCTACCCGGACTCACCGCTCAAGGCGCAGATGGAGTACTACATCGAGCCGGCTGAGCAGACTGATGAGGTCAACGCGCAACTCGCCGCCATCACCCCGGAAAGCCTCAATCCCGAAGAGTTGACCCTGATCGACCCGGCCAGTGGCTCCGGCCATATCCTGGTCGAGGCCTATGACCTGTTCAAGGCCATCTACCTGGAGCGCGGCTACCGCCAGCGCGACGTGGCGCAGCTGATTCTTGAGAAGAATCTCTTTGGCCTCGACATCGACGAACGAGCAGCGCAGCTATCCGGCTTTGCCTTGATGATGAAGGGCCGCGCCGATGACCGCCGGTTGTTCGAACGCGGGGTCAAGCTCAATGTCATGGCACTGGTGGACAGCGCGGGCTTCGATGCCGAGGTAGTGGCTAATGGCGTAAAGCTGGCGGACTTCGGGTTGCAGCTAGATGATCTCACTGAGTTGAAGAGGTTGTTTGAGCATGCCACTACCTTTGGCTCGTTGATTCAGGTGCCAGTGGGGCTGGCGGAAAAGCTACCTGTGTTGAAACATCTGAGCGAGACAGCCAGCCAGGATCTTTTTATAACAGATGAAATAAAGCGATTGGGGCTGCTGGTACAGCAGGCTGAGTTGCTGACTGAACACTACGACGCGGTGGTGGCGAACCCTCCTTATATGAGTTCGAGTGGGATGAACGCCCTCATGAAGCGGCTAGCCAAGGATTACTTCCCTGACGCCAGGAACGATCTGTTCGCCTGCTTCATTGAGCGCGGTTACACGCTCGCCACGATTGCGGGTCGCTGTTCGATGGTCACGATGCAGAGTTGGATGTTCCTGTCATCGTTCGAGCGAATGCGCGAGCGAATGCTGCGGGCAAAGACCATCACGACGATGGCCCATATCGGCTACAACAGCTTTCCGTCGATGAACTCGAAGGTCGCACAGGCGACGGTGTTCTCGATCACGAACAAGCGTTGCGGCAACTACATCGGCACCTTCATCGACCTGAATAGCGCGCCCCAATCCGCGGACAAGAGAGCTGTGTTTCTAGCGCGAGATCCCGCGAATAGGTTCGAAATCGCGGCGGACGAGTTCGCGAAGATCCAAGGAAGTCCGCTCGCCTATTGGTTGAGCGATCAAATGCGACAGCTGTTCGTCGCTCACAAGGAGCGGTTGAAGACCAACTCCGGATTGACCACTGGGGACAACGAGCGCTTTGTTCGTTTCTGGTGGGATGTCTCGGCGGAGCTGCTCGGGCTCGGTATTCAATCCCGAGCCGAGAGTCTTTCGGCAGCGGCAAAGTGGTACCCATACAACAAAGGTGGAGACTATAGGCGTTGGTATGGCAATGACGAGCTTGTCGTCAACTGGTACAAGGATGGACGCGAAATTCAGTCAACTGGACGTTGTGTCCTGCGAAGCAAGGATGAGTACTTCAAGCCCGGAGTCACTTGGGGCGGGTTGACCTCGTCGGCGGTTTCGTTTCGTCTCTCCGAGGTCGGACATTTGTTCGACTCAAACAAGGGACCGATGATCTTCGGGCCTGATGATCATCTGCTGTACCGCCTTGGCCTTTTGAACAGTACGTTCTCGCACGAAGTGCTGCAGAGTCTGAACCCGACGATCTCAACGCAGACCGGCGATATCGAACGGATCCCGGCACCGTACTTTCCATCCATTCGGGAACGTGTGCAGGGGCTCGTGCAGGACCTCGTCGATATCGCTTGCAAAGACTGGAACGCTTACGAACGTTCCTGGGGCTTCCAATTCCTCCCGATCTTAACGGCATCTTCTGAGCCGGCGCCCACCCTCGAATCCAGTTACAACGCCTGGATCACACTGAATCGCGAAACCATCGCCGAGATGCAGCGCCTCGAAGAAGAGAACAACCGCCTCTTTATCGACGCCTATGGCCTGACGGACGAGCTCACCCCCGATGTGCGTATCGAGCAGATCACCCTTACGGTCAACCCGGCCTATCGCTATGGCGGCAAGCTCAGCGAGGCTGAATTGTGGACGCGCTTCCGTGAAGACAGCATGCAAGAGCTGGTGTCCTACGCCGTCGGCTGCATGATGGGCCGCTACAGCCTCGATGAGCCCGGCCTGATCTACGCCCATAGCGGCAACCAGGGCTTCGACCCTAGCCGCTACACTCGCTTCCCAGCCGATGCCGACGGCATTCTGCCGCTCACTGATAAAGAGTGGTTTGCCGACGATGCGGCCAACCGCCTGATCGAGTTTATTTCAGTGGCCTGGGACAAAACCCACCTCGAAGCCAACCTGCGCTTTCTCGCCGACAACCTCGCGCCGAAAAAGACCGAGTCCAGCCGCGACACCCTGCGTCGTTACCTCTGCGACAACTTCTTCAAAGATCACCTGCAAACCTACAAAAAGCGCCCGATCTACTGGCTATTCAGCAGCGGCAAACAAAAAGCCTTCCAGTGCCTGGTCTACCTGCACCGCTACAACGAAGGCACCCTGGCGCGCATGCGCACCGAATACGTCATCCCCCTCAGCGCCAAACTGAGCAGCTACGCCGCCAAACTGGAAAAAGACATCGAAGCCAGTAACAGCACCGCCGAAAAGAAAGCCCTGGAAAAGCAGCTTTCAACCCTGCACAACCAACAAGCCGAACTCGCCACCTTCGACGAAAAACTCCGCCACTACGCCGACCAACGCATCAGCCTGGATCTGGATGACGGGGTGAAGGTGAACTACGGAAAGTTCGGTGATTTGTTGGCTGAGGTGAAGGCAGTGACTGGGGATAAGGCTGATTAAAATATAAGCTTAGTTAAGATTAATTTATGAACTCATGGACGAATTAAATATGGATAGAGAGATTTCAATACCCACAGGCGCAGGCAAGTCAATCCGCATATCCAGCGATATGCGAATAAATCAATCTTTTTTACCTATCAGCGACTCAGTACTCATTATGAAAGCAGCTGAAGTACTGGGGGTGAATGATGCAGGGCAAAGCCCTAAGGAAGGAACCGCATTATTCTATCCTGCAGCCGGTAGAGACCTTATAACACCCATTTTATTGGGCGTTCCATTTTGCACTGAATTTTATTTTTACGAGTGCAGCGCAGGGCCGTTCCGTTCAGCAAAGGCTATCGAGAAAGCGTTAGCAAAAATATTTGGCAATGTTGATTTTGAGTCGGGAAACTCATGCAGGTATATTTATACATTTATATATGAAGACCAGCAGCGCCGAGTAAACTGGTTAAGAGGGAAAAATTCAGACTTCCTTGAGCTAGATGTAAACCTAGCGATGTATTTTCATCGGGGCGATAGTTATGGCGAAGGTGGTTCAGGTGAATGCTGGGATAGTACTCTCTTCAATTTTTTGAAAAGTAAAGCTCGGAGCGGCTTGCTTCGCGTTGTTACACAAGGCGAGCCAGGAGGATTAGGGGAGGATCTAGTTAATACATTACAAACGATTCAAGTAAACTCAGAATCAACGATGCATCGTGACGGGAAGTATTATATCGGAGTGTATAGTGCTTCCAAAGAACAACCTACGATTTTAAAATTTTAAATAGGCATAATTTAATGAAACTGCTAGCCCGGATTTCTCATGACCGCATAAACAAAAACGGCTGAAAGCCTTATGATTCTTGTCGCCAAACAAAGCCCCATAAGTCTTCAGCCGCGCACAAAATGCTACCAGAAAAACTCCACTT
>Ga0172367_10002860_pt1 | contig 23152 bp, 30 predicted proteins | sample Lak10m_FD_114542 | JGI IMG/M metagenome (GOLD analysis project Ga0172367, IMG submission 114542) | Freshwater microbial communities from Kabuno Bay, South-Kivu, Congo - kab_022012_10m | ecosystem: Environmental > Aquatic > Freshwater > Lake | place: Democratic Republic of the Congo: South-Kivu... | reverse complement strand
TGGTGTATTAGTGGTGGTGGTAGAGGTAGAGGTAGAGCTTGTTCCAATGGATGTTCCACATTCTGTAATGCAGTACTCTTTTTCTACCCCATTTGCGCCGTATATTATGGCATATAACTTACCCTGAGAAGCCCTGTACACAAAAGCAAATGAATAACCTGGATCTCCCAATCCATAAGCTTGGCTAGCTCCAGAGTAGTAAACAGCTTCTGAATCTGAAGTTACTTCAGCTGATCCAGTAACCAGGTCGTTATTACCTATAAGAATATCTCCCAATTTTATTGCTCCAGTTCCACCATTTTCTGTTGGAGACAATATAACTTGAGGATCTTCATTGTCTGCGTCTGAAACTAACCTTCCACCTTCATCTATTTCCCAGGATCCAATTTTGCCAGTGTTTGCTGTTACGCTTCCGGTTATGGCGAGGGTTGTGCCATCCCAAGATAATTTATTGCCAAGCGAAAAATCGGCTTGACCAGAACCTGCATTTTTTGCAACATAAAAAGCTGTATTTGAATTACCAAAATTTCCTGCGCCATAATACATTTGAGTAGAGTTAATTGTTAAACCACCGATAAATCCATCTTGATAAATTGCATTTTCAAATTCATTTACTGCTTCTTCCGCTGCGTCATCTGCGTCATCTTGATTTATTGCATCTGTACCATCAGCAAGTTTTAAATTACCCCTAACGGTTAATGTAGTTCCGTTCCATGTTAGTTTTGTTCCAAGAGAAAATAGAGAATCACTGTCTACATAAAATGGAGTATCATCATTATTATAATTTCCAGCTCCCAAAAATATTTTTCCATCATTACTTAATTCAGTACTACCTTGGAGATCTAAATTGTTTGTAGTCAAACTGTTAGCGTAAGCGTCTCCTTCTTTTGTGACTCTAAACGTTCCATCAGCAAATACCCCCGCACCAAGCCACATATTTCCGTCAATGTCAACGTGAAATGAACCAGAATCAAATCCACCAATATCAATGGATCCAACTATTGTTGCGTCATAAAAATACGCTCTTCCCTGACCGTTTATCAACCATCCCGTTGTGGCATTTGAATAGCTACCATTTCCAACGTGGGTTCCGTCGAAGTTTGATGATTTTATTATTGACGTTGCGCCAGCCATTGTGATGGTGTGAGCGCCTATGGTTCCTGCTGTTATCTTACTTGCAGTAAGATTTCTGATATGAGCAGAGTCGATTAGGGTGGTTGCACTAGAGGCTACTATCGAAGTCCATAAGGAAAGATTGTTGCTAGTATCTATGCTTCTTACTCTGGCAAAATATATTTTTTCCTCCGTTTGTTCCGTAACCTGACCAGTATTTGAATTTACCTGAGAAATACTTGTTGAATTTTGTGGAACGTCAAGAGCAATCACATTTGCCGAAGAAAAACCAGAAAGAAACGGTTCACCTATTGGGGTGTAACTAGATCCCTGTTGAGCAATGCTTTCCGGTAAAAAAACCTCGTATAGATATCCACTTAAGTCTGAATCATTTGAGGGGTTAAAACTGATCATAATGGACTTGTAATTTCCTACGATCACCAAATTTCCCAACTCATGTGGATGAGTCAAATCTCTTGGAACCACCAGTCTCAACAAACCCGCAGATGCTATCGATGCATTTACATCCATATTTCTTGGATTTGTTGTTATTAAATATTCTTTACCGTGGCTTTAGAGACTTTATTGTTTTTCTTATCGTTGGCATTACTTTACCAATCCAGTTGAGCTAAAAGAAAGTTCTTTGTTTATTTCTTGAATTCCTATACTTAATCTCATGTTTTTTTCAAAATGCAGTTCTTCTATCTGTATTTGGTTTGAGTTAGACTTTTCGTTTTTTTCTGCTAAAGATTCTACTTCCAGAACATAGTCAATCTTCTCAGATTCAAGAGATTCTGGTAAAAATACATGCAATTGACTCATCGATTGGCTTACATCATAACAGTCAACAATTACATTATCAAAAATAACTTTTTCAATGTCTCCAATTTTTTCTCTTAATGAACTTAATCTTAATTTTATTTTTCCGAAAGAAGGACCGTTTTAGACCATACAGAATGAATCCGAGGACCGCTAAAATTAATAACGGCTTTTGCACCAGTTTTTTGAGAAATAGAATCCTTCCAGTCTAATCCATCATGAAAAAATGAAATTCTATAGTACGCGCTTGTTGTATTTTTAGATCTGCCTGAAAAAAAATCAATCTCTGACTCAAGCGCATTGTATAAAAAATTATTAGAACTTTGAGATTTGTAAGAATCTATATCTTCTTCTGATTTCATCATGTAAACGCATTGACTACTAGACAAATCTTGTTTATATAAATATTTGATATTTTTAGTTTGATAATACAAATAATATACTCCATTTAAATCCTCATTCATTGGATGATCTTCCGCAGCCTGAAAATAGAGTTTATCTGAGAAAATTAATGTTTTTGTTAATATTGGTTTATCTTCTTTATAAATTGCATCGTCACCGATTTCTTTTTGATTGATAGACTACAACATACGAATGATCTTCATAGTTTGGTGCGTATGATTGATCATATATTTTATTTATTTCTAGATTTTTAATATCTACAAAAATCCATTCGTCTTTCTTTACATTTTCAAAAGGAACCTTAAGATTTATTTGCCTTCTAAGCAGCGGAGTTTTGAATGAAATAAAAGGTATGAGTTGCAGATTTGTTTCATGAGGATAATATTTAAACCATGTTAAATTATTCATGCCAACATCATATTTCCGTGTACAATATTTCAAACGCATAAGCATCTTTGAATTCTTCTGGATACTCTATTACTAAGTTAACATCAGCCACTGGAGTACCGCCAGTAAGTATGTCTGGATGAATTGATTCAACCCTTATCGTTATTTTTTCTAGATCTTGTTTACTAATCACAAATTCTTCTCTCACACTTTCATAGTCAACGTCAGAAGATTTTATTCTCACAGACCCATCCGACCCATCATGTCTGTGTGTTGCTATCTTTATGCCATCTATGGATGCCTGTTCGCCTAAAAATATATCTCCACTCAAGATTCCGTCCAGATTTCATTAAGTACTGCGGATGACTGTCCTGGCCAAGATCATCCAATAGGGAATGGCTTGATTTTACGTTCTTTGAATTATCCTCGTGTTCAATGCTTTCTAAAAGAAGCTCATAGAGCGAATCGCCTTTTTCTGTATAAACGTTTGTTTTTTTTATGCCCTTATTTTCTAACTGAGATATGTAATTAACATATTTCCTTCTTCTTAAAATATTTTGATAGAGATTATCTATTTTTGATGTAGTGTTATTTCTTCTTTCTAATAAATCTGTCATTAAAGACTTAAAGTTTCCTTCCCCTATTAGAACACCCGAAACTGCTTCTTCAGATAGGATTGGAAACTCTGATATCATTCTGGATGTTCTAAGATTAGTTGAGAGTTCAGAAATAACTTTTGTTTTAAATCTTAGAGAGGGTGTTAAAAAATTTTTGTAAAAAACATCACAATTTGTAATCAAATCCGAGTAGAGAGATTCAAGTTGCGAATCGATCAATGTTGTCAGCGAGTCTACTTTGATCGAAAAAAGTGCTTGAAATTGGATTGCTTGTTTTTGAGTTGCTTTATCCACTTCGGCTTCTGGTAAGCCTGTTGGTGATGACGGGAGGTTCTCTGCGAAAAGTTTCTGATAGTGCATCGCCATCTTGTACCAGTAAAAATAGTACGATGCGATTTGTTGTTGTGATTCATCTTCATATTTTTCTCCAAAATCTGTAGATAATGAATTTTTAATCAATTCTGCTTCATTCATTAGGCACTTTATTATTTCCCTGTAATCATACAGGTGACCAAATGTTGAAGTTGATATTACATCATTGTATTCTTTGGTAAATTTCTTATACCCTCTAGCATTACCCCTTTCGGCGAACATGTACTGCTCAAAACAGATATACGGCGGAATAGGATATTTTAAAGGTCCGTAATATTGATCTACGTATATTTGAGGAAAATTTATTGGAAGATCATTTATCTGTTCCCACATGTAGTTGTGACACTGTTCTAGTGCAGAATTGGATTTTGGATTTACGCTAACTTTTTTCAAATATGTTTCTAATATATTTAGAAATTGCCCTAGTTGCGTTGTTGCGGCTTCCGCTTCAGATCTAACGATTTCAATGCCTATATTGTAAGTTTGATCACTACCGAACACCACCAAGGTAATTCGACATAAGATTTCTTGTTGCCCTAGAGGAGGGACTGTCGTCAGCGTGCGACAATGAGGAAGATTCCTGCATTTTGTAGTCTTCGTACACCGATTCCAAATTTGACATTTTTAAAACATTTTCCTTGATACTTTTTTGCTATTTCTTTTTCCAAATTTTGGCTTTAACTTAGCCGTTCTATCTATATTTAATATTATACCAGATTCTTTGTTGTTATAATCATCGTTTTTTTTGTCTTGGTTTTTGGGCATAAAAAATGTGTTTGAAAAAGACTCAACATTGGTTGCTACTTCGCCTTTACCAAATTCTCCATAATTTTCAGTTATAGCCAAAAGTGCCAGCATTAGGGCATCGTGTGCGTGATCAACGGCCGATCCACCAGCCTCAAACACCGGTCTGCCAGTTTGAGTGGTTCTAACAACAACATAGGATATGATTTGCATGTAGAGCTCTTCGTCTGCTGCTGGAAACAATAAAAGAGATTTTTCAAAATGCTGAGTTAAATTATCAACCATATATGGCTTTATTTCTTTTTTAACAGGCAGTTTTGTGTATGGATCTTTAATTTCTATTAGTTCGCCAAATCCTATTCCTTTTACCCTATCTCTCAAATTGGATTTAGGATTTTCAGTTCCATATTTTCTGAGCAGTTCGACCTGAACTTCACCATATCCCCTGTCAACATAGATGTGTTTTGGTTGAAAAGAATCATTCAATTGTACAATTCTATTAACAGCGTTTGTCAAAGTATATTCTGACTTTTCAATTTCCTCCCTGTAAGCTATTCTTATCTTGTTTCTAAATCTTTCTTCCTCATGATTTTGATGACATGCCTCAAGCACAACTATGTTTGTTCCTGCTCCGTATTTATCCCAGTCAACGCCAATAGTGTAGATTGATCTAGCTGAGGTTATTTCTGGTATGTAATTCCAAGACGGCTCCACAAAAGCAGCATCAACAAATTTTCTTGGATAAACACCTTCTGCGTCTTCTCCCCAGTCTGCTTCAATTTCATGTCTATATCCAGTTTCGGAGTATTGCTCTCTAAATTCATCTTCTTGTTCCTTGGAAAAAAATGGATTACAGTATGACGGAAACCAAAACTCCCTAAATCTTTCCGACCTGCACCACTCCCAAAATCTTTCTCTTCTACCAGTTGGAGTAGAGGCGCCAATCAAGACCTTATCTGGCTGATCCTCTGCTGTTTTCTGAAGCATGGCATACAATGCGTCAAGGTCATCTGTGTGCATGTAGTCCATTTCGTCCAAGACAATGACGTGAGCTTCTTGACCACGAGCTACATCTGATTTACCACCAGACCTCATTCCAGAGGTAAAAAATCTGATTGTGGAGCCATTAGAAAATTCTACCATGAATTGAGGACTGGTTACTTTTCTAATTATAGAACTAGATACAATTTCGTTTTTTGATGCCAGTCTGTTTATTTCTTGATATATAAGTTCCACTTGCGTTTTCATTGGCGCAATAACCAGGCAGCGACCATCTTTGTTTGTATAACTATAATGCAGTAGTGCAATCGCCATACTAAAGGTTTTACCTAGACGACGGCCTGCTCTCAACACTTTACGTAGTGATGGATCTCTTAATATTAAAGTTTGATAAACTCTTGTTTCTACTCCGTAAGAAATATTTTGCCCATCTACATGGGTCTTTTGCTATATGTATTTGCCTTTGTATTTCTGCAGAAAGTCCCGAGTTTAACAGTGCGTTGTCAACCTCAAACGGCTCGTCTACCAAAAGTGCTAATTCCCTATTTGTCATTGGCCTTTCTAATACTGGCGAACCATCCTGCCAGTTTATGTGAGATAATTTATTTTTAAATACCCATTCAATTCTATTAATTTGTTTTACATATTCTGGGTTTTGAGATTGAATAATCTCAATTAGATCCTCTTTAGAAAGTGCTTCTAATTGTTTTCTAAACTCTTTTGTTTTAGCTAACATATCTATCCAAAATGCGCAGCCATCATTGCGCCCTCCGAACCAAGAAGTGATCTAGCATTGAGTCTCGAGTTTTGAATTGCCATTACTCCCCTGGCTCTTGACGTTGCAGCCACCTCGTTATCTTTATAGGTGCCAAACAATCCACCAGATATATTACCCTGCATTGACTTCATTGCATCTTTTCCAAAGCCAATCGCTCCTTTTACGGCAAGTCCACCAAGTTTTCCAACCTGATATGCAAAGTCCAGGGCAAGGGCTGCATTCAGTCCCGGTATTGCCGCAATTCCAAACTGAGAAGCAACAGCTAATGCGCCTCTTCCACCCAATTGCGTACCTGCTTTTATTGCGCCTTTTTTACCAAGTGTTTCTATAAAACCTTTTTCTAAAAGTTCTTTTGATAATAACGCCGTTCCCTCTTCTGTTGCGGCCATTGCAATGGGTCTACCAAGTTTTTCGGCGATTGTTTTTGCATACTCGCTATTTCTCATCATGCCTTTAGACATTGATGTTATTGTTTTTTCTGCCTGTTCTGATGCTAGGAAGGAAGCTCCACCATACGTAGCCATTCTTCCTAGGGCTGAGCTCGCTATATATTCCTCGCCAGAGCCAGGAGTTGCCATGAAGCTCATTACATTCCTTGTTAATTTACCCCTTTGTCCTTGAACCATTGCATATCTTCTTGCTCCCGTCGTTAAGGCATCTGCTCCCTCTGCGCCAATTAAAGATCTTCCGAAGTGAGTTTAATGGTGCACTAGAAATATCCCTTAATGATTCAGTAGCAGATTTCCTGACTGCTTGTCTAAACGCCAAGGTGCCATCTGCGTGTCCAGCGCCTCGTGCAGCGAGATTAAAACCATGCACAGCGTCTTCGGTCATCAGTGCCAAAGGATTATTCATTGCCATTATTCTAGCAATGTTCATATCTGCGGCTGCAGTTGACACTTTCCTAGCCGACATTTTTTCTATTTTTCTTAATGCCCCCAGTCTTGCAAACATTCCACCACCAAAAAGAGGGGCTTCTTTTGATCCCCCTACAAATCCCCTCGTTCCTATCAGCATATTTCCTATGCTAGCCAAGGCTCCACCACCCACTGGGGCGTAGTAAGGACTTCCTGGGCCTGCGCCTAGGGCGCTAAGATTTTGAAGTCTACTAAATCGTCTTGGATTGAAAAGTCTATTATTTTTGAAAAACCCTTTTACTGAAATGGGAGTTGAGTCGGGCGAGGGCATGCGTGGCACGCGACGAGGAGTAGTGCCAGCAGCAGGAGGAACTCGTGGTGGCGGCGGAGGCATACCAGCAAGCCTTCTACCTCTTCTTGTTGGACGGCCAAATATATTTGATCCACCAATAAACCTATTGGTTCCCATTTCGTCTGGTAGTAGATTGCCCCTGCTAAATCGCCCAAACTTAGATTCATCGCCAAACATTCTGTGGAAGATTCTCCCCGTCCTTCCTAGATCATCTCCAATTCCTCCACGAACAATGGTGTTTTGCAATCTGTGCATCGCGAATCCACCCGCAGTGTGAAATGCGGCCATTCTTGACATCTGTTGAGCATATGGGTTTTCCAATACACCCAAAAGACCTTCCGCCCTGTGCGATATGGGATCGGGCAGTTTTTCTTGCATAAATGGAGAGGTTGCCAAGCCATACTGAATATTCTCCGCAAATGGATTGAGACCAATTCCAGAGTTGGTCATTTCATTTTGCATTTTAACCACCTCTTCTTAGGTTATGCATTCCCAGAACTATGTTTCCATCTGCATTTAAATCTGCTGCCGTATCTAGGGAGGTATTTTTTGCTCCACTTGTATAGAGACTACCACCGTACGTAAGTCCCTGTCTTGATAATCTTCTTTTTCCAACGTATGGAGATTCTGATATAAATCTTTTATTATTATCAATATACATTCCAGAAGAAGCGCCAGCACCACCAATGCCACCCAATGCCGCGCCAGCAATGGCCCCACCAACCCCCATTCTTCCGCCCTCTTCCAAAAAGTGATCCTACTCCGTGCACCTACAAACCCCCCTGTAGCTCCACCAAGCAAGGCGCCAAAAATTCCTGACGCAAGCACTCCACCCTGAACTGATCCTCCGAGCTGCACCAACGCTGCCACCCGTCACCGCACCAAGTACGCCGCCAACAGCGCCGACAGCCAAAGATGCTTTAAGATTACCACCCAGCATAGATGTTCCGATACTACCAGTCAATGCCCCTGCAGCCCCACCAACCAACGCACCTTTAGCTACAGACACATCCTGCCCAGAGCCTACAACAGTTCCACCAATCAAGCTGCCACCCATACTGGCATCAAAAAATGAACCTGGTGTAAGTTTTCTTCCAAGAAAATATTCATCGGCATTTGGATCACCAAATGCCACATCCATTGCTGCGTCCCTGCCTGCGGGCGCAGCCTTAGTGGCAACGCCAGTCAGTGCTGCTCCAGCCAAGGCAGTTGTCATGCCCAACTTACTTCTTGCAATTCTTCCCAATAAAGACATATGTTACCTTTTTAAAAATCAAATAAATGACTATTTTTATCCGTTCCCATTGATGTATGATTTATTTTATTTCTGTCTAAATTTCCAACAACTCCAGCAGTTGACAAGGGACTTCTTCTACTGGAACCTTGTTTTAAACTAAACATTGATTCCTGTATACCATAAGGCCTTTTGCCACGCTCAACTGGCATTGCATTCATAGTAGTACTGTATTGTTGAGATTCGTTTCTTTTTTTGGCCACCATACCACCAATACCAGCTGCAGCCACCGCTAAACCAGCAAGATAAATACCTGTTTTGTTTTTTCTCATAAAATTTCTACCAGCAGCAAATGCTGTTTGTCCAGTATTGACAGTTCTTCCCTCTACGTTCATTTGACTGGCCTGTCCTACCGCACTTAAGAAATCATCAGGTGCTCCAGAGGCTATCCTAGCTCCCTGCTCAAGATTCCCCAAGGCTTCGGTAGCCTCAGCCGCCCTTTGCATGCCCAATTCATCGCCATATCGCATGGGTAATCCAGGATCAATAGGCAGGCTTGGATCATCAAGACTATTAATTACGCCTATTGAATCTGACGATATTTTTCCTGTTTGCTGTCTTCTTGCCGAATCCATTGCTTCGTTTATTCCTGGAGTAAAAACACCATACGCCGGTTTTGCATCATCGGTCATTCCAATGGACTGAAGTCTGTACGTGGTGTTTGGAGTTTCTGCAGCACCTACCCCCGGAGTCGTGGCTGCTTCCGCCGTAGCTATGTCATTTGCTGCAGTTCCTTCGAATTTAAAGCCAACTATATTAAGCGGATTTTCAGAATCGGCATCAAGAATTCCTTCTATATACTGTCTGTATCTTTTTGCGGTCTCTCCACCAAATTTCTCCTCAATCAACTGCACTCGCTTCTCAAATGAATCTACACCCAGATCTTTAAAGGACTCTGTGAATGCATTTTGTGCCATGACTTTATCAACACTTTCACTATCACCAAATATTCTTCCTAACACTGCACTAAATTCTTCTACCATTGGTTTTGCTAATTGAGCGCCAGGTTCGGCTACTGATGTTTTGTATCTGGTAAATTGTTTAGCTATGATTTGATCAGCCAACTCTTTGTATAAATCGGGGTCATCAAATGACGGCGCAAACACCATGTTACGCAAAGATTGATCTTTTACTACCGATTCATAAAATCTATTTAAAGAGGATATTTTTGTAAAAGACTCTCCCCCAAACTCAACCGTTCTACCTCCACCTATATTTATTTTCAAATCTGCCATATCTTCAAGATTCATTATGATTTTTTGAGAACCTTTTGTCTCGCCACCAAAAGACGGTATTCTTATATATGCTCCAGATTCAAATTTGCCTATGTCTTGTGTACTGTAAATATTCTTATATAACGTTTCTTTACCTTGGCCTATTGCAAAACTGAGGGGAGAATAATCTGCCAATGCAGAAATAACCTTTGATCTTTGTACGGGATTATTTATACTAGAAAGTGATCGACCAATATTACCCAGAACACCTTCTTGTCCTTTTGATATTTCAAGTGATTGAGCTGCTATATTGCTGGTAGCTTTTGCTCTTGCAACTCCCATAACCCTATTTCTATAGTCGATATCAGAAAAGGCCAATCCCTTCTGTACGACATTCTGTCCGTATAGTAAGCCCCTCGATGTAACGCCTGGTTCAACCTCCATTCCAGCTTTGGTTACGTTTTCAATTTGTTCTGGAGTTAGTTCCTCCATTCCGTAAATCTTACCCAGTTGTATTCCACCAGAATCAATATTTCCAATTACCCTCTTTGAAATTGTATCAATTTTTTGTCCGTAAAACACATTAGTTACAGTAGACGATTTCGCCAACTCATCTATTGTCGTTGGTTTAATTGATGGCATTCTTGCGGACAACGCTGCATTGTCTATCATTTGATCAAATTGTGTTTGATCAAATGGCGTAAGACCGACGCTTCTTACGGCCATATCATGTATATTTTGATTTCTTATCGTAAAAGTTTTTCCACTAGCCGTTTTTACAGTTAGATCAGAACGGGTTCCAGTCCTTGCTTTTTGTAAAGATTCCTTTATGATCTTTTCCGCTTCAGCCTGATTAACGTCTGGAATATCGTAATAGTTTCCAGTACGATCTGATTTAAATCTAAATTTATTTTCTGATTCATTGTAGTCTATGGAACCAATAATTCCACCATCTGGATGACTGCTAAGTAAATCATCCGTGGTTGTTAAACCAAGCCTATCAAGATCGCTTGATAGTACTCCTATTGTTTGTCTTTGAAGACCCTGTTCTTTTGTCGATATAAAATCAAACAATTGATCAGAAAGACTTGATACGTCGGTTATATTAGTTGTTGGAGTAATTGCACTGCTTCTTGCAAAAATATTTCTTATCAACTGTTCAAATTCGCTGTATTTTTCTTCTCTTATGAATTTATTAGATTTTAATACAGTTTGAAATTCTCCATGTTTTTTTCTGTAAACTTTATAAGCTTCGGATGACATTCCGGTTTGTTTCTGCGTGGCAATTCCTGGTATATCCACCGACTGAGCGTAAACTTTACCTTCAGTCATGAAGTTGCCCAAATATAGTTCCATAAGTGCGTCTGCAGTTCCCGTGTGTGCTCCTTTCTGAAGTTCATCCAACAGAGCTTGAATTTCATTGTCTGGTAGCTCTTCTATAAGTCTTAAAAAATTAGTACTTGAAAGTACATTTTCTAAATTTTCTGGAGACTCCATTAATTCTCGAGCGATTACCATCTGACTTCTCATATAACTGGTTATTTCACGGCTAACTCTACCTACTTCCTCCAGCTCTGGCACCTTGCCCGTTATGGGATCTGTCAAAATTGCTTCTATTTCTTTAATGCTAAGTGGACCAGTTTCGCCAACAAGTAGTTTGATCATTTCATCTTCGTTATGTCTCATCATTATTTTTACTGGATCTATTAAGTCCTGCATATAGAGGGGGTCGGTCATTCTTAAAATGTGCGACTTCTTAAACAACTCTTCCGCTTCATCATCCCACGCATCAAGTTTCTTTAAAGAACTAGCCATTAGGTCAATATCAAAAGCAAGAGTATTATATCCCTGATTGATCACCCTGTTTCCCTCTGAATCAACCGTTTGTAACATTTTCTTTACTATTGCCTTCCATCTACTAAGAGCTTGTGCGCCATCACCATCGTATGCCGATAAGAATTGTCTTACTTCTAAATCATCCAAATCCATCATGGATAATCCCTTTTCTTTCATAAAAACACCGAGTAGACAGCGGCACTTTTTTTCCACCGACATATGTGTGAGCAACATCCATATACGGAGCCCTAAAGTGTATGTCTCCGATTTCTGGAGCTAATGCTGCGGGTTGAATAACTTTTATGGTGCCGTCTGGCTGAAGCTGTATAACCTCTTCAACTGCAGCAAATTGTCTTATTTGTGCATCACCGAAGTCCTGATGTTTCTTCGTCAAAAGTTCTTATTCGAAATGTTCTACTGCTACTGTAGTCTTCATTGGTAAATCCCATGACGTTCATGAGGGTCGTTCGCGGTTTAACGGTGTCTGGAATGTTTCTTAATTTCATCTGCTTAGTTCTCTCCATGAGAAGCTGTAATGAAAATGGATTTCTCATCTTTCCGTAAGCAACAGTAATATCATCAATAGCTTCTGCAGCATGTTTGATATTATAGTTTGCTCTCAACATTTGCAGTGCTAAAGGGTGAATACCCTGCGATGGCCCTGGTAGTGCTGAATCTACCAGTGGATTAAATGCTGCAAGATCACCTGAAATATCGTGACGGTATCTTGCCAAAAACGCATACTTGTTTTGCGATGGATACAGATCTCCTGGTAATCCTATTTCCGTAAAATCATCCATGGACATTCTGAGTCCCTGTGCTCTAAACAAATTAAGCATTGCGCCCTTGGGGGTGTTTGTGGAACCTGTACTACCAGCAAGTAAGTCTAGGTCAATATTTTCTCTTGTTAGTAGATACAGTAGTTGATTCTGAAGCGACTTTCCACCATCAAGTTCCGCCTTCAGCACTGATGGATACAGGGCGTCTACTCCAGCTTGAGAAAGCCTTCTTAATGCCCTTTGGAGAGATTGCTGTTCCATCCTTGGATCTGCTATATTACTTGCTGCTGTTTGAAGGTCTTTGACTCCTTGCCTTAAATGCTCACTGTAAGTATTAAGAATTTTTTTATATTCCCTCATGTAGGCACTATCGGAAAAACCCTCGCCACCTAATTCGGTTCTTATAAAATCGCTTGTTATGGGTGAACCTTGAATTTTAAATTTTTCTTGCAGTGGCGAGGCCGCCCTCATTCTTCCAAGAATCTCCAAATATTCACGATGACTAAGCGCTTTTCTAGCCATTTAATTTGGATCTTTCAAATTTTTATCTGTTTTTTCAGAATCTAATATATATTCATCTGCTTCATAAGTGCCAAGTTTTTTCTTGATAAGTTTTTTATTTTCAACTTCAATTGCATGAACCTTGTGAATAATCTCAGAGATGGCTTGGGCGGTATCCAGTTGTATTTGGCCAGTTTTTGCCCTGGCCTCCCTCGTGGCTAAAAGTTGATTTCTTAAATCTTTTCTTCTTTTATGTAGTCTATCTTCCAACTCCACCGCTAAGTGTAGTTCTTTTTTGAGTATTGGACTACCGTCTTTATCTATGCCAATTATGTTTTCTTGAACAAAATGTTCTTTTGCTAGTAGTTTTGTTTTTCTTAGATATTGAACTTCTTGATCAACCAAATCCCTAACCATTGAAACCTCAACTAAATTATCCGGACTGACATCAAGTTGTTCCATGTACTCGGATGTAAATTGCGAAACCATAGACATCTCTATTGGACATGGTTTACCATGTGGTGCTAAATTTTGCTGAAGAAGTGGACACGTGCTTTCAAAAATACACTTTACCGACTCACATGTCATGGGTATGGATGAAAACATGGAAGACCTTGTTTTCTGAGGTCTTACTAGTTCAACCGCTTTTTCCCTATCCTCATCTGACCATTCTACTGGAAAAAAAAGATCAGGCCTTAATGATTCAAATTTATTCATAAATTCATCTTTTTCATCAAACTTTTTTATTTCATTTCCCATTGAAGTCAATCCATTCTGATTTAATTAGCCCATCTTGATTATAAGTTTGTATTACGCAGCTTTTACATCCGTGGACAATAATATTCTTGAACATGAACAATTTGTTTTTCAGAAGACAAATTATTTTCTATAACGTCTTCATAAACAAAATTCAATACCACTTGACAGCGCGGACACTGCATGGCTAAAACTCTTCTAGGAGTTTTATCAATCCTTTGGTAAGTTTTTGTTGAACCTTAATATCTTGCGCCGCATTAACAAACATGCTTATTTCCCTCATTTCGTTAGGGGAAAGGGCTGAGTTGATTATATATCTTGCCCCTTTGCATATCTCGCAATATGTTTCCTTACCAAAATTTCTTCCAGAATTACATGCACATGGTTCAATTATATTAAAATGCTCTAATGCTTGAGCCAAATCAAACCATTTATTTTTAAACAACTTTTTTGTTTGCTCTTTATATGCCCTTAATTTATATTGATCATCGGACAATAGCGTTCCCATATCCAGGGCCTGTTTCATTAATTCGTTTAAGGACTTGTACAAAAAATTTGGTAATTCAAAATCACCATTTTGATTTATATAACTTTTCCAATCATTCATAATATCTCCAACATTTTACATCAATTATAGCAAATACTATTCGGAATCGCCTCCAGACGATCTTCTAGGGCGGTATCCTCCGCATTTGATTAACATCCCTTCCGTGAGCCATACCCCCAAGCCCCAATAGGAGTCCCATCTTATATTTTGTACCCATAGTGTTGGATCTCTTTCTCATGTGGCGCGCCTTGGCTGATATTCCTTTAGGACTTGCAGCTGGATTTACAATGGACGCCGTAACACGAGAGGTGCGCCCTCTACTAAGAGTATTGGCCGATCTAGCCGCACCGTTGAGCTAGCACTCTCATCATACTACGTGGCATATAAAAAAGCTACCTTAGTACATTGGGTAGTTTTGACTACCACGATTCCTCATACCCATTGCTGCTCCACCAGCTCCCATCCCCATGATTCCGGCTCCGACCATTCCCTTATTTCTTCCCATTAGTCTTCCAGCGCGAACAACGCTACTTGCTAGATTAGTTCCATCTCTTGTGCCACCCATTGCCCTACCAAGCCTTCTGGTACTTCTAGCCGCCATGCCTCCAATGCGGTTTGCCGCACCAGATGCCTTTGGCATTAAACCTCTTACCCCCGATGATACTCCGACTAACCATTGGCATTGTAATACCTCCTAAAATAATTACATTTATATAGTAATGTTATTTATTGATAGATTTGGTTTTTGAGGGTTTTTTAAGAGTAAATATAAAACTATCTTCCGGCGTATAGGATATTTCAAATATAGACCCTCTTGGAGGTACAGTATTTATTAAAATATTTGCTAGTTCATTTTCCATTTTTTCTCTTCTTATCTGAGATAACCCTCTTGCACCCTTGACTGAATCAACTCCCTTTTCAAGGAGAGCATCGATTACGCTGTCAGTGTAGTTTATACTGTATCCCTTTTTTGAAAGTTTATCTAGAATTACAGACATTTCTATTTCTGCTATTTTTTGAAGGTTTTCCCTAGAGAGATGATTAAATACTATGGTTTTGTCAAGCCTATTAATAAACTCTGGTCTAAAGTGTTTTCTGATTGCATCTAGAGTATTTTTTGACACTAGTTCTTGTGGCGGCAGTTCTTTTGTAGTATGCTTCATTCCCACTGGTCTAGCAAAGCCGGCACCACCGGCCAGTAAGAAATCAACAGTTTTTTCATTACCAAGATTTGTTGTCATTATAATGATGGTATTTTTAAAATCTACTTCATCACCTTTTCCATCTGTAAGAACTCCATCCTCAAATACTCTTAAGAAAGTATTCCAAATATCTTGATGAGCTTTTTCAACTTCATCTAAAAGAACCACGCTATGAGGATATTTTTTTACTTGATTGACTAACTGTCCGCCTTCATCATGTCCAACGTATCCCGGCGGGGAGCCTATTAATTTTTGATTTTCATGTTTATGTTGAAATTCTCCACAATCAATTCTGACTATTGGATAATCCTCACTAAACATATACTTGTGTAAAGATGTCGCTAAATGTGTCTTTCCGAACACCAGATGGACCAGCAAATAAGAAAACGCCGAGTGGTCTATTTTTATCATTCAAACCAACTTGCGATCTTTTTAGTGCAGATACAACAGACTCAATCGCCTCTGTTTGACCTATTACATTTGTTTCTAAATAATCTTGAAGTCCAAGGAACTTTTGTTTCGTAATTTTTTTTATTTTTGGTTTATTTTGTGCTGCATGCTTTTTTTCAAATTTATTTTGAATATGTTGTGCAATATCCGCTTCGATTGAAGATAAGCTTGGAAAATCTTTTTCCCCTTTATCTTTATTACTTATATCTCTAGCATATGCTAATTCAATCCATAGGTCTATATCTAGACCAGGGTTTAGCATTACGCAGCCATAATACATTGCGTCTATGCATCTTTCAGCCGCTTCACGGGACATCATCCTAAGGGACTCTGTTATGTCCGGTTTTACGTTATAGATTACATTTTCCAAAATAGCTAATTTAAAATCTTTTGGAGACTTATTATCCAGTTCATCTATCAGAGTATCAATACTTTCAGGATCCAGCACTTTGTACTTTACATACGTTGCCAGTTCTGGAAGATAAATTTGATACAATTTCATTTTAAATACATCCCCTAATAAACGAAGATGTTGAAGATAGTAACCATATTCTTATTAAATACGATAAGTAAGCTGTGTCCGGAGTAATGTAATAATACAGCTTCCTAAATTTTAGGGATCTCCCGTAATCGATTATAGCAGTGCATGTCAAATAAGATTAAAAACTATTTTTTGTCCCTACTAATTTTTTCTATAGAAGGATATTTTTCAATGTAAGGACCAGAAAATTTCCAAATTGCCTGAAGGTCAGAAACATTTTTTATCCTATTTCTCAAAATCACTACAGCACGTCTGTAATCTAGATCTAAACGTTCATTTCTTTCTATCATAATTGTTTTCTCACTTTCCTTAGGTAAGTATATCAGTTTTCGACGAAGAATTCATGAAGACCTATGGTATAATTAATGCCATGGAAGAATCTAAATCACTAGATATAGCAATTGCACAACTAGACAGACAGTTTGGCCCAGGTACTGTTATGAAATTGGGGAATTCAGATCATCAACAGTGGCCAGCAATATCAACAGGTGCTCCAACACTGGATAAAATTTTGGGAATTGGCGGTCTACCAAGGGGTAGAATAGTTGAAGTATATGGTCCTGAATCATCTGGAAAATCTACCTTAGCACTCTCTTTGGTGGCAGAAGCTCAGAAAAAGGGCTTACGTTGTGCATATATTGATGCAGAACATGCACTAGATCCGGGTTATATGATCAGTTTAGGTATTGACTTAGACGAATTATTGCTTGCACAACCACATTATGGCGAAGAAGCATTAGAAATTGTTGATAAATTAGTCAGAACTGGCGAAATTGGATTGATAATTATTGACTCGGTTGCTTCACTGGTACCAAAAGCTGAATTAGAAGGTGAAATGGAAGCAAATCAAATGGGCTTACAGGCCCGAATGATGGCAAAAGCCATGCGTAAGATCACCGCATTAGCAAATGAGAGTAAAACACTTGTAGTTTTTATAAATCAGATGAGAAACAAAATTGGAATTATGTTTGGAAATCCGGAAACAACGCCTGGAGGCATGGCATTACGCTTTCATTCTTCAGTGCGTATAGATTTACGCAAAAAAGAGGACATAAAAGACAAAGAGGGTAATGCAGTAGGTATTACAGTAAAGGCAAAAGTTATCAAGAATAAGATGTCACCCCCACTTAAGGTAGCAGAGTTTGACATACGTTACGGTATGGGTGTGGATCTAGTGGGTTCACTATTGGATCTTGCCATACAATCGGAAATCTTCATGCAGAAGGGAGCATGGATTTCTTATAATGGCGAAAATTTTGCCCAAGGCAGAGACAATGCAATTAATAAACTCAAACAAGACCCAAAACTACTCGAAACTATCAAAGATCTAGTTTTCAATGAATCAAAATAGTAGTGATTTCAGTGATCATGGATTGGAACTACAGCCATGTCCAGACTGCCCATACCCAATGAACATACTGATCAATCCATTAACCGCAAAAGACAACCAAGAGCGCTTTTCTGTAACATGCAGAGAGTGTGGCGATTCTTGGACCGAAACAATTGAAATGGTCAATGATGAAAAATCGTGATGACAATGAATTATTCTATTTTAATAATGGAAATGATTTAAAAATGTCAAAATTATTTGGTTTAAATGTAGAAAATGTAGTTTTTAAAACTAACCAAAAAAATAAAACAAATCAATTAAATATTTATTTTCATTGTCAAACAAACAAAATGTAGTACTAATAAGTGCTATTTTGTCTCTGTCTATTATTCTTTCTTTGTGACATATATAAGACTCCAGCACCGCCCTACTGCCAAACTAAGTCCGTAAAATTCCGCCTGTTGATTTTGGCATCAGCCCTCTAGCACCACGTGCTGCTGCCGATGCACCACGTCCGACACGACCTGCTGATCCGTGGACTTCTAACTACCGGTCCAACTGACGCAGCTGAAGAACCTGCAGTAGATGAAACGGTTGCACTGGCGATTGGCGCCACAGGTGTCACAGGTGTATGTTCTGCTATTACTGCTGCTGCGTCATCCACTACGCTTGAAGCCAAGGGCATACTGCTACGGTCTGGAACTTTAGTCGAGACCGTAGCAAGGACGCTGTCATCAGCAACCTTTCTGCCCGCCTTCATCACTTCAACTTGTTTTCGTTTATGTATTTCTATTATTTCATCAAGGGATTTGCCCGGATTTTCTGCTTCTATATCTTCAAAAGTTCTGCTTCCATAAACAACATTGATTTTACCGAGGGCGGGTCGCTCTTTCTACAGCTGCCCCTATAATTTGTTCATCAACAAATACTTGATTTTTGTTTAATGTTTTTACAGTTTGTTCAATCGCCTCAGTAGAACCATCACCAACTTCACTAGATAAACGCCTTATCGCCTCGTCCGACATATTTCGGTGATCAAAAGCTCTGTATCCAGTATCAATATCTCCCTTTAAAACACCTCCTTCTGATTTTACGTCCCCAAGGTGTTTGAGGTATTTTCTATATAGTTCATCTGGTTGTGTCTCTATAACTTTTTCAACAGAACTTATAGAACCAGATGGTAGATCTGCATCTTCACCAATAAATCTCAAAAGTGACGGAGGTGAATCCTCTGATGGTCCTAGCTTATAAAGTTCGGTCAAATCGCGCGGCATTGTACGGCTAGAGCCAGATGGCAGATCTGCATTCCTGGCAACGTCTCTAGCAACTGAGGTATCAGCTGCGTCTAATGTTTCCGTCACTACTGAAGCGTTGTTTTTTGTAACCGCTGGAGTGTTCTCGTAGGAATCAGAAAACACTTTATGTCGCGCATGATAAGCAGTCCTTCTTTGTCCGTAACATATCTTGGCCATCTCCAAAATTTGATACGTCCTGGAAGCCGAGTCGGAACAAGAAGTTCATTTTTTAGGCCGCACTAACGACTCAAGATCTCTATGGTGTGTTCCAACATTGATGTATCCACCAACGCCCAATCTTAGGTCAGGTCTTACTCTCCCCACCCTTACTAATTCTGCAGGGTGCGCATCGCGTCTAAAGATTGGACTGTCAAGCTTTTCACCTATTGTGGTGTATGGGCTTATTCCACGAACGCTACTTCTTGCGTCTATACCCAATGCAGCTTCCGCAAAACTGTCTGCATGTTTTTCTGCTTGACCCATATGCTGTAAAAATCTATCAATTAGGGGATTATCTCCTGTTGCAAACGGCGTAAAAGGGTCTTCAAGTGCCATCCTTGCTCGCATCATTTCATCGAGGGGTAGTCTAAATCCCGCTTGCTCGCTTGCTGCATGACCTATTTCATGAAAAACAGTATACAAAGAATTAGATGTACTGTATTTACGTTTTAACGTTGATGCTTGACTACTTAGCGTTCGTGGATTTAATACTAAAGTTTTTGATTGAAAATCAAACAGACCGTATAATGCCTCGGTCACCGAATGTTATGAGAAAAGCCAACTCTGTCGATATTGGATAGAGCCTGTTCTCCCGTTACTGTTCGTCCGGGAAGAAATTCAAACCTGCTTTGTAAAAAATCTCCGGCAAAAACCTCTTCTATTGCATTAGCGGCTTTTTTCTCGCCGCTCAGAACTAAATATGTCTAATATTTTTTCTGCCGTATTGCCTGCGTTAGAGAATTTAATATCTGGAATTTGTTTTTCTAAAGGGACGATTTTGGGGTTTGGACTTGCCCTATCGCTTGAAAAGATATTTGAACCCATTAATCATCCGCTTTCCGCCGCCAAAATTATTTTTTTATTTTTTTTAACATTTACAACTATTATAGTTTATATTCTAAGCCGTTGGGAAATTACCAGCAGCCAATCTTTGTCTCATAATTCGTCCCTGCGCAGGAGACATTGCGTCAGCTGCCTCTATCATGTGTGGAGCTCTTTGTGCTATGGGTAACGCGTCAAATTGCTCTTGGGTCATTCTTCCAGAAGAACGATTTCTATAACCCGCAACTCCTGCTGCTAATCCAACACCAAGCGCACCACCCAATGCCAATCGACCACCAGTTGATTTTGGAATTAATTTACCTAAACCGCCTGATGATCTCATATCGCTCTTCCGTGAACTGGGACAAGTTGAATATTATTTAGATTTTGTTCAGCTGCAGCTGTTAAGCTATTTGAAAGTGCTGCGGTGTTTCTGGATCTTTGTGTGTGATTAGACATTATGCGATATCCAGCTAGTCCACCAATACCAAGCGCCCCACCCAATGCTACTCGGCCACCAGTTGATTTTGGTATCAACCTACCCAATGCTCCAACAGATCTAGTCATATGTATATCATAGTAATCCAGAATTAAATGATATACTAGTTAGAATTATTTTATTACTATTATTATCAGGTTAGCAGAATAGAGACACCGTGATCGAATTTTGGAAAATGCTAAGAGAATACTTGCGGTTCTAGGAACCCAGAGTTACTTGAAAAAGATCTCAATCCAAATCCATCCAATGAAGAAATTGATAAATATAATATCATTGTCACGGCCCACGCAAAAAATGACGATACATTGATCATTAGTTTACTTCCCATAGATCAATGGGATATGATTACTTCCACGGCTATGTCGCTGGACATAACCGCAGAAGATATCATACGTGGACTGGGCCCTGATGAAGTCGTTCAACATGAAATTAGTTCCGATGACTGGAACGAATTCTTTATTGAAAATGGACTAGTTGATGACGACGACTACTCGTTCGACTATGATGATGACGATGGTTTTAACCTAAACTAGACAACATCTGGATATTTCCAGACGGTTCCAATAAAGACAATCTGCCATAGACACCATAGGTAATCACACCATAGATTTCCAGTGCATACCTGGAGCTAAACTGCGGTGAGCGCCTAGTGGGTATCATGAAGTTGTCCAATCCCTGCTTTCTACACTCAGGATGATTCTTTGAGTAAAAGTTCCAGATTGGAGTCTTTTCAAACAATGGTGCTAGTTTTTGGCTATTCCAATGTGGATAGTCATTCAGATTGCAGTTAATTAAAACCGCGCCATCAAAAAGAATGCCCTTATCCATAAAAAGATCTAAGAGATAATACCCATCATCTTTATATCCGACATATACCATATGGCTATATCCGAATTCCAGATAGGGTCGTAGTCTCATGTATATCTTTTTTGTCCTAGATCGTAAATTTACTTCCTGATCATCATTCTTTAAATAATCATAATCTATAACGATTATGTCATGTTCTTTTGTAAACAGTGACAGGAATTGATTCTTGTTAGGGGACTTTACTAGCTCTTCTGATATTATTAATAGTTTTTTTTCACTGGTGTGTTTCATTTCTTTCCTTTGTGTGTTTGGCATTAGTGTGATGGGGGGAGTTTCGTATGGAGAATAATATCGGTCACCAGTCGTTGTTACCGTAGCTGTCTGAGTCATAATCATAAGACCAGTCATCTTTTTGTTTAGCACCAAGTTTATTGGCGGTTGAACTATAGAGGTCTTCTATGTCAGAGAATGACAATTCCTCTTGGTTATTGTCGGTATTGTATCTTTTTTTCTTGGGCGCCATTATGTTTATCCTCCTTGGGATAGATTGTTGTTGTTTATGGCAGGCAGAAAGCTAGCAGATGGTAAGCCAAATTGCAACCTCTAGAGGAAAAATTCTTTCTTTTATAAAAACATATATAAAAATCACTATAGATGTATAAAATAGGGGAAAAATATTTTCCATCAAGCCTAACCCATATAAAGCTATAAAAACTCAAATATATAAGATATAAGGAAAAAATTTAAGGGGGTAATGATTTTTGTATACTTGTAGATGTTTTTTGTAACTAGCCTACGTAGGTATACCCCTTATATTATAAATCTTTTCGTGAAAGGAGGTCCGCAATGAAGACTTCGTATTTCGGTTCGCTTCTCGCGTTCTTGACCCTCAGCGTCGCGGCTGCCATCTGTGGCGCCATCGCACGCGCGTTGGGCAAGCGCGACGACGAGGCAGCCTGACCAACGTCCCCGGCCTGCGGCCGGTCGGGGACAAAGATTGCATATTGATATAAGGATATATTGTCTTATTGTATGTATGTATATTGTTTATTATAAATATCTTTGTGAAAGGAGGTCCGCCATGAAGGCATCGTACTTCGGTGCTCTTCTCGCTTCGCTGACCATGAGCTTGGTGGGTGCCGTGTTCTACGGCATCGCCTACCTCTTGGCCAAGCGCGACGAGGAGTCCGCCTGACCAACGTCCCCGGCCTGCGGCCGGTCGGGGACAAAGATTGCATAGTATTATAAATATATATGTGGATGACTGTCGGTGTCGTCTCTGAAGGGAGCACATTAGTGTGTGAGACACCGATGGAATTTGCCAGGGTGATTCCCTGTCCAGTTCATTACCTCTTCAACGCGATGGGCAACTTAGTCCAGAGCGTTGTTGGGGTTATTTGCCTGCATATTATTATAAATATCTCTGTGAAAGGAGGTCCGCTCATGAAGACTTCGTACTTCGGTACGCTCTTCGCGTTCTTGACCGTAGGCGTCGTGGGTGCCATCGTTGGTGGCATCGCTCGACTCCTCGGCAAGCGTCGCGACGAGCTCGCCTGACCAACGTCCCCGGCCTGCGGCCGGTCGGGGACAAAGATTGCATATTATTATAAATTGTTTATA
>Ga0172367_10002857_pt1 | contig 23159 bp, 19 predicted proteins | sample Lak10m_FD_114542 | JGI IMG/M metagenome (GOLD analysis project Ga0172367, IMG submission 114542) | Freshwater microbial communities from Kabuno Bay, South-Kivu, Congo - kab_022012_10m | ecosystem: Environmental > Aquatic > Freshwater > Lake | place: Democratic Republic of the Congo: South-Kivu... | reverse complement strand
ATGCAAAAGTGTTAAAAGGAATCTCCGGAGATTTAGATATGATTGCTCTTAATGCTGTTAAAAAAGTTAAATTTACTCCAGGCTTGCAGCGTGGGAAACCAGTAAAGGTAGCAATGGTAATTCCAATATTATTTAAATTAAAATAATTTTTAATTCTTTAGTTTACCTTACAGATCAATCCTTTAAGATAAAGTCCTTCGGGAAAACTTGTTAACATTGTATGGTCGGGAGATTGAGTTAAATATTTTAATATATGAACTTCTCGCCCGGCATCTGCTGCTGCATCGGCAATTATTTTGTTAAAGAGATCCGGAACAATATGACCTGAACATGAAAAGGTAAATAACAAGCCATTCTTCTTTAAAAGTTTTAATGCTAAAAGATTAATGTCTTTATATCCTCTGGCAGCTTTATCTATCTGGCTAACTGATTCTGCAAACTTTGGCGGATCAAGAATGATAACATCAAATTGTCTGTTTGTATCACGCAGTTTTCTTAAATATTTAAATACATCATCAAGTGTGTTTTCAAATTTTGATGAATCTATTCCATTAAGAAAGAAATTTTTCTCGGCAATCGCTAAGGATTCTGCAGAGGAATCTACATTAATAACCTTACTCGCTCCTGCTTTAACGGCATAAACCGAAAAACCTCCAGTATATGAAAAGCAATTAAGTATTTCCTTTCCAGATGCAAATTGTTCTAACATTTTTCTGTTGTCTCTTTGATCAAGATAGAATCCTGTTTTATGCCCAAGATTAACATCAACAAAAAATTTATTTCCATTTTCAATGATTTCTATAAGCTCCTCTGGTTCTTTACCAAACAGAACTCCTTTGGATGGAAGCAAACCTTCTTTTTCTCTCACTTCCACATCGGAACGCTCAAATATTCCTGTTGGATTAAAAAGACTGACAAGAATTTCAACTATTTCTTTTTTCCAGAACTCAGCACCTGCAGATAAAAATTGGCTGACCAAATAATCACCATACTTATCAACAACAAGTCCTGGTAACGAATCACTTTCGGCATTAATAACTCGAAATGCATTAGTTTTTTCATCATTTATAACTTGCTTGCGAAATTCTACAGCAACTTTAATTCTCTTCTGAAAAAAATCCAGATTTATTTTTTCATCTGGATTGAAAGATAAAACACGCACTGAAATTTGCGAGTGTGACGAATATGAACCATATCCTAAAAATTTACCATCTCCGGAAATAATATCAACAGTTTCTCCATTTGAATTTACGTCCTTCACAGAATCAATCGCCCCGGAAAAAATCCATGGATGTTTTCTGTTGAAAGATTTATCACGACCTTTTTTTAGTTTTACTGACGGCATATTATGTATCTCAATTTTTTTTAGCGCAAACAAAAAAGGGATCAATTAAATGATCCCTTTAATTCTTAAAGAATAATATTATTAAATTTTAAATAACCTGGTTGTTTCCTGTTCTGGCTGATTCTCATTTATTTCCGAAGAATCATCAATAGAAACTTTTTTGCTAATGGAATCCTGTCTGTTCTTTAATATCGATTGTTCGATCTTTAACTTTTCTCTTATTTTCTGATAACGCTGAAGTACTCTTTGGCTCTTTGCAATTTCTTCCTGCAGTTTCTTTTTCATTGATGCAAGCTTAACAATATTTCCGCGATGTTCTTCATGCTCAACCTTAATCATACTTATAGCGGATTGAAGCTCAACGAGCTCATCCATTGATTCAGAAATTTTATGATTAAGATCATCAACTTTTTCTTCATATACTCTTACTTCTTTTTCAACCTTTGAGCGTTTTTCTTTAGCTTCTATAAATTTCTGATTCATATTGTTAATTAGTTCCTGCAAACTTTGCTCAACGGAAATTCTCTTCTTTAAAATCAGTTCAGCCTCAAGTTTCATATCATCATTAGAGTTTTTCTTTTCAACTATCTGTTCATCAAGTTTTAATAAGTCATTTCTTAGCTGCTCTTTTTTTTCATTAAATGATTTTAGCATCTGTTCAAACGAATCGATTTCAGCCTGCCGCATATTTAATAAACGATCGCTTTCTTCAATTGCGTTTATCTTTTCAAATAAAAGCTGATCTTTTTCTTCAATATCTTTTTCTTTTTTCTGAACGATTTGATCAATCACAGATCTCTTCTTAGTTATTTCATTCATTTCAGAATTAAATTTCTGAAACATTTTGGTAAATCGGTTTTCAAGATCAAGGTTGCCCTTTTCAATCTCTTCGCGGCGCTGCTCTAAAAGAGGGAGTATCTCTTTTATTTTCTCTTTATCCTTATTCAGCTTATCATAGGAATCCTGCTCAAGCAAAGTGCGTTTGTGCAACTCGTTTTTAAGATCTTCAAGTCGTTTTGTTTCATCAGAAAGCTCTTTATGGCGATTTTCAATTTCAGTTACTTCAACACTAAGTTTTGCCAATCTTTTTGTTTTAATACTTAGAGATTCTTCAGTTGCAAAAAGTTCTTTCTGCTTACTTTCAATCGTCTCAAATATTTTTTGCTGACGGGCATTGGTTTCATTCATTTCCCTCAATTTCTCAGCCATTTGAGATTCTAAAAGTTGAGATTCATTTTCACGAGCAGCAAAACTATTTTCTATCTGGTTTAGCCGATCAACTTTTTCTTTAATCTGCTCTGCAAGTTCATCAACTTTTAATCGGGTATTTCTCTCTGCCTGATTAAGTTCTAATAACACATTACGAATTTTATCAGCTTCGGCATTTTGCAGTTCTATTTGATTTGTTAACTCTTCTAAAGCAAGTCTTTTTTCACTCTCACTGTTTTCAAGAGCTATAATTCTACTTGTAACACCAGCCGTCTTCTCATCTATTTCCGCACTAATTTCTTCAAGCTTAATCTTTTTCTGAATGTTTTCATCCGTAAGTTTTTCAACTTCTTTTTTTAGAATTTGAGATTTTTGTTCTTCCTCATTCAGCTTAGCTGAAAGATTTTCTATCCTTTGTTTTATTTCCTCTTCATCTTTTTCAAGCGCAGATAATCTAATCACTTTTTCATCAATCTGTTCCTGATTTTCAGCTAAAGCAAAAGATAATTCATTTAATTTACTTCTCTTCTCATCTTCTTCTTCAGATAATTGAACGATAACTGCTTTCAAAGAATCACACTTTTGTTCCCTGGAAGTTATTTCGTTACTTAACTTTTCAAGTTTTCCAGAATATAATTTTTGCTGCACATCAAGTTCACTTACAACCTGTTTTTGCTTCTCTAAAAATGATTCTTCGTTCTCTAACTTATTTGCTAATTCTGCTAATCGTTCTCTCTTATTATTAATTTCGATGGTAAGTTTTTCTAATTCTGTTTTTGCGGGAATAATCTCTTCAATAAACAAAGATTCGGTAGCGTTTAATTTTTCCGTTAACTTACTTAGCTCTGCTTTTGTCTGCTCCTCTTTCTGCGCAAGTTGTGATAAGTTTTCCCTAAGTAGTTCAGCCTTCTGCTCCTTTTCCTCAATTTCAATGTTCAACTCTTCTATTCTAAAAACCTTTTCTCGTTCCTCAGAATCAAGATTCTTATTTAGTAAGATTTTTTCCTGATGATAAGCTTCATCATTTTTTATCTGATCTGATAAATCAACTGCGATTGCTTTTTTATTTTCTATTTCATCAACTAAAACTGCAAGTTCTTTTCGCAGCCCTTCTGACTTTTCTTCATTTAGTTTAACATCTTTAGATAGTTTATTAACCTTTTCAATTCTTTCCTGCTCAAGAAGTTCAAGTTCCCTAAATTCGATTCGCTTTTTATTTAGCTGGGCTTCGTTGACATTAATAAGTTCGTTCAGTTCATCTACTTTTTGAGTCCTTAATTCTAATTCTTCAGAAAGTTGATTAAGCTTTTCACTTCGTTCTTGTTCCAACGACTCAATTTCTTTATACTCAGCCCGTTTTTGATTTAATTGTTCCTCGTTTCCCTTAATAAGATTGTTTAGCTCACCCACAGTTCGGGTAATTTCAATTTCTTCTTTGGTGAGTTTAACGACATTTTCTTTTCTCTCTTCTTCCAATAGCTCAAGTTCTTGAACCCTGCTTTTCTTTTGCCCTAAATGAACTTCGTGAATCTGAATGAGCTCATTTAGCTCATTTACCTTTTTTGTTCTTAAAGCTTCTTCTTCAGATAATCTAGTAATCTCAGAATTAATTACTTCAAGTCTTAACTCCTGCTGCTTTGCTTCGCGAGATAACTCTTCAATCCAATGAATTCTTTCCTTGCCAACTTTATCAAGCTCCTCAAGGCTTTGTTTTTTATCTTCGGTTAGATGTTCTTTAAACTTAAGCTGATCAAAAACTTTTGAAAGCAATGATTTCTTTTTGTTTTCTTCTTCCTCAAGAATTCCTATTCTGGACTGAAGGCTTTCAACTTTTTGTTTTTGTTCATCAGCCTGCCTTACCAATTCCCGAAGTTGCTTTTTTCTATTCTCTTCCTCTTCGTACAGCGTAGAAATTTTTGATCCGAGAAATTCTGCCTGTTTTGACTTTTCTTTAACTTCTTCATCAAGCTCTTTTAACAAGTTAACAGAGTTATTTTCTTTTTCTTTAAGATCAAATAATTTCTTATTCAACTCTGTAATTTCATTTTCCTTATTGTGAATTTCATCTAAAACTCTGTGCTGTTCCTCCGTCAATTCACTTATCTTGTTTTCAACATCACTAATATCTTTAATAGATTTTTTAAGCTTCTTGCTATTTAATGACTCAAGTTCTTTTTTCTTTTCACCTATTCTCTCATTCAGTTCATCTTCAAGCGAATTAAGTTCATCTATCTTTTCTTCTGCAGCAAACATTTTATCTTTAAGCTCGTCGTACTCTTTATTCAGCACTTCAATCTCTTTGCTTCTATCGCTAATTATCTCATCACTGGCATCAAAGTTTGTATCTCTTAAGTTTTCATCATTGCTGATTTGATTTTTGATTCTATCTATACGAGATGAATAATCGAGCAGGGTGTTTTGTTCTTCTAATTTTAATTGGCGCAGATTAAGGATTTCTTTATTGAAGCCTTCAATATCAGCTTTGTTTTGTCTCTTTTGTTCACGCAGTGATTCAATTTCCCCAGATAAAGAAAGCTTACGTTCGTTTAAATCAGAAACTTCCATTCGCATCTTTTTCAAAACATCATTTAGATTGCGAACATTATCTTCCTTCTCAGCAATACTGTTAATTCTAAAGAGAAGTTCTTCGTTTTCTTTCTCTAATTCCCGTAGTTTTTTATTCTCAAACAAACCCATAATGGCTCCTATTAAGTATGCCCGTGTTATCGAAAATATTAGATAATTGTGTAAAAACTCAAGATGAAATTAGGTATTGTAGCGCATAATTTCAATTAAACAAAATTTTACACCATGTAAATCTTACGTACGATTTGAGTTGCTAGAATTCTCTAAAGATTTCCTTCGCGATAGCGTTTTCGGAAGTTTATTTTTTCGATCTGTCGTTCAATTATTAGATCTGCAAGTTTATGTGGAATGGATTCTTTATTCTTAGTAGAAAATAAATCTGCCAATTTTTTTTCACTTATGTCTATTCTATAAAGAGTATTGATTAATAAATTATAATCCTTATCCAGCATATCTTTCATTTTTTCTGTAAGATATTTTCTAAACTCCTCAAGTTTTTCAAAATCATTTGTTGGTATAAGTGATGAGTAATCGCTTTTAACAAAATCTTTTGAAACAAATTTTTGTATGGAAAAGATTTCCTCTTTATTTAGATCTTCATTCATAAAGAATATTGAATCTTGAATTTTAAAATCAATTTATAACAAGCATAAGTAAAAAATACTGCCGCAAATACATCAATTGAATAATGAACGTGCTGCAAAATTACTGATATTGCTACAACAATTGTACTTGTTAGAAAACCTGATTTAATAATTTTATTTTCTGAAACGAGAAACAAAATAAAAAGAGTTGCTGTATGCCCGGAAAAGAAAAGATCTTTTGTTAGTGTTTGTCCTGTTCCAAAAAATTCTACAAGTGGATCATTTAATGCAATCATAGCCAGAGGGGGCTCCAAGGGAAGCAAAAACATTGCAGAAATTCTAACTGCAACCATCAAAGTGTACAGTTGTATTGCAAACATTAATTGCTTGGGATTTTTAGAAAGAGTAGCAATTGCGACAACAATAGATCCATATATTAGTGCAAACGTAAGCCACGTTAAATCTATTGGGTTAAACAGATTTAAAATGGGATCCGGTAGAACAGCACCCTTGCGAGCTTCTACAAAGTTTAAGAAATTTGTTAAAGATGTTAAAACAATTGATAGCAGAATCAGGGTTATTAAAACTTCAACTCTGTTTTTTTTATCTTTTAAGAATTCCTTCCAGTGCATAAGCAAGTGTACATAAATGTTTTATTATTTGTCAACCAAATTCTAAAAGTCATTTCGAGGAGTTTTACGACGAGAAATCTATTCCATTAAATATAAAAGATTTCTCACCCACTAAAGTGGATTCGAAATGACTGTATCAACTAAAATTTTATATTCCCTAAAAAATACGGAAGCATACTTCTCCAAGTTGGCCAATCATGAGGCTGATCGTATCCCCACAAATCCAACCAATGTCTTACGCCTCGTGAATTTAAAATGTTTGATAATTGTCTTGATGCATCAGGATCCTCAAAATTTCCTTGTCCCGAGGCTATTACAATTCTGCCTTTTCTCATATGATCAAACATAAAATTATCATCCCATCGCGGTAAATAATCTACAGGCGAATTGAAGTAAACATTGTCATCAAAATATCCTTTTGTATAACTCTTCAAATCATAACTGCCGCTCATCGCAATCGTACCGGAAAAAATATCCGGACGTCTGAAAAAATTGTTTGCGGAGTGCAGTGCGCCAAGAGATGCGCCTGTTGTTACTATCGGGACTAACCCTTTGCTATGATTATGAATAAACGGAACAACTTCTTCAACAACGTATCGATTATATTGCTGATGACGAATAGCTTTATGAGCCGGATGCATATGATTATTCAGCCAGCTTTCGTTGTTTATACTATTGATTGAAAAAGCTTTAAGTTTTCCATCACGTAAAAAACCGCCGATGGAATCTATAAGTTTAAATCTCTCGTACTCAAGATAATCCGCCCCCGCTGTAGGAAACATTAACAGTGCATAACCGTAATGTCCATATACAACAATTTCCATTTCCTTATTTAAATTTGGACTGTACCAGCGATGAATCTCTCTGCTCATTAAATCTCCTTATTGATTGAAATGTTGAATGTGAAAGTAACTAAATGACTGAAAATTTGGAAATCAAATCAATTATAGAAACACACTATTCTCAATAGTATTTAAATAATAGGGATTTAAAAGCTTGTAATCAGTCATTCACCTTACGCAGGTGAAAGAAAATCAAAGCTTACAACTCTTTAACCAACCCGGAATATTTTCTTTCTATCTTAAATCCGAAACGATAAAAGTATTCCGGACGGAAAAAACCAGTGGTAACAAACTTAATATTTTCCGATTTAAGTCTATTGAAAAGTTCATTCATAACACCCTCACTTATTCCTTTTCGTCTGTAACGGTGGGATACCACAATTTTTTCCATATGAACTGCATCTTCATCACTACGGTAATAAAAAGTACCGCCAATAATAAAACCACGCTCAGATAATGCAACTAGAAACTGATGTTCTGGTCTGAAGTTTACATTAAGATTTGCTTCAAGGTAAAGCTGATGCAGTTTAGAAATCTCTTTGGGGTTAATTGGATTTCTTATCGTATAAATATTGCCGTCATCATCCTGTAATTGCACAACAAGATTTGGCTGTGCGGTAATCTCTGATTTTGTACTTAACAATGCTGCCGTATCCGAAGGCTTAAGATGCGGATAACCCAAACGGGTGATGAAGTAAGTCTCCTTTTCATCCAGTTCAAATTCAAAGTGTAATGCATTAATAAGTTTTAGTGATTCATCTTTGGATATTTTACGATGTCTTTGTTTTTTTACTAGCTCGCGCAGTACATCTTTAAATCTTTGAGGTGAGTTATAGAAAACTGATTCCAGGAAAAATCTAGCACGTGCGGCAGGATACTGTTCTTCAAGATCAAACAAACGATAAGTTTCATAAAGTTCGTAAATCATTTCTGCTTGTGCTGATAAAGAAGCGTTTCTATTTAAAATGAACCATCTATGAAATCTCTTAACTGCAAAGTAAAGCTGCTTTGGCAGATAGCCATGATTTTTAACGTTGTGGATAAAAGAATCAATTCTAGAAATTATATCGTCTTTATTTTCAAAATTTGAGCTGCCAAGCTCTTTGCGAAATTTATTAATTAAATGAACACCGCCATCAACTCCTTCTGCTTCAATTATTCCTGAAAAGATTGCATTCCAGACAGATGCCTTTTTAATTAGTGGATATTTCTCTTCCGTTTGCTTTACAAAGCTTTCATAAAAGTTCATTACAAACGAAAGGGTGGATTCAGTTTTTTTTCGTTTAGAGAAAGAAGTAATTATGCATCCAGTCTGATAATCATGCGGTGAAATAATAAGTCCTTCCGGAGTTGTGTCAGTAAGCTCCATCTTCATATCGGATAACTTCCAGAACTTTACATAAGCGGAGGCAGCATTCCATACAAAAAACTTCCATAGGTTTCTTAGTTTCTCTAATGTCAACTCATCATTTCGTTTATACTCACGCCTGATAAATCTTTCAACCGATTCATCTCCAACAAACTCTTCTGTCCATAAATTATAATCTTCCCACAAACCACCAAATTTTGCAGCCAGCTTTTCTCCGTTTACTTCTGTACCCGCAATAACTTTCCATTTAATTTCTTCTTGGATTGTTTCCGAAGGCTCAGAGTGATTGAGATGAATCGCAAGATCAATCCGCCTAGAAATCTTATTTGAACCGTCACACGGAAAATTGATCTTTTTTCTGATTCAGAATATTTACTTATCCAAACACCGGATGGAAGAATATTATTTAGTGAAATGAGAACATGTTCGGAAAAAAGAAAAATAGCTTCACGAATAATTTGCTTTTCGCTAATAGCCTTTCTAAGAATAGATTGATCTGCTTCTGAAATAGCCTGATCAAATATCAAAACATCTTCCCAGCGGTATTCTTCTCCTGTTTCCGGATCAATCGACACGCGCTGATTTTGACCAAGCCATGCTGTAAACTGCTCTCTAATTTCTGTTCGTGATTTTAATGCAATTGACTGAATATCTTTTATGGTTCCGTAAAGTTCATACTGTAAAAAGATTCTTCTAATTCTTTCATAGCTTGATGGATGATTTACTCCATAACTAATAAGCATTTCAAAAAGATTTGGTATTGATGTTTTGCTTAAATCTGTTTTGGGTGTTACAGACGATATAAGGTTTTTAATTACAGATTCTATTTCTCTTAAATTTTCATCACCACGACTGATATTATTTATCGTATTAATTATCTCATCACTTATAAAATTGTAATCGAGCTTAGAGAACATTTCAAATAATTTTCTGAAGTTATCTTTTCGCAGTGTCTGAAGTGCAGCCCGAAACATTTTACGCTTAGTTGATAATTCCCTTATTAACATTGGTCTAACTGCAATTTCAACAGCAAGTTTATAGTGTGTTGATTTTGAATCTTTAAGTATTTCAGAAAAGTATTCGATTGATCTGTTATTATCATCAACCAAATCTGATTGAAGCATAACCATTGCAAGGTGTAAACCTAAAATGGAGATTTCTTTAGCGGTTAGTATTTCTAAAAAAATTTTTTTTGTTTGATCATCATTTTTAACTTGTGTAATTCGTTCAACAAATTCAATGTCTTTTTCGCCTTCTGTTTTTCTATACCATCTGAATATTCCATGTCCTGCAAACTCCACAAGTTCAGCATTCCCTAGCCAGTAAAATGGATTGGTTAAAATATTCTGCAAATCAATTTGCTTTGTGGATATATGGTATGAATAATTACCTATCTGAAAAATATTTTCTCCCTCATCAATACTTTTTATATTTAATGCTGAATGAAGTTTGGGAATTGAAATGGTATTATCTTTTAGAAAAACATCACGACTTAAAGCACCTTTCTCACGCAAAAACCAATTTGGAATTTTAATTTCATATTTTCCAAGCGGAAGTGAAAGATGATCTTTCTGATACATCGATTGAATGATTGCTTCTAAATTTTTTTCGATAACCCGGCGTTTATATGTTCCTTTGGGAGTTAGTTCGCCATTGGCATCATCAAAAGCACGTGTAATAATTCTAAAATCCAGAATACGCTCAAACGGGGCAAGAAAATTATTAACACTTACAATTACTGTTGAAAAATATTCCTGTCTTTGCTGATCATCCATATTTTTTAATGGGGAGTGTTCTGATTCAAGATCAGGGAAAATTAAAACCGTGTTAAAAGGACGATGATCACCAGCAAGAAAAACCTGTTTCACAAATTCAAAATCACGAAATAGATTTTCAATTTTCTGCGGCGCTATCGTTTCTCCTTTTACATTTTTATAAATCTCTTTTTTACGATCTATAATTTCAATAAACCCATCTTTATCCATCCGCATAACATCCCCGGTTGCAAGCCAGCCATCGACATCAAATGTTTCCTCCTGCTTTTGATCATAATAATTTAGCATCACATATGGCCCACGAATTAATATCTCACCGTCTTCGCCAAGTTTAATTTCAATTCCAGGTAATGCTTTGCCAAGCGAGTTCTCACGATATTGAAACGGCGGTGTCATCGTAATTCCGCCCGTTGCTTCAGTCATACCAAACCCGCTCATCAATTCAACACCGTATCTCTGTAGAAATCTAAAAATATCCGGAGGAAGAAATCCAGCGGCAGAAAGTCCCCATTTTAAATTACCACCCGTTGTACTAACAACAGCATCTTTTATTTTTTCATCATCATCAACTTCAACATCAATACGCGCAGTAATGTATTCATAAAGTTGTATCCATTTTTTAGGTATTGAAATAAAAATGCTTGGTTTAACAAGTCGCATATTTTCAATCATCGTTTCAACAGATGGATTTTCCATAAAGCAGTATTCTGCACCCCAGAAAATTGCACCCGTCATCTCAAGCCATCTGCCAAATGTGTGATACAATGGAAGGAAAGCGAGATAACGATCTGCATCACTTATGCCGGGTATTGCCATTGCGCGGCAGAATCTTTTATAAACAATGTTTGTGTGAGAAAACATTATGCCTTTGGGTTCGCCGGTTGTACCAGATGTGTACATCAATGTAGCAAGCGAATCAGCTTTTATTTGCACTTCCGTTTTTATGTTATGATCAGATGCCATTGCTTTAAATTCTTCAAAACTAATTACCCAATCTTCCGCAGCATTGCCTTGTAGCATTACAACCGTTTTAAGAAATGGGGTCTCTTTTTTTATTGATCTGATTTTTGCAAGCTGTTTTTCATCATCAGCAAAAAGTATTGGTGCTTTGGTTTGATTAAGTATATAAGAAATATGTTCTGATACAGAGTTTGCGGGAATCATTGCATTAACAATACCCGATGTTAAGCAGGCAAGATCCAGCATTACCATTTCTAAACTGTTTTCCAATAGGAATGCTATAATTTTATTTTCGCTTTCAATTTCGAAAAGAATATGATTGATAGATGAACGATACGAGGAAACCAACTCAAACGTTTTTTGCCAGTTGTAATCAATTGTATACCCATCTTTAATTATCCTGAAAAGATTTTTCTTTTTGTATTGATTAGCGCGCTGATTAAATAAAACATCAAAAGTGTAATTGCTTTGAATGATAAGGGTGTGAATTAATTTATCCCATTTCCGTTCTTCGTAAATTTTATGAAGAAAAGATGAAAAACGGAATAAGTTTAGATAGTTATGAGTGATCGAAACAATTTTTTCTTCAGATGGATTTAATATCGAGGCAAGATATTCACCAAATGAAAAGAACAAATCCTTTTCCATATTTTCCATAAATGGATTTGCAAGCTCACTGCTATAAAGTCCATCAAAAATATTTCGCCAGTGTTCAGCATCTTGCTCATTAGATAGTTGTTTGCCGCTAACTGCGCGACTAAGTTCTATGCGCAGATTTATAATAAGATCATCTATTTCACCTTGCTCTAAGGCTGCTTTACCTGCAAGTAGTTTTTCATTTAATTCTGCTAATGATGTGTTGGATTGGTTGCTCATTTTATACTCTGTAAAAAGAGAATTAAAAATCGTTTTTAGGAATATAATAAAAAAACGTCACGGAATTTTTTCCCTTTTTATCGGGATTATTCGTGACGTATTGTCAAACTTCAATTATACTTGGCAAGATGTATGATTGCTAGCAGTATAGCAAAAAGCTCTTGACTTATTCCTAAATATTTTCTCATTGCTGCAATCGTAGCATCCTCTTTGGGAAATGTTTTTTCTAAGGCAATTATCAATTTATTATCGATCTCATATTTCTGCTGGGGACTAATTCCGTAGATGTTTTGATAAAAATCATCGTAAGATTCTGAATTAAAATTAATTTTTTCATTCATCGATCCAAGATTTAAAAAACTTGATGCAAGAGAAAAATTTTGCCTTGTTAAAATCTTTTTGTAAAACGAAAATTTTAGGTTTAAGCTATCAGGGGTTTGATAATATAATTGGTTATCTAAATATTTATTCTGGCTGTAAATAATATTGAATGTTAGAATCAGGATTACTAAAACCAATAAATATTTTCTGCTGTTATATCTTCGATTATAATAGATGCTCATTTGTTTGCATCAAAAAAATTAGGGACACAAGAAATTGTGTCCCTACAAATAAATAATTATTATTTAATTCCCGCGGCTTCTTCAAGCATTGCAGTTGTTACAGATTTTGGCCTTTCGATTGGATAACCAAGACCTCGATCCCAAATTATATTTGCAACAACACCAAGTGCTCTTCCTACAGCGAACAGAACTGTGTAGAAATCGTATTCCTTTAATCCGTAGTACCATTGTATAACACCTGATTGTGCATCAACATTTGGCCATGGATTTTTTGCTTTGCCTTGTTCTAACAAAATAGGAGGAACAACTTTAAAGAGTAAATCAACATACTGGAACAATGGATCTTTTGGTAAATGCTTTAAGCAAAATTCCCTCTGTGCCATATAACGAGGATCTGTTTTTCTTAAAACTGCATGACCGAATCCCGGTATTACTTGTCCGCCTTGCAAAGTATCCCAAACAAATTTTTTCATTTCATCTTCTGTGGGAACTTTACCGCCCATTTGTTTATAAACGCCCTGTATCCATGCGAGAACTTCCTGGTTTGCAAGTCCGTGTAATGGTCCCGCAAGTCCATTTGCCATTGCGGAGATTGAGTAGTAAAGATCAGAAAGTGCACTTGCAACTAAGTGTCCTGTGTGTGCGCTAACGTTTCCGCTTTCGTGATCACTGTGAAGAATAAAATACATTCTTGCAACATCATCATAAGGTTTTGCAATGCCCATCATATGTGCAAAGTTTCCGCCGAGATCAAGGTTAGGATCAGAGGCAATTATTTTTCCATCTTTGTATTTTAGTCTGTAAATAAATGCGGCAATCTCAGGTAGTTTTGCAAGTAGATTTAATCCGTCTTCATAAGTAGGGGACCAGTAATCGTTCTTTTTAAGCTTACCAGTATTATATTCTTTTACAAATTCAGATTCACGCTGCATTGCAAGAATTGCAGTTGAGAGCATTACCATTGGATGGGAATCTTTTGGCATAGTCTTTAAAATATCAAAAACATATTTAGGAACTGCTGATCTTTTCTTAAACTCTTCAGCTACTTCCTTTACATCTTCTGCCGATGGAATATCGCCGGTTAATAAGAAAAAGAAAAAACCTTCTACAAAAGGCATTTCTCCACCGGGAACTTTAGGAAGTTTTTCTAAAACTTCTGGAATGGTAAATCCACGAAAGCGAATTCCTTCAAAAGGATCGAGATAAGAAATGTCTGTTACAAGACTTTTAATATCTCTTGCACCGCCAATGACTTGACCAATGTCAACCTCATCAACTTTAACGTTACCGAATTCTTTAAGTAGGCGTGTTGTGCGGGGGCGCCAAGCTTCGATCTTATCCTGGACTTGTTTTTTCAAGCGGGACATTTTCTCCTCCTGAGATAAATATTGTATGAATTAATTTTTATTTCCTTCTATCAAAAAAGGAAAATGAATTTTTGCTACTTGAAATATACAAAGAAAAAATAATTGTTTGCGCCTGTCAACTATAAAATTTTTATTTCTTTTCCTGCTTCTGCAATTTGAACTTTAATATTCTTATGCTTTTTAAGGATTGAACTGCCCATCCAGTCCAATGCTGCTTCATCACCGTGAATTAGAGTTATACTTTCTGGTTTTAATTTGTCAACAAGGCTCAATAAATCTTCTCTTCTTGCGTGAGCAGAAAATTTAAAGTTCTTTATTGTACAATTAATTTCTGTTAATTCATCAAAATAGTTTAATTGGATTTTATCTCCTCGTTCAGCATTTGCAATTACATAACCCGGTGTCTTGGTATCCATATATCCTACTGTAAAGATTGCAGAATCTTTTTGCTTAAGCCATCTTCGTGCGAAGTTGTACGATGCTGTACCTTTAATCATCATTCCGCTTGATGCAAGTACAATGCAAGGATGCTTAAAGAATTCTTCGTGATTGGAAATTTCATAATAATCTTTTTGCGGAATTGTGTTCAATTCAAATTCGCTGTCAATTCTGTTTACTACAAAGCGATTGTAATCATAAGCACGGTTTATTTTTGTACCGAGTCCTCCGGTGTAAATATCGACGGTTGTAAGTTTTCTCTTTAACATCAACAGCCAGATTGTTGCTAACATTTCCTGCATCTTGCCAAGCGAAAAAACAGGAATCAGAATCGATCCGCCGTTATTTAAAATTCTATTTGCCTCTTTTGCAAAACGTAGTGATTCAGCATTCCAGTCTAAAAGTAACTCGGAATCTGTTGCGCCGTAAGTTGTTTCAAGAATCAGAGTATCAATTTTAGTTTCAGGTAACTTAGCCGCGGGCTGGAGTGTTTGTGATGAAAGATTAATATCCCCAGTATAAAATATTTTATGTCCTTTGTTTTCTAAAAGAATTCCCGCCGAACCAAGAATATGTCCCGCATCATAAAAAGTACAAATTACTTTTGCATCTTTTTGCTGATGATATGAGTTTAGTTCAAAATCGTTTTGATATTCTTTGTACTCGATCATTTTAATTAACAAATCAACTTCATCATGTGAGTAAAATTCAAAATCGTCTTCTTCAATTTCTTTTTTAAGAATAGAAACCGAATTATGAAGTGTAAGCTCTGCAAGCGCTCTTGTTTGCGGGGTTGTGATGATCTTTATATAAGGAAATTTTTTTACAAGAAGGGGTAGTGAACCGATATGATCCTGATGTGCATGAGAGATTAAACAGTAATCGACAGATTTGTCTTTAATTAAATCAAAGTTGGGAAGTGATTCTAATCCGGTTTTCTGAGGATGAATGCCGCAATCAAGAATAACTCCATTGCCATTAAAATTTAAGTAGTAACCATTTGCACCGATTTCATTTCCACCGCCAATCGGAAGAAACGAAATCATTTATTTTCTTCTCTCATTTCATTTTCAATGTTATCAATATCAACTTCATTTAAAACTACTTTTTCCGGTACTTTAAATTTCTCAGATGGAACTGCACCGCCCTCATTAATTCTTGTTGCGCTTAGATTAATATTCATTCCGCCGGACTTTGTTTCTGATTTGAGAGTCAGCCATTCCCAGATCCATAGTTTTGTTCCGGTGCTTTTCATTTCATAAACATCGCAATCTTTACCAAGAAAATTTTCTGAGCCGATTTTGTTTGCGCCCAGACTTAAAAGCATCTGCTCGCCAAACTCATTAAATCCTTTTTGTCCCTTTAGCTGTTCGATTGATTTTAAGATCGGGTTTCTTGTTTTTGTTCCGCTATTCTGATCGATGTTGATCATATATTGAAACTCACCATCAATAATGTTTACAAGATTTAGTGATTTTGTAAATCCGCCAACACTTAAAACGGAGCGAGTGTATTCAGCCTGTCTCATTCCCCAGCTATCAAAGTAAAGAGTTTTTGTTCCTTCCTGTGATCCGGTGATAATGTATTCGATCACTCCGGATTTTATTCCATATCTTTTTTGAAAATCTGAAGTTGATTCTTTACCTAAATTATCAGATCCATCTTTGCTGCTATCACCACAGCTTGAAAGTAATAATACTGTTAACAGTGTAATTGAGAATAATAATATTTTTTTCATTGTCATAAATCTTTTATGTTTTTGTCTGATTGAAAATAAGTAAAGTGCAAACTTACTTCAATTAAAATATGGAAGTAATAAAAATTTATTGTCAAAATTGTCGTGGAAGTCAGCTCTATTGTTTTGTGTTTTTTTGTGTATTGGTGATTTAGTGGCTATTCGTCTTTATACAATTCTAAAAAAGTCCTGCCACAAAAACACAAAAGCACTAAATTAGGTGAGTCTTGGTTTCGTTATTTAGACATATTGTAAATCTTGTTTAATATGTTCAAACATTTTTGGTTTTAAAGCATTTGGAGTTACTAAATCGATTTTGACTCCCAACAATTCTTCTAATTCATCTGCCAGAAGCACAAATTCTAACCCAATTGGTTTTTCAAATTCAACAAGAATATCTATATCACTTTTTTCTGTCGCTTCATTTCTTGTTATTGATCCAAAAAGAGCGATACTTCGAAGATTATATCTCATCATAAGATTAATCTTATTCTTTTGAAGCAGTTCTTTTATTTCACTTATATTTTTCATTATTGTCTCTATTGATAGGATAAAGATAATAATTTTTACTCACTTAAAATCAATTGTCTTTCCTTATAGCCCAAATAACATCAGCTAGTGTTTCTTTATCTTTTTCAAATTCAAACTTCAAAAGATAGTTTGGATTGAATCCCAGCATATATTTTTCAATTCTTTCTTTAAGCCAGCTAATTTCTGATTTCAATTTCCAATGCTCGCCATCTTTTGAATAGAGAACAATAAATAATCTATTCTTTAAATGTTTTCTCTGCTGCTGCGATTGGTTTTTGTATAACCATTTAATTAGTTCATCTGTTTTCTTTATTGCCTCATCAATTTTATACGGAAAGTTTTTAGGGTAGATGGATGTTTTATGATCAAACGAAACACCATCAATTATAAAATCAACTAGTTTGTCTTTGCTATCCAATGCTGGTTTTATATTTGGCAATGCACAAAAAATATTTTCAACAGCCTGCGCAGACCAGAAATTGTACCAGCGATTTATCGAGTAGTTAAAAAATAAATCATACTCTTTTTCTGATTTGAATCTTTTATCAATTTCTTCTAACAGATCGTTAAATAAAAAAGTGTGATAAATAAAATTGGTTTGCTTATCAAAGCTGTTGTTTTGTTTTTGTCCCCATTTGTAAGGGTGTACAAGTCTTTTTTTTAGTTCAGATTCTATTTCAGATAATGTATTCTTCATTTCTTCTGAAAAACAAAAATGTATTCGTGTTTAAATACGTAAAACCCGCCTGCCAAAGCACGGTAACGCCACAACTCTTTTTGATTTCGTTTAGCAGTTGTCTCTTCAAAGTTTTTTACGATTGTAGATTTTAAAATCATTTCGCGTTTTACCACTTCCTGCATAACATAAAACCCTAAAGGAATCCATTCACCACTGGAATATTTATCGCTTATTACAACCGCAGCAAATCTCTTCTTATCAAGATGCGGGAGACAATTATCCAAAACCCTTCCAAATTTTTGTAAGAATTCTTCAATCGAATTAGCGTTTGATAGATCAGATTTGCTATTGCTGAACTTAATTATATCCCAGTATGGAGGATGAAAGATTTGAAACTGGAACGACTTAATATTCAGTTCAGAAATAACGTTTTCCAAATCAACAATTGCACTATCACCATTTATAAATTCTAATTTTACTTTATTGGGATTTGCTTCTTTTGCGATGTTCTTTTTTGTTTGATCCAAAACTTTCTTCGATAGTTCAACTCCAATAGCATTTCTTCCAAGTCGTTGTGCTTCGATCAAGGTTGTTCCACTGCCTAAAAATGGATCCAAAATCCACTCGCCTTTTTTTGTATAGCGTCTTAAAAACTGATTTGGAATTTGCGGTATAAAATTTCCCCAGTAACCGGCGTGATGAGCACCGGAATTATCCCGCTTGTTTAATATCCATAAACTGTCTGTAATAATATCATCGTATTCTTTCCATCGATTCAAATTCAAATCATTGGTTTTACTTTGTTTTGTTTCTGTTAAACTCTTTTTCAATCTTTTAATGTAATATTTTGTTCGTTCGATTGTGTGCGTTTCCAAAATTTGATTTATCTCTCCGATTAAAAACTCTTTGGGTACAGATGAGAAGCCATTTCCCAAACTTATGTTCTTGCTTTTATTCTTTTTAACTGAAGAAAGCAGTTCAGAAAAATCTTTTCTTATTTCCGTAAGATTTAATTTCTCAAGAGAACTAGAAATTGTGATTAATAAATCCTGTTTCATTAATTATTATTTTACTTCGTCGTTAAATCGTTTAATTACCAAATCAGAAATTGTTCTTCCTATACTTAATGATGCTGTTGCTGCCGGAGATGGTGCGTTTAATACGTGTACCATTCTTTCTGCTTCAACAATTCTAAAATCATCAACAAGCTTTCCGTCTCGCTCCAAGGCTTGTGCTCTTACACCTGCTCCTCCGATTTCAATATCATCATACTTAATTTCTGGAATTAGTTTTTGCAAAGATTTTACAAAAAGATCTTTACTAAACGATCTTCTGAATTCCTGGAATCCCATTTTATAATACTTTGTAGCCATCTTCCAAAAGCCGGGATAGAGTTTCATTTCAAGAATATCACGAAAAGAAAAATCTGTTTTCTTATAGCCTTCTCTCTTAAAAGCAAGAACTGCATTCGGGCCTGCTTCAACTCCGCCATTAATCATTCGTGTAAAGTGTACCCCAAGAAACGGAAACTGTGGATCAGGTACGGGATAGATTAAATTACTAACTAAATATTGTTTTTCCTTTTTAAGTTTGTAATACTCTCCGCGAAATGGAATGATTTGCAACTTGGGATCGACATTGAACATTTTTGCAATTCTATCCGACTGCAAACCAGCGCAATTTACAATAAACTTTGTTCTATACTCATCATGTTCTGTAAAGAGAATTAAATCTTTTGAATATCTCTTGACTGAATTTAGCTTAGAATTTAATATAATTTCCCCGCCATTATGTAGAATGAAGTTAGCATATTTATTTGTAACTGCAACATAATCAACTATTCCGGTTTGGGAAACAAATAATCCATCTATTCCTGAAGCGTGAGGTTCGTATTCTTTTATCTCTGAAGAAGACAATCGTTTTATTCCTGCTAATCCATTTGCTCTACCACGTTCTTCTAACATATTAAGCGCAGGAATCTCTTCTTTGCTTGTGGCAACAACAATTTTTCCACATTTATCAAAAGGTATGCTGTGTTCTTCACAAAACGAATACATCATTTCTCTGCCCAGAGTACAGTTTGCTGCTTTAAGGGAACCGGGTTTGTAATAAAGTCCTGAATGGATGACTCCACTGTTATTTCCGGTTTGATGAGCGGCAAGGGAAGATTCGGCTTCAAGCAAAAGTAGTTTTACTTTTTCCTCTTTTAATATTGAAAGTGCAGTTGCCGTTCCAACAATGCCGCCGCCAATTATTGTAATATCGTAAGTTTTATTCATGTGTGATACATCCAACAAACATTAAATTTGTTGAAAAATGACTTGACAAATAAATATATGTGTTATAACATAAAGATGTTGTTCTGAAAAATTAAGTTCAAAATTAAAGTCCCTTTACTTAGTCAAATTTAACTAATTCAAGTGAGCAATTAAATAATCATATTGAATTAAAAACAAATAGTGAGCTTGAAATGAATAAAAATCAAAAAAATGTTTTAATAATTGGAATTATTCTAATCGCAATTACGTTAATCTATTGGTATTCACAAGGTGCTGAAGTTTTTACAAAAACCCAGGTCCTTGTAGATAAAACAACCGAACTTGATCGGATGCTTGGAGTTGAAAACAAACAATATATTGATCAATTTGTTTTTGGCTTGCTTCCTTCGGGAACGTCGTCTATAATAGAAATAACTTCAACAGCTTCAATAGCAGGGGTGGTTGTTTTGTTAACAGGAATTTTAATTTATTTATTTAGAAACAAAAGAAAGGAAACAAAATGAAAAAAACTCTCTTAATCTTTGCAGTATTAATGATTTTTACTGCATCAATATTTGCCCAAGGATTTAAAGTTAAAGCAAGCGGCGAACAAACTTTTAATTTTGCTGATAACAAAAACCAGGCAACGTTTTTTAGCACAACTCCGCTGGAGGATATTACTGGGTTAAGTAACGATGTGAAGGGAAGCGTAACATTTAATGTTGGTGATTTAAAAACACTTAAAGGTAAAGTGATAGTTTCTGTTGCGTCAATTAAAACCGGAATTGAAATGCGTGATGGACATTTACAAAGTGCTGGCTGGTTAAATGCAGAGTCTTTTCCTGAAATATCATTCGAAATAAAGAAAGTAAGTGATGTTAAATTTGCTGCAGATAATAAATTATCGGCAAAAGTAACAGGCAACTACACAATGCACGGAGTAACAAAGGAAGTTACTGCTGATGCAACCTTAACATATCTTGATGAAAGCGAACAAACAAAAATGCGTGCAGCAGGCGATTTGCTTGGTGTTCAGGCAAAGTTTAATGTTAAGCTTTCTGATTATGGCGTAAACAATAAATTAGTTGGACAAAAGGTTTCAGAAGATATAGAAGTCAATGTGAATATCGTTGGATCAAATGCCAAGTAAGTGAAATAGATGAAATAGTAAAAACCCGATTCAGAAATGAGTCGGGTTTTTTTATTTTAACACATCACAATTTTACTTTTTATGAACAAAACAATTACAATTTTCGGCAGTGCAATTCCAGCAGAAGATGATGCACAATATAAATTTGCCTATGAGCTTGGATCAGCCCTAGCAAAAGAAGGATTTAATATTTGTACAGGCGGTTACAGCGGAATTATGGAAGCGGCTTCAAAAGGTGCTTATGATAAAGCAGGATTTGTTTACGGTGTTACAATCGATCTATGGGATAAAGATCCAAATCCATATATAACGGTTGAAGTGCGTGAACAAAAACTGTTTGAAAGAATTACAAAACTTCTTGAGCTTGGCGATGCTTATGTAATTCTTCAGGGGGGAACAGGAACTTTGCTTGAGTTTGCAGCTATATGGGAATATGCAAATAAAAATCTTCAACCTGAAAAACCAATTATCTGCCACTCGCAAATGTGGAAACAAATTGTTGAAGTAGTGAACCAACAGATCAAACTTGAAAACAGAAGAACTGATCTTGTAAAATGTGCTGATAGTGTTGAAGAGATTGTAAATTATTTGAAAACGTCACTATAAAATCTGGCATTTATTTTGTCTTGAAGAAACAATTTTTACAGAGTCCGGCTATTACTGCTGTCTAATAAAATGCGGCATTTCATCTGGAATATGGAAAGATATTTCGATCAATCCCGAAAAAGTATTTTCATTAAACCAGGGAGTTTGGTAAATGATTTTCTTCTTTCCATCTTTTTCTATCGTATAAACATTTGTACTTCCATCAGCCAGCATTTCTTTTAATTTTGTCAACGCCGGTTCAGGATGACAACCGAGTAGATTACTGCCTATTAACTTTTTGCCGCCATCGTTTTCAAATACTTGTTCTGATTTTTCATTCATATAAACAATTATTCCTTGCTTATCACAAATAGTTACCGCGGCATTAATTTCTTTTAACCAATCCAATCTTTATCTCCATTTTTAAAAATATTATTCCAGACTATATCAACTTCCAATTCTTTTATACATTTGAATTGAACATCTGTGCGTGAGCAGGTTAGTGGTTTTGGTGAGTAAAAAAAACACGGCGCACAATCTAATTTTAAAGAAACAATTGTTTGTTCGGTTTTCCATGGATGAATGTAGTGCGGATTTGTTGGGCCGATTATAGCTATTACTTTTAATCCTAATGCAGATGCAACGTGCATAAGTGCTGAATCATTTGTTACAAAAACGTTACATCGTTTCATTATTGCAATACTTTGAAGAAATTTTTCAGTTTTGATTGCGAACGAACTATCAGAATTTATCTTAGAGCTTATTAATGATTTTAGTTCTTCTTCTTCAGGTCCGCCAAACAAAAATACTTTTGCTTTTTTTTCGTTGATGAGTTTTTTACCAAGCTCAGCAAATTTTTCAGGTTCCCATCTACGCTTAATGTGATTTTTTAATGTTGCACAGCCTGGATGAAATCCGACAACAAAATCTTTTTCTGAAATTCCTTTTCTCCTAAGAAAACTTTTTGCAAACGTTTTATCATCATCAGAAAGAGAAATCTGCATTTCTGGTTCTTTATCAAACTTTTTGTTTAATAATTTTTCGACTAGCTTAATGTTTGTTTGGGCGTTATGAGTTTTATCATTTTCTAAAACAGTTATATTGTTTAACCATCCAAGGTTTTGCGAATTCATTCTTAAGTACTCAACCCCAACTCGCTTTTTTGCACCGAGTAAATAGTTTATTAAATTATATTCTTTTCGGTTGGAGGGATAAACATTAATTGTTGCATCGTATTTATTTCTTAATCCAACAACAAACTTTAGAGAGTTTAAAACCCCTTCTTTTAGAAAATCAAAATGTATTACTTTGTTAAAGCTTGGATTGGTTTCATAAATCTCTTTTGTTCCCCTGAACATTACTAGAGCATCTATCTGAGCAGAGGGAAGTGATTGACGCAATAGTTTTAATGCGGGAGTAAACATCAATGCATCGCCAATTCCGGAAAGTGCAAGGATTAGGATTTTCATAAATGATTTAACAAAAGAGTTTAAAAAAGATCATTCCCGAAAAAGGGGAATCTATGTTAGAGTTAAAATAGATTCCCGCCTTCGCGCATATGCGTCAACCTAATTTCCTAAGTCGTTGGGAAAAATTGACTCTATCTTTTCGTGATTCATATTGACAATAATAATTTATTTGTTGGAAAATTAAGTTCTCGTTTCTCCTACTCCCT
>Ga0172367_10002856_pt1 | contig 23168 bp, 20 predicted proteins | sample Lak10m_FD_114542 | JGI IMG/M metagenome (GOLD analysis project Ga0172367, IMG submission 114542) | Freshwater microbial communities from Kabuno Bay, South-Kivu, Congo - kab_022012_10m | ecosystem: Environmental > Aquatic > Freshwater > Lake | place: Democratic Republic of the Congo: South-Kivu... | reverse complement strand
AGCGCTTGAATCAAGCGGCTTTACGGTTGACATGATTCCGAATGTGCTGGTTGCTCTCAAGCTGGAAGGACTCTCATTTGCTCTGGGGGCATCCATGGCTGTCCGGCGGGAGGCATTGCATGATATAGGCGGGTTTGATGCGTTGGCAGATTATCTGGCAGATGATTACCAACTGGGGAACAAGATACATTCTGCCGGTTGGCAGATAACTCTTGACAGTTGTTTCGTTGAGAGCACGCTCAAGGGTGAAAATATTATGAACGTGTTGTCGCGGCAGCTCCGCTGGGCTCGCACCATGCGTGTCAGCCGACCGGGTGGCTATCTGGCGTCCGGTATTACACTCGCCTTTCCAGCGCTTGCTGTTGCGTTTCTTTCTGTTCCATCGATATCAGCTGGATTGATGTTTGCCGGGATGCTGTATGCGGTCCGTTTATTTGTCGTGACCATGTTCAGCCGACTTTATGTAAAGGACGGGCTTTTTCCCCTCTGGCTCTGGATTGTGCCGCTGCGGGATATGCTGACGTTCTTCTGCTGGGCGCTGTCATTCATCGGAAATACGGTGCAGTGGCGGGGAAGCAGGTTTACCTTGAAAAAAGGTGGTAAGCTGGAAGAGTTGATTTGATTCCAATTCCAAATCAAAGCGTCTTCTTTGTTGGCTCGTCTTTGGCACCTCAACATACGTACCTGTATGCCTTCGTTGCCTCAATCCTCGCCGCCTTGAATGCATCTCTGATTTGAAACTGGGAATACGATTGGATGTCGGGGCAGCACGAGTGCTGCCCCTCTGGAACCATGACGTTTTATATATCCATCAGCATTGCATTGATACGCGCTCTCACCTTCATCCCAGGCTTGACACTTGGTCCGCCTGCCTGGAACACTTTTCCCACTACTGATCCGTCATTGATAATGACCTCTGAAAGTCCGGCGGCGACCTGATTGTTCTCTCCCATAACCTCAATCGCCTGCTGCTTTTTGGGGACTTTTCTTACCTTGCTCGTGTTCATGGTTACAACAGCCGTCCGGTCATTCAACTGGGACAGTTCCCCCATTTCATAACTTGGGTTAAATCCGTTGCCAAGCTGGTCGGCAGCGCTTCTGAATGCTGTGTTGATTGCCCGGCGGTAGTAGTCCCGTATCTGTTCCGGTTCAAGAGCAACTTTTGCAGATATTTTTTCTTCCAATGTCCGTTGATCGTAAAATGACTTGATCAGTTCTTTCTGTCCGTTCTGGTTATAGAACAGCACGTCAAGACGAACTCTTGCCTTGACGGTATATTTTTTACGAGTCGGATCGGTCGGTATCTTGGCTATGTAGCTATCCACAATGTCAACGCGTGGCTGGATGATATAGGTGTCACCTTCGCTTGAATTGAGTAGAACTTTTTTGAAACGTTTTGTATTTGCAATTTCAGTCTGTACAACAGTGGTCAATTCTTCCGTTGAAATGCCGGAGAGTTTTTCTTTGAATTTGCCGCTTAAATCACCGCCCAGATCCGCTGATTCAAGCATGACCGGCTCAAGAGCTTGTGTTGTCACCCGTTGGGCTTCTTTGACATACACTACTTCGGGAGCTGTTGCGCACCCTGCTGCAAAAACGATAATTGTTGATATTAAAAGCCACCCAACTCTACGATATATAACTGTTTTCATATAGCATTATCCTCTTGTTTCAGGCAATCTTTTATGGTTTGAGCTGTGCAGTCTGAATGGTGTTAACAGCGTCAAAATTGTTGTACATTTTTTCAAGAGCAGCCACTTGCTCAAGATCGTGTGATGTGAATTGTACATTTTCACCTTTTGCCAGGCGATCAAGTTTGTCGTTCATGGCGCATAAAAGAGCTTCGGCCTGCTCGATTCTTAACAGAGCTGCCTTGGTTTTTGCTTCTTCTTTTGGGTCATCATCCTTGATTTCATAACCACGATCCTTGATCTGGTTATACATGGTTTTGTATGCAGTAATTTGTAATCCAAGATTATCACGATATATTCCAAAAGCGCTTACGACGTTTTTAATACGGGAAGGGAGCATGGCGATATTGACTACACCTTTCCAGCCGGAAAACTCTTTTTTCATGTTTGGAACTGCTCTCACGGCAACAGCTATAGCGCAAATCATTTTTGCGCTGGCGGCAACGCTGAAGTCAGCGCCGGCAACAGATGCTTTATAAACTCTGTTTGCAAGCGGTGTGTACGCTTTTTTCTTGCTTTCAAAATCTTCAATTTTACCTTTTACGATGGAAGCTTTTAATGCATCATCCTTGAGAGCCGGGTCTTTGCAATATGTTTCTTTAACTCCACCCTGTTCGGTGTTGTGTGCCCAGGCATCACAGGTTCCAAAGCCATCTGCAGTCAGTTGGATATCTTGCTCAACTTTCAGCATATCTTCTTTGTTGCCATTAACTACGCCAAAAGCCATGAGAGGGTTGCGGTAAACATTTTCGTCATAAGTTTCCGGTTTTTTGCGATCTGCAAGAGGACGATAATATTCATTGCTGTTTGCTTTGAAAAACGCAACATCATCTTTTGATATTTTTTCGTCAAGCATTTTTGAACGATCTTTCAGGAAAACATACAGTGCGCTGGTAGCTCTCGGGAAACCTGTTTCCTTGTCGATTTCCAGCGGAACACTCACCCCGGCGACAGTTCCGATGATCGAAAATGCACCCTTGACCATCGCTGCACCGGAAGGAGCTCCATACAGTACGGATGGCCAGTTGTCCTGTTCGGAGAGTGGAGCTTTCAGAAGTACCCTGTTTGACAGTTTGATAGCAATGGCTGCAGACTCAAATGAATCAAGAGCAGCCCCAATGGTAGGATTGTATAACTCTGCACCACATTCACCCAGTGAGGTTACGGTTGCACACCCATTTAGTTGCACTAATACGATTAAAGCTGCGAAAAACAATCCTGCTGTACGAAAAAACTTTGTCATTTGTAAATCCTCTTTCCGGTTTTGTTTGTTCAACAATTATTTGAATATTACTTTATTACCATCAATCTGTGGGCTCATACGCTTTAGTTGTGAATCTTTTTCAAAGTTATCAAGCAACAGGTCAACCAGGTCGCTGATTTTTCCTACATAATACAAGTCAACAATCATATCCCCTTTGCCACGGTTCTTCTGGCTGACATTTTTGAGTCCCTTGATATCTTCTTTCAGGAGCTTTAGAATTTTACGCTCAAGTTTGTAATTACCATTTGAGGCGAACTGCACTTCAAATCTTGAACCACGTCGTTCCTGGGTCAGGGTCTTTGTGTTTAGAGAGCTTAAAACTTCTTTGGCAAAAGACTTGCCACCATTGATCGCTGCCAGACGGAGTGCCGCTTTAGGCGACTCGCTCGCACGCACACGTGCAAGACCATCTATGTTCCCTTCCCACATAAGGTCGCGGCTTGTAATACTGACGGTTTTACCGGTCATAAGAGCATGGTAAGCCCGCATACTGCCGTCTTCAGTTACGTCAATATCAACTTTGCCGATGACAACCCATTCCCCAAGCCCTTCAAGCTGTCCTACCAGTTTGCTGTAATCAGCGTCTTCGGTAAGTGATTCGAGGCGCTTGACCTGCTCTTCAGAATCAATAACGGTATATTCTGCGGCAGTCAGATTTTTGCGTATTTCAGCCCGTACATTATCGAGAATCGCCGGTGCATCACCGGAATCCATCTTGCCAGGAATCAGAAGAACAAAAATGCGACGCTCTTCATTTTTACCATCCACCGCTCCCTGGCGTTTCATGTATGAGCGAACTTCCTCTTCGTTGATCGTAACCTTGATTTTAGCAACTAATTCTTTTGAAAACATACCTTCTGTTTTGGTTTCAAGAACATCAAGATCGCGGATGTATTTTTCATCACCTGACAGGTTCAGGGTTGCTGAACGCTCTTTGTACACGTCATTAAGATAGCTGCGGAGAGCCTGTTCTCGGGCTCTTTCTTTTGCTTTATTCAGGGCGGTGTATTCGTCGCTCTCAATGGCAATCTTAACAATTTCCGTATATGTTCTTGTTTCCGCAGCTGCCTGGCGCACAATGCCTGTTAATGCAGTGCAGACCAGTAACAGGATAATTGCAATTTTTCGTATTACCATGTTTCCTCCATTTTTAAATTATTTTACAGAAATAACTACTTTGGCTTCACTTAAATAATCATTGCCGTGGGCGAGAGTTTCCTTGATTGTTGCGGCATCACTGGCACTAATAAGGACCATGTTGTCCCTGGTTATGTCGCTGACGGGAACAACCAGAATGTTTCCGCCAAGTTGAGGCGATTTTATAGCAGAGTCAACAGTGTCGGCGTATCTGACAGCACCAAATGTCCTTATAACACTCGGCTTTATAATTTTTGCCGAATAAACCGTCACCATCTCGGAATCAGCCTGAGTGACGATGACAGGTAACAGTGAACGCTCAAAATATCTCCCCTCAAGAGCAAACACGATTCCTGTGACAGGTTTTGTAAAATCACATACGAAAGAACGAGCTTTCTCTTTTGTATGTTGTGGATTGTGTGAAATATTTTCCTTGTTATCCTTTTCTATGTTTGAAAGCATTTTCTTTGGGACAAATGGCGGGTCTGTACGTTTTTCAAGGTTAAGAACATTAACCAGAGAGGTGCCTTTGCATTCACTAACTCCACCATTAAGGCAGATTCTCATTTTGACGGTTGCGATAGGAGAACTATCCTCCCATTCAACCTTTTCATCCATTGTTTGCGCACCTTTTATTACTCCATCGACTCTTGTGCGGATGTGGTCGTCCTTCAGCATTGAGTCCTGGACAGTCGACTCTGAAGTTATATGAACACCTTTAATAACCTCAAGGAGGGCGCGCTGTGCAGAAACTTCTGCTGCCCGGCGTGCATTTATCCGGTCTTTTCCCCTGTTACCGGTGCTTTTAGAAGTGCCATAACCGACAGCTTCGATGTACCCCTCATTCCAGTTAACCGCTCCTTTGCCAAGCTCATCAGCAGCATATGCGGTTACACTGGAGGCAATAATAAAACTACAAAGTAACATTCTCAGTTTTTTCATGGTCGTTGATTTCCTTTGCATGGGATTACTGCTTTGTGTATCTCCCTTGAATTGTAGCTCCAGGTTGACACTGGATACAGGATGGAGAAGCCTGTAGCTCAAAACCATCTGCAGTAAAGGTTATTGGCACTGAACAGATTCCGAGTACGAGGTTATTACCCTGGATGGCTCCAAGATCACCTATGCGGCAGCTCGATCCAGCTGATGCTTTTCCTTCTCCGTTTATAGCCAATGCACCGGTAGGAAGTTTGATAACATCAATTTTCATCTGCATGGTATCGGTTTTCATAAGATAGGTGCCTGGCTGTAAATCTGCGGCAGATGAAAAAGTTGCCACTGAAAGCAGAATCGTCAATGAAGCAAGAATGGATGATATTTTCATAATTTTTACCTCCGTTATGGTTTTGCTGTAATTGTCAAATCGTTGAGTATTGGTGACTTATCACCGGAAAGAAGCTGCATGGTCGTTTCAAGCTGGATATAGCGACCAGTGACTGCAGATTTCAGCGGTATATTTTTAGTGGCATCTTCCCAGTTTGACCAGGTGGCTGCATCAGGTGAAACCCTTGCCCTAACTTTTATTACTGCATTTGCTGATTCAATTCCATTCCAGGATATGCTGTTCCAGTTTGTTGGTGAGCCACCGTCAAATGTCGTTGTCCAGGTTCCGAGTTTGGTAGTCATTGAACGTGCAACAATACCGGTCATATCGCTGTAACCGTAATGACCGCTACCACCGATTGATTTGGTTAATTCTATCTGGTTAGTTACGGAGTTGATGCGATGGATGTTCTGTGAAGAGTTGTCCACGCACCAAACTTTTCCTTCGGCATCAGTCGCTACACCGGTCGGGTGTGAAAAACCGCTGATGCTAGCTTTGATAATGCCATCGTTTGACCAGCGGGTAACTGTGTTGGTGTATGAATTGGCTACCCAAACATCCCCGTCATTGGTAATGGCAACGCCACGCAATCCATACGCATTACTATCTTTTGTCCATTCTTTTACACCGGTAATCGTGTTGATTCGTGTTAGTTTATTATGTGTCCAGCCAGCAACAAAAAGATGCCCGGCTTTGTCAAGACCTATGCCGTATGCCATATGACCGAGAGGTATGTTTGACATTGAACCTGTTGCGGGGTCAAGGCGCAATACATTCTGGTTACTGATGTCTGCAGACCAGACTATACCATTCTGGTCAATAACCGCTCCATAAGATCCGTGACTTTTGGAAGAAGTATCAATGGTTTTCAGAATTGTTCCGGTTGAACCGTCAATGTAGTAGAACTTTTGGGAGCTGTATGTCCCTGCCCAGACGTTATTGTTCTTGTCTATTGCAATACCACGTGGACCAGAGTTTCCGCCGAGAGCAACTTCAAAAAGTACGCACTCATCAGTTCCCCACGGTAGCGCAGTTGTTCCAGTAGATGTTTCGATTTTTCCATTTTTATTTTTATCTACACATTGCCCGTTTTCAGAAAGACCAACCTTCACAACGGTGCCGCTGTTCCTGTTTCCGACCCAGCAGTTTCCTTTCAGATCAACCGTTGTGCGGGAAGGACTCCCCCAACTGCTAGGACCTGTGCTGTATCTTCCAAGCTCCTCACCGGTGGCGGAATTTACTTTTGATATGGTGCCGTTGTCTGAATTTGGGACCCAGATGAACGGCAATGTTGTTGATGATGTGCTTAATTGCAGTTGATCCTTGACAGTTTTATCTTCAAGCCCGATAAGCGGTCCTTTTTCAAAATCGGCGTTGGTTGTGAATAACTTGCCGTATCCTGCAGCTGTTGTTGTTGACTTGCCAGGGGTGACTGAAGCAGAAAGGTTTGCCGGTTTTGCCCAGCCGGCAACTTCCTTGAATTCTATGGAAACAGTTCCGGCAGCTACAGGTAAAGAAGCTCCGCTATTTTGCCATCCCCCTGTTCCGACGCGCCATTGTGCACCAGCTGTCCCTGCGGTTGCAGGAGTAATGGTGACAACAACTGTGCCATTCTGGGGATTATAGGTTCCAGTTGCACTGTTTACACCTTCTTTGATGGTGATGGATTGTGCTGCTGGTGTCGTCCAACCGGCAAGATCACTAAATTTAATGCTGTGTGTGCCAACAGGTAGTGTAATTGAAGCGCCGCTTTTTTGTACGGCGCCGCCATCTGCACTCCATTGCGCTGTAGCTGCAGTAGCCGGGAGAATTGTGACTGAAAGTGTTCCTGACTTTTGTGCATAAGTCCCAATGGCTGTGTTGTCACCCTCTTTGATATCAATTTTTTGTGGCTCTGGAGTCCCCCAGCCGGTAACATCCTTGAAAGTAATTGTATGCTGACCGATTGCCAGAGTGACAGCTGCGCCAGTCGCCTGCCATGCTCCTCCATCAAGCTGCCACTGTGCGCCTATTGAAGCTATTGTGGCAGGCAAGGCTGTTACAACCAGTTTACCTGTTTTAGCTGGCACAACAGTATATGTGGCAGATGTGTTATTTATCCCTTCTTTAATGTCTATTTCTTGTGGTTGAGGATTTATCCATCCTGCAACATCTTTGAAGTTGACTGAATGTTTGCCGACCCCTAATTTTATTGCCGTACCACTGTTCTGCCATGCTCCCCCATCTATCTGCAGTTGGGCTCCTGCTCTTATAACCTCTGGCGGAAGAATTACAACTGTTAGTGTTCCTTCTTTTGGAGCTGGTACTGTATATGTTCCGACGGCGTTATTCGGTCCTTCCTTGATATCTACATCTTGAGGCGCAGGGAGAATCCATCCTGTGGCATCCTTGAAGAGCAATTTATGTTTGCCGGGTGTGGTTGCAATGCTTGCAGCGCTTTGTTGCCATTCGCCACCATCAAGCTGCCATAGAGCGCCTATTGCTGTAGCTTCTTGAGGATTAAGTGTCACAACAAGTGTAGTAGGTGGTGGGGTCCCTTTTACGACAAATGTTGCAACCTGCTCTTTTGAGGTGTTGCCGGCTGTATCAACTGCCTGTGCAACAACTCTGTAACTCCCTCCATTGGTAAGTTTGATCGGTTGGGTCGAGCCTTCCCATTTTTTGCCAAGGTTGTTAAGTATCTGTTCGCCAGCCTTGTTTCCAACAGTGTCATATATCCTGAATGTTATGTCACGAATACCCTTGTCGTCATTTGCCTTTGAAGTGAATGTTACATTTTCAGGTCCAAGCACGTTAACTTTTATGGCGTCAAGAGCAGGTGGTGTGTCAAACCGTTCGGCAACTTTGAGCAGTTTGTCAATCATGTCGTTTGATTTACCGTCCTGGCTTTCACCCTGACCTCTCCCCGCTTTGATATGATCCTTACCCCAGCCGTCATCATTTGCTGGTTGCTGACCCGGGATGCCGGCTCCCACTCCGCCTACTCCCACTCCAATGCCAACACCGATGCCAGGAGCGCCTCCAACACCAATCCCGACTCCAACACCGACGCCGCCACCAATCGCCCCACCAACCATAGCTCCGGCTGGCGGGGTAGTCTGACCTGTGAAGAGTGCGCTTTTCTGGCGAAGGTCATCTTCAAGCTGGATCTGATACGGAATGGTTGTTTGAAGCAGATTCGGTTCCATAGGAATAACGACGCTTACTTCCCCTTCATATCCAGAAGGGTTGCGCCGGTTGTCATATTCATCTATTTTCAGCTCTTTTTCGCCACTGCCGGCTACTATTTTGACCTTTGTTACCGGATTCTCTGATTGCCATTGAACGTTGACACTCAATGCCCGGTCAAGGTACTGCACCGTATGGCTGATTACTTCCGGTTTGCCTGCGGCAAATACGGTAGTAGAAAGAAATAATAGTGATAATATGGTTAATACAATATGTCGGTAAGTTCTGTTTTTCATGCTGTCCCTCCTCTGGTCAAATGCAATGTTCACCTGCATGTTCACCTTATTCAACTTCGATAGGTCTTACCGGTTTGATTTTGAATGTTTCATCAACCAGCGAAGCTCTTGCATCCCATACCTTTGGTTTCAAATTATCGCTTACTTCGGCGTCAATAACAGTAATATTGATCTTCTGTCGTTCAATTTTATCTGTTACCGGATTGATCTTTGAAAAAATAACGCTGCTGTAATTTGAACAGTCTTCAACTTTTGGGAGTGCAGGGAAGGCAATTGTGAGAGATTTTCGTTTGGGGTCAAGTGATTTAAGCTCAATCAGCCATGCGGCAACCATATCACGACTCATTGCATCGGCGCGGGCACATGCCCAGACAAGATTACGAGGTAATGATTTGCTTGCGCCAGGCTCTATGGTGGTGTATTTCGCTTTGACAATCATTCCGGATTGTTCTTCTGCTTTACCAAGAGCGAGTTTCAAGCTTCCAGTGTCCTTTTTTGAATAGGTTTCCATATCAATTTTATGAAGTTTATAGGCAACGACCAGTCCATCACCTTCAGTGCCGCGCCGTGCCTGTGAACCGACTTCTGCTGTGGCAACAGCGTTCCCGACAACGGAACCGACTCCCGCGCTGATTTGAGCTTTGTTTGATTTCTCGTCACTGATTTTGAAATTTGCAAGACGCAATGCTTCAGTAATGTAAGGAACTTCCGGTTCAAAAGGGACATCTCCAATATTTATAGGAGTAATGATCTGAAGACCCCCAAGTTTTGATTTTTCAACGCTGCCACCTTGCAGGCCGATTTCCCCCTGTACTGGTGCGGCAGCGGGTGTGCCGCCGAGTGCAATGCCACGGTTATATGCAAAATCCTGCTGAACGCCGCTGAATGATTTCTCCTTTTTAACGCGAATATCAGCAACGCCCGGATCTTCAACCGGTCCAAACTGCTTTGACCAGGCGCTCCCGATAAAATGGCGGTCGACAGGTTTTTTAGGGATAACATATTCCTCGTCCGTAACACTTTCCATCCCTTTTTTGTGCGTTTCCATTGCGGATCCACCGGTGCTGACGCATCCGGTAAAAAGTGCGGTTGAGCTTATTGCTATAGCCCCAAGTAAGATAATTTTTTTCATAATCCCTCCAAGAAATCAGTTAGTTTTTATACGAAAAATCCGGGTGAAAACTGCTTGTATTCAGCTTTTGAGCAATTATTGCGCCCTTTTCCATGTACTGCGACTTCCTTCTGCACGGATAAGCTTCAGTTTCCATCCCAACTCCTTTGCAGCTTTCAGCACTGCTGATTTTACGTCATCTGCAGAACCGCCAAATTTGATTTCAATCGTGGTTTTGCCACCGCCTGATTCACGGTCACGGGTATTATCCATTTCAGGATAGCTTTTTAGCTTGTCTCTGAAAGAAACAGCTTCTTCAGCGTCATCCACTCCGTCAAGCACAACAATAAATGTGCCGCCGCCAGATTTCTCCCGTTTCCAGTTCTTTTTGATGGAGTCAATCATTACATTGGAAATTTTACCACCCACATCCTTGGCTGCCCGGTATAGAGCTTCCTGCAGGCTCCCTGCGTAAGCCTGTGATTCCACATCCTTGCTGGAAATTATGCGTGAGGTCGTCGGGTTGATGAGCTGGGCACGCAGGAACATTTTTGCCCCGCCGCCGCTATAACCTTCTTTCCCTATGCCGACTGTCTGGTAAAATACGATAAGATCTGCATTGTATTTAAGGCCATAAGCGGCAGCCTTGTTTACATCAACATCTATTTCATGGGTTTCAGCAACCTGAATGGCAAATGATTCCGCTGATTTTTTATCAATTACGTCAAAGCCGCGTTCCACAAAAACATCAACCATTGAACCGTAGGAATTGTCGAAGAATGCTTCAAGATCACGGTATGTGACTCCCAGCGTTCCACCTTGCGGAAGCTTTGGATTGTAGAGAATCATGATACGAGGATTCCCCATTGCTTCCTGTAAAATTCCCAATGAATTGATTTCAGCTTCAAGAGCTTTCATGTTTACTTCTGCTGTTACTTGAGCCTCATAGCCTGCGCCTGTGAACTCTATGTCACCTTCCTGACGGTATTTGGCGACCAGTTTTTTGTTTTTACCTTTCAGAACGCCATCTATTTTCTTTTTATGCTTTTTGTAGCTTCCATCATCAAGCATCTGTTTGACAGCCATATCTACTGCATTGGTGACAGCGCCAGCCACAGCTTTTTCCTCGCTGTTTCCCCTGCCGATTCCTTTGAATGTGTCAGCAATTGCAAAGGAGGCGGTCAGCATAACAGTAATGAGTGATACTATTAATTTTGTGGTAAGTTTTTTCATGGCAAGACCTCCGTAGTATGTTTAACCCTATTGTTTTTTCCAGCTGCTGCGGGCGCCTTCTGCACGAATTTTTTTCATTGTCCAGCCAAGTTCCTTTGCAGCTCTCAATACATCACGGTCAAGTTGATCCCGTTTGCCCTTGTAAGTTGCTTCAAAGGTTGTTTTCCCACCGCCTGATTCAACTTCTTTTGCATCGTTAACCAGTGGGAACTTCTCAAATATTCCGGTGAATTTTGCAATTTCTTCCGGATCTTCAACCCCATCAATAACTACGGTATACAGCGAGCCGTTCTGCTGCTGATCCATCCAGTTCTTCTGGATGATTTCAATCATCGGGTTGACAATTTTTTTGCCGCCATTACGGGCTGATTTTTCCATTGCCTGTTCAACGGTAGAGCCACTGTCTGTCTGTTCCACCTTTTTGCTTGTAATAACCTGTGAGCGGGTATTGTCTATCAATTGTGTTTTAATTCGGAGTTGGACCTGCTTATTAACTGCGCCTTCTTTTACTGTCCCGCTTACGCTGTAGAGGAGGGTGTATTCAGCGTGGTATTTAAGACCTGCAGCAGCTGCTTTGTTAAGATCAACATCAATGTCATGTGTGGCTGCGACTTGAGCGGAAAATTTTTCAGCGGATGATTTATCAACAACCCTGAATTGTTTGTCAGTTAATGTTTCAACGATACCGTTGTAGATTTCTTCAACAAAATCCTTGTCCTTGAAAATTTTGGCTCCTTCTCCTTTTTTGCTGAAAGCAACCAGAATACGGGGATTGCCGACATTTTTGCGAAGAATGGTGAGGGCGTCTATATCGTCTTTCAATGTTTTATTATCTACTTTTGCGGAAATAGTTACTGAATATCCGTCTTCGTTTTTCCCTTCCTTGATGATTTTATAACTGGTGACATACCCTTTGCTGTGTGAAAGAATTTTGTCATCAACCAGAGCTGAATCAACTACGGTTGAACTTCCGGTTACAAATGTGCCTACTCCCTGCTCTACGGCGCGGCGCATGGCTGTTGCCAATGCCTGCTCCTTGCTTGGACCTTCCCCTGTCGCTTCCACATTGGCAAACGCCAGCGTAACACCCGCAAGCAATAGTGCCAAAACAATCGAGATAATTTTTTTCATACAGAGTCTCCTTTAATGTATTTTCCAGGTGCTGCGATTACCTTCAGATCTGATTTTGCTTAAACTCCAGCCGATTTCTTTTGATATGCGAATGATCTCTCGATCAAGTTGGTCACGCTTTCCTTTGAAAATAACTTCAAAAGTGGCTTTTCCGCCACCCGCTTCGCTTTCGCGGGCAGCCGATACAGAGGGTGACGATTCCAGTCTTGTGAGTAGTTGTAGCAGATCTGAATCGCCGTCTTTTCTTTCAAATACAACGGTGTATATACGTGAGCCGCCTCCAGGTGCAGCCAGATTTTTTCCCATGGCAGAAGAAAGGGCAGAAGCGAGCTTTTTACCTGCGGAGTGTCCCGCCTTGTCAATTGCATCCTCAAGCGTAAGTCCGGCTGATGATGCTTCAGCTGTTTTTACCGCCACAACCTGGGATGATGTGTTGTCGACGATTTTTGCATGCACCTTGATTAGGGCGCCTTTGCTGTCATCACGTTCTTTGGTTATGGTTGATGTTTTAAAATATATTGTATATTCAGCGAAAAATTTAAGACCAAAGGAAGCTGCCTTGTTGAGATACGGGTCAATGTCATGGGTTGCGGCAATCTGGAGTGAACACTGTTCAGCCGATGACTTGTCGACAATACGGTATCCGCTGTCGGAAAGCTGCTCTACAATTCCTTCGTATACGCTTATGCGTGGTAGAATTTCAGAATCGGCTGTTTTAGCAGGTGGGGCAGTGTGTATAAGAAGAATACGTTCATTTATTGGTTTTGGCTCGCCAGCCAGGCAAAACCCCGCAGAGTTACATACAAGAGAGAATCCTGCAATAAAGCGGTATAACCTGGATTTCATGGCAAACTCCCTCAACTGAGTCTAGCAAATATCATAAAATAAAATATAAAACCAAACGATGGTATGATTATTGGAAAATAATACCATGGTTTTAAAAATTGTAAACAGGTTTAAAATTCACCAATTATCATTAATAGTCGTCGGACGATCCTCCACCGTCAAAATCCCCGCCACCGCCGGAAAAGCTGTCACTTGAACCTGAAGAAGATCCGCCAGAGAAACCTCCTCCTCCCCATCCGCCATAATAGCCACCACCGCCGCCTCCGCCGCCGAGGTGTATTCCGGCGGCTAAAAGGCTTAAGAGGTATCCGCCAACCAATCCGGCAACGGTGAGTAGTCCCAAAGTGACAATCCCGATGCCGCTGAAGGCTGCCAGAGCGGCAAGTGGCATTCCTGCTCCTCCAACAAGCGATGATATAACAGGCGATTTTGAGGCTGCAACAAGGGCGATAACCCCAGCAAGCATAACTCCCAGCAGGAACGTTATTATTGCGTCAGATTTTTTTTTGCCATGTTTACGCGCGCCTGGATCGGCTTTAAATTCACCTTTGGTTGCTGCAATAATGCTGTCGACCGCAGCAGAAATTCCCTGGTCAAAGTTGTTGTTTTTGAGATGTGGACGCATCACTTCACGAATTATTTTGCTTGCGGTTACGTCCGGTAAAACACCCTGTAACCCCATGCCGACTTCTATGCGTACTTTCCGTTCTGCTTTGGCAAGAACCAGAAGAACCCCGTTATCTTTCCCTTTTTGACCAAGCTTCCAGTTTTCTGCAACACGGATGGAAAACTGGTCGATGTCGTCCCCTTCAAGTGTAGGGATTGTCAGTATCGCCACCTGATTGGATGTTTCCCGCTCAAACTGTGCCAGTTTCTGTTCAAGTATTGATGCAGCCCCGGCAGAAAGCATACTTGCCGTATCGTTTACTCGTCCCTTCAGCTGTGGCGCTTCAAGTGCGGTTGCGATAATCGGGAGTGCAAGCAGGCAGAATAAAACAGCGATAATTATTTTCCCAAAGAGGCGCATCGGTTGCTCCACAAACTGTAATTAAATCAGAACTTTACTTTGGGGGCAGCCTTTGCTCCCTCTTCTGCTTTAAATGCTTCTTTACGCTGAAGATGCAACATTAACGAATTGGTTAATGAATTGGGGAAGGTGCGGATACTTGTGTTGAATAGCTGCACCGATTTGTTGTATCGCTCGCGAGCCACATTGATACGGTTTTCCGTCCCTTCGAGCTGTTTCTGAAGATCCATGAAATTCTGATTTGCTTTAAGATCAGGATATTTTTCGGCAACAACCATAAGACGCGAAAGCGCTCCGGATAATTCCCCCTGTGATTGCTGGAACTTTGCCATGTTTTGCGGATTGTTGATAACCTCTTTTGAGACCTGCATTGTACCGACTTTTGCTCGTGCTTCTGTGACAGCCTTCAGTGTGTCTGCCTCATGTTTGGCATAACCCTTCACAACTTCAACCAGATTCGGTATGAGGTCAGCGCGTCTCTGATAAGAAGATTCAACATTACCCCATGCAGCGGTAACCGCTTCTTCATTTGCCTGCATCGTGTTGTAGCCGCAACCTGAAAACTGTGTCATCATCACAAACAGTAACAACATGTAAAGCTTCAAACTATTTTTCATGATTTTATTCCTCCTCTGTTTAAGGTACGAAAAGGGTGTCTTCCTTTTCTGTTGATGAATATCTGATTTTAAGTAGTGTGAGAGCAAGGTTGCATGCCAACGGTATAATATTGGCGAGTATGAGGGGGATGTCGTGTATCATAATACCATAGAGAAGCCATAACGCAACGCCGATTGAAAGGAGAAGGGGTTGCCAAATGGAAATATCACGAGCCTGATGGGACGTGATGGTTTTAATAAGTTGTGGAATTGCAGCAATGCTTGTCAGTGTTCCGGCAATCAATCCAATCCATGTCGTCCCCATTATCTTTTCCTACCGTTGAACCCGTCTGATGCCCAGTCAATCTGGGTTAGAATTCCACGCATAATTATTACTTCCCGACTATCCAGCTCTGCCCGGAAAAAAATACGCCGTAGTGTTCGCATGATATGCGCCGGATTCTGCTCATTGAGAAAACCGATTTTATGCATACTTGCATGGAGTTGTTCAAAAAAATATTCCATCTCCGTTGATGTCGCAATCGGTTGCTCACGACCGCCTCCAGGTGATACACCCGCTTTATCAAGCTCATAGCAGAATATAAGAACAGCCTGCGCAAGATTGAGAGAACCGTATTCGCGGGAAGTCGGAATTGTTGCGTGCCAGCGGCATTGCGCCAATTCATCGGTAGTCAATCCGCTGTCTTCCCTTCCAAAAACAAGAGCTGCACGACATTCCTGATTTGTCTGCTCTCTTAAACGCGTTGCGACCTCTGGCGGGGAGAGGATTTCCTGGCGATATTTCCCATGCCGCCGCGTTGTACCAACTGTCAATGTGCTGTCTGCAATAGCGGAACGCAGGTCTGGGAAAACGGTCGCACGCTCAAGGAGATCTTTTGCAGATACCGCAAATTTGAGCGATTCCGGGTGAAAACGGTCACATCCATTCACAATACGCAAGTCTGAAAGCCCCATGTTTTTCATGGCGCGACATATCATGCCGATGTTGCCAGGCGATTGTGGCTCAACCAATACAATGGATGTGGATGGGAAATTATCATTCATCAAACGCTGCTCCGGTTATGACGAAATGCCCGCATACGAGCAAGGCGTATACGCACAGGTCTTTTGAGATTCCAGGCGTGGTAGAAATGTGTCAGCCATAAAGTCGCCATGATACCTGCCAGAGTAAGCAGGAGATAATGCTCATATTTGCTTATATCATCAAGTAGTAGTGAAGCGCTTTTACCGAAGATATAACCTGCAAGCGCAAAAATAGTTGCCCATGATAAGGCGCTTCCCAGATTTATGAGAAAAAAGGTTCGCGGTGGGAGTCTGGTTATTCCAAGAATTATCGGCAAAACAATCCTGAAACCATATGTAAAACGGGAAATAAAGGCAACAAAGGAACCATATTTTTCAATGAGTTTGAGCGCTTCACGCAATCTTTTTGCTATAAAATGAAAGCGTTGCAACAGAATACGCCCCTGCTTGCGTCCCAGATAAAAATATAACTGATCCCCCAGGAATGAACCGGCAAAGGCAGTCATTATGACGGCAGCCAAGTTGAGATACTTCTGAAAGGCGAGAAATCCCGCCATAATTAGTATTACTTCTCCCTCAAGTATTGTGCCGATAAGCAGAACCCAGTAACCGTGGCTTTCCAGTGCCTCTTTAAGAATTTGCTGGATCTGCACAATCTCTCCGTTTAAAGCTTAAACAGCAAGCCGACCTGCTATTTCAGATCTCATAAGATCAAGCATTTCCTCGATTTTTGCATCAGGATCCAGTTTTTCACCACCGACCCCCATTTTTGAAAGAAACTGCTCACTGTTTTCGGTTGAATTCAAGGCAGAAGTGCCGCCAACTGTCTGAAGAGTTGATTCAAGCAGTTCCCCACCTGGGCGTAAAAGATATGCCATTGCAATCTCTTTTAGATCCATGCGCAGTTCTTCAAGCTTTTCAGGGGGGATGGGTGTTGATTGCACTGGTGTGGCGTTTGCTGTTGCTCCGGTTTGGCGCGGTTGGCGGGATAGGGCGCTTTCCCACAACTTTTTGAGATTAACCATCTGTAGAAGATCGTAACGGAGTAATTCTTCCAGCGATTGGGTTACAGAAACATCAAGTTTTGCTCCTGGCAGAGCGGCAACACGTCTTGATTCCTCTGGAGAAGACTCAATACTGACGGCATTGTCATGGTAAAATCCGATCGGTATTCCAGTGCGGTAGAACATCATTGCGTAACGTTTATCGGTGTAAAATCGGACAACTCCGTTTATTTCGTCATTTTTCAATGATGACAGCATTCCCTTCACATCAACCTGGCGAACTTCAGCGCTGTCAAACTGTTTTTTCCCAGCAACAAGCGCGTGCGCGCAGACGGCCAGGTCTGCTGTCATGCGATAAACATTAATCTCACCAGGTGTGCCGATGCATCTGTCAAACATCAGGACAATCGCCTCAAAACCTGATTTTTCTCTTTCTCCATCAGTGGAGATGGAACAAATGAGTTTACCCTTTACGAAAATACAGTATGCTTCAAAATTCTGGCATGTATGGCTAAGATATCCTGTAAATCCACCTTTACCAAGCTTCTCAAGGATGTCTGGAAGTATAACATTTGAAGTAGGTATGTGCTGATAAAGTGGATTGGCTTGTGGCAAGAACCGCATTGTTGCTCCTCATTACTTTTTTAAATCCACATTTTGTTTATCTGTTGGAGATTCTGTAGTGTTGCTTATTGATCGTGATCCGGCATTTGTAAAACCGACAAACAGGGAAATTACCGTAAAGGATTTTAAAAAAGTTGTCAAAACCTAAATTTTGAGCTGCTTCTGAAATAAAAACATTGTATAGTCAAAAAACTTAAGTTTAATGGAATGTTATAAAATGCAGTGTTTTTATGTGGTTAGCTGCTATATGCATTTTGTTGGAAAGGGACGGCGCAGTTGAGTACAAAGAAAGAAAAACTGATAGAAGAAGCACAGCGTTTTGCATTACGCGGGCAGTTGGACAAGGCAATTGCATCCTATCGTCAACTCCTTTCAATGGAGCCGTCTGCAATAAACCATCGTCAACGCCTTGCCGATATTCTTGTAAAGATTGGAAAAATTGAGGAAGCTCGTGGCGAGTTTGAAACTATCGGCAAACATTACGCTTCAAACGGTTTTTATCTCAAAGCGATTGCTGTTTACAAACAGGTTCAAAAACTTTTCCCTGCTGATATATCTCTAAATATCACAGTTGCCGGATTGAATGAAAAACATGGGCTTACTGCCAATGCGCTGGCAGAATATAAACAGGTTTCAGATTATTACGAAAAAAATGGTCAAACTGCTGAAGTTTTGAAAATCATTGAAAAAATGCAGGGTGTTGACCCCTCAAATATAAATATAAAATTGAAGCTGGCAGAAGCATATTTTCAGGCTGGAAAGCTTGATGATTCTTATCGTGTATTTGGCAAGCTAGCTTCCCTGTTGCAGGAGCGGGGAGAAAATGCCAGTTTTCAGAAGCTGAATGACCGTATTCAAAAGCTGTTCCCCCAGAAAAGCTCCTTTATGCTTGAAGTGCTGGAAGAACAGATTACAAGCGGGCAGGCGGCAAATGCTGTAGCCGGTCTCCAGACTATGCTTCGTACCAATCCGAATGACAAGAGGATTTGGGATCTTGTTGTTGCCGCCTACACTGCTTTGAAGCAACCTCAAAAGCTAAAAATGGCATATACCCATTATCTGAAATTCTTTCCTGACCAGACTTCTGCTCAATCCGGTCTAATTTCCTCTCTTGCTGCGGAAGGAGATCTGCAGGGAGCTCTTGGACTTCTTGATCGGTACGAGCAGGGACTGCTTGCCGCCGGCAACTGGCAGGATCTGAGTGAAATTTATCGGTCGCTTGAAACTCTTGATCCGATCAATCTGAAGGTGCTTGAAGGCTTGGAACGGGCATACACGGCAGGGGGAAAATCTGAAGAAGTTGCTGCGCTTGCTTCTAAAATCAAGTCATTAAAAAGTTTAGGGGACGAATCGACATCATTGGCGTCTTGTCAGGATAACAGTGATGAACAAGCTTCTGCTTTTGCAATCTCTGATTCTTCTGAACTTTTTCAGCAGGTTTCAAATTCTGAATCGAACGCTTTTCTTGAGCCTGTTGACGCTGAATCTGAACTTCTAAAACCGGAAACCACACCTCCGGATGTTGCTTTAGAAGAAGAGATAGAAATTGATATTGATTTTGATGATGTTTCCGGTTTTGCTGATGATCCTGTAAAGCCGCAAGATGCTGTTATTCCTGACAACTGGCTCGATTCTGTCGGTGAGCTGTTTGACTCTATTGAAACTTCGCCAAGGGGAGTGAAATTTGGCAATGCTGTTGAAAATGTGGATTGCCAGTCCCATTATGATCTTGGATTGGCATTCAAAGAAATGGGGTTGTTCGATGAGGCGATTAACGAGCTTCGTCAGGCGTCAGCTGACCATTCCATGAAGATTTCCTGTCTGGTTCTTCAAAGCGCATGTTTAAGAGAAAAAGGGGATCTGCCAAAGGCTGAAAAGTTATTGAGGAAATTGATGCAGCCTGGTCTTTCTCTCAAGGATAGCAGCTCTGTCAAATATGAACTTGCATTGACGTGCGCCGCAGCTGGTAATCAGGAAGAGTCTTCAACATTATTGGCAGAAATTGAATCGACTAATCCCGGCTTTCGTGATGTAAAGACTTTGCTTGATTCCGCCTCGAATGACGAAGGCTCGCTCGATTTTTCCGATGATGAACTGCAAGGATTTGATCTCAAATAATTCAGTTGCACAATCAGATGGTATGCAAACAAAGGAGGGTGGATTCATGAAAAAAAAGATGTCTGGTATTACAGGAATTTTGGCTTGTTTGGCATTGTTATCAGCTTCGTCTGGTATGGCTGCAGAGCTTCTTGATGTAAAACCGAATGTTGCTGCCGGTTCGGTTTCTGTTGAGGTTACGGCTGATATTCCGATGACCTATACTTATTACAAGGTTCCCGGTGAGGCGAGGGCAGTTGTTGATATTGCAGATGCAGATCCGGAAAAAGTCGAGCCGCTCATCGTTGTCAATAAGGGAGCTGTTTCCAGCATAAGTGTAGACAAAGCAATGATTTCTTCTATGACAGTCAGCCGTCTTGTATTCAATCTGGTGGCTGAAACCGATATTCATGTCGTCGCTGCTGCTGATCGCAAAAAACTGACAGTAAGCTTTGGGAAAGGGGGGGAGGCTGCTACTCCTGCCAAGCCGGTCGCTGCCGTTGCAGCTGAAACTATCGCACCATCTCCATCGCTTGCTATATCCGCTGTAACAACCACTCCGCCCGTGGTAAACGGTGTTGTTCCCGCTGAACAGGGAAAACAGGATAAAGAGGAAGATCCGTTCGGGCTTGATGAACCCCAATCTGCCGCAGCGGCTCCAAAAGCATCTGCCGCCGTACCACAGGTTGCCACATCTCCGACTGCGGCGGTTGCTGTGCCAAAATTAGCGCCTGTTGTCCCTTCTTCAAAAAATTCTGAACCTACTGTTGTGACTGGTGTAACCATAGGGAATAAGAGCGTTGATATTGTAACAAAATCAGAAATTGGTGATTACAAAACAATGACGCTTGATAATCCACCACGGGTAGTTATTGACATCCCAGGTGTCAAAGGTTTCCCCGCCTCTTCCTTTCCGGTAAAAAAATTCGGGATTGAGAAGGTCAGGGTAGCAACAAACGGAGCGAATGTAAGGGTTGTTTTGGATAGTCGTTCGACAAAAAATCCGGTATATAAAATTGTCAAGAGAGCTAACGGATTGCAGATTCAATTTTAAATATTATGAATTAATAGTTGTATAAACGTAAAAAAAAGCCCGCATTAGCGGGCTTTTTTGTGTGTAATATCAGAGATGCAAACTATTTTGCATTTTCGTCCAGCAGGAAGTTCAGGAACATTACAAAATCACGGATTTCCTGTTTGTTCATATTAGAATTAGGTTTGCGAAGCATTTTTATACCATAGGCTTTAACAGCCTGCTTATTAAAAGGTTGTCCGGTAATTGGCGCTCTCCCTGTTTGCACCGCTATGACTGTGCGCTCCATGGTATGACATTTTATGCATTTTTGCGACATATTGGCAAAAGTTGCCTGAAACTGTGGAGGAATGCTTGCGGAATCGAAATTCATGGCAGCGCCACGCCCCCTTACCTTTATGCGTGCATCAGCTGATGATGAAAGAGCGATTATTCCAAGCGCAACAAGCAGTGCAATTTTTTTCATTTCCAAACTCCTTGAAACAATATGTTCAAATATTTATACCAGAGCTTACTAAAAAATCCAGTATTCACAAAAATAAAAAATCAGAAAGCAATTGTAGCGCCGAGCACACCGACTTTATTGATTGTTGATGGCAGAATTTCATACTTGTATTCCACTGCAAATTTTACGTTTTGCAATGGTGAATAGCCAAGCGTTGAAACATAACGACGAACATAATTGTTGGCAAAGCGTGCCTGTGAATTGCTTTCCTGTTGCAGGTATTCAAATCTACCGGCAGCAATAAGATTTGTCAGCAGAGTTACCTCACCTTCAACAGCCCCGGCTTTTGAAATAACATTTGTCCAAGAGTTGAGAGTAGTTGGGGTGGCATTGTCATCGTTGCCGTAATTGCCAAGTAGGCGGAGACGATAAATTTTGTACATCAGCTCGGCATCTGATCCCACACGGTAATATGTGTTTTTAGGATCATTGGAGTTGGAAGTTCCGTTCTTGCCGTAGTAGCCGTAGGCTCCAACTGTTAGTGTCAAATAGTCAAGAATACTCTCTTCTTTATTAAGATCAATCTCCGGCTCGTTGGTCAGGAAATCAGCTCCGCCAAACTTATAAGAAAGGTGTCCGTACCCTTCCTTGGTGTTCTGCCCCTTACGGTTGACAATACCTCCGGCAACGTACAAGCGGTTTGCGACAATGCTGTTAAGCTCAAGTGTGTCTTGTGGCTGTTCAATCTTGAACAGTGATGATTTTCCTACTGTATAAGAGTATGGGAGGTAATTGTTAGTGGCTGACAGTTTGTTGTTGGTTTTCCATAATCCCATTTTGGGCTGCATTCTGCCGATGCGTAGATTGACCGGTGAATCCAGAACATGACGCCACGAAAGGAGGAATTCATTCAGATCGGTCTTGTTGTTCGATGCTGTTGTGCTGGTGTTGTAAGTACCAGTCGGTGGCTGTTCGCTATATGCAACGTAGGTGGCGAAGAATCCGAATTTTTCACGGAAATTTCCGCCTGCATGCATTTTGATTGAGCGGGCGGCAAAATCGACCTCGTTCACCTGGCTTGTGTCATACCCATAGTTGATAGAACCGGTGAATGAAATGGGGAGTTGCTCCGGAATGCCGGAAAGGAGGATCCCTTCTGCTTTCTCTGTAGTCGGCTTCGCATCATGATTCTGCTCAACTGCTTCAGGTTCAGTTGCAGCCGGTTGTGATTCAGATGATGTGGAACCGGAAAGAGCTCCTGCTTTAAGCGCTGCAAGCTTTGCGGAGTCTCCATCTCCCTTCACTTCGGTCCCGGCGTCTGTCACTACTTTTTTTGCGGCAGGCTTGGCGGCTTTTGGCGCTGATGCGGATGCATCCTTTTTCTTGTCATGGCTGAAATAGACGTAGGAGTTTTTCAGGAACGCTTCGCCATACTCGTTCAGTTCCGGATAAATTGTGTGGCAGGTAGTGCACTCCACCTTATGTGCCCGGGAAAATGCCGGGATTGCGTGTGATGTCTCAGGAAGTGATAAAATGCACACCAAGCCAAGTAGAGATACAGCAACTATATAATTTATTTTTATCATATCACGATACTCCTCCTGTATTAGGTTAAACAAATCAATATCTTTCGCCTGCAGCATTAGATGGCATCCATGCTGTATAGTTTGGCCTACGTTCTTTTCCCGATAAACCGTTATTATTGACTTTATTAATTAATAATATAGCCGCAAAGTCTCTTGTATCTGAACTTGGCATCGCCTTGATTGTTATACCAACGGAGTAGTCAAGTAGACCGTTATCCATATAATCTATTGAGTCATACAGTAAACGTCTTACATACATCCGGTTGTGAGCAATAGCTCCCGCATCATTTTTAAGCATTAGATAGTTGAATGCAGCTCCCATGGTATCTTTTGCGGTTGGAGCCCCCCAGGCTAATGTCCAGTTCTTTACTCTGTTATTTTTTTCTGCTTCATTCGCGGATAAAATACCATCACTATTTGTATCTTTATAAAAATTTCTTTGTGTGTCGTCATAATAGATATTTTTTGCTTTAAGTAGACCGTTTAACACGTCAAGCCCCGCAGTAATATT
>Ga0172367_10002855_pt1 | contig 23170 bp, 15 predicted proteins | sample Lak10m_FD_114542 | JGI IMG/M metagenome (GOLD analysis project Ga0172367, IMG submission 114542) | Freshwater microbial communities from Kabuno Bay, South-Kivu, Congo - kab_022012_10m | ecosystem: Environmental > Aquatic > Freshwater > Lake | place: Democratic Republic of the Congo: South-Kivu... | reverse complement strand
TGATGATTATGGAAAGAAATGATCAAACTTCTGTCATTCCATTCTTCATCATTCGATAACCCTATTATAAAGAAGAGATAAAAAAAATCCCCGACAGTATATTGTCGGGGATTATTTTATGGTTTATATACCATAAAATGAAATGGCGTTTGTATCCTCTGTCCTTGTAAATTATAACATGCCAAAGACAGCATATCGGCCCCTGCTTGATTTGTTGTGATGAATATTGGTTCACTTGGATTTACTGCATTTGCAATTGCGACATAACCGGCAGTTGAATATGTTTCATTATGCATGGTAATGAAATATTGCTTTGTACTGACATCCCAAAAACATGAAAAATTATCAGTGCCGGATAATGCTGCACCATTTGATTGAACGGATCCATATGCAACAGGAGCTATTCTCTTTTGAGATGAAGATGTTGGAGATTGATACTCTCTCATGACATCTCCACCTGTAACCGCAACATGTCCTTCAAAATATCCTGCATAACTCGTACGCTTGGCATTTACCGGAGCTTTTCCTCGAATGGCAATACCCGAATCACCTGCAACAATTGCATCAATGCCATACTGCAGTCCAACTGTTGAACTTGTACGTGCTTGAATTGCAATGGCATTTTTACCTTCTACCACAGATTTCACACCAATACCTTGGAGCGAAGTATTGGAGGTATATGCAGAGATTGCAGGTCCGCTAATACTTGTACCATACACACCGGCTCCTTGTCCTGCATGCATTCCATAGACACCAAAACCTTTTGCATTTTTGGAATTATTTGTTCCTTTAATTCCTGCTGAAAAAATGCCGGGATTTGACTGTTCTATGTGACCAAGAATTCCACTGGCATTTGAATCAAGTGATGAACTTGTACCAAAAACACCGGATTGGCTTCCTGTTGTTGCTGTATGTACTCCGGAAACTCCAATAGACAGAGCCGAAGTACCTCGAATACCAATACCATCTTGAGAAATCCCTTCAATTCCAATTCCAGCACCTTTATGTCTTCCAATCACTGCAGTACCTTTATTTCCTGACAGTGGAATCTCACCATAAATAGCAGAAGAGGCAATGCCCAATTGAGTGGCAGACAGTGTAGCATGTATCGCCGTTGCTGAATCTAACATCGAAGCTGATTCAGCAAATAATGCCGGTTGCGCACTTACATCACCTGTATGCTTTGCTATTATACCAATACTATCTGAACTCACTCCAACAATACCAATACCTGAATTAGAAGAACCGACAATAGCATTACCGGTGCCTGAATGTGTACCCAATACTCCAATTCCATTGGAGCCTACACTTTGTATATTTCCACGAATTGCAGACGATGATTTTCCAACAGAACTAGCTGTCAAATTTCCATAAACACCTGAAACGGAATCTGCTGTTGATTGGTGATTAACGAGTATACCTGAAGTTTTCAGCGTACTTGTATTCGTCATTGTTACTTCAATTCCATGCTTTTTTGCGTTTGATTCCACTCTCATTGCAGAACCAGTTCCATTGGCATTATTTAATGAGAAGAAACCTGCTGATCCATTACCCTTTGCAAAACCGGCAATGGCAGCGCCTGTTCCATTATTTTCTCCTATGAGTGCATGTTGGGTTCCTGGATTCGTTTCAATGACAAATCTTCCGGCCGGACCATTTCTGGTATTTCTGATATTGAATAATGTATCGGTAAATCCGGCTGATTGCTTATATGGAAGTGCCAAAGTGAGTGCCGGAGCATCAACCCAGACGAGTGTTTTCTTCACCGCATCATAGGAAAGATATTGTTTATCCGTGGGACTTTTCGGTACAAGAAATCTGTCATAATCCAAAGTATTTGTCTCAATTTTCCCACCATCAATCGCACCTTGCGGGATCACGAGATATACCTCACTTCCAACGCGATTCGCACGGATGGATCCATCACCTACAATTGAAGTAACAACCGGCTTCCAATCTACTCTCTTTCCATCTGAAATCAGTGCTTCGCCATCATCTGAACCTGATGCATTGATATCATCTGCAAAAACAGATTCATTGGTCACACCTAATGCACGTATTGAATAGGGTGCAGTTGTAAAAGGAATCTTCTTTGATTCTACTCCATCAATTGTGACACTCATGAAATATTGCTTTTCAAAATTCACATTGATGGGTTTTGTAGAGCCGATGATGATACTATAGTACCCTTTCACTACAAGTACGTCTTGTACTTCTTGATAAACCCATTGATTAGACAATGTATCTTCATAGAAATTGAATGTCATTCGAACGGTAGAATTAACAGGTACACCTTGATTATCAAATAAGTGACCCTGATATGTAAGCTCCTTCGGTATTTGTCCTTTTACACTCAAACATGTAAGAGAAAGGAGGGCGCATGCTATCATGATTAGTTGTACATATCCACGCATAAGATGTCCTCAGATATAAAAAAACCCGAATCATAAGACTCGGGTTTAAAACTAAGCAATTGTATACATTATCTTCTATAGATAGCAAAAGAGAATGCTGCTGTTGAAGGTGTGAATGTTCCACCTGAGAATGTCCATGTGGAAACAGTCAAGTTTGTACCATTGCTACCAACAACTGCCAAAATTGGTGATCCACCACCTGCAGGAACTGAGCTATATGGAGAAACAACAACTGCATATTCATTCAAGTTGAAATTTTCACCGGCAATGCTGATTGTATATACACCTGCATTATAGCTTACTGCTGTAACATTTGGTGATGTACTACCAATATTGATTGTCGATTGTGAAGCAATATTACCATAAGCAAATGGCAAAGCACCTGCTGATTGAACACCACCATATACTCTTGACAATTTACCGTTTACTGTAAGATTACCGGAAATTGTTGTGCTTGTAGAAGCATTACCAATATTAGTTGCTTCAACACCTGTTGTATTGATATTGGTTGGACCATTTACAGAAACTGATGAACCTGCAACTGATACTGTATTTGTTGGATTACCGATTGCTGTTGGATTTCCTGTTCCTGTAGTATTGATGGTAGTACCACCTGTTACTGTCAGTGCAGTAGGACCATTTGAGTTAGCAACTGACATTCCACCAGTAGCAGCAATTGAACCTTTTGCATCAATCAAACCGAGTGATTCTACTTTACCGGTAAATCTCGCTGCAACTCCATTTGCACCTGCTTCAGCTGAAAGTGAAGTTCCTGTACCAGTACCTGTAACTCTCAAAGTATGACCACTACCAGTATTATTCATCCAAAATACTGATTCGCTATTACCTGCATCATCAACTAATCTTGAAGCAATAAATGGTGTGCTAACTTTATTTGCAGTGATTGCATTATCTGCAATCTTATTGACTGCGATACTATTGTCTGCAAGTTTAGCAGATGTAACAGCACCATTTGCCAACTTGTCTGTGATAACTGCAAGATCTGAAATACGGTCAGTTTTCACTGCACCAACTGCGATCTTTGGATGTGGATATTCGCCTGTGAGGTCGCCAGAAGCCATACCATAAAGAACCAATGCACTTGGATCAATTTTTTCTCTTGTGATTGCACGATCTGCAATAGCATCTGTAGTAACAGCACCAACACCCAATGTTGGGTTTGGATAAGTACCAGCAAGAACACCACCTGCAGGACCACTTGGAACTGCTGCATCTGCTACAACTGCATGTGCCGCTTTTGCCGCAAATGATGCAGTATCAGCTTTTTCAGTCATGATTGCTTTGAATGCATAAGGTGAAGTTGTCAATTGCATTCTTGGTGCTTCTTTGCCACCATCCGGTGTAACTGACATCCAGTATGGTTTGTCAAATGCCAAGTTCAAAGCATTTTTCTCACCAATCAATGCTAAATAATTACCTTTTGTCACAGGTACTGCGAAGTATTCTTCAAACAACATGTTTCCGCCTGATTGTGCATCATAGATACGGAAAGTCATATTGTACATACCATCGGCCAAAGGCTGATTGTTTGCATCAAGCAAAACACCTTGCATAGACAAGATTTTTGGGATTTGAGCTGATGCTGAGCTAGGAAGCATAAGCACTGCTGCAAGTGTCAGAACTAAGAATAAGTTCTTCATGAAAAACCTCGATAAACTACTATTGAAAAAGAAAAATTAATGTACATACTAAAAAAGAACATTGGCATTTACTTTACTATTAAGCAAAACACTGCCAAATGTGACGTAAAAATAAGAAAAATCAAAGATATAGAAGCAAAGAAAATTTGAAAAAAGATGAATTCTATGATCTTTAACAACAATGTATCAGAGCTTACCGTTCTTTTTTTCTAGCTTCTTTGAGCAATTCTCTATTTTTCAATCTCTGTTCTCTTCGTATTCCGGCCTCTTCAAATCTCCTCGAATCATCCATACAATCGGGAATAATTGGCGGAACTTGCAATGGTTTGCCATATTGATCGATTGCAACAAATGTCAAATATGCACTTGAGGTATGCACTTGAACGCCATGTAATGGGTCTTCCCTGAATACTTTCACTCCTATTTCCATGGACGTCGAAAAAGCTCGATTGACACTCGCAAGGACTCTAACGACATGACCAAGCTTAATTGGTTCAAAAAAGTTGATGACATCTACGGAGGCAGTGACACACACTTTCCCTGAATGTCTCATTGCCGCTAGAGCAGCAGCAATGTCTATCCAATGCATCAAGCGACCACCAAGCAGATTACCCAATTGATTCGTATCATTCGGCAGAACGAGATTCGTCATTTCCACAATTGATTCGGAAGGGGCTTTTCCTTTCACTTCGGCATGTTTTTGCATGATATATCCAGGACTAAGGGATAGATTGTTCGGCGACTTCTACTGCCGACTGTAATTTCCCATTGGAAAATCGTTTTCTATAGAATTCAATCATTGACTTTGCATCATCATATCTTCTGAGTGCAATGAGTGATTCAATCTTGCCGGCAAAAGCGGTTTCATAGTGTTCTGTATCAGGATAATCATCGATGATGACATCATAATAAATCAGTGCTGATCTATTTGAGTATAAATTTCTATATAATTCAGCAGTAATCAATTCTCTTTCGGCTAATCTATTCCGTAATTCATTGATGCGTTTGCCGGCTTCATCATACAATGAGTCTGAAGGATAAATAGCTTGGAATTCGGAAAAACTTGCAATGGCTTTTTTGGTATAATCTTGATCTCTATCTGCCGGTGGAGCAAGCTCATAATAGCACATGCCTGTTTTGAATAATGCAGATTTATTCAATGAACTGGTAGGATAACTTCTTCTAACCATGCCAAAATTGAATGCCGCCATGACATATTCTTTTCGAGCATAGCTGATCTCACCTAGATAATATTGGGCATCATCGGCATATTGCGTGGTGGGAAATTGCAATCGAATAACATCAAAGAGTCTTTGCGCTTCAAAATAGTCTTCGCTCTTCAATGCTTCAGTACCTGCTGTATATGCAGTTTCAGCATCTTTGATTTCTCCGGTTTGCTTCACTCCGGAACAGGAAAGTAGAATTGTGGCAATTACCAAGCACGCAAAAGAAACTATATTCCTCAGCTTTACAATAGTTATGTAATATTGAACATTGGATTTCATGAAGCAAAATTAGACTTTTTCTCACTATTGGCGTATTTTGCAATAAAATTCACATTCAGATATATATGATTATCACTGACAGTGCAATCATTCTGCATGGAAGAAAATTTAGCGACACGAGCAAAATTCTTCATGCTTATACAAAAGAGCATGGAAAAATTTCATTGATTGCAAAAGGGGTTCGAAGTGCCAAGAATACAATGGGAAGCGCAATCGAAGCACTGCGTTGTAGTTCAATGACTTGGTATAAGTATCCGAATAAAGACCTACATCTCTTAAAATCTGCTGAAATTGCAATTCCTCTATATCACATCACTTCCGATTATGAAGTATTGATGTCTGCTATGGGTATTGTGGAAATATTGTCTGTCACACAAGAAGTTGAAGAAGCAAATCCACTGATCTATGATATTGCAATTGGTGCTCTGATGGCATTGAACAATAAGCAATGTCCAGATTCACCATATATCATCACTTTACTATTTCTCATGAAATTGGCACATATCATGGGTTTTGGCATGCATTTGCAATCTTGTCCAATTACCGGTGAGATCATAGACCTGAATCAAGAACAGATTCTCTTTTCATTTCAGCATGGTGGATGCGTGAGCGAAGCAATCCAATTATCTGATCGAGATTGCATCTTGTTGAATTCATCGACAGTCTTTATCTTGCAACAGATGGATATTTCTTCTTTTGAGAATATTTCCATTGAATGTGCATTACAGGATCAAATAGTATTGATTAATCTATTTCAGCGGTATTTTTCGTCACATAGCCATAAAATCTATCGCTGGAACACATATCCACCGGGGATTTCCACCCAATGATGCATTATGATTACTGATATAATTCTGACTTTATTCCTTGTTTTTCTGAATGGCTTCTTTGTTGCAGCAGAGTTTGCTATAGTCAAAGTGCGACTTTCTCAAATTGAGATTCGCGTTCGTACGGGTAGTTTTCTTGCAAAAATCGCGAAGAATATTGTTGAAAATCTTGATGCATATTTATCTGCCACTCAATTGGGAATAACATTGGCAAGCCTTGCTCTTGGTTGGATTGGGGAGAGCGTTGTTGCGAAAATTGTGATTTCAGCAATGTCTGCTTTGGGATATAATCCAGATCCTGAATTGGCGCATAGCATTGCACTTCCCATAGCATTCATCATTATTACATTTCTACACATTGTACTTGGCGAACTTGCTCCAAAATCTCTTGCGATTCAAAGATCTGAGGCAGTGGCACTGGGTGTTTCGATTCCACTCAAAGCATTTTATCTTTTGTTCCGACCATTCATTTGGGCACTCAATAGCGTTGCAAATCTCTTACTCGCTTTGATTGGTATTCAATCTGCAAAAGAACAGGACTTACATAGTGCAGAAGAATTGCGTTATCTCTTTGAGGAAAGTTCAAAAAGTGGAATGATTGAAATGAATGAGCAAGAGATGATTGAGAATGTATTTGTGTTCCAGGAAACAACCGCTTCGGAAATCATGATCCCGAGAGGAAAGATCATTGGACTTGAAATAAGCATGACGAGAGATTCGATTGTTGAAACCGTGATTGAACAAGGCTATTCTCGCATGCCGGTGTATCAAGAGACTTTCGACAATATCATCGGCATCGTTTATGCAAAAGATATTCTAACCATGATGTCCTTCAGTGATTTGATCATTTTGCAGGACATTGTCAGACCGGTCACATTCATCCAAGAATCAGACAAGATTCATTCGCTTCTTACGAAGATGCAAAAGCAGAAATTTCATATGGCTGTTGTACTTGATGAATTCGGTGGAACTTCGGGTTTGGTAACCCTTGAAGATATCATGGAAGAACTTGTTGGTGATATTCAAGATGAATATGATGAAGAAAAACCGATTGTAGAATCGAAGAATCCGGAAGAATGGACCATCTCCGCGGATGCTTCCATTGCTGATGTGAATGAATTTCTCCCTTATCCATTCCCCGAGTCTGATGAATATCAAACCGTTGGTGGAATGATCAATCACATTTCCGGAAGAATTCCCGGACGCTACTCGCGTGTCAATTTACCCCCGGTATATATTTGCATGATTGATCAATCGAATAGTCGAAAAGTAGAATCAGTGACCTTGAAAATTGACAAAGACAAACTGTATTCCACTAAAGCATAATTATATCCTTTCACAAAAAAACATGTGATGGTCATTCTCTATTCTGGTAAGAATAATTACTCCATGCACTTCGGCATCCTCTCTAAATTTCAATTGTTTTCTCAGTGAATCTGGTTCAATCGGAAATCCTCTTTTTTTGATTTCAGTGAGTCTGCTCCATCCTAATTCATAGATGCATTCCTGCAATCTTCTTCGTGAATATTTCTCATGTTGAAGAATTCTGAAATGCGTGAACCAATCTACATCGTGCAAAACAGTACTTATTCCATATGCAATTGACCTATCAATCACCGCGATGTCATTTTCTACATACATTGATGTAAGGTCTCCACGAATGAGTGCCGGATGTGGTTCCAGGAGGAAATCAAGGGTTTGAGATTCGCATGAGATAAGTCGAGGCACACTTCCCTTTGCTATCGGTGTGAATGTTTTTTGTTTGTCAATCAGCGTGACTGTGCCATCTATGACTTCTGTATTGAACCACAGAATTTGCTCTCTACATTCCCTGCCCCAGCCCAGAAATTCTCTGGTGAATTCACCTTCAATTCGTTCTCCCGGAGCGATTTTGATTCCTCCTCTTTTGGCTCTTCCTGCCATTTCGATTACTTGAGAAAGATTCGGAGAATATATTCCGATTAGCGATGACCGTTCTTTTCCCGATGTCCGTCTTGATGGATCTGCGAACAATATTTCTCTCGAAGAAATCTGTGCTTTTCCTCCATCAGTGCAAAGCGGATTGATTGTCATTCCATGCAATCTTGCATTCAATTTGGTCAATGATGCAATGAATTCATCCACTTCATATGTGATCACTTCATGTGCCCCATGCTTCAAAGCAGAACATGCATGCATTCCGGCTCCCGTACATATTTCGATATAGGTGTGTCCCTGAACATTAAGTGTGTTGATGACATGATCCGCAAGAGCCGGTTCGCTACTTTGCATCAATGTTTGTTCAGTGAAATACCAAGGCATGATTGGTGCATATTCAGCAATGGACTTCGCCCGATGCGTAGCGAGAGCAATATCCAGCATTTGTGATACTTGCTCTTGATCATACAAAGGCAGGATAGATCGCAACTGCTGAATGAGCTTTGGAGTGATAGTATAGTTTGTGTCTTCAAGAACCTGCTGAATGGTTTGAATCAGTGCAGGAAGATTATCGGTAAAGAGAGTATCACTCGACATGCAGCAAATTAGAAGGAGAGTTTTAATACAACAGGACAATGATCAGAGCCATGTTGATCGGGTTGATGATATGCATTGACAATATTGGGAACCAAGTCTTGTGTAACCCAATGATAGTCAATACGCCATCCAATATTTCTTTCGCGTGATCTCGTTTTTACATCCCACCATGTATACTGTTCCGGTTCTTGATTGAATAATCGAAATGTATCCACATATCCAAGCTCTTGTATATGATCAAGTTTCACTCTTTCAACATCCATGAAGCCTGAAGTCTTTTTATTTTCATTGGGTCTTGCCAAATCAATCGGATGATGGGCTGTATTATAATCTCCACAAATGATCAACTTCATACCTTTGGCACGAAGTCCTTCGCAATATTCAAAGAATGCATCATAAAAATCTAATTTATACAGCAGTCTTTCATCTCTTGCGCCTCCATTTGGGAAATATACATTAAGCAAGGAGAAATGCTCGAAATCTGTTTGCATCACTCTGCCTTCCTGATCGAATCGCTCGATGCCGATATCTCTATTCACATGAATGGGTTCAAGTTGTGTGAATGTGGCAACTCCGCTATATCCACCTCGGACAGAACAAGAATGATAATAATCTCTATAGCCCGGAGGAGGCCAAATGTCAGTTGGCACTTGTTCTCTTTCCGCCTTTGTTTCTTGTACACAAAAAATAGTCGGCTGTTCACCGATCACATAATCTGCCAACCCTTTTTTGATGGAAGCACGAATTCCATTCACATTCCAGCTGATGATCTTGATCATTCGGTCACCTGTACTGGAATTGCAATGCGTAGTTCTTTCAAAAAAGATTCCATCATTTTCGCTTGTTTTTGTTGTACTGCCATTTGTTCGATTTTCTTGAAATCTGAATTCAAAGATGGAGCATGCTCGGCAATATTTTTCTTTTTCAGAATGATATGCAATGAAGGTTTTGTGGGATCAGCCATATAGGGAAGTGGTTTTGAAACGCTACCTTCAGACAGTCCTTCAACTATTGATTTCAAATCTGCCGGGAGTCTGTTGAGTTCAATCACACCCATCGAACCACCGAATCCTTGTGTTTCCTTTTCATCAGAATATTGTTTGGCAAGTTCCTCAAATGACTCATTCTTTTCCACTCTTTCTTTCAAATCGGTCAAGATTTTTTCTACTCTACTTTTATCATCGGCCGAACCACCGAGTTTTAAGAGGATATGTCGTGTATGTGATGCATCTTTTCTTTTTTCAATTGTTTGAATGATATGAAATCCAAAGGGACTTTCAATCGGCTGAGAAGTTTCACCTGGCTGTAAATCATAAGCAGCTCTTTCATATTCAGCCACGAATTTACCTTTGTCAACCCAACCCAAATCACCTCCCGTACTAGCGGATCCCGGATCACCACTATGTCTCTTTGCAAGTTCAGCAAAATCAATTCCTTTGACGATGGAATCTCTGATCTTAAGTGCCAATCGTTTCACTTCTTCTTTTGCATCGGCACTTGGTTTGATATGCTTTACGATATGCGCCAATTCGACTGAAGCAGGAATCACCCGAATTGAATCTCTATATTGAGTATAGAAATCCTCCACTTCTCTATTCGTGCATTTCACTCCCATGAATCTCTGTTGTTGAAGTCGTTCAACCAAGAGTTGTTTGCGCACTTCCTCACGATAATTTTTTCGGATGCGAGAGATAGACATACCATATAAATCTTCCACTCTTTTTTCTGATCCATAGGTTTGAATCAAGTTCTGCATCATGAAATCAAGACTTTGATTGATTTCTTCATCCAAGATGACAATACTGTCTTCCACTGCTTTAGTGATCATCAATCGTTCATTGATGAGTGATTCAAGCACTTGTTTTCGTAATTCAGGGTCAGCTGGATTCACTTTGGGATTTTGTTGCAAAAACATCGCCATCCTGCCCTCAATATCGGATTGCAATACAATTTCCCTGCCAACAGTGGCTATGATTCTATCAAGCACTTGTGACTTTTGTGCAAAGAGCGTGCTTGCTGAAAGTATGAAGACAAGTGATAATACTATGCTGTTCAACATGCAGATATTCCAAGAAAAGAAGCCCGACAATTGTCGGGCTTGGTAGAGATTTACTTTTTCAACATTGACTCAAGCACTTTGGTTTGGATTGTCACAGGATATTGCGCCTTGATTTTTGCAATCCATTCTTCGGTAAGTTTTTTCTGCACCATATCTTGAAAAGCAGGAGCAAAATCTGGAATTGCTTCCTCAAATTTCTTTTCTCGTGGTTGGAGGATTTCATGCACTTTGAGAAGTACATATCCGCGCTCAAATTGCTCAGGTCCGATTATTCCACCGGCAGATGTTTTTTGTTTTTCAATCAATCCCGCCAACTTACTTTCTTTGATGGATTGTGGAGTATAATGTCCTTTTTTCTCTTTGAATCCTGGTCTTTCAGTGTATTGTGATGCAAGAGTCTCAAATGATTCACCGGCATTCAATCGTTCACGCAGTACTTTGGCAATGGAATCAGATGTTATATAGATTTCACTGAAATCATATTTGACTTCTGTTCTATACTTTGTCTTTGTTGTATCCCAATATGTTCTGGCAGTAGTGGAGTCGAATTTCAATTTGCTCCATACTTCTTGTTCTTCAACTTTGAAGAGCAAAATACCATCTCTGAATTCACGCATCAATGAGCCAAATTCAGGAAATTCTTTTTCCAAAGGTGCGGTCGCAATTTTCAATCCCTTTGGATCCGACATTTTATCCAATGCTCTGGTGATACCAAGAGTATTTGCTGTAATTGTTCTATACTCTTGTTTCTTGACACTATCGAGGAAATTACCAATTGTTATAGTACCTATTTCTTTGGTAGAATACAATGGTAATGCTTTTACCTCGGGAGTTACTCTCTTGAATGTATTTGTATCAGCCATGATTTTCATGGTATCGGTCAGCAAAGTCAATTGCTTGAGATTTGCATTGTCAATTCCCCATCCGAATGACATTTTCAATGAATCAAGAAAACGACGTTTATCTTCTTCAAAGTAAATTCTTTTATATTCTTTTTTGAGTGCATCGCGATCTTCTTCCAAATCAATTTCTTTGGTGGAATCTCTTCTGATAATGTGAACGCCATAATCTGTCCATACCTTTCCGGAGAGTTCGCCATCTTTCAATGCATATAATGCAGACTCAAATGATGGGTGCAAAACATCGCCGGAGCCACCTTCCATTCCTTTGGAACGAGTATACCAGCCACCGAGTGAACCTGACTTTTCTTTGCTGGATGCATCATCTGAATTCTCTTTTGCCAGTATAGTGAATGATGATCCTGATTTGAGAAGTGCAAGCAAGCTATCTGCTTTTGCTGATGCCTTGAGTGAATCTTCTGATGATGACATGAAACATAAAATATGGCTTGCCTTTACTTTGATGCGAGCTTCATTTTTGATTGTCTTCACGATAAAATATCCACCGCGACCAATGATGATCGTTGGGTGAACTTGTCCGGCGGGAGTTGCATATGCAGCATCTTCAACTGCACGCAAGATTCTTCCACTTGTGATATATGGAAGTAGACCACCCTTATTTCCTGTCTCACGATCTTCTGAAGAATCTCGAGCGATGCGGTCAAAATCCGCACCTGCTTTAACTATTGATAATAATCGTTGAGCTTTTTGCCATGCTTTGACTGTATCTACCAGTCTTTCCACAAAGATGATTGCAACTTGCAATTCTCTCTTTCTTCTTTGGAGCATCTGATTGATGGTTGGCTCAACAATTCGCTTTTCATAGAGATAATTGTCAGCTAATAGTTTTCTGTTTTGCTCTATATCGGCTTTTACAGCAGAATCCTGATCCAGTTTACGACCAAATGCATCCAATACCTTTAAGCGATAATTGGTATACAGGCGCACAAAATCAAGAACACTGTCCTTTTTCACCTCAGTCAAATTGATATTCTTGCGATTCATATTTCGCTTATATGCTTGCTCAAGATCTGAGAAGGTAACCGTCTCAGGCCCGATTTGCATCACCACAGGATTTTTCCGAGCGGGTTCTTTTATGGCTTTTTTAGAGTCTTTGGATTTTTGGGCTTGCGTGTAGTTAGTGATGAATAGTATTCCTAAACTTGTCATCATCAACAATGAGAGCATTCTTCTCATGGTTTGCATCTACTCCGATTTTGAAACGAAAACTGATTTTTCAGCCGATGGTAAACGAACATGAATTGGCAAGATTGCATGTCTGAGCATAAACTCTTTACAATTCAAGGAGTTGTTTTGAAGCCAAAGTTAACACTTCGGCGCCTTTTCCTGCTATATGCAAGTCATCTTCTATACGAATTCCAAATTCTCCGGGAAGATAAATACCGGGTTCAATGGTGATTATGGAGCCATTTGGTACTTTTTCTCCACCTGCTTCACGCGATACTCTTGGTGATTCATGTACTTCGATTCCGAGCCCATGTCCGAGTGAATGGCGGAAATACTCACCAAATCCAGCTTTTTCAATGATTGTTCTTGCGATTCCATCGAGTTTTTTGCAATCAATCCCTGCTTTGGCGGCGGCATTCGCAGTTTCCAAGGCTTCAAGCACTGTAGAATAGACCAATTTTTGTCTCTTACTTGCTTTCCCAACAAATACAGATCTTGTCATATCAGACGCGAAGCCATTCACATAAAACCCAAAATCCATCGTGATTGCATCGCCTTTTTTGATTTTCTTATTGGTGGCTCTGCCATGTGGCATGGCACTACGTTCACCGGAAACCACTATGATATCGAATGATTCTTTTTCAGCACCGGCTTTTCTTCCCAAATATGAAATCTCCGCAGCAAGATCAGCTTCGGTTACTCCCGGCTTGATCATCTTGATAATTGCATTAAAGACCTTTGTTGCAATTTTCGCGGCAGATCTCACATGCTCCACTTCATGTGGCATTTTGGTCATGATCGCTTTCTGAATGATATCGCCATAGGATATAGTTTTCACTTTTGGGAATGCATCGGTCAATGCCTTGTGCATTGCATGAGACATAGCTCCCGGAGAAATCCCAAGTTGCTTCACTTTGGAACATATCTTCTTGCTTGAAATCTCTGCGATGGAATTGCGCGAAATATGCGTGATGAGTCCTTTAAGCGGATAGACCTCTTGCTTTATTTGCATGTCATAGAGATCATTTGTGATGAAGTGAATTGCATCTTGTTTGATGATGACAATCGCACTTGATCCGGAAAATCCGGTGAGATAGCGAATGGAAGGCAAATGATTGATGAATAGTGCATCCAACTTTGATGCAAGCATTTCTTTGCGTATCGAACGTATGCGCTTTTCTGCTGATTGGGTCAATTCATTCATATGTTCATATTGAGTATGTGTTGAAATTGCTCAGATGGTAACCACTGTCCCACGTTCAGGGATGGTAATGGAAGCAAAGCCGGCACTCTTCAGAGATTCCGCGAGCGCTTCTTGTCCTTGAGGTTCACCATGCACCAAAAATACCTCTTTTACAGTAGATATTGTTCTGTCTGAAAGATATTGCACCATGCCTGCATGATCGGCATGTCCGCTTAAGCCGGGCAATTCATAGACATGAGCTTTTACGGTAACATAATTACCGAAAATGCGAACTTCTTTGTCTCCATCCAGAATTTTTCTACCCAAGGTATATGGTGCATTATATCCAAGAAATAGTATCGTCGTCGATTCTTTTTCAATGTGATGCGCCAAATGATGCAGAATTCTTCCTGATTCACACATACCACTACCTGCAATGATGATTGCAGGCTTTTTCAAAACATTGATATTCTTGGATTCATTTGCATCACGTGTATATGTGATTCCCGGAAAAGAGAACAAATCTTCATCTTTATATAACATCGCTCGTGTTTGCCTATCAAAACACTCGGGATGCAAACGAAATACATCAGTTGCACGAATTGCGAGAGGACTATCAACAAAGACATCAATATGTGGAAGTAGACCACGATTGTGCAGATTATTGAGATACCAAATCAATTCTTGTGTTCTACCAACGCTAAATGCCGGAATCAATAATTTTCCATTTCGCTCCAATACTTCATTAATGATGGAAAAGAGACTTCTCTCTATATCTTGTTCCACTTCATGTAGTCTTCCTCCATATGTTGATTCACTAATGATGAAATCAACATCGCCAATCCTATCAGGGTCTTTGAGTATTGGCCTATTCTCCCGTCCAATATCGCCGGTAAATAGCAATCGTTTTTGTATTCCGTCTTCTTCCCATTCAATCAGAATACATGCAGACCCAAGGAGATGACCTGCATCATAGAAAGTGACATTCATTCCGGGAACCGGAGAAAATGTGCTATGATAAGGAATTGGATCAAAGAGTTGCATTGCATTTGCAACATCATCTATGTCATATAAAGGATCCACATGCTCACCACGATGCTTCAGCAAATGCTCAGCATCTTTCATCTGAATCATTGCACTATCCATGAGCATGATAGCACAAAGATCACGGGTTGCAGGTGTTGCATAAATAGATCCGGAAAATCCATGTTTAACTAGAGACGGTATATTCCCCGAATGATCAATATGTGCATGTGACAAAATCACTGCATCCAGTTCTCTTACATCCCATTGCATTTTTCGATTGAATTCCTGTGCTTCCGCTCTTCGTCCCTGAAATAAACCACAATCAAGTAATATCTTGTATTCTCCGAATGTGAGAAGATGCTGAGATCCTGTCACTGTTCGAGCGGCACCATAAAATTCTATTTGCATGTGATTTACTTACAGAATTGAAAAAATCTTGAAGTACGAAGTGAGGAAGTGTGATTGATGGTATCATACTGATTGGACCATAGAATGATGACTGCTTTTCCAATGATGGAAGATGCCGGAATCAAACCCCAGTCTTGTGAATCATAACTTTGATTACGATTATCTCCAAGCACATAAAAATAGTCCTCACCAACGATATATGTATTCCCCGAAACTGTTCCGGGGTCTTTGATCATCTTCAACATGGATGCAAGTATGGAATTTGATGAAATCACCATTCCTTTTGCCGGAATGACATCTCCTGTGACGGGGTGTTCATCTCTTGGACCGGCGATCACACGTTTGACAAATAGCACAGGTTCCGTGCCTGGTGGCAATGCACTTGCAGGAGGTCTGAAAACAATGATATCATTCTTTTTTGGTACTGAAATCCAAATCCTTGATTGATCCGGCAATCTTATGCCCATGATGTCTCCAACAGGACCAATTGCATAGGCAATCTTTGAAACAAGCAGATTATCACCAATCAAGAGTGAAGGCTCCATACTATTGCTTGGAACATGTAATACTTCACCAACCATGATGCGAATACACAATGCCATGAAGATTGCTATAAGCATTCCTATGACAATATCTTTAATTTCTATTCCTGACTCATTCACCTGTTGTTGCACTTCTTCCGTCATCGTATGCTCACTCTATACGATTGTTCAGATTGTTCCACACATCGTCCGATTGGTTGTACTCTATCTAGATCACTATATTTTTTAATCAAGTCTTCCACTTGATGTGCTGCATCAGGAACAACCGCAATTAATAATCCACCGCTTGTTTGAGGATCTGCAAGAATATGCTTGACAATATCACTTACTTCTCCAACTTTATGTCCATAGCTTTTCCAATTCCTATGTGTACCTCCCGGTATGGAATTCATTTCCACATAGTCCAATAAGGATTCCAGTAGTGGAATATCATTCATGTAGAGTTCTGCATGAACATTACTTCCCTCGCACATTTCAATCAGATGTCCGAATAACCCAAATCCCGTCACATCAGTCAAAGCATGAACACCCTCAATCAAAGAGAGTTCTTTACCAATGGAATTTAATCTCATCATCCACTGTGAAGCGAGGTGACGATGTTCATCTCGTAATAAAGATTTTTTTTCAGCCGTTGTGAGTATTCCAATGCCAAGTGGTTTTGTCAGATACAGTACATCACCCGGTTGTGCACCTGTATTTTGCTTGAGTTGATGGATTGGAACAATGCCATTGACAGCCAGTCCGAATATTGGTTCGGGTGAGTCAATCGAATGTCCTCCCGCAAGAGCAATGCCGGCCTCTGCGCACATCGCTCTACTTCCTTCAATGACAGTACGTGCGATTTCCGGTGATAATGTATCGATGGGCCAACCCAATATCGCAATTGCAAGAATCGGCGTGCCACCCATGGCATAGACATCACTGATTGCATTTGCAGATGCTATCTTACCAAACTCAAATGGGTCATCAACAATCGGCATGAAAAAATCCGTTGTACTGATGAGTGCCGTACCATTCCCCAAATCATAAACTGCGGCATCATCTCGTGAGCTATTCCCAACGATGAGATTTCCTGTATGTGGCATTGCTTCATTAGACTGCAAGATTGCATCAAGAATCGATGGAGCTATTTTACAACCACAACCTGCTCCATGACTAAATTGTGTAAGTCTGATTTCACTCATTCCATATTCTTCCATGTTCTCATGATTTCAATCTGAACAGTTCTACTGAGAAATCTACTCTCCGGTAATTCATGAGTTCGAATTCCAGGCGGTAATGCGGTTGATCCAAGACCATTCACTTTGATAATATTTGATTTCGGCTTGATACTTTTAATATATGAATAGACTGTTTCAGCCCTCTCTTTTGATAATTCCAAATTTGATTGTGCATTCCCCAAATTATCGCTATAACCAACAATGCTAATGGACGCATTGTCTTCCAAATCTTTCAAAAATGCATCAATGGCATTTCTCCCTTGTTTGTCGAGCGTTGATTTTTGCACGGGAAAATGCATCAATGATAATCGTTGAATAGCAAAATTTGTGGTATCTCTTTGAATAGGAATTTGGCTTTCCTCGCTTCCTAAATCACCCTCATTGTCTTGAATGATCATGGATAATTGCAAGCCATCATTGGAAGATTGTTGGATACGTCTTGCATCATCCTGTTCAATCGGAACTTGAATCCACAAGGGTTTTTGAGAACCATCTTTGGTCAGCAAAGTGGAATCACCGAGTTGTGATTCGAGTTTCCATGAAATAATATTCTCACCCTTTGACTTCATTGCATTCACATGCATTTCCTTGGGAGAATAATCAGTGATTTCAACATATCTTGAACGAATAACCGGGGCGAGAATATCTTTTTGATCTGTAGTGACTTCTATTCTTCTATTTTCTTCATATCCTTGAGGAATTCTACTCATCGTTGGATTTTCGGGAGAACAACGCCTTCTATCCATATCAATATTGATTCTTGTTCTATCAATATTCCAGACATTTGCCAAATACTCACGAACAGTCGCAACTCTTCGACTTGCCAATTCACAATCTGATTTTTCAGTCACAGGATCGCTATATCCATGCAATGTAATATTTGCTTGCAGATTCTTGTTTAGTCGTTCCCCGATGATATTCAAGATGTCTTTATGCTGTTCAGATACAAGTGGCTCAAGGTTATCGGAAGAAAACCCTTCAATCGTACGTAATTGTCTATATCTTGAATGCAGATTTGCATCGGCTTCAGAAAAAAAAACCATGGGAAGTATTGGAAATGCTTCTGTTACCAATTGACCCCGAACCATGATATGTTGAACTTCTTCAGAGGATTCATCTTGAGCAATATGAACAGTAAATATTGGCTTTGGTGATTGTTTTGGTGGCAAACCAATCTTCAATGTATCAGTTCTTACTGTCGTCTCTGTGATCATTCTATAGGTTTCAAATTCTTCAATTGTTCGGGTGCTTTTTTTTTGTCCTTCAATGAACAATGAACCGATTCTTTCATCGACATTCACTTCGACTGTGTCTATCATTTCTGCTCTTCTGATCACTTCTTCCTTGACTGCTCCCATACCCCAACGAATGGACATGCCAAAGAGAATAGCTGTTTGCTTCCACGCAGGACCTGCAATGATTGTGCTAAATGGTATGGAAGCGGATATTTCCGGAATAAGGACTATTTTTTTTGAAATTGGAATATGATGTCCAAAGCCTATACCGAAACCAAATTGCAATGCATTCACATTTGGTATTTCTTGATCGAGAAATATAGTATCTCTTGATCCGGATGAAAATGTTACAGTATTTGGTGACAATAATGTAGATGTACTTTGCCAACTTGGATTCAGTAGCAAACCAATGCTTGGTCCAAAAAAGACACGAGACTTCCCGAATGATGCTTGTAATCCAAGGTCCATGGTCATCATGGGCATTGCTATATTCAAAGCATGTTCTCTAATGAGTGGCACTATGGCACCATTCCCATCTTTCACAAATGCTCGATCATCTATCGTCGTCATCGAGACCGAACTTTGCATGAATCCAACTGATCCTCTCATGCCCCAATTATTTGGCATCCATTCTATATTCCCCATAATTCCAACCATTCCACCTGTACCACCTTCATAGGTAGGACAAGCGGGATCGCCAATACATCTCAGTGTGGAATTGGTAGAATGCAGTCCCAGTCCACCGGATACTCCAAATCCTATATGAATTGGATTATACAGTTGGAAATTTGCGTCTTGTGCAATTGAGCTCACATGGGAACCGCAAAGGACTACAATGATGAGTACTATGTTGAGTATAATTTTCATCACTCCATGATCATGAATAGTGATGAAACTGCATAATCATTGGATTCAAAGATCAATGCATATATTCCGGAAGATATTCCCTTCAATGGTATTGACACTTCATGTCTTCCAACTTCTGCATCTTGAATATGGACAGAATGCGTGATTTGTCCAATGGCACTCAAACAACGAATATGAATCGGTGCTTTTTCAGTTGATTCATAGATGACTTTCACCATCGATTGATCCGATGATGGATGTACAGCAATCAATTGAATAGTCTGCTTCCCAATCGAAAGTGTTGTCAATTCGCAACCATATGCTTGTAGATCAAGTGTATCACTTGCATTCTGTATGCGTGGATCAATGCAAGGGTCATCACTCGTGAAGGATGCAATATTCAACCATGGACGCAATGTTTCTCCAATAACACTTCGAACATGTACATTCGTTTGTAATGACGGTTGATCTTTGCAATTGGAATAGTGAATGAGTATTGAATCACCAACCTGTTTCAAGAGAATATCACAATCATTTGAAACAATTGAATCTATTGAAAGGGAGCTTTGCTCATGCATCAAGGCAATATCAAATGTTGTGACTCCATTCAATGGTCTATTGGATTGATTCAGCAGTGAAAATGAATGAATAAATCGCATTCCTGATTTCACATCATTCGTCACTTTCTTCCAAGCACTTTCGATAGACTGTGCTATCACTTGTACATTCCATCTAATGCTATCCTTATTACCACATTCATGTTCACATATGATGGTGATTGGGAATATTCCGACTGTGTCACTCTTGAAATTCACATCAATACTATCTATTCCGAATGCATTCATATAAAAGTTGGGCTTAGAGAATTGCATTCTCTGATCATTAGCTGAAAGCTTGATAATCCCCTTCAATGCATTATTATTTTGTATTCCTATTCTTTGGGTAAGAGAATTTGTTCTACAAATCTCAGAATTTGATACAGACTTATAACTGAAATCAGGTTGTTCAACATCAATGATGCATTCCGCATATTTCAATGTCCCACAATGATCAGCTATAGTGATTCCATATGTTTTGGGGCCAAGATCGGGTCTTCCGGCGAAATCAATCGGTATATAGAGAAGCGTGTCAGCAGGTATAAAAAGTGAATCAACATTCGATGTCAAGAGTGGATCAGAAAATGAACGAATAGTGGCATTTAATCCAACAGAAGATGTATTTCGAATCGGAAATTGAATCATTCCTTTGGTGTTGGCGCATATTGACAAAGTATCAGCGACATTTTGAATTGCCAGAGCGGTTGAATCAATGACAAATACTTTAACTGTATCCACTCGTGAACAACCATTGGTATCAATGGTCAAAAGAGTATAGACCATTGTCATCGGAGGATATGCCAATGGATTAAGACAATCTGTGCAAGACAAACCAAGCGCGGGACTCCACTTTATACTTCTCAATGAATCCGCAGTTTTTACTTGTAATTGAATCGTATCATTCGGACAAATAACAGAGATGGAATCAACTGTTAATCCGGGTCTATCAAATGCATTTACCGCAACAGACTCAGAACCTGTACATCCACTCGCATCCGCAACATCCACTGTATATAAGCCTGTTTCTTTTGCAATCAAAACAGGTGAATTTGCACCTTGAATGATTGAAGCATTTTTTCGCCATTGATATGAAATGAGATTTCTTGAAGTCACATCAAGTATGACTGAATCTCCTTTGCAAAATGAAAGACTTCCTGATATATCAATGACTGGTTTTAATGGAAGTATTCCAACCTGAATCTTTGCTATGAATCCATCTTTTCCTTTTGTGGATTGATTACTTCCGGGTAATTGACTTCCACTTGCAGAACCACCGATAAAGATGGCACCTGATCCATCCACAATGATTGCATTGCTTTGATCATCTTCGTCATTTCCGAAATAACTGGAAAAGACCAATACATTCGCCAATGCATTCAACTTTGAGATGAATGCTTCATTTTTTTTGATCGTAGAATCCGGTGCATCATCTGTAATTGGAAAATCAAGAGAAGTTGTATTTCCGGTGATATAAGGAGCAGCACAGACATCAACTCCAAGTCCAGTCACAAAGTCATCACCTGAACCACCCAAAAAAGAAGAAAATTTCAATGCACTTCCGGCACTTGGTTCAAACTTTCCTAAAAAAGCATCATAGATTCCACCATTATAAGTCGTATCATAAGATCCTGATGTAATGGGGAATTTGATTGGATTTTTATTGATTGAATCAGGAATTCCGCTTGAATTTGTGTATCCTCCGAAAAAGACGCTACTGGAAGGTTCATCAAAGACAAGTCCCGTGATTCGTTCATAGCCACTTCCACCTAAAAATGTGGAGTACAAAAGAGAATCACCGGCAGGAGTAAGCATCGCAACAAAACCATCACTCAACCCATTATGCTTTGTCTGGATTGCACCGGTTGTTATTGGAAACATCAATGTACTTGCAGTCTCACCGGCAATAATCACATTTCCATTTCTTGCAATGACAATTTTGTAAGAAATATCGTTATCCTCACCACCAATAACTGTCGAAAAAATCAAATCACTCTTGCCATTATTACCAGGATTGATTTTTGCTATAAATGCATCAAGTGCACCACCATTATATGAAGTGTCATAACTACCGGCTGTTTTTGGGAATGTATGAGGACTTTTATTCAATATTCCGGTCATACCGGTGATATAGATATCACCCTTTGTATCAAGTGCCAATCCATGTGCTATGTCTGTGGTCATTCCAATCAAGAATGTACTATACAATAAAGCACTTCCCGATGCATTCAGCTTTGCAATGAACACATCCTCATCAGACATAGTTTTCTTTGATTGATACGAATTGACTGTAGTTGGAAAATCCATGGAAGTCGTACTGCCGGTAATGCATACTTGACCCAAAGTATCAACCGCCAATGCATTGCCTTTTTCTAATTGCGAACCACCAATTCTAGCCGAATAGAGAAGAATATTTCCGGTGGAATCATATTTATTGATGAACAAATCTCTTGGCTTTGCATTCGGAGAATCATATGCACCCGTACTCACCGGAAAATCAGGGGTTTCAGTATCACCCAAAGCATAGATGTTTCCTTTTTGATCCAATGCTACCGCATTGACATTTTCAGCCATTGCTCCACCAATGAATGAAGTGAAAAGAACCGGAACATTCAGCGTGGATTCTTTCGACTTTTCATCCATAGTACACGATACAGTGCCATTCTGATGTATTGCAAGAGTTGGTTTAAACAAAGATGTCCCCTTTTCTATCAAAGGAGCATTGAATGAATACGATAGATCATCTGCATATACTGTGATGATTCCCTTTGCATTGTCAATGTCTATATTCTCAGCACCCTCAAACTTCAAAGTCATGTTCGGAATGGAGCCATGAGATATGATCCAATTCCAGTTTGACATCGAAATATCATATCTCATCATGATTTGAGAATGTTCATGTTGAATTTCCATACCTGAATACAAAGGTTCTTGATATGGAGAACCGGTTCCATCCATCACATTGATGCGAAAAACCTCATTCTTGAAATGAGCCTGTATGTCTTCTGTGAAAGATACATTGATTCGAAATACATGCCTTTTGGATTCCT
>Ga0172367_10002853_pt1 | contig 23179 bp, 21 predicted proteins | sample Lak10m_FD_114542 | JGI IMG/M metagenome (GOLD analysis project Ga0172367, IMG submission 114542) | Freshwater microbial communities from Kabuno Bay, South-Kivu, Congo - kab_022012_10m | ecosystem: Environmental > Aquatic > Freshwater > Lake | place: Democratic Republic of the Congo: South-Kivu... | reverse complement strand
GTTGGTGCCAGGTTGGTGCCAGGAACAAACCTGGAGACAGCGTGCCTCATTCGTCACTGGCATGCGGATTATCTGCCGAATCTCAGGTGTGCGACGAACAGGTCATGCCGGAGGGGATGCTCGATGGCAAGGCGTTCCTGTGGAGGAGATTGGACGGATTCGGGCGCGGTGCCAGGTTGGTGCCAGGTTGGTGCCAGGTTGGTGCCAGGAACAAACCTGGAGACAGCGTGCCTCATTCGTCACTGGCATGCGGATTATCTGCCGAATCTAAGGTGTGCGGCGAACAGGTCATGCCGGAGGGGATACTCGGTGGCAAGGCGATCCTGTGGAGGAGATTGGACGGAATCGGGCGCGGTGCCAGGTTGGTGCCAGGAACCGCGTAGCCCGCCCCTCAGGTCGTCCAGTAGTTGGGACTCTCCTTGGTGACCACCACATCGTGGGGGTGACTCTCGCGCAAACCCGCCGGCGTGATCTCCATCAGGCCCGTGTCACGACGGAAAGCTTCGATGTCCGGGCAGCCGCAGTAGCCCATGCTGGCACGCAGGCCGCCCACCAATTGGTAGACAACCCCCGCCACCTTGCCCTTGTAGGCCACTCGGCCCTCGATGCCTTCGGGCACCAGTTTCTGCTCCTCGCGCACGCCGCCCTGGAAATAGCGGTCGCTGCTGCCGCGCTTCATGGCGCCCAGGCTGCCCATGCCGCGATAAACCTTGAAGCTGCGGCCCTCGAAGAGCACCAGTTCGCCGGGGCTCTCCTCGCAACCGGCGAAGAGGGATCCCATCATCACGCTCTCCGCCCCGGCGGCAATGGCTTTGGCGAAATCCCCCGAGTACTTCACGCCACCGTCGGCGATGATGGGAATGCCGTGACGCTGGGCCTCGGCGGCGCAGTCCATGATGGCCGTGATTTGCGGCACGCCCACCCCCGCCACCACGCGCGTGGTGCAGATGCTGCCAGGGCCGATGCCCACCTTCACCGCGTCGGCGCCAGCCTCCGCCAGGGCGCGCACAGCCTCGGCAGTGGCCACATTGCCCGCCACCATGTCCACATCCGGGTAAAGGGCCTTCAGCTCGCGCACCATCTCCACCACGCCCCGGCTGTGGCCGTGGGCCGTGTCCACGCACAACACATCAACGCCAGCCTCCACCAGCAGGGCGGCGCGCTCGCGCTCACGAGGGCCAACACCCACGGCCGCACCAGCCAGCAGGCGGCCGTGCCCGTCCTTGGCGGCAAAGGGGTACTGCTTCTTCTTTTGGATGTCCTTCACCGTGATGAGGCCCACCAGCTCGCCCTGGTCGTTGGTCACCAGCAGCTTCTCGACCTTGTGCTGCTGAAGGATGCGCTCCGCCTCCTCCAGCGTGGTGCCCTCCCGGGCGCACACCAGGTCGCGACAAGTCATGGCGCTGGCAATGGGCTGCTCCAGGTCGGTGAGGAAGCGCAGGTCGCGGTTGGTGAGAATGCCTGCCAGGCGCCCTTCGTCCACAACAGGAATGCCGCTGATGCGGTAGCGGGCCATCAGTTCCACCGCCTCGCGCAGGCTGCGGGAACTGGACATGGTCACCGGTCGGCGGATCATGCCGGACTCGGAACGCTTCACCGTGTCCACCTGGGCGGCCTGTTCCTCCGGGCTCAAGTTCTTGTGAATAATGCCAATGCCGCCTTCCCGGGCCATGGCAATGGCCATCTCGGACTCGGTCACCGTGTCCATGGCGGCGCTCACCAAGGGAATGTTCAGGCGGATGCGGCGGCTCAGGCGGGAGCCCACCAGGGCCTGGGCGGGCAGGACGGAGGATTCCCGGGGCACCAGCAGCACATCGTCAAAGGTCAGGCCCCGGCCGATGATTTTGCTCATAGCATGCTCCAATCCGGTCACTCGATAAAGGTGAGCAGACGGTTCCAGCGGATCAGCTGCCAGAACTCCTGCCTGATCTTGTCCACATCCACCGAGAAATAGACGATCCAGGCCTTGCCCACAATGTTCTCTTCGGGCACGAAACCCCAATAGCGACTGTCGGAACTGCGGTCCCTGTTGTCGCCCATCATGAAATAGTGGTTCTGGGTGAAGGTGTAGGAGCTGGCAGGCTTGCCATCCACCAGGAAGGAATTGTCTCCGGTGACGGCCAGATCGTGGCCTTCCAGTTGAATGGCATCCCGATAGCGGCGCCAGTTCTCCGCATTCAATTCAAGCTGCATGCCCTTGGCGGGCACCACGAAGGGCCCCCACTGGTCCCGGTTCCAATCCGAACCAAGCGACCGGGGCCAAACCTGCCCATCGCCGCAACCGTCACAAGCGGGGAAAATGCGGGCATCGGCATGCTTTTGGTGCGGCAGAAGCGGAAACTCCACGCCATCCACGATGGGCTTCTTGTCCACCACCTGCACGGTTTGACCCGGGCCGGCGATGAGCCGCTTGATGTAGTTCACCAGTGGATCCTGCGGATAGCGGAAGACCAGAATGTCCCCGGGCCGGGGCTTGCGCAAGGCCGGCAATTCCGCATAAGGCACATCCACGCCCAGGCGGGTGAAGGGAATGCCCACCCAATCCGGCGTGCGGCTGCCGTAGATGATCTTGTTCACCAACAGGAAGTCGCCCACCAGGAGCGTGTTCTCCATGGAGCCGGAGGGAATGCGGTAGGCCTCCGCCACCATGGCGCGGAAGATGAAGAGAAAGAGCACCATGGAGCCCACGAACTCCAGCCAGTAGCGCAAAGGCCCTCGCGTGGCGCGCTTGGCCTGCTCCTTGGCGCGGCGCTTCTCCCGGCGTGCGTTCAGCCACGCCCGCCAGAACGCGGGCTGCAGGGGATTCTCGATGAAGATCCAGCACAGGATCGCCACCACCAGCCAGGGAATCCAGTTCATGATTCCATCCTATGACAAGGCGCCCGCGGGCTAGCGCTCAATCTTGAGCATGGCCAGGAAGGCTTCCTGTGGGATTTCCACCGTGCCCACCTGCTTCATGCGCTTCTTGCCCTCTTTCTGCTTCTCCAGCAGCTTGCGCTTGCGGCTGATGTCGCCGCCGTAGCACTTGGCCGTCACATTCTTGCGCATGGCCTTCACCGTGGTGCGGCTGATGACCTTGGTGCCCAGCGCTCCCTGGATGGCCACCTCGAAGAGCTGTCGCGGGATCAGCTCCTTCAGTTTGATGCACATCTTGTTGCCCCAATCCCAGGCCTTGTCCACATGGACGATCATGGATAGGGCGTCCACCACCTCGGCGTTGATCATGATGTCCAGCCGCTTCAAGCTGCTCTCGCGGAAATCCAGCAGCTCGTAGTCGAAGGAGGCGTATCCCCGTGAGGTTGTCTTGAGGCGGTCGTAGAAGTCGAACACGATCTCCGCCAAGGGGAATTCATAGACCAGGGAGGCGCGCGTGGTGTCCAGGTACTCGGTGGACTTGAAAATGCCGCGCCGGTCCATGGCCAGCTTCATGATGTTGCCGATGAACTCGGCGGGCGTGATGATGGTGGCCTTGATGAAGGGTTCGCGCACACTGTCCATCTTTTCCCCGCGCGGGAAATCCGCCGGGTTGTCCACCACCTCTTCCTCCTTCCCCGGCTGCTTCACCAGGTACTCCACATTGGGCATGGTGGTGATGATGTCCAGATCGTATTCGCGGTCCAGGCGCTCCTGGATGATCTCCATGTGCAGCAAGCCCAGGAAGCCGCAGCGGAAGCCGAAGCCCAACGCCAGGCTTGTCTCCGGCGTGTAAACCAGGGCGGAGTCGTTCAGGCAGAGCTTGCTCAGGGCGTCGCGCAGCTCCTCGTAATCGTCGGCATTGACGGGATAGAGGCCGGAAAAAACCATCGGTTTGACTTCGGCGTAACCTTCCAGCGGCTGGGTGGCGCCGCCGCGCTTCAGGGTGAGCGTGTCGCCCACCCGGGCATCCTTCACATCCTTGGACCCCATGATGAGGTAGCCCACCTCGCCCGCGCACAGTTCCTGGCCGGGAATGCGCTTCAGGGTCAGGCTGCCCACCTCGTCGATCTGGAAGTCCCGGGGCGTGTGCATGCTCACCAGTTCGGAACCCGCCGCCACGCGGCCGTCCACCACACGCACATAACCCACGGCCCCGCGGTAATTGTCGTAGAGGCTGTCAAAGATGAGCGCGCGCAGGGGAGCGGCGGGGTCGCCCTTGGGGGCCGGCACCCGGCGGATGATCTCCTCCAGCAGCTCCGGGCAGCCCAGTCCGGTCTTGGCGCTCACCAGCACCACATCAGACGCCTCGCAGCCGATCAGCTCCACGATCTGGTGGATGACGGACTCCGTCTGGGCGCTGGGCAGGTCGATTTTGTTGATGACCGGAATGATCTCCAGCCCCTGTGCCACGGCGGCGTAGAGATTGGCCAGGGTTTGGGCCTCCACGCCCTGCGCCGCGTCCACCACCAGCAGAGCGCCCTCGCAGGCAGCCAGGCTGCGGCTCACCTCGTAGGCGAAATCCACATGGCCGGGAGTGTCGATGAGGTGCAGGCGATAGTCGATGCCATCGGCGGCGGTGTGGCGCATGGCCACGGGATGGGCCTTGATGGTGATGCCCCGCTCCTGCTCCAGCTCCATGTCGTCCAGCACCTGCTTGCGGCTCTGGAGAGGAGGCAGGGTACCCGTCAGCTCGAGCAGACGGTCGGCAATGGTGGACTTGCCGTGATCGATGTGGGCAATGATGCAGAAGTTGCGGATGCGATCCTGCACCGAGTTCTCCTAAATCAAGCAGCGGGACGCGATTCGCCGGTCCCGCTGCGGTGCGTGGCGGCCTTGGACGCCCAACGGGGGAAACAGGTTCCCGCGTGGGACAAAAGCGGCGGGTGCGGGCCGAAGCCTACACCACCATGATGTCCGCTTCCTTGGTCTTGGTCAGCTCATCGATTTTCTTGATGTGGCCGTCCGTGAGCTCCTGCACATCCTTCTCGGCGCGCTTCTCGTCGTCCTCGGAGATCTCGCCGGCCTTGAGGGCCTTCTTCAGGTGCTCGTTGGCATCCCGGCGCACATTGCGCACGGCCACGCGGCCTTCCTCGGCCAGCTTGTGCACCTGCTTCACCAACTCCCTGCGTCGTTCCTCCGACAGCTCCGGCAGGGGCACGCGCACCACCATGCCGTCGTTGGAGGGGTTCAGGTTCAGGTCCGAGTTCTGGATCGCCTTCTCGATGGCGCTGATCATCTTCCGCTCCCAGGGCTGGATGAGGATCAGGCGCGGCTCCGGGCAACTCAGGTTCGCCACCTGGTTCAAGGCCGTGGGCGTGCCGTAGTAGTCCACGCGGATGGGATCCAGGATGGCCGGCGTGGCCTTGCCCGCGCGTACCGCGCTGAAGTGATGCTTCACTTCATCAATGGCGCGGTCCATGTGGTGCCGACATTTGGTGAGGATTTCGTCTTTCATGCCCCTTCTCCCGAAATCAAGGTGCCCAACTCCTCCCCCAGCACGAGGCGGCGCAGATGGTCGGGCCGATTCATGTTGAGCACGCGCAGCGGCAGGCCGTTGTCCATGCACAGGCTGATGGCCGTGCTGTCCATCACCTTCAGCTGGCGCGACAGGACCTCAAGGTAGGTGAGGCGCGGAAAAAATTCGGCGTCGGGCACCTTGACTGGATCGGCGCTGTACACGCCGTCCACCTTGGTGCCCTTGATGATCACATCGGCGCGGATCTCGCTGGCGCGCAGCACGGCGGCCGTGTCCGTGGAGAAATAGGGGTTGCCCGTGCCGGCGGCGAAGATCACCACACGGCCCTTTTCCAGGTGGCGCAGGGCGCGGCGGATGATGAAGGGCTCGGCCACACGGGTGATGGTCATGGCGCTCTGCACGCGGGTGGGAATGCCTTCCGCCTCCAGAGCCTGTTGCAGGGCCATGCTGTTGATCACCGTGGCCAGCATGCCCATGTAATCGCCAGTGGTGCGGTCCATGCCCGAGGCCGCGGCGCTGATGCCGCGAAAAATGTTGCCGCCGCCGATGACCAGACCGATCTCCACCCCAAGGGCGTGGATGCTGCCCACCTCCTCGGCCACGCGCTTCAGCGTGGGCAAATCGATGCCGCTGCCCTTCTCGCCCGCCAGGGCCTCGCCGGAGAGCTTCAGCAGGATGCGCTTGTAGACCGGAGCCGCCATGGATCCCCCTGATGCAAAAGCGCCCGCCGAAGCGGGCGCCGTGTGCTACTGGCCAATCACAAAGGCGACGAAGGATTCCACGACGATCTTGTCGCCGGTTTTCCCGGCCACCTGATTCACCACCTGCTGCACGCTCTGCTTCTCATCACGGAAGTAGGCCTGCTCCAGGAGGGTGGACTCGGCGTAGAACTTGTTCAACTTGCCCTCGGCGATCTTGTCGATCATCTGCTCGGGCTTGCCCTCGCCACGGGCGATGTCGCGGTACACATTCAGCTCACGCTCCACCACGCTGGGATCCACGCCGCTGCGGTCCACCGCGTGGGGCGTGAAGGCCACGGTCTGCAGGCAGAGATCGTTCACCAGGCTGCGGAAGTCCGCGCTGGCGGCCGTCTCGTCCTTGTCGCAGGTGGCGGCGGTGATCACGCCGTGCTTGTCGCCCAGGTGAACATAGGTGTGCACCTGGCCCTGACGGCCTTCGGGAATGGCCAGGACGGCGAAGCGGCGCACGCCCATCTTCTCCCCCAGCTTGCCCACCATGTCGCTCAGCTGGTCGTTCAGGCTGCGGGCAGGATCCTGCACGGAGGGCAACGCCATCAGCGCATCCACATCCGCAGGGCGCAGCTCCAGGGCGCGAGTGGCGCAGTCCGCGGCAAAACTGCGGAAGTCCGGCGTGCCCGCCACGAAGTCCGTCTCGCTGTTCAACTCCAGCAGGGCGCCGGCGCGGCCGTCGGCACTCACCAGGCCCACCACCTTGCCTTCGTTGGCTTCGCGGTCGGCGCGCTTCTCGGCCGTCTTCAGGCCCTTCTTGCGCAGATAGTCCACCGCGCCGTCGAAGTCGCCGCCGGCCTCGGCCAGGGCTTTCTTGCAATCCATCATGCCCGCGCCGGTCATCTGGCGAAGGCGCATCACATCCTTGGCGGAGATCTCCATGGGTCGTTCCTAAAAGCTTGGGAAAATGCCTGCCCTACTCAGCGACGGTGACATCCGCCTGGGGAGCCTCCGGGGCCGAAGCCTCCACCGGGGCGCCGCCCTCGGCGTGGGCCGGGCCGTCCGGACGCTTCTTGCGGCGACGGGGGGCCGCCAGCCGGGAGTCCGCGCGCTCGGGGGCGTGCTGCTCACCTTCCTGACCAAAGCCTTCCTTGCGCAGGCTGCGCGCCTCGTCCACGGCGTCGGCCAGACACTTGGTGATGACGGCAATGCTCTTGAAGGCGTCGTCGTTGGCGGGAATCACATAGTCGATGACATCGGGATCGCTGTTGGTGTCGCAGATGGCGAAGACCGGGATGTTCAGCTTGCGGGCCTCGCTGACGGCAATGGCCTCGCGCACCGTGTCCACCACGAAGATCGCGCCAGGCAGGCGCTTCATGGTGCGGATACCGCCCAGCACCTTCTCCAGCTTCTCCTTCTGGCGCTCAATCTGAAGGATTTCCTTCTTATTGATGCGCTCGTAGGTGCCGTCCGTCTGCTTCTCCTCCATGCTTTCCAGCGTGCGGATGGAATTGCGGATGGTGCGGAAGTTGGTGAGCATGCCACCCAGCCAGCGCTCGCTGACATAGTGCATGCCGCAGCGGGTGGCTTCGTCCTTCATCACATCCTGGGCCTGGTCCTTTGTGCCCACGAAGAGCACATCGCCGCCCTCGGACACGATCTTGCCCAAACGGTTGGCGGCATCTTCAAGCAGGGTGGCGGTCTTCTTCAGATCCAGGATGTGGATGCCGTTCTTCTCCATGAAGATGTAGGGACGCATCTTGGGGTTCCAACGGCGGGTAAGGTGGCCGAAGTGGGAGCCGGCCAACAGCAGTTGCTGCACGGTTGCGCGGGACATGGGCACTCCTTGAAGGTTTTTCCTCCACGCCCTTCGCTTCCTGACGGGACCCTGGCCGTAGCCGGGGCACCTCCGCGCGGATCCGGGCGTGTGTGTGATTGAACATCAGAAAGGCTGCCGGCGGCAGCCTTCCTGAGAACTTGATGCCAACAGCGTTCTAGCGCTTGCTGAACTGGAAGCGCTTGCGGGCGCCGGGGCGACCGTACTTCTTGCGCTCCACCATGCGGGCGTCGCGGGTCAGGAAGCCGGCCTGGCGCAGGGCGCTGCGGAACTCGGCGTCCATCTCCACCATGGCGCGGCTGATGCCCATGCGCAGGGCACCGGCCTGACCGGCCAAGCCGCCGCCGTTCACGGTGGCGTAAATGTTCAGCTTGCCCATCAGATTAACGGTTTCCATGGGCTGCTCAATGACCATGCGCAGGGTGTCGCGACGGAAGTGCTCCATCACCTGGCGGCCATTCACCGTCACCTCGCCCTTGCCGGGCTCGATCCACACCCGGGCCACGCTGGTCTTGCGGCGGCCGGTGGCGTAAAAGCGCTTGCTTTGCGTACGGGATACCATTTAGAACCTCAACTCCGCCGGCTTCTGCGCGGCATGGGGATGTTCGGAACCGCTGTAGACCTTGAGCTTTTTGATCATCTGGCGACCCAGACGATTGTGGGGAAGCATGCCCTTCACGGCGTGCTCAAGCACCCACTTGGGACTCTTGTCCATGGCCATGCGGAAGGTGACCGTGCGGGCACCCTGGGGAAAGCCCGTGTGCCAGAAGTAGGTCTTCTGGTCTGCCTTGGCGCCGGTGAGCTTCAACTTGTCGGCGTTGATGACCACCACGAAATCACCCGTGTCCACATGCGGGCTGTAGAGAGGGCTGTGCTTTCCGCGCAGGATTTGCGCGATCTGGCTGGACAGCCGGCCCAGAACTTGGTCGGCTGCGTCCACGACGAACCAGTTGCGCTGGACATCGCCGGGCTTGACGGTGTAGGTCTTCACCTGTCGCTCCTGAAATTTGCAAGACGCAGAAGATAGGCTCCTCTCTCCACGGAGTCAAGCCAAAGAGCAGGAAAAGAGCTCAGCGCCAAGCACTTCGGCTAAAACAATGGCCCAGCACCCAGCAGATTCCCATCATCCCGCAGCAGCTCTCAGGCTTTGGTCCCGTCTTTGCCAACCATATCCACCTGGAATGGATCTCCCGCACCACGCTGACGGCAAAAGTGACATCCGCATGCTGGAGCCACGGCCGCAGGGCCACATGTCGCGCAGGGTTGACAAAAAATGGTGTGGTGCCAGGTTGGTGCCAGGAACGTGCCAGGTTGGTGCCAGGAACGTGCCAGGTTGGTGCCAGGTTGGTGCCAGGTTGGTGCCAGGTTGGTGCCAGGAACCAACCCCCTCATCAAGCGCCAACAGGCGGTAAACTGCCAGGTCTGCCGCCCAGCTCGTCATAGCGGCGGCGCAGGGCCTGCAGATCATCCCAGGCAGGTCGTTTCCATTGGGCGTTGCGCAGCAGGGCATCGGGGTGATAACTCACGCGCAGAGGCAGGCCGTCGTAGCGGTGTTCCTGTCCGCGCATGGCGGCCAGTGTGCCCTCGCCACCAAGAAGGGCGCGGGCAGCCACGCGGCCCAGCGCCAGGATGAGGCGCGGCTTGATCATGTGCAGCTGGTGATCCAGGAAGGGCCGGCAAGCCGCCAACTCACCGGGAAGAGGGTCCCGGTTGCCGGGCGGACGGCACTTCAGCGTGTTGCAGATATACACATCCTGGCGGGCGAAGCCGATGGCGGCGATCATCTTGTCCAAGAGTTGGCCAGCGGCGCCCACAAAGGGCTCGCCTTGCAAGTCCTCCTGCTCGCCGGGCGCTTCGCCCACGATCACCAGATCAGCCGTGGGGGAGCCCACACCGAACACGCTGGTGGTACGCGCGCCCCCCAACTCGCACAGGGAGCAGGATGCCGCCGCCTGGCACACGGCCTCCAGATCGGGCCAGCGCAGATCGAAGGCTGGCGCCGCCGGTGCCGCAATGGCTTTGGAAACGGGCTGGGAAATGGCGGGAGTGCGCAGGCGTTCCAGAGTCTGGCTGAGGGTGGAGGTGGCGGGAGTCTCCCGGTCCCGCTGATCCAGCGCCTGGCGCAGTGCATCGGCGTGACGCAGGACGGCGCTTTCCACATCCTTGGGCAGCGGCAGGGCGCCAAAGGCCTCCTGCTCCACCAGCCAACTCTGCAGACGCGCCTTCAGCTCCTCGCTCATGCCCGGACCTTCAGGCGGCTGGCGGCGTGGCGCAGAATCTCGGTGGCCAGTTCCAGCTTGTCCATCAGGGGCCACTCGCGCACGGTGCCGTCCCGGTCCAGCAGGGTGATCTGGTTGGAGGTGGAGCCGAATTCCGCCCCCGGCGTGCGCGGATTGTTCAGGCAGATGAAATCCAGATCCTTGTCCCGCAGCTTGTCGCGGGCGTGCTCCACCTCGCGCTCCATTTCCAGCGCGAAGCCCCCGTGCAGGCGTTGCCCGCGTCCGGGCAAATCCGCCAGCGCGCGCAAAATGTCCACGGTGGGATGAAGCAGCAGCTCCCAGGGGCCATCCGTCTTCTTGCGCTTGCCGGGCAGAGTCTCAGGCGCGTAGTCCGCCACCGCCGCGCACATGATCACCACATCGGCCCGGGGCGCTTCCGCCAGCACGGCTTGGGCCATGTGGGTGGCGCTGCTCACATCGGTGCGGCACACGCCCAGCGGTGTGGGGAGTTCCACCGGACCAGCCACGAGCTGAACCTCCGCGCCCATGCGCTGGGCGGCGCGGGCCAGTGCGAAACCCATGCGCCCGCTGGAGCGGTTGCTAAGCACGCGCACCTCGTCAATGGCCTCCACCGTGGGGCCGGCGCTGATGAGCACGCGGCGCCCGGCCAGCTCGCCGGAGCGGTGCCAGAGCCAGTCAAGATGCTCGTGGATGCTCTCCGGTTCGGCCATGCGGCCAGCGCCTGTCTCGCCACAGGCCAGCCAGCCCGCGCCGGGTTCCACCAGCATGTGGCCGTCCTGGCGCAGTTGATCGCAGGCGCGGCGGATGGCGGCGTTGGCCCACATGCGGTGGTTCATGGCGGGGGCGAAGAGAATGGGGCGGTCGTAGGCGCAGATGAGCGTGCTGAGAAAATCGTCGGCGATGCCCGTGGCGGACTTGGCCAGGATGTTGGCCGTGGCCGGGGCCACCACGAACTGGTCCGCCCACACGCTCAGGTCCACATGCTCGGCGCCGTTCACCTGGTAAGCCTCGAAGGGATCCGCCGCCACGGGGTGGCCGCTCAGGGTGGCGAAGGTCAAGGGCCCCACGAAGTGGGTGGCATGGCGGGTCATCACCACGCGGGTGTCGCAGCCCGCCTCAACCAGCCGCCGCAGCAGCAGGCAGGACTTGTAGGCCGCAATGCCGCCGGTGACGCCCAGCAGAACTTTGCGCTTAGCGGAGATCTCCATCCACCGGATCCATGTACTCGAACTTCACCTGGCCGTCCAGCATCTCGTTCACGGCCTTCACCGAGGGCTTGATGAAATCCGGCAGATCGATCTTCTCTTCCGGCTCCTCCGGGGCGTCCTCACTCAGGTTCAGGCTGGCCTGATGCTCCTCGTGGATGCGATTGATGATGGACTTCTGATGCTCGCCCACCTGGCGGGAGCGCGCGCCCATCACCAGAATCGCCTCGTAAACATTCTGATCCCGCTGCTCGAGATCTTCCTTGGTGGTGTCATGCAGTTTGCGCAAGGCCGTCCTCCTTCGTCTCAGCGGCTGGCAGGAATGCTTCCAGGCAGCCGCACAAGGCATGGTAACTGGTTTCCAGATCGTCGTTCACCACCTGACGGTCGAAGCGCGGCGCCAGAGCCAGCTCCTCCTTCACGCGGTGCAGGCGGATGAGAATCTGCTCCTCCGTCTCGCTGCTGCGCCCACGCAGGCGGGCCTCCAGCGCGGCGAAGGTAGGCGGGGCGATGAAGACCAGCAAGGCCTCGGGATACTGGGCCTTCAGGTTCAGCGCCCCTTTCACATCCACATCGAAGAGCACATGGCGGCCAGCCTCCCGCAGACGGGCGATTTCCGCCTTGAGGGTGCCGTAGCGCCGGGCGTGCAGAGCCTCCCACTCCGCAAAGTCGCCCTGGGCCACATGGCGGTCGAAGGCGTCTTCCGAAAGGAAGTAATAGTCCCGGCCATGCTCCTCGCCTGGCCGCGGAGCCCGCGTGGTGCAGGACACGGCGAAGGCGAAGCGCGGTGCCTCACGCAACAGGCGTTTGAGCAAGGTGCTCTTGCCCACGCCGCTGGGGCCGGCCACCACCACCAGGGCGCCACTCATGTCAGGCCGGGCGCTCACTCCACATTCTGCACTTGCTCGCGGATGCGTTCCACCTCCTCCTTGATCTCCACCACCAGTTGGGTGATGCCGATGTCAGGGGACTTGGAACTCACCGTGTTGGCCTCGCGCACCAGTTCCTGCAGCACGAAGCCCAGCTTGGAGCCAGCGGGCTGGCCGCTGTCCAGGGTTTGGTGGAAGAGCGCGGAATGGCTGCGGAAGCGTGTGATCTCCTCGGAGATGTCCTGCTTGTCCAGCAGCATGGCCACCTCCATCTCGAAGCGCTCGGGGCGAAGCTCGCTGCCCTCCAGCAGGCGGGCCAGCCGCTCCTGCAGCTGACGGCGCACCTCGGGACGGTTGCGCTCCCAGGAAGCGGCCACCTGGGAGAAGAGCTCTTCGATGCGCGTCAGGCGCTGCACGAAGTCCTGGTAAAGGGTGGCTCCTTCCCGCTGGCGGGTGGCGTGAAAGGCGGCCAGGGCGCCATCCAGCGCCTGCTGGGCCACGACCCACAGCTCGTCGTTCTCCCCGGAGCCCTCACCCGTGCTCAGCACGCCGTCCAGGAGGAGCAGGTCCCGGGATCCCAAGCTCTCCGGTACGCCCAGGGTGTCCGCCAGGCGGCGGGAGGCGTCGCGGTAAGCTCGCGCCAGACCCTCGTCCACCTCCACGGCAATGGCCGCCTCCGCCGTGCGGGCCACGCTCATGTAGAGATTGAGCTTGCCACGGTTCACCGCCTGCTTCAGCCGCTCGCGCAGAGGATGTTGATAAGCCATCAGCTGCCGGGGCACTTTCAGCCCCACCTCGAGAAAACGGTTGTTGAGGCTGGACAGCTCGGCCACCACCTGGTAGCCCGCCCCCGATGAGGTGGCCCGGCCGAAACCGGTCATGGAGTGGATCATGGTCTTCCTGACATGAACCCGTCCCTCCGCCGAGGCGCAGGGACGGATCACTTGTTCACCCGGCTATCAGCCCAGGTAGGCTTTCAGATTCTTGCTGCGGCTGGCGTGGCGCAAACGGCGCAGGGCCTTCTCCTTGATCTGCCGCACACGCTCGCGGGTGAGGCTGAACTTCTCGCCAATCTCCTCCAGCGTCATGGGATGCTCCCGGTGCAGACCGAAGTAGAGCCGCACCACCTCCGCCTCGCGCTCGGACAGCGTGGCCAGGGCGCGCTGCACTTCCGTGCGCAGGGATTCGCCCATCAGGTTGGAGTCCGGAGCAGGCTGGGAGTCGTTGTGCAGGATGTCCAGCAGACGGTTTTCCTCGCCCATGTTGAAGGGCGCGTCCATGGACAGGTGTCGACCGCTGCGCTTCATGGTGTCCGTCACCTCGAAGGCGGACATCTCCAGCTCCTGGGCGATCTCGTCCGGAGTGGGTTCGCGCTCCATCTGCTGTTCAAGCTGGTTGTAGGTCTTGCCAATTTTGTTCAGGGCGCCCACGCGGTTCAATGGCAGACGCACCACGCGGCTCTGCTCGGCCAGGGCCTGCAGAATGCTCTGGCGGATCCACCACACGGCGTAAGAGATGAACTTGAAGCCACGGGTCTCGTCGAAGCGCTTGGCGGCCTTGATGAGACCCAAGTTGCCCTCGTTGATGAGGTCGCACAGGTCCAGGCCCTGGTTCTGGTACTGCTTGGCCACCGAGACCACGAAGCGCAAATTGGCCTTGGTGAGGGTTTCCAGAGCGGTCTGGTCCCCCTTCTTGATCCGCTTGGCCAGTTCGATTTCCTGATCCGCGGTCAGCAGTTCCACTTCGCCGATTTCCTGGAGGTAGCGCTCCAGGGTCTGGTTCGCACGCACAGGCGCTCTCCGTTATTCCCCGAGGTCGATGGCCTCGATGGTCTTGCGGTTGCCGCGAATGATATGCACGAGCACCGCCGACTTGTCCTTCAATTCCCTTTCCGCACTGACAAAGTCCTTGACAGAGCGGATGGGAGTCCGATCCAGCCGCGTGATCACATCCCCCGCCCGCAATTGCCGGCGCGCCGGGGAATCCGGCGCCAGGGAGGTGACCACCACACCGCCATTGCGCTTGATGAGAGCCTCGTCAAGCTTGAAGCGACTGATATGATTGTCATCCACTTCCGCCACCTTCAAACCCAGCCTGGCCGGCTCGGCGGGGGCGGCGGGAGCGGCATTCCCGTTCTCGTCCTTCATGGCCAGGGCGCGATCCCCCAGCGTGAAACTCAGCGTCTTCTCCCCACCGTCCCGCAAAATTCGGGCCTTGGCGCTCTTGCCGGGGGAAGTTTGCGCCACGCGCATGCGGAAATCCCCCACATCCACCACTTCGGCGCCATCCCAACTCAGCACGATGTCGCCGTCCTGCAGGCCGCCCTCGGCGGCGGGGCCATCGTCCTGCACCGAGTCCACGAAGACGCCCTTCACGCTCTCGTCCAGGCCCATGGCTTTCTTCAAGTCGGCGCTAAGCTCCCGGGGCACCATGCCCAGGTAGCCACGGGTGACGCTGCCGTGATCCCGAAGATCCTCATAGACTTTCTTGGCCATGTTGACGGGAATGGCAAAGCCGATGCCCTGGGCCTGGGCGTTCACGGCGGTGTTGATGGCCACAATCTGGCCGTGGATGTTCAACAAGGGGCCGCCGGAGTTGCCAAAGTTGATGGCCGCGTCCGTTTGAAAGAAATTCTGAAAGACGGGCCCACCCCCACCGATGTTGAGGTTGGCGCGGCCCTTGGCGCTGATGACGCCCACGGTCAGCGTCTGCTCCAGGCCGTAGGGGCTGCCGATGGCGATGGCCCAATCGCCGATGCGCACATCGTCGGAGTTGCCCAGTTGGGCGGCGCGGCCCTTGGCGTAGTCGGCGTCGATTTTCACCACCGCCACATCCGTTTCAGGATCCGTGCCCACCACCGTACCCTTCACCTCCTGCTTGTCAGAAAGCACCACCGTCAACTCGCTAGCCCGCTCCACCACATGGTTGTTGGTGAGGATGTAGCCTTCGTTGTCGATGATGACGCCGGAGCCGGAGCTGCTCATCTCCTCCATGTCTTGATGGAAACGGTCGTTGGGAATGCCAAAGAGCTCGGGGCCGAAGCCGAACATGTCCGCGCCTTCGCGTTGCAAGGTGGTGGTCACCTTGATGTGCACGACGGAGGGCATGAGGCGCTCAGCCACCGCCACGAAGGGCGAGCTGCCGCGATCGTCCACCGTCAGGGGCATGGAGGCGGGCTGGATGAAACCGCCCACCCGGCCAGCGCTTGACCCGCCGGGAAGGAAGGCCGCCAGACTCTGGGCCGTCCACCCCATGCTCGATGCAAAAATCACGCCGATTATCAGGCTGATCGTTGCAACGATGCCTGTCAGAATGGTAGCTTTGATCCAGCCAAGGTGTTCGGTTTTCATTGCATTTTTCCCCAGAATGTCCAAGGTAGTCAAATTCCTCGGATCGGGCAACCTTGTTCGGAAAATTTGACGGTGCCCGCTCCGATCCCCCATTCTCCGGCTGTGTGTCCAGCCGGGCCCACCCAACCCCGCATGTCAACCATTTGTTCCACACCGGTGGGCAGGAGTTACTTGGGTTCCGCGTAGAGCAGCACGGCGCTTCGCTCCCGCAGCCAGGCCTTGCGGTCATCCGCCAACCGGGACAACAGGCGTTCCATGCCCCGGCCCTCTTCCAGGCACAGGCGCACGGCGTCGGTGCCCATGGCTTTGTCAAACATGCGCCGCTGAGCTTCGCTGGCATTCCACACGAAGGAATCCGATTCCTGGGCCAGCATTTCCAGCAAGGCGAGCTGGGCGCGGCCCACATCCACCGCCTTCACCTCCGTGGCCAGCAGGCGCAGTCCGTGACAGGCCTTGTCCTTCCACGAACCCGCGGCGGGCGTCCAGTGCCAGGGCATGGCGCGCAGTCCCGGCAGATTCAGGTCATTGAATGCGGCGGCCATGGTGCGGGCGTCCGAGGCATCGCTGCCCACCATCCAAAAGGGGCTGGCGGTGCCAATGCCGATGGAGCGCGAACCCAGCTCGCCCACGGGCCCCGTGAGCGCCATGGCCAGGGGCGTGTCCCAGGTGGGCACATTGGGAGAAGTGGGCACCCAGGGCAGTCCCGTGTCCGGGAAGCGCATGTCCCGTTTCCAGCCGCGCATGGGAATCACTTTCAGGCGGCAGCCAATGCCGAAACGCGTGTTGAAGAGGAGACCCAGTTCACCCATGGTCAAGCCGTGCACATAAGGAATGGGGTAGGGTCCGATGAAGCTAGCAAAGGCGGGATCCAGCGTGAGGCCGCCGCACAAGCCACCACCCAGGGGATTGGGTCGGTCCAGCACCAGGAGTTCCAGGCCGGCCGCCTTGGCCGCCTTCATCACTTCCGCCAGGGTGGAAGCGAAGGTGTAGGGACGGATGCCAATGTCCTGGATGTCGAAGAGCAGCACATCCAGCCCGCTGAGCAGCGCTGGGTCCACCGTGCGCGATCCCTGGTAGAGGCTGGTGACAGGCAGGCCGCTGGCCTCGTCCACCCGATTCAGCACCAGCTCTCCCGCGGGGCGGCTGCCGTCCAGGCCGTGCTCCGGCGAGAAGAGGTGCACCAGGTGCAGATCCTTGCGCTCTTGCAACAGGGAGACGATGCCCTGCCCCCGGGAATCCACGGCGGTCTGGTTGGTCACCAGTCCCATGCGCCGCCCCTTCACCAGGGCCAGGGAATCCTCCAGCAGCACTTCCAGGCCAGGCTTCACCCGCGCGGCGCCGGCGCAGCCCGTCCACAGGAGCAGAAGCAGGAGCAGGCTGACGGGCGTGGTGCGCCCACTGGAAAAGGCGTTCATGGCAGCTCCTGACGGGAGATGGCAAGGTGAAGGGATCAGCTGTCGCCCGTGGCGCTCAACCACTGGGAAAGACGCTGCACCACCTGGTTGCGCAGGCGGATGCCCGTGCTCCCCGCGCGCTGGCCGGTGATGAGCACGCAGAAGGCAAGGCGCGGGCGGTCCGCCTGCCGCAGATAGCCCGCCAGGCCCGTCACGCCGCTGAGCGTACCCGTTTTGGCAGCCAGACGCACGCCCTTGGCCAGAGCGGGCGGCGACTTGCGCAGGGTGCCTTCCCCCGCGTCGGGCATGAGCCCCGCCAGACGGCCGGGGTGGCGGCGCTCCATGGCGGCGAGAAGCTCCACGAACTGGCGCGGCGCCACGGCGTTGTAGCGCGAAAGTCCCGAACCGTCCACTTGTCGCATCCAGCCCTGAACTCCCAGGCTGTCGCGCACAATGTCGCGGGTGATTTGCCCGGCGCGCTCCCAGGCGGAGATGCCCGGCAGGGGGCGCTCGGAGGCCAGACGCTGGAAGATGTTCTCCGCGCCCAGGTTCCAGCTCTCCGTCAGCACGCTGTCCAGCACTTGCTCCAGCGGCGGACCGGCGTGGCGCAGCCAGGCCAGTCCCTTGGGCAGCGGACTGCGCCAGTCCAGCTCCGGCTTGCAGGTGGCCTGGAAAACCTGCTGGGCGGCCTCGAAACAGGCGCTGCGAAAGAGGGAATCGGGGTGCTCCACGCTGCACGCGGGTTCAGGGGGATGCACCCACCAGCGCGTGCTGGATCGCGGAGCGTCCTTGGGAAGCAGCGGCGCCATGAAGGTGAAGCGCTCGCGCCGGGCCCGCCACTCCCGCTCCAGGCGCGCGCCGGAGCCTCGTGGCGCGGCTTCCTGCCGCATGTCCAGCAAGGCGGATCCTGGCACTTCCCAGACACCACCCTGCACCTCGGCCCACACGCTGTTTCCGCCCACTGTGAGCAGGCTGGGGCGAGCGTAGGTGGGCGAACCGGCATCGTCCCACATCCACCCCGGCCCCTGCAGTTCCGGGCCGTAGGTGTTGGGCAGAATGCGGATGCTCTGCACGCGGTCCACACCCTCCGCCCACACCTGCTGGAAGAGACGCTCCAAATCCTGCCGCTTGAGGCTGGGATCCCCGGCGGGATCCACCCACAGGCACTCCGCCACGCGCAACCCCGTGCGCCGCTCCACGCGCACTTTGGCCGGCTCGAAGGCGGCCCGTGTGAGCAGGCGCGTGCGTGGGCTCCAGCTCTCCAGGGCGGCGCTGGCGGTGATGATCTTCATCAACGAGGCGGGAGTGTGGCGCATCTCGGCGTGGCGCGCGTAGAGCAGCGACTGGTCACGCAAATCCAGCACGGCCACCTGCACCAGCAGGGAGTCATCTCCCAGGGCGTCCAACCAGTTGCGCAGGGAATCCGGCAACTGGCGCACAGCCGGGACCTTGGCCTCCGGCACGGCGGCGGCGCGGCTGCGCGGCCCGCCCAGCACCAGAAGCAGGAGCACAAGGGGCAACAGCGCCAAGGCGATCCAGCGCAGTGGGGCCATCAGCTGGCGGCCCCGCCACGCAGGCGCTGGTTCAGGGCGCGGCGCCGGGCGATGCTCTCGTGCCGGATGCGCGTCTTGTTGCCGATCTTCATGTCGCCGCTGCGCTTCACATCCGTGTTGTCCGGGTGGCGCCGATAGCGGTAGAGCACCTCGTGCAGCTTGCCCGCCTCGTACTTCTCCACCACGCGGGTCACCAGGTCGTAGTCTTCGGCGAAGTCGCCATAGTGCTCCTCGTCGAAGCCGCCCATCTCCTCGATCACCGCCCGGTGCCACACGCGCACGGCGCCAGCGCCGTCAACGCGCAGGTGGTTGTTGGGATCATACTCCAGATGCTTGATGATGCCCAACTCCGTCAGTGGCTCGCCATCCTCCGTCATCAGCTCGTAGTAGGAGATGGCCAGGCCCCAGCTGGGATTGGCCTCCAGCCCTTCCACGGCGGCGGCCAGGGTGCGCGGCGTGTACTCGTCATCGCTGTCCAACTGGGCGATGTAGCGCCCGGTGGCGTGCTTCACACCCAGATTCAGCGCCCGCGCAATGACATTGCGGTCGTTCTCCAGCAGTTTCACGCGGGAGTCCCTGTCCACCCACGCCTGCACCACCTGGGCGCCGTTGTCAGTGGAGCAGTTGTTCACGCACAGGATTTCCACATCGCTCCAGCCACCCTCGAAAACGCTGGCGATGGCGCGGTCCAGGAAGCGTCCCCGGTTGTGGAAGGGAATGACCACGCTAACATGGCCCGGCCGGCCCACCGGCTGCACCACGGCAGGGGCGTGACTCAGGTAGGCGTCGTGGCGGCGCAGGTGGTTCTTGAAGGCGGTCTCGAATTCCATCTCCTCCGCCGGGCCGTAGAAGAGGTAGCTGAAACCGCCCTGGGGGCCTTCTCCTGGCGAGAAGACCTTGGATGCACCCAGACTGCGGGCGGCCACGCTGTCCCCGCTGCGCGGGCGGATGGTGCACAGCACCGTGTCCAGCCGCTCCCAGGGCGCATCGGCGGGCAGACGCAGGCGCAGGTCGTACTCCTGGGCCGTGTTGAAGGCGGGATCGTAGTGGCCGGCCGCTTCCAGCGCCGCGCGGCTGAGGAAAACCAGGGGTCCTGTGTTCACCCGCTCCGTCAGGTCGCCGGGCCACAGTCGGGGCTCCACCACACGCTCGCCCTCCGCTGCCAGTTCACGGTAGAAGCCGTAGCAGGCCGCCGCGTCCGGCCGCTGCTTAAAGCCCAGCACGGCGCGTTCCAGCGCCTCGCGCTCCAGCTCCACGCCTTCCGGAAGTTCCGCCAACAAGGCGGAGGGCCACCGCCGGTAGAGGGCCGCCTTCATGCTGGCCAGGTTGCGGAACTCGTCGGTGATCAGGCGAAAGCGCTCGTCGCCCTCCGGCAGCGCCTCGCCAAAGGGACGGCCGTTGCTGCACACCAGCACCAGAAAATCCCCCAGGCTTTGGGTCAGCAGGCTGTCGCGGGTGCGCGCGAAGGCGACGCCGCCTTCCAGAACGGGCAGCAGGAGGGTGATCTGAGACATGAGACTCCCCGATTGGATGTGGTGATTGCGCGGTCCGCCACAGGAGCGGACGGCCCAAGATAAAAATGGGGCGCCGAGGCGCCCCATTATCAAACGGATGTGAGCCGGTCTTACTTGACCAGGGTCATCTTCTTCAGGCTGCTGAAGCCCGGGGCTTCCAGCTTGTAGAAGTAGACACCGCTGGCAAGCTTGGAACCGTCGAAGCTGACGGTGTAACGGCCGGCGGCCTTCTGGCCATTCACCAGCGTGGCCACCTTGGCACCCAGCATGTTGTAGACACTCAGGTTCACCTGGCCCGCGGCGGGAAGGGCGAACTCGATGCTCGTGCTGGGATTGAAGGGGTTGGGATGGTTCTGGCTCAGGCTGAAGGCGGTGGGCAAGCGGTCGTCCACCGACACATAGATCTCCGAGTAGGCCGTGGGGGCACTGGCATTCTCATGCACATCCACCGCGCTGGCCCAGAAATAGACCGGCTGATTGGCCTGCAGGGTGCCGAAGGGCGATGTGTAGATCGTGCTGGTCTCCTGGCCCTGATACAGCACCGGGGCGGTGGCGAAATCGTTGGTCAGGCTGGCCTTCACCACGAAGTGATCGAAGTCGTTGGTGACATTCTGGTTCCAGCTGATGGGCAGGCGATCCTGGGTGGGGGGCCAGGTGTCGTAGCTCCAGCCTTCGACATCCAAACCCGTCACTGCCGCGGGAGCCAGGTTGTCCAGGGAGAAACCCGTGACGGTGGTGGAGGGCATGGGAACCGGGAAGTGCACGCTGTGGGTGCCGATCATGAAGGCGTGGATGTTCTCGTTCTCGCCGAACTGGTCATTCAGCGTGGGCACCTGCACGAAGTAGTTCATGTCGGGGTCGGCGATGGCGGCCACCGTGCCGGCGCTCACCCACTCGTCCTCGCCCATGCCGGGGTACTGCATCCACACGGAGTACATGGTGACGGGGTTGAGCCAGCTGCCGTCGTTGGACGAGGCTTCGAACTCCACGATCACATAACCGCCCTGGTCGTTGGCACGGTCGGTGACGGCCACAATGTGCGCGGCGTGCAGGATGGCGTGCTGGTCGAAGGGGAAGGCGCCCATGTCGCCGGGGGTGCCGTCGGCGTCGTTCTCCAGTTCGTTCACGCTGACATCGATGATGCAATTGGGCACGGTGGGATCCGTCAGCGACCAATAGGAAACATTGAAGTCGCCGTTGGCGGCGTCGACATAGCCCGGATCGCAGTACCACACCGGCAACACCATGCCTGCGGGGAAGTCCGCGTTCTGCGGATAGATGTTGGTGAAGAAGACATTGGTGAAGCCCGCGCCGGTCACATCGGTGTTGGCCGGGGAGTTGAAGGTGACGAGGTTCATGCCGGACTCGAAGAGCGCCGTGCCACCCGCCAGGTAGACGCCACCGTTGTTGGCGCCGTGGTTGTGGGAAATGGTGCTGTAGTAGACGGTGAAGATGCCGCCGTCGGCTACATAGGCCGCGCCACCCTCACCCGCCGTGGTGTTGTGCGCGATGAGACTGTGGAAGAAGCGGGCGTTGCCGCCGCCCTGCACCGTGATGGCGCCGCCATCGTCGGCGGAGTTCACGCTGTTCACATTGACATAATGCAGCTCGGCGTTGGAGCCATCGGCGAAGACCAGGCCGTCCCAGTTGTCGCCCGTGAAACTGATCCAGCTGTCAATGGTGCCTTCGGCGTTTAGGTCGCCGGCAATAGTCAGGCTGGTGCCGGGCAGTCCGTAGACTTCCATGCCCGCCTCGATGTAGAGCTCCTCGCCGGCCAGCACGGTGAAGTCCTCGGTGAGGGCCACCTGGCCGTTGGGGAAGTGCTCATGGTCCCACACCAGACCCGGAGCGAAAGGAATACAACCATCGCCGGCCGGAATGTCGATGTTCGGCGGGAAGGGAGGCAGGCCGCAGGAATAGAAAGTCGAGAAGGGAGCGGGCTCGTAGGCATAGGCGTAGTGGAAACCCGGGCCATCAAAGCTCACGGCCATCTCGTCAATCACATAGGTGACGGCGCAGTTGACCAGATCGTCCCCGTTGGCGAGGAAGGAATACACCAAGGGCTGTCCATCGGGACCGTAGATCTCGCAATGGATGGTGTACTCTTCTGCGGGATTCATGGGATTGTAAATGTGCACGGTGGCATCGCTGGGCTCGCAAGAGGAGGAGTTCCAGCATTCCACTTGGTCCAGATCCGACAGATCCACATCCCACTGAAACATGGCAAAAGCGCCTTGAGCGCCAGCCAGCGTCAGCAGCCCAAGCAGCAGGTGTTTCTTCATGAGGCTCTCCCAACTCATTTGGATTTGACTTTGAACTTCTTCTTGATGGTGTGCCACGGGCTGAACTGAATCTGCTCTGGCGTCAGGTCAACAAAGCCCGGCTGTGTCTTCCACAGGCTGGAATCGCAATAGTGCGTGGCCTTCGTCTTCTGCTCCGCATTGTACACCCGCACAATGACCTTTTCCCACAACTGGACGCGATTGTCCGTGGGATTCACCTCTTCAATGAACACGGTCATGGAGGCGGTCACCATGCCCGGTTGGGCGTTCATCAAGTCCTTGAAGCGGGCTTCGTTGTACTCCGGGTTCACCAGATCGATGCGGTCATCGCCTTCCACAAAAGGCGGATCCACCTCGCCCACCACGGTGATCACCTCGATGTGGCGCTGGGTCAGGGGCTGCATGCCGCCAGGAGCCGTCAACTGAAAGCCCGTGAGGCTGGCGAAGCCCGGCATGACCAAAGGCATGGGGGGATCCCCCGCCGAAGCGGCTGGCGCGGCCTCCTGGGCGAGCAACAGGACGGGAAAAAGGATGGCAAGCAGCACGCCGGCCCAGCGAGCACGGGGGGTTGGCATGGACGAGGTTCCTTTCGAGATGGCCCGATGACGGCAAAAATGTAAAGATTCCGGTCAGCCTGACCAATGTGCTCATGGGTGCATGAAGCTGTTTGCCACGCGAAGTGCTGGCCCCCGCAAGCGCTGTGCCAAGCCCGCTGGCGGGCTCCAAACTCACTTCAACAGCAGGATGCGCGCCACGGTCCGGCCCCCGGTGTGATCCAGCACCGCCAGGTAGAGGCCCGACGGCACCGCACTTCCTGACCAGGGAAAGGCGTGAGCCCCGGCAGAAAGCTCCCC